>Ga0115011_10000221_pt1 | contig 51853 bp, 39 predicted proteins | sample TroAtlMetagenome_2_FD_88705 | JGI IMG/M metagenome (GOLD analysis project Ga0115011, IMG submission 88705) | Marine eukaryotic phytoplankton communities from Atlantic Ocean - Tropical Atlantic ANT8 Metagenome | ecosystem: Environmental > Aquatic > Marine > Oceanic | place: Tropical Atlantic... | reverse complement strand
TGCATTATTAGCGTCGATGAATGACTGAAGCCCCATATACCCCAATGCGGCGGTGCCACCAAACCCAACAACATCAAGCAGGATGGCTGATGTTCGAGCTTTGCTCTAACGACCTATCGGCGCAACTATCAAGCCACCCGGCCAGCGCTTGCTCCGCTCTCACCTATGGAATTAATCATCCTAGCTACCCTCTGTTCGATAGTGTGCCTCTGTAGTACCCACTCCCTACCTGCTCTCGCGATCTCTTGCCGATCCTTTTCATGAGAGAGGTACCAGCGGATCTTGTCTTGTAGCTCACCAAAATCCCTCCAAGTCTCAAGGTGAACACCCAGCTCGAAAAGCTCCGCTAATTCAGGGCTGTACTCCGCTATAAGGAAGCCACCACATGCCAATACGTCAAAGACACGCATAGGCACTATGTTCATCTGGTAGATCCTGTTGATATCGACGTTGATCTTGGCACCTGAGTAGATCTTATTCAGCTCGTAGAAGTGACCAGCGTAACCCATGTACTCGGCTCCATACCTTACTACAGCCTCCCAGTTAGGATCCCCCCAGACTTTAGGCGAGTATGAGGCAATGTTCGCCAATGTAGCCAGCCGCTTCTCCGAGCCCGCTATCTCCCCAGCCAACATCGCTGGGTCTTCTTTGTTTAGCTCCCGAGCTAAGGTTCGGAACTCTGGGCTTAGGCGCTCTAGGAGTCGCGGGGTGATAAATCGGGAAGGGGACTGCCTCTGCATCTCCATAAGCCTCCGAAGCAGCACCGCACCGCTACCTAGCCTCTCTTCAGGGAAACATGTGGCGTAGGTTGATGCAAACTCCGCCTCGCATCGCTGGGAGTTTTCAACCATACTGGTACCAACAAAGCTTACATCAGAAATATAGCGCTGGTCATCCACAGCCGTAAGGTCAACTGGGAACCTAGCCTTTGGGTTGGTAGCTAGCGGCAGATGGCAGACCCTGTCGTAGCCAGCCTCTTCATATGACCCTCGAAGCTCCCTGTTGTATGTAAACATATTAGAGCTCGCGACCTTAGCTATCCGCTGCTCAACAAAGGCAGTTGACGGGTCTATCTCCCAGGTAAGGAGAGGCAGGTGTAGCGCCTGACAGGCATCAAGCAGTCCTCCAACGTGGTTTACCGAGATCACAAATTCTGGGTTCATCGCTCTGGCTGTATAGGTTAGTTCATCTACGTTCAGCCGCTTAGTGTCCCATGTATAGACAGAATAACCCCGTTTGATAAGCGCCTCTGATATATCAGAGACGAAGAGCTCTCCCTCTACCACAAATACGGTACTCTTATCTGGGCTGTCCCTGCAAAGGGCCACCTCGTTAGGGTAGAGCTTCTGGCTAAATGGGTGCTCCAATATAGTCACATCTCTGTTCCGAATACGGAGGATATCTGCGCCTAAAAAGAGCTGGAGCCTCCCAGAAGATATCTCTTCTGTGTAGTCTCCACATGCCAAGAAGCGCTGCATTATCGCTGGATCCCTGTCCCATAAAAGGAGGCATTTGGTCTGACTGATCAGCTGCTCAGCGCAGTCGCCGTTTCCAATCCCGATGAGCGCTACTACATCTTCACATGCTACCTCGAAACATATAGCTAGCACTTCTGAGGGCTTCAGGCCTAGCCTAAGTGTCTGTCTCCCGAAGCTTGTAGCTACAACCCCGTCTCCACCAACTGAGAGATGATCCCTATAAAGCGGCCTAGACAGTCTTGCAGCTAGGGAGCTCTGGTTACGCCCTAGCGCTGCGATGTTCTCACGCAGGGTGTGCAGTTGGTTCTCGGTATACAGCTTTGGCTCCCTTCGATCAGAGGTCGGTTTAGGCAGAGATCTAGCCTCTGCTTCGCTCCGCGAATCGGCGCCTATTGTAAGGACTTTAGCTGAAAAGCATCTTACTTCTCGTAAAGTCCAGCCCCCTCAAACAGCTCTACCCACCCATCAGGCAGCCCCTTTACAGGCTTGAAGCTCCTGCTGACTGGAACACTTACTAATCTAACGACACCCTTCAAGCCCCCGTCTGGACCCTTGAATGTAAACCTCCATGTCACACTTCGCTTGGTTGAACTCTCGATGACCACATCAATGGTTAGCTCTTCGCCTAATCGACATGGAGACTTGTAGTCAGCCTCTGAGTGCACCATGGGCATTATCACTTCGCTGCTCTCTAGTAATTCCATGAGAGGGAGACCAACGCTAGCTAGGGCTTGCTCGTATGCGTAGTGACTCCACTCGTAGATCCTAGAGAAAAAAGCAATCCCAGCTGCGTCGATTTCTGCAAACCTAACGGTGTGTGTAGTGACAAAGGCCATAGTCTCCAATCCTCTTCTGGTGGTCTACTGGGTGCTATCTATAGCCTCCATAACAGCGCTAACCCTCTCCGCTACCTCTGGGCACTCACTGGAGTCAGAAAAGATATCACAACCCGATAATAGTTCGCCTCTGTATACGCTTCCCAACTCTTCGTCCCAGTCCATGCGCCAGACTACCTCGTGATCTCCCTCTGAGAGTTCAATCATGGCAGATGGGTGGTAGGCAGGATCGTTACTGTTGCAGCATGAACAGTTTCCCGCTGTAATAAGGACGCCCCCGCCTGATAGGCGATCTACATCTCCCAGGATTGGGTGCCGCCAGTCTTCTTCACTGTAGCTCCACAGGCGCGTCGCTGTCATGTTGTCAGTGTCGATCTTGTATTCGGAGACTCTTGTCTCGTCACCACCAGGTCGTGTGTTGCCGTTGTCATAGACTAAGACCCTGTCGCCGTCCCATTCTGGCGCGTGAGTTCCATAGATCCATTCAGATGGTGGTAATGGAGCACCATTGTGGTCGACCAGTCTAAAATCCCCACCAGGTCCGAGTTTCCAGACTATCTCACCGCTAGCCATGTCTACCTTGACGAGCTGCTTCTGTAGGTACAGACTCAACATGACAGCGGTCTCGTTTTCGACTAGCTGAGCCGCGTTGGCCCAGTATGGGTTCTTTTCAGGTGTATCTGAGGCTGGTAGTGTCCCTGCATCGTATGCGGTCTGGCTGTCCCAGCTCCATAAAACTCCGTCAGTGTCGTGCCATAGTTCTACTGCTATTCCCAACCACCACATCTCGCTGTTCTCGTTTATTGATGATGTAAGAGAGAGGCGTCTGTGCTCATCTAGAGGCTCTGAGTGGTGGTTGAAGCTGAGGCCAAAGTCGGGTGATAGGCGCTCGGTCAGGGTCTCTCCCGAGAGGTTTATGGTCCGCTGTATCCCTGTGTCGGGTTTGTTGAGGTCCATTCGCCCCCAGCCACCACCAAAAAAGATCTCGTCTGGCCCCAATAGATAGGTGTCGAGATCCATGTCCATTGACTCAGGTATAAGGTAGTACCACCTTGTCCTGCCCTGGGTGTCTCCAATAATTATCAGGTTCTCGTCTGTCTGGAATCTACAGAAATCTAGGTTGTTGTAAAGTAGCCATGATCCAGATGACTCTCCTGTTGTAGTGAAAGTGGGGAACTCTGCAGGAGGTAGATCTGTTGTAAATGAGAAGAGCTCCAATTCGCTGTCGCTATCACCCACCACCAGGGCTTTGCACTCGTATGTAGAATCAAACAATAGGCCATATAGCCTGAGCTCATGTGAGTCGCTGTTGACCTCCGACTCAACCAGAAGGGCCCCTTCACCATTGTCACAGACCACTGACGCCGAACTTGCAGCCTTAGTCTCGATGAGGAATCTCCGCTCTAACTCCATGTCGGGGTTCGTTTCGACCTCAAAGGCGGAGATAAATCCGTCCCGCGTTGGTAGGCTAGAGTCTGTCTGTGCGGTGTCATTTGTGTCATCCACTGGCTGTTTACTGCAGCCAGCTAGGAGAGCTAACAAGATGGTAAATGGCATATGGGGTCTCTCGAGCAATATTGTGAGCTTTTCTCGTTCGCCCGCCACACTACCTTGGAGAGTCAAGTGTCGCTACCTCATTATGTGGTTTTGACTTATGAATTCTGGCCACACCTAAGATTGACAACTGGGCTGTTGTGGACCCGGGACCACTCCAGATAAGTTCTCCTCTCGAAAAGAAAAGCTCCCTCAACGTTAGGAATACGTTTTCAATGATAAAGAGTAATTTTATGGGCGTTATCTGCGCCAGCTTCTTCCTCGCCTGTGGTGGAGGGAGTGGTGACGACTCCTCGTTAGACTCCGCAACAGACAGCGCTGCTACAATAAACGACTGGGCCGATGCCCCAGCCTATAGCGGGGGTGACTGCCCCGTGCTTGAGGACGGTGTAAACAAGAAGTTTATGGTGGATGGTGTGGAGCGAAAGTTTCGCTTAGTCTTGCCTGACGACCCAATCGGCGCCCCTGTAATATTTGCTTGGCACTGGCTAGGGGGCAGCGCTCAACAGGTGGTAAACTATATGGACTACGAGGACCTCGTGGCTGAACACGGCATGATTGTTGTCGCCCCAAGCTCCGACGGATCGGCTTATGAGTGGCACTCAACAGACCTGCCTACAAACAACGTGGACCTAATCTTTTTTGATGACATGGTCGCCTGCCTCTACGATCAATACCAGATAGACCCAGACAGGATACACGCCACGGGTATGAGCGCTGGTGGGATCTGGACAACCTACCTGACAGTCTACAGGTCTAATATCCTAGCCTCAACAGCCCCTCTTTCTGGTGGTGTGTACACTCGAGATTATGTTACTCCTGAGCGGTCGCTCCCAGTAATGGTCACATGGGGTGGCCCCGAAGACACCTATGGCAGTTTTAATTTTGAGACGGCTAGCTTAGCTTTCTCTGAAAAGTTGCGTGAGGATGGTTCATTCGTTGTAGAGTGCGTCCACACAGGGGCTCATACTCTCCCAGCCGGCGCGTCTGAATTCACCTGGCAATTCTTTAAGGACCACCCATACGGCGTTGATCCTGAGCCGTATTTAGATGGCCTGCCTAGCTCTCTTCCAGACTACTGTTACTTGCCTTAGCTGAGAATTCTGTCATAGTGGATGGATGTTTACGCTTTTAACGCTCCTATCGTGCAGCGGTCAGGGAGATCAGTGTGCTCCCCCAGCACATAGCCTCGACGACACCCTTAGGATGAACCAGGTTCAGGCCATAGGGACACATAATAGCTATCATGTGGATTCCAACGATGGGATGATAGTTGAGTGGTCGTACAGCCACCCCCCGATTTACGAGCAGCTGCTCGAGCAGGGGGTGAGGCAACTCGAGATAGATCTTCTCTACTCTGACTTTGATGAACGTTTTGCGGTCGTCCACGTACCCCTTCTTGATGAGGGGACTAATTGCGACTGGTTGAGTGACTGCCTCGGAGAGGTCGCCGCATTCTCAACCGACTACCCAGCGCACCACCCAATAGTGATCTTGTTAGAGGTGAAGAGTGATTTCGAGTCCAACGAGATGGCCGAAAGACTATCGGAGCTAGAGGAGGTTGTTCAGCAGACATTTGGTGCTGATCTCCTAATTACTCCAGACATGGTTCAGGGAGAGAGCGAGAGTCTCAACGCAGCTATCTCAACATCTGGTTGGCCGACTCTTGGAGAGGTCAGAGGACGGAGCATGGTCGTCTTGCACACCGGTGGCGAGTTGAGAGATGTCTATACAGAAGGACAGACCACTACTAGTGGTCGTTTGATGTTCCCAGATTGCGGGGGAAACATAGAGTGGCCAGTCTCTGCGTTTCATTCATGGAATAACCCAGAGTCTGGGGACCTGATGTTCAATATCAGCACGATAGTCGCCGATGGCCACATGGTGCGAACTAGAGCTGACGCTGATCTTCAAGAGCCTAGAGAGCAAGATTATAGCCGCCTAGAGGCAGCCCTAAGCTCGGGAGCCCATTTTATTTCCACCGATCTACCCGTCGCTACCGAGGGGTTCGATTACGTCGCGGAGATCCCAGATGGAACACCGTCGAGGTGTAACCCAGTGTCAGCCCCCGATGAGTGCGAGTCTAGAGATGTTGAAGACCCCGATATACTGTTGTCCTGTGACGATGGTTGAGATTGTTTTTAGCGGTTGAGCCAGATATCGGATAAATATGGTTTACTCGGACAGTGTCGTTCTGAAACGATGGTCTTTGACCATAAAAGATCGACATGAAGTGGAATTTCTTATCGCGGGAGAAACAGTCAAGTGAGAGTACCAGAGAGCCTGCTCCCTCTCGTAGAGCAAGGCACGATCGAACGCGTAATTCGCCCATTAATGAGCGGCAAAGAGGCTGATGTCTATCTTGTAGAGTCACAAGGGGAGATCCGCGTGGCTAAGGTCTATAAAGAGGCCGCCGTTAGAGCATTCAAACACCGTTCTGGCTATGAGGAGGGCAGAAAGGTGAGGAACAGTCGTCAACAAAGGGCGATGTCTAAGCGCAGTAAATTTGGTAGAGAGCAGGCTGAGGCAGCCTGGCGAACAGCTGAGGTCGACGCCATATATAAGCTTCACGCAGCGGGAGTCTCAGTCCCAACGCCCCATGACTTTGTAGACGACGTCTTGGTTATGGAGCTAGTCGCTGGTAAGAACGGAGAAGCCGCACCCCGTTTAGCTGACTGTAGTTTTTCTAAAGCCGAGGCCAGAAGAATATTCGACTACCTTTTGCGTGAGACCGTCAAGATGCTTTTGGCCGGGGTTGTTCATGGCGATTTATCTGATTTCAACGTTCTGATGAGTGCTAATGGGCCAGTGATTATCGACTTCCCCCAGTGGACAGACCCAGCGCACAACCCAAACGCTCGTAAGTTCCTCGTCAGAGATGTTGACAATCTACAGAGCTTCTTGGGTCGCTACGATCGCTCCCTAAGGAAGTGTAAGTTTGGCCGTGAGATTTGGGGGCTATATGAAGAGGGTGAGCTTAGGGTAGACACTAAGCTCACAGGCAAATACACAGCACCTACTGGACAGGTCGAGGTTATGTCCCTCCTTGAGGAGATCGAGGCTGCGGAACAGGAGAGGGCCGACAAGAGGGCCCGACTAGGACTGGGTCCCGCTAGGCCTGCTCGCAAACCAGTAGAGTATACCTCGAACATCAAACCTATATCTGATGATGATGGCGGCGGCGGTCGAAGAAAGAGGCGCCGGAGAAGAGGAGGTAGGAATACGGACTCTGATAATGAAGGCAGGCCAAGACGAGGCCCTGCACCTGGTACAGTCGTGGTAGAGACGCGAAGTGGAGGTGAATCCAAAGTGAATGCCCCCAATAAGGGTGGCGAAGATAGGCCAAATAGGCGCAGGCGCAGGAGACGTTCAAGAGGCCCTAAAGGGGAAAGTTAAGGGCTTGATAGGTAGTTCCTTCCCTGTTTTGAGCCTCGTGTTACATGTTCTGAAAATGGAGGAGCCTGTGTTGGAAAAATCTGTATCTATACTATCTCTCGTTGGTCTTGCAGCCATCTCTGGATGTGCCCATCAGGCCACACAACTCGCAACAGAGTTAGAGCCGATAGCCCCACTTGTCGAGGAGGAGCCACCCACTAGGTGTGGCGTTCAAGAGAACGGCGACCGAACATTAGCGATTCTTCACATCAATGATGTTTCTAGGATCGGTGGTCTAATGAATGGAGATGGTGGCCTGGCAAGGGTTAGAACACTAAGATCAAACCTCGAGGCTGAATGCGGAGGACCAGTAATCCTTACCAACGGTGGAGATTCACTCTTCCCATCTCTACTCAGCCGTGAATTTGAAGGTCGTCAGATGGTCGATGTTTTGAGTATGTTGGACGGTGATGGTAGCGGGTTCGACCCTCACCAGTTTTCGGTCTTCGGTAACTCAGATTTTGAGATGGGCCGACTAAGTGACGCCGTCAAGTTCTCCAACACAGTCGCACAATCCCAGTTTCACTGGCTGACTACAAATATCAGATGGGTACCATCTGCGGAGATCTCAGAGGTTGGAATGGCGCACGACGCGCTGGTCGACATTCATGGTTTAAAGGTCGGCTTATACGGGCTAACCACAGGAACAGCCCGGCCAGCCTACGGCTTAATCGATGATGGATACAGGGATGTCTCCGTAGAGGCGGCTATGTCGCTGAGGGAGCGAGGCGCGGATGTGGTCATAGCCCTAACTCACCTTGATCAGGCGGACGACGCATCTCTCCTAGAGGGAGAGGCGACACAAGGGCCAGATTTAGTGTTGGGTGGACAGCATGAGCAGTACTTCGATGAGCTGGTTAACGAGCGCCTTATCCTACGTGGAGGAGCTGACGCCACACGAGCACGTGTTGCATGGGTCACAGTTTCTTCTGAAGGTGAGATCTCTATCGAGCATGAGTTGGTCGATCTATCTTCTGGAGGCGTAACTGGTGATCTCGCGGTACAGACAGCGATAGACACTTGGTGGAGAGCCTTTGACAGCTCATTCTGCGGCGCTGAGATAGGATGTCTACACCGATATTTTACCGAGAGTCAGCTACCTCTAGAGGGTACAGAGGGCTCAATCCGTGGTGGAGAATCATCACTCGGTAACCTAGTCGCTGATAGCCTTAGGGCCTCTTTTGCTGATGCAGATGTGGGGCTTGTAAACGCAGGTGCGCTTCGTCTGAACCAGATTGTACTACCTGGGGTCCCGCTAACAAGGCAGTTTGTGGAAGAAACTATCCCCTACGAGAACATAGCGATGATGATCGAGATAAGCGGCGAGCGGTTGGGCCAAGTCCTAGCTCACAGCGTTAGCGAGGTCCCTTCTCCTAGGTTCCTTCAGGTTTCAGGTCTGGCGTTTAGCTACAACGGAGAGAGCGGTGAGGTAGGAGAAGTGAGGGTTCAAGACGGTGAGCTGCTTCAGCCACTAGATCCGAACAGAAACTATAAAGTGGCGCTACCTCGTTACCTCGTAGATGGCCGACTCGGTAGTCAAGATGGCTACGGACTAGCAGCGTCTGGTGCACTCTCAATGGTAGACGTAGCCGAAGAGGGAGTGGATATGCGTGCTGGCCTAATCCGACACCTACTAAACGCTGGTGCCGACGGGGTCTCTCCGAGCCGAGAGGGGCGTATCTGTAGAAGTGATACACCCAACGAAGCCTGCCTACTGGATTCGGAGTAGGTCAGGGTGAGTCAGCCCTCTCTTATGAGAATCATAATAGGGGTCACTGTGCTTGTGCCAGCCCTTATCGGGTGTGGTGGTGGTGGTGGTGTAAAATGCCCTTCGGATATGGTCTATATTGGAGAGTCTCCCTCAGGCTTTTGTATTCATAAATACGAGGTCTCACTTAGCGGTGAGCTTGGTAACCGCAATCAGGGGCCTAATTTCCCCGACGGGTCCACTGTCGTAACCATTCAGGCTCAGGCGGGACTTACACCAACAAAGACTAGCTGGTATCAGGCATATGCGGCATGTGAAGGGTCAGGCTTTCACTTGTGTAGCTCTGCTGAGTGGGAAGACGCCTGTGATGACAAGATAGGAGATGGAGGCTCGGAGTACCCTACACCTGATGGTGAATATGATCCATCGCTCTGTCCAATAGGGGACTTTAGGGTTCAGAAACAGGCCGAACTGGGCGCAAGCGGTGCAAGCCAAGGCTGCCATACTAGGAGCGGTGTGCACGATATGCTTGGGAACCTATGGGAGTGGTCCAATCCGTCTAGCGTGGGTCCCGATGGTCTACCCCAGATAGATAAGAGAGGAGGAGGTCACTACGGGGCTGAACCAGTCTCCTGCGACAGATCCGCTGTCGGTTCACACACACCATCTTTCGAAGGTACCATCGGCTTTCGGTGCTGCTCAGCTCCCAATTAGCCTTGATAAACGAGCCCGCTTTTGTCTCTGTTTGTCCACGTACATCTTCGCATCCGCGATACTTAACAACTCCTCCCAGTCCTCCGTGTCATCTGGAAGAGACGCTAACCCTATTGCGACACCAATCGAGATGCTTTTGTTCGGACCCACAGGTAGACTGGTGCTCGTCACTAGGTGTCTAAGGCGCCGCTTCATTGAAATTAGCCTTTCGGGGTTCGCACCTCTGGCGATTATTAGAAATTCGTCACCGCCAAGCCTTACCACTGAGTCCTCTGACCTTGTTACGTCTGAGAGTAGCTGAGCGACGCCTTTTATGAGCGCGTCCCCAGCCTTATGACCATATGTGTCGTTTACAGTCTTGAGGTCGTTGATATCAATGAGCGCTATGCCAATCCTAGACTTCGTCTCAGAGTGTCTTCTGCGTTCGAAATAGAGCATCCTGCGATTACCTAGGCCAGTGAGTGGATCAGTGGAGGCCTCTTTTCTTATGTTCAGGTAGGAAGCCGAGGCAAATAGCGACGCGCTGAGCCATGGTAAAATATGCTCTATGAGCGATTTAACCTCTTCGTCGTATCTACTCTCTCCCATTTCGTCAGTTGGTACCCAAACGGTAACCTCTCCACCGTTGGGGAGGGAGATGGAACAGTTCGGGAGGCGCTTTGGCTTTTCGTTGCCAAATGTACCGATCTGATGACGCCTGTCCCATAGGGCGATGTCTGTGATCGGAGCTGTCGCTGATAATGTGTCTCTAATCGCGATTAGAAGAGGTGAGTCGACCATGAGGGCGCCCGCCAAAAGCTGAGTTGTCTTAGCAAGTGCTCTGGCCCGCCTCTGTTCGGCCTCCCTTTCCTCTCTCTTGTGTTTGGAGACTTCTACAAATGCGAACATCAAAACTGAGGTCACCAAAATACCCGCGATGTTTATTGCGAAGTGTTCCAAAGCCTGCCCTATGGAGCCGACAAAACTACGACCCCGTAACTAATAGGTCGGAAATATCCTCTAGATAGTTTAGGGCTAGCTCCTCTTTTTTCTCATCCTCGCTCAATTTTCAGATCGATCTTTGGAATAATTGCGACCTTTTCGACAAGCATCTTTACCTCTTTTGGTAGAATTAGGTTACAAGCGGCAGATGATCCCTATAGTCGCTATCGTTGGTCGCCCTAATGTCGGAAAGTCTACAATCTTCAACTGCCTAGCAGGTGAACGGAAGGCTATTGTACACGACCGCCCAGGAGTTACCCGAGACAGGCAGTACGACGTGAATGACAGGTGGGGGCGAGAGGTTGCTATTGTCGACACTGGTGGGTTGGAGCCTAACCCTGAGGACGGGCTCTACGCTCAAATGCGTGGTCAAGCTATGGCAGCTATTGAAGAGGCAGATGTGATCCTCTTTGTTGTAGACGGTCAGTCGGGTTTGACCCCACTTGATTCTGAGGTAGCCGATGTGTTGCGAAAGGCCTCGGCTCCAGTGATGTTGGTTATCAACAAGATTGACACCTTCTCTCATGATGATCTAGCGAACGAATTCTATGAGCTTGGCTTTGAGGAGATGGAGCTAGTCTCTGCTGCTCACATGAGAGGGCTAGGCGAGATGATGGACAAGGCGCTCGGTTATGTTGAGTGGAAAAAGGGCTCGCACGCTCCAGAAGAGGAGGGGGTTCTACGCATATCTGTTTTGGGAAGACCCAACATAGGTAAGTCGACCCTCGTAAATAAGATGGTCGGCGAGGAACGGCAGGTTGTCCATGATTCACCTGGCACCACAATGGACTCAGTTGATACGCCTTTTGAGGTCGATGGGCAGAGGTATGTCCTCGTTGACACTGCTGGGGTTCGGAGGCGTTCTCGTATAAACGATATGGTGGAAGGCTTTGCCGCATCAAGGGCTATTAGAACGATTGAGCGTTGCCATGTAACCCTCCTAATGATCGATGGGACTTTAGGGCCGACTGAGCAAGACGCTAGATTAATCCATTTGGCCCAAGATCGGGGCAGGGCGCTGATTATACTCATCAACAAGTGGGACCTAGTTCGTAACGACCCAGAGAGGGATGCCAACCTGGTTAGAGACGAAATGGAACGTAAACTACCTCACGCAAAATGGGCTCCTGTCATCTTTATTTCGGCGTTAACGGGGAAAGGGGTGAAGAACATACTAGGCGAGGTCCACAAGGCTTACGAACAATTTGACCGTCGACTGACTACAGCACAATGCAACAAGTTCCTTGAAAGTGCCGTTTTAGCTCACTCGCCGCCGCAGAAGAATAGCCGCCCAGTTAGACTCAATTACATGAGCCAAGTTCGGGTAAGACCGCCTACTTTTACTGTCTGGTGTAACGCTCCAGAGGGTGTAGTTACGGCATATCACCGCTACCTAGTTAATAGGTTGCGGGATAAGTTCGGCTTTGAGGGGACACCAATAAGGATGAAGTTCATACAGAAGAGACGCGCAGATCCTGAGAAGTGGAACCAGTAAAAGAGCGGGGGTGTTGTGGGAAAGATTCGAATCCTCGAGGATAAGATAGTCAATCAGATCGCGGCAGGTGAGGTCGTTGAGCGCCCAGCAGCGGTGCTAAAGGAGCTGATTGAGAATTCCCTTGATGCTAACGCTAGATGTATAGAAGTGTCACTTGAGCGAGGTGGACGAAACCTACTGGCTGTTGCAGATGACGGACACGGCATGGACGCCGCAGACGCGCTAATGTGCTTAGAGCGTCACGGCACCTCTAAGATACGGGACGCTAATGACCTCTACAAGATAGCTAGCTTGGGGTTTAGGGGTGAGGCAGTTCCTTCAATAGCTGCGGTAAGCAGGTTCAATATCGTAACCCGTCAGCATGATTCGGATGTGGGCACTAAGGTAGTTGTAGAGGGTGGAGTGATAAAGGCTAGAGAGCCTGTTGGGTGCCCAATAGGCACTAAGATTAGCGCTGGAAACCTATTCTACAACGTTCCTGTCAGGCGTAAGTTTTTAAGGACAGTGAACACTGAGCTATCGCACTGTCTAGAGATGGTGATCAGCCAGGCTCTAATAAGGCCTGATGTTGACTGGACGGTAGCCCATGACGGCCGTGTGGTACTCAGGGCCCCTGTAGCAAAAAGCCGTAAAGAGCGAGCAGCGACTCTTCTAAAGGGTCACGGTAGGGCTCTAGTTCCTGTCTCTTTTGAGTCAGGCGAGTTGTCTGTTGAGGCCTTGATTTCACCCGTTGGGGTGCACCAGGGTGGAGCCAAGGGCTCCCTTTACCTCTACGTGAACGGTCGATATGTGAGAGACCCTCTAATACGGAAGGCTGTCCGCGAGGCTTACCGTCACATAGTGCCTAAGGGCAGGTTTCCAGTGGTTGTTATGGAGATAACCCTCCCTCCTGATGAGGTGGACGTGAATATTCACCCAACAAAGGTCGAGGTGAGATTCCAAAATGGCCGCGATATGGTGAGGGCTGTTTCGGAGGGGCTGAGAGAGGGGCTGCAGCAACACGGTATTCGTCGACCCGTTGAGCGAACTAAGGCATCAGCCTCGACAGTCCCTGCAGAAGTAAACCTACAGAATGAGCTTGGCTTGAGCCCAAAACTCAGCGCTATTGAGTACCCCTCTGTTCAAAGAGATGAGCCTGGGCCTATAATACGTGAAAGTATGGCCGATGAGGTGCATGCTAAGGTCGCACCTATTGAGTCGCCTAGCCAGCTTGACAAGGTAGAAGCCGAGGAGCTGAATGAGGTAACGCCGGCTACTGAAACCCAACAAATTGTTAGCTCACCTAATTCTCTCCTCCCCGTCCCTAGGTTTCAGGACCTGATGGTTGTGGGGCAGCTTCTTGGAACTTACGTAGTTTGCGAAGGTGGTGGAGAGCTAATCCTTATTGATCAACACGCAGCTCATGAAAGGGTAACTCTCCATAAATTAATGCAGAACCCAAACACACACCTTGGCGGTACGCAGCAACTTCTTACCCCAGAGATAATCGACATCTCCCTGGGAAAGGCCGCGCTATTAGAAGAGAACCTACACCTCTTGTCTGAATATGGCCTAGAATTAGAACCTTATGGTTCGGGTTCATTCGCTGTTAGGGGCGTACCAACTGCCCTTGGCAAGGTCAATGTTGAGCAGCTTGTTCACGATGTGGTAGGAGGTCTTTCAAGGGGGCGTGGAGGTGACGCAGTGCGTGATCTAGCCGAGAGTATTTTGGCAACAATGTCCTGCCATGGCTCCGTCCGAGCTCACCAGAAATTGAACACCTATGAGATGCAGCTACTATTGAAGGGGCTTGATGACGTAGATTTCTCAGTATGTGCCCACGGTCGCCCAGTAGCCATCAGGATCTCCGAGGCGGAATTGGAGAAAAGGTTTCATCGTTCGTGAGCGAGTGCTCTCTAGGGATTCTCGTCATAGCTGGCCCAACGGCTAGTGGTAAGACCGCTGCGGCTATCGAGGTAGCTAAGAGGTGGCCTGTTCAGATCATATCCGCTGACGCTATGCAGGTCTATAGAGGCATGGATATAGGAACGGCTAAAGAGCCACCCGAAGTGTTGCTGGAGCACCCACACTCTTGCCTAAGTATTCGAGAGCCTAGTGAGTCGTATTCCGCAACAGACTTCGCCGCAGACGCCGACAAAGCTATTGCTCAGGCACACAGTGATGGTAAGCGTGTAATAGTCGTCGGTGGGACAGGTTTCTATTTGAGAGCCCTCCTTGAGGGTCTAGTCGAGGCCCCATCAGCTGACCTTGAGATGCGGGAGCGCCTCGAGGCCCTTGAAAACCCCCATGCCGAGTTATCGCTAATAGACCCTCTATTGGCTGAGAAGCTGCACCCTAATGACCACGTTAGAATAATTAGGGGAATCGAGGTCTACCAGCTCACGGGTAAGACGCTCTCTTCACTCCATTCAGAACACAACCCTGAGCCGCGTTATCACTCTGTGAGGCTCTGGCTAGATCGCGGGGACATAAAGGAACGCATTAACAGCAGGGTCGAAGAGATGATGAGGGCTGGTTACCTCCAAGAGGTAAGGAGACTTCTAGACAGCGGAGTCTCCCGAAGCTGTAAACCAATGAAGTCATTAGGCTACAAACACCTCTCTTCACACCTTGCTGGAGAGATACCGCTGGAAGAAGCGGTAAGGCTCACAAAACGAGACACTCGCCATTTCGTAAAAAAGCAGAGGCTCATGTTGAAGAGTGTTGGGGGGTTCGAGAAGATTGAAGAAGACCATATTGCCTCGGTCTTGGCAGCGGCAAGTAGGCTTTTTGGGTAGATGAGGCCCGACTCGGTAGTTTAGCACGCGGTGACGGGTTAGTTGGCGAAGTCTAGAACTATACCGTTTGGAATATTTGGACCCATATGGAGGGGAGAGATGGAGTTAGTCCTTGATTTTGAGAGGCCGCTTGTTGAGCTTAGGAAGCGAATAGCATCTCTTAGGGAGCTACAGCAGAGAGAGCAGATGGACCTATCAGCCTCCATAGACCAACTGCTGGAACAGGCAGAGAGGCTCCAAGTTCAAATATTTACAAAACTGACCCCTTGGCAACGCACACAGCTGTCTCGTCACCCAGCGAGACCATACACTCTTGACTATATAAATCTACTTTTCACCGAATTTGAAGAGCTGCACGGTGACCGCGCTGGCTTTGAAGACTCTGCTCTAGTCTGCGGTTTCGCTAGGTTTAATGGTGAGCCAATAGCAGTCATTGGGCACCAAAAAGGGCGGAATACAAAAGACAATATTAAATATAACTTCGGTATGCCTAGGCCAGAAGGTTACAGGAAGGCACTTAGGGTTATGAAATTAGCCGAGAGGTTTGGGCGCCCAATAGTAACATTTATAGACACACCTGGTGCCTACCCCGGCCTGGATGCAGAGGCGAGAGGTCAGGCCGAGGCTATAGCTCGTAACATCATGGAGATGGCGAGACTTACGGTCCCTGTAATATGCGTTGTGATTGGAGAGGGCGGAAGTGGTGTAGCCCTCGCCGTTGGGGTTGGAAATAGGGTCCTAATGTTCTCGAATTCCGTCTATTCAGTCATCTCACCAGAGGGTTGCGCCGCGATTCTGTGGAGGGACCGAGCAGAGGGCCCTCGCGCTGCGGAGGCCTTAAAGATCACAGCAGAGGACTGTCTGCGACTGGGTGTGGCAGATGAAATTATAGAGGAACCAAAAGCTGGAGCCCACAGAGACCATGAGGGTGCGTCAGCTAGTTTGGGAGAGGCGTTGGCTAGAAATCTTGCCGAATTAAAGGCTATGAGCCCTGAAGAGCTTGAGCGAGATCGCTATGACCGTTTTCGTAAATTAGGTGAACTTGAGGAGTTGTCTAGCGTAGAAAATGGAGTCACAGAATGAGCGTTTGGACAGTAGAGCCAGCATCTGCAATAACTGGGCGGCTTAGAGTTCCAGGAGATAAATCCATATCACACAGAGCGTTGATATTCAGTGCACTCGCCCATGGTCAGAGCAACCTGCACGGACTTTTGGAGGCGAGAGACGTACAGGCGACCGCAGCATGTTTAAAGAAGCTGGGTGTTGGTCTTCATAAGGTTGCTGGTAGCTGGAGAGTAACTGGCCGAGATGGGGCGTTGTCCGAGCCTGATAATGTGTTGGATTGTGGAAACTCAGGCACTACAATGAGACTTTTAATGGGTGTCTTAGCGAGCCAACCATTCTTCTCAGTGCTCACAGGAGATGTACACCTGAGGAACCGGCCAATGGGTCGAGTAACCAAACCCCTAGGTGCTATGGGAGCCCATTTCCGTAGTAGAGACAAGGGTCGCCTGGCTCCAGTGGCCATTACTGGTTGTAAGTTAAGGGTGTTGGATTATGACTCCCCGATAGCCTCTGCACAGGTCAAGAGCGCTCTTATGCTAGCGACGCTGGGGACCTCTGGGACACTCCGTTATCGAGAGCCGTTTCGCTCTAGAGATCACACTGAGCGCATGTTGCGATGGTTGGGAGTTTTTGTATCAGAAGAGGAAGATGGGCAGCTCGTACTCAACGGTGGCCAGCGGCTTATCGCGAGAGACATAAATGTACCTGCTGACATTTCTAGCGCGGCCTTTTTTATGGTGGCAGCGTCGATAGTCCCAGGTTCAGACCTAATACTTGAGGGGGTCGGTGTGAACCCAACAAGGACAGGCGTGATAGATGTTCTTAGAAGTATGGGAGCCTCTATTGATGTGTTGGGGGAGTCGGAGGTGTCTGGCGAGCCAGTAGCAGATATACGTGTAAAGTATGTTGGCCTCAAAGGGACCCGTATAGATGGATCGATCATCCCAAGGCTCGTAGACGAATTGCCAGTACTGGCTGTCGCGGCCGCCTATGCCGAGGGACAGACCGTTATCGCTGATGCTAAAGAGCTTAGGGTAAAAGAGTCTGATCGAATAAAAGCGACCGTATTGGGGCTACAGGCCATCGGTGTAAACGCCGACGAAAGAGAAGATGGGATGGTAATAAACGGCGGAATTGTCCGCGGTGGAAAGGTCTCTTCTGAGGGTGACCATCGTATCGCTATGGCGTTTGCGGTCGCTGCGCTTGGGGCAAAGACCAGTTGTAAGATTCTAGATACGGAAAATGTAGCTACATCCTATCCAAACTTTAGAAAGGACCTGCAGTATGTCGCAGGCCAGTGAACACAAGAATATAGAAAAGCTGGTGATAGCAGTTGATGGCCCTAGCGCTTCTGGAAAGGGGACCGTATCGCGAGAGGTTGCAAAGGCTCTAGGTTTAACCTGGATAGACACTGGCGCTCTGTACCGTGTAGTAGCACTGTTAGGACAGCGAGAAGGCGTGCCACTCAACAGCGGCGAATCCTTAGCTAGGTTGGTTGAGAGCTCCGACATCACACTAACCTGGGGTAACTCAGGCACTTCAATAACTGTAGATGGCGAGGAATTCTCAGGCTTAATTCGCACCGAGATCGTAGGGCAGGGAGCCTCTGCTGTAGCAAAACAACCAGCCGTAAGAAAAGCTCTTTTGGCGCTTCAGAGGGAGATGGCGTCCAATGGTGGTGTCGTTATGGATGGTCGCGACATAGGCTCAGTTATACTTCCAGCTGCAGATCTAAAAATATACCTTACTGCCTCCCTACAGGTCCGGGCTCGGCGACGTTACCAAGAGCAATTAACCCGAGGCGTTAATACGACATATGGTGAGGTTGAATCCGAGATATCAGCTAGAGACCTTCAGGACATGACCAGGGAACACGCACCTCTAGTGCAGGCTAGTGATGCTTTTGATGTAGACACCTCCAGCATGACAGTCCAAGAGGCGGTGGCAAAGATCGTCAAGTTAGCCGAAGCAGTCGTAAAGAACCATTGACGCAGCCCCCTGTTCGGGATATCTGCGCCGTAGTTTGTGGGACGACTGAGCGTTTGGGGTGTTCAGCGTAACTAAGCTTGCCCGCGTTGGTCTGTTTAGTACCCATCAATATTCACCCACCCCTTTAAACAAAAAACAATCGGGCAGTTATTCTGACTGTGCGAAAAATGGAACCTTATGACCACTCAACAATCTTCATCCCTTGAACTCGACACAATGGTCGCAGACTTAGATCGCGCCAGCTTCGAGAGCTTCTTCGACTCATTCCTAGAGGAGAAATCTGTAAAAGAGCGCACTGTCGTTACTGGAACAGTTCTATCAATCTCATCAGACTGGGTAAAAGTCGACGTTGGCTATAAAGCCGAGGGCTCAATCCGCATCAACGAATTCCGTGGCGTAGACGGCGAGGTAACAATCGCAGTCGGCGACAAAGTAGACGTCTTCTTAGACAGCATGTCAGAAGAGCGCGGAACACTTCGCCTATCAAAAGAGAAGGCGGACCTAATGAAGGCTTGGGATAGAATCTCTGACGCCGTAGATGCAGATGAGACTGTATCAGGTACAGTCATAGCGCGAGTTAAGGGCGGTTTATCTGTCGATATTGGTGTAAAGGCTTTCCTTCCTGGCTCACAAGTTGACCTCCGTCCAGTCAAGAATCTTGATCGCATCGTTGGCAACACATTTGATTTCAAGATCATCAAGTTCAACCAAAAGCGTGGCAACATCGTTCTGTCTCGCCGAGTTCTTCTGGAGAAGGAGCGCGAGTCTAAGCGTTCAGAGACCGTAAAGGGCTTGGTAGAGGGTTCAATAATGAACGGCGTAATCAAGAACATCACCGACTACGGAGCTTTCGTAGATCTTGGTGGTATCGACGGTCTACTCCACATTACAGATATGTCATATGGACGAATCAACCACCCAAGCGAGCTCTTCGAGGTATCTCAAGAGATCGAGGTTAAGGTTCTTAAGTTTGACGAATCCGCTATGCGCGTATCGCTAGGGTACAAGCAGATTCGTCCAGACCCATGGGCAGAAGCAGACTACAAATACCCAATCGGAGCTATTGTTCGCGGTAAGGTCGTTTCGATTCCAGAGTACGGCGCGTTCATCGAGCTTGAAGATGGTATCGAAGGCCTTGTTCACATCTCTGAGATGACTTGGAACAAACGCATTAAGCACCCATCAAAGCTTGTTGAGCTTGGCACTATGGTAGAGGCCAAGGTTCTCGGTGTTGATATGGCGACTAAGAGAATATCTCTCGGTATACGTCAGCTTGAGGCTAACCCATGGGACAAGATCGCTGAGGACTACCCAGTAGGTACAATCGTGAAGGGTGCTGTTCGCAACATTACCGATTTCGGTGTGTTCGTTGGCATCGACGAGGGTATCGATGGTCTTGTTCACATCTCTGATATGTCTTGGGGCCAAAGAGTTGGTCACCCATCCGATCGCTTTGAGCGCGGTACAGAGGTAGAGGCCAGAGTTCTGAACATTGATCGCGAGAACGAGAGAATCTCACTTGGTATCAAGCAACTCTCTGATGACCCATGGTTGTCAGTACAGGGGCGTTATTTCCTTGGCCAGGTAATCACTGGTAAGGTTGTTCATGAGGCCGAATTCGGAGTATTCGTTGAGCTTGAAGAGGGTGTAGAAGGCCTTGTTCATGTGTCTGAGCTCGTCAACGCTGATGGTGACTGGCAGACAGAATACCCTGCAGGAAAGGAGATCACAGCAGTGATCATGAGCCTAGATAGTCATGAGCGCAAAATCTCCCTATCGGAGAAGGCGGCTGGTGATGATGCTGAATCAGAGTCTACTCCATACGTTCCACCCGCGGCCGTAGAGACTAAGTCTAGTCTTGGTGACCTTATGGGTGACATCGCCACTCAGATGGGTGAATCAGAGTAGAAACCGAGCATGTACTCGACAATGGCCGCCAGAGAGAACACTCGCTGGCGGCCATTTCTCTTTTGGTCAATGTGGGTTAGGAGAGAGTCATAACTGAGAGGTCTAAGTGTTTATATTTATCTCGTTCTTGGCGTGTGGTGAGCCCACGACAGATGCTGTCTCAACACAGGTAGAGACTTCTACTCGCTCGCAAGCGGTGGTAAACCTGAGAGAACCAACTCGTCCAGATGGGTACTCGCCGCTAACGGTGTCTGCTCGTGCTAAAGATGAGCTCTCTCATCTGCTGATTGAGCTAGAGGAGTTAGAAGAGGAACCATTAAACCGTGCTCTTGAGCTGTTGAACACGACAACTGGCCCATGTGAGCCATGTATGCAACAAGGCATCAGTACAGCCGATTGCCTCATAGGAGGTGAGCCTACACAGTGCGGGAATATATTAGGGTACGCCCGTTATCTCTCCGATGTTGCGGTCAATGTAGAAGATGTTGGTGCTGCTAGAACCGATGTTACCTTTATAGAGCCATGGCAGGTGAGTGTAGGTTCCGATGCTATGGGTCAAAGTGCCGTGCAGGTAAAGGTCGGTTTGGACTTGGTTGATCCATTTACTCCTGATGTATTGCGAGTAGTCCGTGAATTGGAGTCTGAGTTTGGCGATGTTCTGGAGGTGACCTACGCTTTCACCCCTCTAGAGAGACACCCAGAGGCTAGGGAGGCAGCTCAGTTTGCACTTTCGGGGGTAAATATAGAGATGGTAGTATCGGCCTATGGATCAGGTGCAGATGGTGCACGTGAGTCTCTGATGCAAGAGCCGGGTGTAGAGGCGAGGTTCAACTCTCCCCGCGTAATGAGTGGTCTAAGTAATAGCCTCACATTTATGGATGAAAACAGTGTCTCTGCATCACCGACATTTTGGATTGATGGATACCGTCGTTCTGGCGCTCAGAGAGTAGAGGTCTTGCGCTCGATGATATCACGTGCTCGCTATATGAGGGAACTACAGTGAGTCAAGGCGGCGGTAGGTCGCGTAAGAGACCTTCGAACCTAAACCCAGGGCGAAAACTTGCAGGCCTTGTGTTGAAGGCAACAGAGTCAGGCTATCACGCAGACAGTGAGATGGATAGAAGGGGAAAATCTGTTCCTGCTGCGGACAGAGGTTTGGCTTGGAATATTGTCCAAGGTGTTCTGCGTAATAGAGGACGACTCGATCGACACCTCGCCGAAGCCGCTAGTAAGAGCTCAATTACAAAGTTTGATATTGAAGTGAGAGTTGCGCTCAGAGTTGGGCTCTTTGAGATATTAGAGACTCGTACGCCAAATCACGCTGCTGTTGACCAGGCTGTTCAATTGGTCGCAGTTATGGGTAAAGGGCGCGCTAGAGGGGTGGTAAACGCTGTCCTCAGAAAAGCTATCGCCCATAAGTTTGAACCAAACATCTTCGATAACCACCCTAATTGGCTTGTAGAGAGGTGGCGTGGTCTCTATGGGAATGATGGAGCAGAAAAACTGTGTGCCGCGAACGATAGTATAGCGCCTCTTGGTATCTCAGTGAAGCCCTCAGAGGCCAGTGTTATAGACGAGCTTAAGGAGTTTGTCGATTGGGTAGAACCAGCTACGGTATCTGGAGAGGCCTTAGCTAACGCATGGGTGCTCGGAGGGGTTCGCGGTGATGTTTCTAAGCTCCCTGGTTTTGGTGTTTGGTGGGTTATGGATCCAGCAGCTGTTGCGACTGTCGACCTGTTGCAGTTGAATGGCCAGGAGCAGGTTTTGGATGTCTGCGCTGCCCCGGGTGGAAAGACAATGAGGATAGCTAGTCAAGGGGTAACAGTTTTTGCGACTGATAGGTCTAAAGGTCGACTGTTACGGTTAGAAGAGTCAGCTAAGAGGCTTGGTTTTAGCGTTGAAGTGTCACAGGTTGACTGGGTTATGAATCCAGAGGTGGATGGTCCTTTAATGGACGCAGTCCTGGTGGACGCGCCGTGTACTGGGCTTGGGACCTTGAGGCGTCATCCAGAAATTAGATGGAGAACACGGCCCACCGATCCCGCAGCTATGGCCCTAGAGCAGTTAGAAATATTGACCAATGCGAGTAAGCGTGTGCGTATAGGTGGCCGAGTTGTCTATTCTGTCTGTTCACCAGAGCCAGAGGAAGGGACTGATTTAGTTGCTCAATTCCTAGTCGAAAACCCGAATTTTAGCCTTGAAGAGGCTATACTTTCGGCACCACCACGTTTTCACGAAGACGCCTTTTATGGCGCTAGAATTCGGAGACACTCCTGATGAGCGCTTTGGATACGCCGATGTTTCGGCAGTACATGCAGATAAAGGCTGGAGTCCCAGATTCCATCCTGTTCTTCAGGATGGGTGACTTCTACGAGCTTTTCTTTGATGACGCTAAGCTCGCCTCGGAGAAGCTAGAGCTAACCCTCACCTCTAGAAACAAGAATGCACCAGATCCAGTACCAATGGCAGGTGTTCCACATCACGCCGCAGCTGGGTACATTCAGACACTTGTTGATTCGGGCTATAAGGTGGCGATAGCAGATCAAGTTCAGGACCCGAAAGAGGCTAAAGGTATTGTAAGGCGAGAGGTCGTAAGGGTAGTTAGCCCTGGCGTTATCTTGGATCCAGACAGCATCTCCCCAAGAGAACACTGTTGGTTGGCAGGCCTCATGTTGGCGGGTAGCAGCTATGGTATCTCTCTCCTTGATGTGTCGACAGGTGACCTAAGGGTCACTGAATTGTATGGTTTAGAAGATGCCATAGAAGAGCTTAGAAGAGCTGGGCCATCCGAGATCATTATTCCCACTTCTATCGCGGAAAATGAGGTGCTGCGTGAGGGCCTGGATGGCATCCCTTTGAGCGTTATTGACGATGAACAGTTTAACGTTCAAGCGGGACATGCCTCTCTTTCTACACGCTTTAATGTGCGAGATTTAAGCGGTTTCGGTTGTGAAAAGTTGGGCGCCGCCGTAGGGACAGCGGCCGCTGTAGTAGCCTATGCAGTAGATAATTCGCGTTCTGACCTTCCACACTTGTTGGGTATAGAGGTCTATTCCGTGGCAGGTCATATGGTCATGGATGAGACCACTCGGCGAAATCTCGAGTTGGTCAAATCACTCTTTGGAGGGAGGGCTGGGAGTCTCATAGCTCACATTGATCGAACCACTACCCCAATGGGAGGACGCCTTCTTAAGGAGTGGCTTCTCTACCCATTGCTTAGCAGAAAATTAATCTCGGTTAGGCATGATGCTGTCGAGGCATTTATCCGCGAGGTAGATGTTAGAGAGGCTACGAGGGGAAGCTTGAGGCTAGTCTCTGATATCGAGCGTATAGGAGGCAAGTTAGCGCAGGGAACCGCCCACGCGAGAGACCTTGCCAATCTTAAGGCCTCACTGTTTGCGCTACCTGTGGTATTTGAGCCTCTGTTGAGCATCCCAGAATTAGCTTCGTTTGTGCCAGAGACCTTAGGCCAAAAATTAGCACAAGAGATAGATCGTGTCTTGGTCGATGAGCCGCCGATATCTGTGAAAGAGGGGGGGCTGATAAGAGAGGGCGTAGACTCGGAGCTCGACGAACTCAACCGCCTCTCGAAAGAGGGGAAGGGGGCGATAGCTTCCATCGAGAATAGGGAGCGTGAGGCTACTGGCATACCATCGTTGAAGGTCCGATACAATAAGGTCTTTGGATACTTTATTGAGGTGACAAGAGCTAATCTTCACAAGGTCCCAGACAGCTACATACGAAAACAGACGCTCACAAATGCTGAACGCTATATAACTCTCGAACTGAAGGAGTTTGAGGAGAAGGTCTTGGGGGCTGATGAACGTCGGCGTTCACTCGAGTATGTACGTTTTGTTGAGCTGCGAGATCGACTACAGGGGGCCCTCCCAACACTTAAGATTTTGGCTGCTGCTACGGCGAAAGTGGATGTTTTCGCTGGCTTCGCAGAGCTAGCTGTTGATTGTCGTTATGTCAGGCCAAGGGTGGACGAGTCCAGTGTTGTAGAGATCACAGAAGGCCGTCACCCTGTGGTTGAACGTCAGCGCCTATCCGAGGCATTTGTACCGAATGATATTTCGCTAGGAGAGCGGGACGACAGGTTTGTCGTGCTTACTGGACCAAACATGTCTGGTAAGTCAACAATCATGCGTCAGGTGGCGCTCATCGTGATCATGGCGCAGTCTGGCTCATTTGTTCCCGCCAAGAGTGCTCATATAGGTGTATGTGATCGGGTGTTCACCAGGGTGGGGGCATCTGACGACATTCGCTCTGGGAGATCGACCTTCATGGTTGAGATGTCTGAGACGGCCAATATTTTACGCTATGCGACTAAACGCTCTCTAGTACTTCTGGACGAGATAGGCCGTGGAACTAGTACATTTGACGGTTTAGCTATTGCCTGGGCAGTGGCGGAGGGGCTTACTGACTCCATAGGATGCAGGGGTATCTTTGCGACGCATTACCATGAGCTGGTGGAGCTAGCCTCTACCCGTAGTTCGGTGGTTAATCTGTCCGTAGCGGTCTCTGAATGGGGTGAAAAGATTATCTTCCTTCGTAAGTTGGAGAAGCGGGGGGCGAGTCGCTCTTACGGTATACAATGCGCCAAATTGGCTGGAATGCCTACGGGTGTGATTAAGCGCGCTAAGGTCCTGCTCAAGGAGTTGGAGATGCACGCAACTATGCACCCATCTCCTCAGTTGTCCCTGTTTGGGGCTCTCTCTAACGCGAGTGATGAAGAGGGAGAAAAACCAGATCCTCTACATGAAGCCTTGAGCGCAGTTGATGTTGATGACCTTACGCCTCGTCAGGCATTGGACCTGGTTTATGACCTATCAAAATTGGTTAAAACTTGATCTTGCGGGCTCTACTTCTGTTTTTAGCAACGACTGCTTCCTATGCAGCTGTTGTGGAGGATATTAGGGTATTTGTTGGAGACGGGCACGCTCAGGTGCTTATTGTCACTGACTCTACATTAGAGCTACCTACATTACGAAGCACAGCCGCTGTCGGCTCTTCACCAGCTCGAGGCACAGCTAGGATCGGGTCGGTGCAACTCTCTAGTGAACTAGAAGGGGCTTACGGAAGAGAGGATGGAAGGTGGATCCTTCCCGTGGATGAGGGGGGGCTGTCGAGGTTGACTATAGCCTCTCTTGGAGAGGATCTAATGATCGGGGCCGAGATGACTCATCAGAGGGAGATTTTTGCCACCTTGTTGGCAGATAGAGCGATCCTTTTGGACCTTGTCTCAACAGGTGGTGAGAGAGATGGGACCCTAGCATCTGCGTCGCAACTGGAGCGTTGGGTGAGGGGGGGAGCTATAGAATCGAGAGGTGACAGAGAGGTTCGTGAGCACTACGTAGTGGTACTGGACCCCGGTCATGGCGGGTGGGACCCAGGTGCTGTAGGCGTCTCTGGAACTAGAGAGGCAGATATAGCTTTGTCGTTGTGTCGCAGAATAGCTGTTGAATTAGAAAGGATTCTGGACGTAGAAGTCATATTGACCAGAGATGATGATACTTTTATTCCACTTGTTGAGCGGGCCAACATTGCCAATAGTTTAAACGCAGATCTTTTTGTGTCTGTCCACGCCAACGCATCTGAGAGAGAGAGCGCTTGGGGAATCGAGACCTATTTCTTGGACGGTGCCTCGGATGCTGGTGCTGCTAGAGTAGCTGCTCGCGAAAACGCCCTCGCTGGAGAAGGTGAAGACCCTACGAGCATTGTTAATGACCTGAGCGTCACTGGTACAAACCGACTATCTCAAAATCTCGCGGTTACAGTGCAGTCTTCAGTTGTCCAGGCGATCGAAGAGGTTTTTGGCGCGAGCCACACTAGAGATTTAGGTGTGAAAAGCGCCCTGTTTGCTGTTCTGGTATGGAGCCGAATGCCATCCATACTATTCGAGTCTAGTTTTGTTACAAATAGAGTCGACGAGACAAGGCTTCGCTTACCGTTCTACCAACAGACTCAGGCAGAGGCTATGGCAGCGGCAATTAAGGATTGGTTTGAGAGCGTGGAGCGCTAGTGGAGTACGCGATTGAAGGCTACCTGTCTTGGGCCCGTGTGGAGCGAGGTTTGGCCGATAACACACTGGAGAATTATGCCAGGGATCTGGCACAATTAAGGGGCTGGTTGAAGGAAAGAGGTTGTGATCAAGCGTCGCAGGTCACCGTTGATGATCTTCGTGAGTATATGAAGTTTTTATTGTCTACGGGGAGGAGTATGCGTACCGCGGGACGCCATAGAGCTGCCTTCAGGCAGCTTTTTCGATTCCTCTTGGCCGAGGGAGAAATTGAGGTGGATCCATCGCTCCTTATACAGGCACCTAGGCCTTCCCAGAAATTGCCTTCCGTTCTATCTGAGGCTGAAGTTGATTCACTGTTGTCCGCACCAGATACGGACACGGTTATCGGCCAGAGGGATAGGGCGATGCTAGAGACCCTCTACGCTACTGGGTTAAGGGTATCCGAATTAGTGAAATTGAGGAGAGACGCTCTACACCTCACCTCAGGATACCTGAAAGTATTGGGTAAAGGTGGTAAAGAGAGGATCGTCCCGATGGGAGACCAGGCGGTACTCTTAGTCTCCCAGTGGATGCAATATGGTCGAACTTCAATAGATACTGACGGAAGGAATGTCTGGGTTTTTCCTTCACCAAGGGGCGGGGCTCTCTCTAGGGGTGCTTTCTGGTATCGAATTAAGAAATACGCTTTGTTAGCGGGAATCAGAAAGAATGTATCACCACATAAATTGAGACATAGCTTCGCTACCCATCTTTTATCTAACGGTGCGGACCTTAGAGCAGTCCAGATGATGCTGGGCCACTCTGATATTTCGACCACACAGATCTACACCCATGTTGCTCGAGAACGCCTTAGAGCTATCCACGGTGCTGCTCACCCTCGAGGATAAATTTTGAGCAAGATTTGTTAAATTTCAAAATATTCTCGCAGACCCCCATATATGTTGAGTATAAGTCCGCCACCGAACAATTACTTTAATGGAGTTAGAACATGCAGATTCGCTCAGACGTTGGCTTCTCAACCTACACTATTGCAATAATTGTAGCGGGGCTCGCTATGGGTTGTAGCGTGGATAACGAGTTTCATAAGAGAAACGACGCCCCAGGCGGTGACACTGGATTGGCGCCAGTTGCGATCTGCGATGTGAGCCCTAACCCCGTAACTCCCCCTTTCGAGGAGGTTACTTGGGATGGAACAGGCTCATTTGCTCCCGATGGAGATTCTATTGCAAAGTATGAATGGACCTTGGTCGAGAGGCCAACAGGATCAGTAGCGGAGATGCCAAGAGGCGGCGCTGTTCGAGCAGGGTTTATGCCAGATATGGCTGGAAATTACGTGGGTGAGTTAGTCGTTACCACTACAGGTGGAGACATAAGTGAGCCATGTCTCTCGACGTTGGAGTCGGTTCCAGCCGAGAATCTGTGGGTGGAGATGTTCTGGGCTGAAAGAAATGATGACATGGATCTTCACCTTCTAAAGCCTGGTGGCTCCCTTGAGGGCGATGGAGACTGCTATTTTATGAATTGTGTTCCACCAGCGGCACCTAACTGGGGTTTGAGGAACACAGACATAGACGATCCGAGCTTGGACCTAGATGATATTGAAGGAACTGGTCCTGAAAATATCAACATCTTGAACCCAGAATCTGGCACATTTACTGTCTACGTTCACGACTACACAGGTAGCACTCCTGACTTTAGGGGTCCAAATGACGTAACAGTAAGAGTCTACTTGAACGGCTCTATTGTCTGGGAAGATACTCGAGCCATATCTGGTGAGAGTTCATATACTGCGTTTGCACGTATAGACTGGGATGCGGGCACTGTTCAAGGTCTGTAGTAGGTGAGTCACTTACTAACTTTATTAAGTTAGACAGTACCGACCATTTTCGACGCATTAGCCTTGCTCTCACCGTCAAACCTGTAGGCACATAGGAATCCGTCCTTGGCAACGCTGTAGTCCAGGCAGACAACCTTGTCTGTACGAGGGGAGGGGTTCTCTCCTTTTAGCCAGTAGTGCCCGCAAAACACCAGTGGGTCATGACTCTCCAGTTTAGGGGGCCATGCTCTGCTCTGTTCCTTGGTGAGGTTTGGAGTCGTAATCGGCAGGATTGGAATCGTCTGTTCCCCGAGAGGTAGGTTGATGTCCGCAGGCTTCCACCACTGGATTCTAGCCGAATCCCTAATATCTCCAGCACCTAGCTCTATTGTCTCACCTTCAGGCAGTGTGATCTCAGGCCCTTTCATCACCGTTTCTACCACATCAAAAAGCGGCGCTCCCTTTGAAGCTTTTCTGATCAAATCTGGGGTCCAATAACTACCAGCATTTCGCCATTCAGCCATTAACAAAGTCACATCGTCTGGCGACCAACAGGCATGAACAGCGCGAGCACCCTTGGTCTGCCAAGAGGGGGGCAGGGTCCTTAGCCAGTCTATCCAGTTGTTATCTTCCTCTCCTAGTTGCTTTAGACTCTCGATTAGTTGATACCGTTTACTCTCGGGTCGACAGCGCCTCGCCGACCCCTCAGTTAGCGGAGTATGCCATGAAATAAGGTTAAATTCATGGTTGCCCATGATGGCGTAGGCGTCGCCGCTATCGACCATATTCTTAATTAACTTAAGTACCTCAAGGATCCTTGGCCCTCGATCTACGTAATCCCCTAGAAAACAGACCTTTCTCCCATCTGGGTGGGTCCAGCTAGCCCCATGAGGCCTGTAAGACAGCTTCTCGAGCAGCGTGATTAATTGACCGTACTCCCCGTGTATATCCCCAATAAAATCAAACCCGCTCAACACCTTCTCCCATCTTCGCAATAATTACACCTCGGTATATATAAACATTCCAAGGCCTATTTGCCTACTAATTAGGTAGTGTTCCCTGTGTGCTATAGCCTCTGGCCCAATCGTGCTGCCCCATTTCGACTGGGTCTCTACAGAAAGGTGCTAGCGCGATTTTAAACGTACTCTTAGTCTAGTCTAAGGCCTGCTATCACCTGCATTGGAGCTGTAGGTCTTGCTCCAAACGGCCGCCAGGATGTTACCCCGCTCTGATCGGTGATGTTGGTGACGGTTGTGAAGAGGCTAAACGAGTCGTGGATAGGCAGGTGAGCCGACGCCCCAAATAGTAGTAATTGAGGTACATCATTAGGGGCGTCTTCTATTTGCCCAGCTGAATCCAGCATAGCAGAACGGTAGGTGCAGTCCGCGTACAACGCAAGCCTGTCATACCTAAAGCCCACTTGGGCCTTTGAGCTGTGAGTAGGCTGATAGGGTAGGCTATCGCCAACCTCAACTTGGCCAAACTGAGGGAAGTCCGAGTAAAAACTGGAGGTAAAGTGGCTCTCGGTCCAAGTATATGCGAGTGACAGTGGGAGCGCTATTTTGGTCCCTACGAAAACCTCTGTTGAGGCCGACAGTTCTGCTCCAAAGACTATCGCTTCACCACCATTGAATTGGTTGTCGACCTCATCTCCAGTACAGCCACTTGAAAATGAGCACTGACCTGAGATGTTTTGGTAGTCATTGTAGTATAAAACCGACTCCAGGCGCCCCAAATAGCTGTCGTAACTGACACCTATTTCGCTATTCCAGGTGGTCTCTGGCTCAATCTCCGCTGGCTGTCCTGGAGCGACTGGTGAGAATCCCCTGTGTACTCCGGCAAAAATGTCCACATTTTGCGAGATCGCATATAGCCCGCCGAGGCCAGGAAGAGGGGTCGCCCTGAACAGCCTCTCGCCGTCATCTTCAGTTGAGTCATTGTCGGTACGCCACCCTTCGATCATCTCAAGTCTAATTCCAGGGAAGATGTGAACCTTGCCGATCTCGATATCATCGTGTACATGAAAAGCAGCAGCTAGGGCCACAGCCTCACTATCGAGGGTCGTGCTATCGGGCTCTCCGTTGTTTACAAGGATTCCGTTAGCCATGGAATAATGAGCCTCTGTGTGAACACGCCTTACTAGGTCGGCGTGTAGTCGAGCGCCCATTGAGATATCATGACGAATATTGTTGTTACCCAACGCCAAGAAAGCATTCGACTGAACACCAAAGTTCTGAAATGTACGGTGGTTGTTTCCAATTAATAGTACCTGGTCAGGTGTGGTGGTAGGCTCCTCACCCCTTAGTATCGCGAGGTATACAGCCTCGCTCCCAGACGGGTCTGCTGCCATTAATGTCTCGTGCAGATCTATCCCACCTGCGAAACGGTTGAACTTATTCCAAGAGCGATCAAGCCAGTGGTGATAGGCGACCGTCTCGACCTCGAATGAAGGTGAAGGTGATAATCGCCACCTGACCTCCGCCTGTGTTCGGGACCATCTCATCTCGCCTAGGGCCGAGGCCGCATATCTCCTGTAGGGAGTGCTCCCGAAGTCATCTCGGGATAGCCCTAAGTAGGTTTCGTAGCTCTCTTCTTGACCGTATCCGAGCTTCATCTCAACGGTGTGTAGGGGAGATGAAAACAGCTCGCTTTTGAGAACAAATTCGGATCGCTCAAAGCCAGTTTCACCCCCGTTGTCCAACACCTTGAAGCCATCAGAGCCCTCGTGAACCATCTCTACTGTATAGCCGAAATTATTTCTCAACTCCCCAGCCCAGGCCCTTGCGGTTCTGGTTCCAAATGAGCCATAGGTGACTCCTCCTTCAGTAGTGAATCTACCAGGGATACCTCGCGTTGTAAGATTTATCGCTCCACCGACGGTGAACGGCCCGTACATTGTAGCGGCTGGGCCTAAATAGACCTCAACCCCGCTAATGCGGGCAGCCATAGGGAAATAATAGGCGGCTGGAGCTGCGTAAGGTGCTGGGGCGAATAGCACGCCATCTTCCATTAGCGTTATCTTGGCGCTCCTGTCGCTGTTAGCCCCCCTGATCCCTATATTCGGTCGTAATCCAAACCCATCCTCGGATCTTACCGTTACGCTTGGAGTTCCCGAAATTACAGCCTCAATGTTTGTTCTAGAGAATTCCTGTAGCTCCTCTTCGCTGATCGTCTGAGCCGAACCCGCCATTCGCGGGGCTCTAGTGTCTCCCAAGACGATTAGCTCTTCAGATGCCGCGTCTGGATCATCGGAAGTCTCCTCAGAGGTCACTTCCTCATCTGAATCAGTATCTTCGCTCGCATTAGCGTTAGTTGGCAGTAAGGTGAACGACGCTAGAAAAAGAGCCACCGCCGCTGGAGACACTATCGACCTGATTGGTCCAAAGATGGCGCTGATTAGATCCTGGCTGTGATTACTGGTGTTTGATGTGAGGCCATATTCTTCAGGAGGTTTACTTGATGGGCGCCATGTACCTGCCCAATAGTCCCAGAATGCGAGCCATGTTCCCATATTTGAGTGACATTCTCTGGGTAAACTTGAGTGGTGAACTTGGTGTTGGGCTGGGCTGATAATCACTCTCTCCACCCAGTCTGGAAAAGAGATCCAGATGTGTGAGTGTCGTATATTACCTATAGAGACATTCAAGATAAGGCCTATTGCAGGCACGCCAAGAAGGGTCGCAGGGGCTATGTCTCCTCTACTTATCCAGAAGAAGATCCCTCCTATGGTCCCCGTAACTAAAGCACCTCGCAGATCATGTAGGACTGTCTCTAGAGGGTGTATTCTGTGAAATGTGATGGGGGTGAGAACAGTTGAAGAGTGATGTACTTTATGGAGCTCCCATAGCCAACCAACCCTATGCATTATGTAGTGGAGAACAAACCTAGATAGGTCGCTTACGATGAAGAGTGCGGCAGAGTATGCGATTACCCCGACCGTTGGGTTCAGCAGTCCTAATTCAGGGACACCGAACCAATTGTCGAACGATATCGAGACCTTTACACCGACTAAGTACGCCAGCCCTATAGCGTTGAAGCCAACTACGACACGTATAATCTGTTTCAGTATAAGTAGTTGTATGTCTAGGACGGTCGATTTACTAAACATAGAATACTTCAAAAAAGACAAGTTCAACCATCTGCCTGTACGCCTTTTGGTTACGAAGCAACCAATGATAGCAGCAACAAGCAGGCCCAACCACCAAGTACGGCTCTCCGCTGATGTGAACGGCGCAGAAACATGTTCGATAAGAATCATGGGACCTACTATACCGTTTAGTCGTTGTCGCCCGCCGCTTCACCTGGAGGGCGGAAGAAAAGAACACTTGCCATGTCGCTTTTCACTAAACGCCCAAGTCCACCTACGGCTTCACTAAGGGTATATAATTGCGCATTTTCAGTCGTTATAGCCTCGTCGAGAGGTAGAGATAAAGCCTCACATGCCTGGATCGACTCTTCAGCCTGAGCTGTGATGCTTTGCGACAATTCACCCTGGTCCATATCATTTAGCAGGTCGTCGAAGCCCTGGCCTTCGCCTCCAGAATAGAGCTTCATAAAGCCAGTGATATTGGCGCAGATTGATTCTACTGCCAGCCCACTTGCTTGAGCTTCTATGTCGTCCAGGCAAAATTCAGTCGAACATTCGTACTCACCCATTGGGTGGAACAGCTTCAGATCCTTTGTAAATGTCTCTATATAATAGAGGCTGTGATAGATGCCTTCAAGAGTCTCATCAGGTGTAGCGACGCCAGAGTAATCAATAGCCTCTCCTGAGGACCATAAATCAACAAGCTCTTGGCCATTGAGTATTATATTGTCTACTATAGATGTAGCGAAGGCTATACGATTCAATTCTATACCCTCTGGCCCTAAAGCATCCCATGAGCCGTCAGCGACGGGTGGGGTCTGGGAAGGGCAGACACTATCCATAGGTCCAAAGAGAAGATGCTCTAGTGAATCTAGCCCGTATACGTTGACGAGCATTACATCATAGAAGTCTTCATCGTCCCAATCTGAGGTCACAGTCTCCTGGTCTACCCGACATTCATTTGTTGTGGGCCATGAGTAGATCTCATCTCGGAGTCCTCTACCAAATACAGAGTCGGTAGATGAAGCAGCAGGACCAATTGCCATTGCCTCTAATACCTGCCACTGTAGGAAAAGCTCGACGAATGATTCTTTCGCATTGGCTAAAGATTGAGTAGTGTCAGAACCATCATTTAGGAGTCCTGAGAGCACTTCGATGTCGGAGCTAACCTCTTCAGCTAGGTCTAAGAATAGGTTCAGTTCAGGAATGACGACGTATTCTCCTACATCACCAAGAAGCGACTCAACGCTCTCTTGTGGAAGTGGGCTATCACTAGCCTCCTCTTCCCATCCACAACCCTGTCCATTGAGTGTAGCTATTAGGGCGCAGCCACCCAAAAACAACCAAGACTTAGGGGCCGCTTGGCCCCTAAGTACTTGATTTTGCTGCTTGTAGTTATTACCAGCCATTGCTTCCTGACTCATCTCCCTCATTCGAGGCATCGAAACCATAAGAGTCCATGAGAATGTCGCGAGCACTTATTAGGTCCGCGATGTAGGCTGTGGCCTCTGTCTCATATGGAGATTCACCGATCAAGTTCTGGAATGTTGCGAAATCAGCCGAAGATACCATCGATCTTGGGTTGAACTGAAGTGAGAGGGAGAACCCTTTCAACTCAGAGTAGTGCTTAGCAACATCAGATACGGATGCATCAGATAGAAGGTCCGCGATCAGGTCGTTTATGTAGTGAACGACTGTTGCCGATATTGACATCTCCCAAGCTGCTACAGCGCTGTCCCTGTAGTCTTGGAGTTCTGTCATCTGCGCATCGGTCAGAGCTGTACCAGCGGTATCAGCTAGAAGCTGACGACCATGGGTAAATCCTTCCCATGCTTGGAGAGTGAAGTCTGTTGCTGCTGCGTCAGATGAGCCAATGTCTCTCTTCGCTGCGTTTACAGAGTGGCCCCAGTTGACCTCGTTGAGAAGATCGATGTAGCCGTCGCCGTCTCTATCAGTCGCTGGTGAGGCTTTTATATCTGCGTCTGTCCAGAGCACGTAGTCACTAGCAGCGCCGAAGTATCCAAAGGCCTCATCCCAAGCATGCTCAAGGGCAGTGTAGGCTTTGCCATCTTCTGCAGTTGCGTGCTCAGAGTTTAGACCCTTACCGTCGATGTCGTCATCAAGGTAGTCATCTGTTCCCTGGCTGTACGCTACAGCACCTCTGAGGAACTTGTTTATCAACTGGCGAAGATCGGTTCCGTCTTCAGTCAAGTAAACTGTGTCAAGGGGTGCGTTGTCTGGCCCTAGAATCTGCTGACCATTTGCCCTGGCTACAGCGTTGTCATCGATCTGCTGGAACCAGCTGCGAACGACCTCTTCTGGGCTGTTTCTGCCTGCGCCTGTCCAGCCGACGATACCCTCTGACCAGTCTTGATGCTGACCAGTAGCGTCGTTACCAGCTAGTTTTCCAACTATGTTCTTGCCTGAGGAGATATCGCCGTAAGTAGCCTGAAGTGCACCCTCAACTCCATGAGTTAAGCCACCAGAGGTGTCGCCGTCGAACTCAAAGTAGAAGTTGAGGTCTGCTACGATGTCGCCCGCTGCTGGAAAATAATCTCCCGCGTCAATACGGCCAGTAAGGTCACCCAGGTAACGATAAAGGTCGTCTATAAGAAGCTGACGAAAAACCTGGCCGCTCTTGGAGACTGACATCTCGTTAGTCAATGCACTTGTGAAGTCATAGTACTCGATAAGCTCATCTACAGTACCTGTATCTGTTCCTGTATCGATCCCTGTATCGGTTCCCGTATCGTCTGAGCCTTTACCGCAACCAATTGCGAAGGCTAATATTGTGAAGATTGTCATGGTTCTCATTTTTTATGCTCCAATATGTATTATAATGAATATCACTTTCAAGACGTGGCGTTTTTAACTTGATTGAGAGTGGCGTCAACAATAAAGTTAATGATTTTCATTTTCATTAGGTGCTGCAGTATAACTCAAGGTGCGTATGTGAGGATCATTGCTCGATTGCATAGGAGCGGTAATTTTGTAATGTAAATTGCCTCTATGCTCTATGCGTAAGCCAGATGGTAAGATAGGTTGGCTTATGGAAAGAGTTTTAGTAAAAAAGAGCGCCGTAGCAATTAGTCTGTTTTTCTCCTGTTTTACCGCGTGTGGGAAACCCGCAGACACCTCAGTTATCGATAGTGAGGAGTTAGAGTCGGGGGAATCAGGTCACGTCGATGTCGAGCAGTACAATGTTGTACTTATTCTGACGGACACGTTTCGCGCTGATCACATAGGCGCTTACGGCTACAGTAGGGACACTACACCTTGGTTCGACACATTCGCCCAAGATGCCGTGCTGTTCGAGAGAGCTACGTCACAGAACGCATGGACACCAGCCTCGGTTAGCTCTCTCTTCACTGGGCTTTACACACGTTCTCACGGAGTGATAACTTATATCCCTTTTGAAGCTACTGAAGGGAGCGTGTTGAAGGAAGAACATGTGACAATTGCTGAGTTATTCAGCGAGGCTGGCTACACAACAGCAGCACTTATTAAGTCTCCTGTTCCTCAAGTTGTTTCGGGGTACAGCCAAGGATTTGATTCTTTCGAGAAAGTACCTGGTCGTGAGGCCTATGAGGAGTCGGGGGGAGATTTGGCCGATGCTGCAATATCGTGGCTTTCGGAAAACCTGTCGTCGGAAAAACCAAGCTTTCTGTATCTGCATTTTATGGAGCCACATGCCCCATATATTGCGCCACAGCCTTACCACGACCAATTTGATGAAGGGTGGGACTCTGATTTGCAAGGTACCCACGCGGAGGTGATGGCGTTTCGCAATGGTAGCGCTGTGGCAACTGCCGATGATATTGGGCACCTGTTGTCTCTTTATGACGGTGAGATAGCATATTGGGACTCACAGGTTCAGCGAATAGTTGAGCATATAGACTCTCTTGGTATGTCAGATGACACTATCATCGCCTTTGTGGGCGATCATGGAGAGCAGTTCAATGACCATGGTGACTGGCTGCACGGTGCGTTGTATCAGGAGAACATTCACGTGCCTTTAGTAGTGCGGGTCCCTGGTGTTGAGGGTACGCGTATATCAGAGCCAGTACAGATGATGGATTTAGGGCCGACACTGGCAGAGCTCTGTGGTGTTGGTGCTGTTGACTATTGGCAAGCGAGGTCTCTCGCTGCAGTATTTAATGGGGGCTCAGTCCCAGGAGAGCCCATCTTCTACGAGTATGGAACTGAAAGGGGGGTTCGTACTGCTGGAGGGATGAAGATGCTCTTTGAGGACGGTGTTTACAGGCTCTTTGATCTGAACAACGACCCTGGGGAATTGGTAGACCTAGGTGAGGTCCCTGCTTACGAAACAGTCCTCACGGAGTTAAAAGAGATTGAGCGTACTATATTCGCAGAGTCTGACGAGATAGCCGAAACCTTGTTCGGTGAGTAGTACTACTGGTGTATCAGATTCTTTTGCTTTGTGATCGGAGGGTTGATCGTTGAAGAAATGCACCTATGGCGCCTCGATCATAATCCTGCTAGCTGTATCTGCGTGCTCCCGCGGGGAAAAGGGCGAAACTGGTGACAGCTCTGATGGTACTGAAGATACAGAGACAGCCTCTGGTGATGACACAGCTTCAGGCACAGTTACCGATATCAATGAAGAGGTACTTGAGTGTGTCGTTCAGGTTGGTGGCTGCGACCTAATACTCGAGCCAGATGACGATAACTATATAATTTTGCAGGGACCTGGTTACTGGGGAGATGATGGTCTGGATCACGCTGGTGAGACCATTTGTATACCCAGTGGCAACTACAGGGCTCTGAGCTTTCACGGTCTGAAGGGTAGGGAAGAGAGCCCAATATTGATTACAAACTGTGGGGAGGGGCGTGTCGTTGTAGATGCCCAGGGGGCTAGCGCAGCGCTGGGAGCTCACGGTAGTAGGTATCTCCACATATCTGGAGTTGGTGATCCAGAACAAACCTATGGTTTCTGGCTAAAAAACGCCGGCTCAGGCCGCACAGTCATAGACATGCAAGCGGGGGTCAGTGATGTTGAGATAGATCATGTAGAGGTAGAGGGGCCTGCCTATGCTGGGATCTCAATAAGGAGCTACCCGTATTGTGATGAGAGCCTGAGCCGGACAGTGTTCACTCAGTACAACACGCATATTCACCACAACTATGTTCACGATGTAAGTGGGGAAGGGCTCTATATCGGCCCATCTCATTATTTTGAGGACTACTCTCCAACCTCAGGAGAGGAGTGCTCCCCAGGTCTACCAGAGGCGGCCCTTGTAGGTGTTCAGATTCACGACAACACTGTCGAAGATGTCGGTAGAGACGGTATCCAAGTTGGAGCTGCTATAGAGGGCCTCTCTATAAACAACAACATAGTTCGGCGTTATGCACTTTTGGGTGATTTCGGTCACAATGGTGGAATCCAGATAAATCCAGGCTCTGTAGGCCAGGTATATAGGAACTTAATTGAGTCAGCGTCAGGCGGTACGTTAGATAATGCTATTCAGTTTGCTGGTGGTGTAGATGGCCCTACTTATATCTACAACAATATGGTTTTAGGGAGCGCGACACCTTTCATAGCGCTCTCGAGAATGGGTAACTCAGACAGCACAGTTTTTTTTCTGAATAATACCGTTGTGAATCAAGGAAGCAGCGGTCACACGATGACGCTTTTCTGTTCAGATGATTGGGTTCAGGACTTCTATTTTAAGAACAATATCTTCTCAAATTATGAGCATGTCGGCTACTACATCTATACTGGAAGTAACGGTGATATCTGGACAGGCTTGGTCGGTGGTGGAAGCGCTGCTAACTGTCCCATCAATGGGCTTGTGCATCAAAATGACATTGATGAGAACCACCAGATAGTGGGGAACCTCTACCTTAAGGATCCTATTGAGGTCGGCTTTGTTGACGCTCTTGGTGGTGATTATCACCTAGAGCAGGGTTCCCCAGCTATCGCGTCTGGAGAGAACTTAATCGAGATATTCACAGATGACTTCGAGGGAAATGAACGCACTGATGGGCCCTTTGATATGGGAGCTCTCAAGTACTAAGGCTTAGTATAGTTTACTGGCTAGTTTCACTATTCTAGGTAGCCTAGTTGCCTCAATTGCTCTTGTGTGGCCTCATCTAGTACGGTCTCTTCTGTTGCGGCAGCCTCTTGATCCCATACCAATAGTTCAGATAGCTGATCCCTTTTATCGACTAGTTCGTTTGACTGGTTGATCGTCTCACCTGGGTCAAGGCTTAGTTCGTAAAGCTCAAGGTTCTCACCATCTGAAATAAGTTTATCATCCTCGACCCGCACTGCTTTTCTTTCGTCCCCATAGCGGAGGGCCTCCGATAGGGCAGGGGAAATGGTCGGTGTCTCACCAAACAGCTCGGACAGTACAAAGCTCTCATCTTCGACCGTTAGTTCTGCATTTCCAATCCGGGCTATCGTTGGGGCGACATCAAAACTCCTCACAACCCTAGATATCCGATTAGATTCTACGCCCGTGGGTGGCCTCACTATAAGCGGAACATTCACCACCTCTTGATATAGAGTGTGGCCGTGCCTAGTCCCCTCTGGTATCGGCTGATCTGGGTAAGCGCCTGTGTGTTCAGTTAGCTCCTCACCATGATCTGATGTGATGAATATCCAAGCATCCTGAGGTATCGCCTCAAACAACCTACCTAACTCATTATCAAGATACCGTATCTCAGCATCATATAAGCGCTCTATTGGGTCCTCGTAGTCAGACTCCTCTCCCTGAATATAAATCTCAGGTGGGTTGTATGGGCCATGAGCATCCATAAGATGAACTGTTAGCATCCACCCGGAGTCACCTTGAAACTCTAGCCAACCAAGCGCCTTGTCAACTTGATGAGTTGCCTTTGTGTAGTACCTGTCCTGCATTATGGAGAGCCCTAAGTGATCGAGTGGCTGAAGCAGTAGTGGCTCATGTCCTAGACCTAAAGAGTCATCGTAGGTGGAGAAGCCTTCGTCCAACCCAAATAGTCGTTTAAGCCAGGCATTCGTTACAAATGCACCTGTAGAGTACCCAGCGTCTGAAAGGCTTGACGCCAGAGTCTCAACTTGACCAGTAAGGCCTCTGTTAGTGTTGCCAGTGCCATGATTAACCCCAGCCCCGTGGCTAGAAGGAGTCCTCCCAGTAAAAAGAGATGCGGTGGCTGGTAGCGTCCAGCTTGATGCCGACTGGGCATTGGTATATATGTAGCCCTGTTCAGCGATGCTATCTATATTAGGCGTTAGGTTACCTGGGTGACCAGTAACCCCCAAGTGATCTCCTCTGAGTGTATCTATTACTATTAGAACTACTGGAGGGTTACTGCTAGTAGCTGTTGCTGGCGTTTCAGGGGAGTCGTAGCCTATAGCTAACCCCAGGAGAGCGAGTCCAGACAGTGCGCCCGACATCGCGAACCTAACTGGTTTTATCTCTCGATAGAGGTAGAGCACGAGAGCACTCCCCAATAGAGACATAATGGCGATGACTCCGTCCCATATTAAAGCCTCTTTAGAGAGTGGATTAGCGGTGGCCCCCAGGTTTACAACAAGACCTCCGACCATTAATATCCAAGCCCCTGTTAGTCCCGCCCATCTAAATCGAGGTGCTCGTCGTGTGACACGCATAAAGAACCATATAAATCCGCCAATAAACAGGGTGGACATTACAAAGCCTAGCATTTTAGGTAGGGCCATTTCACCTAAGAAGTGGGCAAACTTTCCCCCTAGTAGGAGCCCAGCGATGGCGCTCCAGATTCCCCATGCGAGATTTACGCCTCTAAAAAAGATCCCCAGGATTATCGCAAAAATGGCTGATAATCCTATATATACAGGCATAACCGAGGCTAGATCGGCATTGGACAAAGGTGGCTGCCCTAACGCCCTGTTGAATAGCTCCTCATAGGTGAAGAACACGATCCCCCACCATATTCCTACCCCAGAACTTCTAATGCCTTGTTTCAACCAATCCATGCTCGTGTTAGTAGCCGATTGTGGCGCTCATAGAAACCTCTAACTGTAAAACTTGAACTGAAAGGAGCACGGCTTGATTATAAGATTCTTCGCCTACTTCTACCCTCCGTGTATTGGTGGGGGGGAGGTTATCCTCGCAAATCAGGCTAGGGTTTTGGCTTCACGCGGCCACGAAGTTCATGTCCACTGTACAAACTATTCAAACATAGCCCTTACATCCACTGTAGAGGCTGGAGAGACCATAGAGGATGGAGTTCACGTTCATCGTTACAGATCGGTAGTCATTCCCTTTTCGAACCCCTTAGAAAAGGACGCGATTACGCCTGGGTTTTTGTCTGCTATTGGCCAAAAGGCCGACCTATTAGTTGCTGTTGGATACCCCTCCGTTCACCTTGATCTTCTTTTGGCTAAGTCAAAATTACAGGGAACACCCCTGGTGGTTCAGAACTACGTAACGGCAGACTTTTTAGATGAACTGTTGTCTAGAGATGGTGGCCTAAATAAGCGTATTCGCTCTAGTTATTGGCACAGAATTGTTCGGAAGGAGCTAGCCTCTGCTCAGATCGTTTTGGCCGATTCTCCGAGTGCAGCTAGTGCCCTGAGTGAGAGGCTGGAGCTGAATAACGTCACATGCCATATTGGAATGGCGGTCGACCCATCAGAATTTGACCACCTGACTAACGCGGAGAGTAGAGAGGCCAGGGAGGCGCTGGGGTTAAAGTATGAGAAGATAATCCTTGCTCCATCGCGTATATCGGTTCAGAAGGGCGCAGACCTCCTCATTGAGGCGGCTGGACCGCTCCTAGATGATGATACGAAATTGGTCATCGTTGGGCCTGTAAATGATCAAGAATTCTATGAGAAAGTGCAAAGACTAGCAAAGCCTTTAGGAGACAAGGTGATTTTTGGGCGGCTCCCTCGAAATCAACTCTTAGCCTTAATGAAAAGCGCTGCAGTGGTCACTCTACCATCGCGCGGCGAGACAGTGGGCGGGGTAGTTTTTGAAGGGATGTACGCAGGCGCGGTCGTCGTAGTCTCAGATGCTGTAGAGGCCGCTCGAGATGATTACCTTAAGCATAATGAAAACGGACTTATGTTTGAGTCTGAAAATGTTGAGGCCTTACGCGATTCTCTGAAAAGGGGACTATTTGAACAGCTGAACGACCTTCGAAAAGCTGGTTATGATATGGTAGCTTCTCGATTTACATGGGAAACCAGTGTGGACAGGCTATTGAAGCTCTACAACAAAGCGATGGAGCAATAGCTGTGTCCAATCCAAAATTATCGGTACTAATCCCTACTTTAAATCGAGGAAAGCTGTTTCACGACACAGTGAGACAGGTTGTGGCATCTTCATACGTTGATTTTGAGCTGATCATTGTCGATCAGTCAGATCCAGAACAGAGGGCTGCAAATGAGGCATTGGTTAAGGAGCTGAATGACGAGCGTATAGTCTATATGCACCTCGTTCAGAAAGGCTTACCTAACGCTAGAAATGAGGGGATGGCGGTAGCTCGTGGTGAGATATGGCTGTTCTTAGACGATGATGTAATCTTTATAGGAGATGTTTTAGGTGCACATGTCGCCTGCTACTCCGATTCTTCTGTGGGCGGAGTGACTGGACGTATCGTAGAGCGCACAGTGCGACCTAACGTGGATGAGACGAAAAACGAGATCACCCCAGGAGGTCGTGTCCTGACCAATCTTTGGGGCGCTGATTCGTGTGAGATACAGACACTTAAGGGTGCTAACATGAGCTACAGAGCCTCTGCGGCGAGGTCGGTAAAGGGGTTCGATCGCCAGTATACTGGGACAGCATTATTAGAGGATACCGACTACTCAGAGCGCGTACGGCGAGCAGGGTGGAGGTTGATTTTTGAGCCTAAGGCGGAGTTGGTTCACCTCTCAGCGCTTCATGGTGGGGTGAGGGTAGAGGACGCCCTGCGCACAGAGTATTGGCGATTTAGAAACTGCTGTTATTTTATACTAAAGTATCGAGGGCTAAACCACTTACCGCTGTTCTTGGCAACCTACTCCTCCATAGCGGCAAAGAGAGCTGTCGAGTGGCGAAAACCTATGGCAGTAGTAGAGCTTACAAAGGCCATAGCAGATGGAATATCTGCTTGGCAAGAGGGGCCCGACGAAGACATCCCAGAGGTAGGTTAGCCAGGCTGTATTACAGCTAGCAATTCGCATTGTTCTGTCTGTGGGAACATGTCCAAAATGGTCAGACTTGTCAGCTTATAGCCCGCCTTTTTGGCCTCCTTTAAATCTCTAGCTAGAGACGTAGGGCTACAAGCAACGTAGATAATTGCCTTAGGGCGAGTGAGTGTGAGGCTCGCAAGAACACCTTTGGCCCCCCCTCTAGGTGGATCCAGCAGGGCTACATCAAAGAATTCGTCCCCGGGCTGGAACCTAAAGGCGTTGCGCTTATTAAGCTCTGTAGAGAGTCCTAAACGCGCGATATTAGCCTTTCCGTCGCTGACAGAGTTTGGATTGGACTCCCAGAGGGTACAGTCGACCCCTTGCTTGGCTAATGGTAGTGAGAGGTTGCCAGAGCCAGAAAATAGGTCCAGCAGCTTTGTTGGGTTTAGCCTTAATACCTGCTCTTTGATCCTTTCCACAAGGAGGTCATTTATCTCTAGGTTGACCTGATAGAACCCACCGCCAGATATCTCGTGAACGACCCCGCCAGCGACTAGGGACATCTTGAGAGGGCCGTAGATGCGCTTGCCATCAACCGATGCACCAGCCACGCCTAGGGCCTCGTAGTTTAATTCTCGCAGGCTTCTCTTGGCCACTTTTGAACGACCTTTCAGGGTGCTAAACGACAAGAACACCTGGTCTCCGTTGGAGCGGAACTCTACGCTATTCACATCCTTATGTAGCTTTGGAAGAGCCTGTATGGCCTGCTGGATTTCCGTTCGAGCCACCACGCAGTTTGAGACTGGGAACAGCTGGTTAGTTCCTCGTTTTGTGTAGCAGAGTTCTCCGTTACTAGAGAGTTTCATAGAAACACGTGCACGGTAACCAAAGATTCTAGGGGAGGGGATGACCTCATCTACTTCACGGTCAAACATCCTCTCTATCCACTGCTTTTTCTTATTCAGCTGCTCATCGTGAGCGATCCCAAAAACAGGGCATCCACCGCACTGGTCTAGATGTGAGCAGGTCTCTAAGTTAGGCATACTTCATATTAGTACGTGTTGATCGAAGGGTCTATCTCTCTTGCCCATCCGTTTATCCCATCTCGTAAAACTATAGACTTATCGAACCCGTTATTCTGTAATATAGTACGTGCTTTATGGGCTCTGTGACCACCTTTGCAGACTATTAATATAGGTCGCATCGTTGGGAGATCTTCTAGCTCACTCGCTAATAACTTTAGTGGTATGTTAGCGTCACAGTTTGGAAACCTCGATACTAACAATTCAAATGGCTCCCTCACATCTAAAACAAATGGTCGCCAGCCTTGTGTAATCCTGTTGTGACAGTCACTGGCTGAGAGATCTTCTGCAAAGGGGTAATCGCCATCATTATTCTCTAAACCACAGAAGTTTTTGTAGTCAATTAGCTCAACTATTTCGGCTTTGTCGGGAGCTCTTTTCAAAGACAGTTCATCAAATGTCATGTCAAGCGCGTTGTACAGTATGAGCCTGCCTGATAGCGGGGTCCCAATACCTAAGATCAGTTTAACCACCTCGTTTGCTTGAATAGAGCCCACCACCGCTGGAAGTACGCCTAGAACACCAGCTTCTGCACAGGATGGTACACTATTTGGTGCTGGTGGGGTGGGGAAGAGATCTCTATATGTTGGGCCTCCTTGGTAGTTGAAGACTGATATTTGACCTTCAAACCTGTAGATGGATCCGTAGACTAGAGGTTTGTCTAGAATCACACAGGCGTCATTCAATAGGTAGCGCGTTGGGAAGTTATCGGTCCCATCTACTACTATGTCGTACGGCTGGAGAAGCTCAATGGCGTTTTCGCTGTTGAGCCCCTGGTTGTAGACAACCACCTGCACGTTGGGGTTGAGGTCCTCTATCCTGTCGGCGGCCGCCTCCACCTTTGATTTCCCCAGAGTCGCCTCTCCATAGAGTACCTGCCTCTGAAGGTTTGACCGGTCCACTGTGTCGAAGTCGAATATTCCAATATGTCCTACACCAGCTGCTCCGAGATACATAAGCACCGGTGAGCCTAGACCGCCAGCACCAACAACTGCGACTTTAGCCTCCTTTAGTCTTTTTTGGCCAGCCTCACCCACCTCATCCAACATCAAGTGCCGAGAATACCGCTGAGCTTCCTCGCTGGTTAGGCTCAAGATTTGCTCCCAAGCTCACTAACGGTCTTGAGAATATCTTCTGGAGATGCAAGCCCGCCCATACCAGTGTCTCCGCACGCTAAACGCTTATCAACAGGAGCTATTATAGTGTATCGGTCAAGCGCTTGTAGCCAGCCTAGGTTGCGTTGAACCACAGGGTGAAACCACATCTGGGTGTTCATTGCTGGGGCTATAGCCACAGGTACCCCTATGGGAATGGCCATAAGTAGAGTAGATGCAGCACAGTCAGCTAAACCGCATGCTAATTTACCTATAAAGTTAGCTGTTGCAGGTGCTATACACACTACATCAGCCCACTTAGCCCACTCAATGTGGTCGATTCCAGGTGCGCTATCACCGTTGTTAGCTCCGAAAGTTTCGAGCATAACGGGTGACTTCGTTAGGGCTTCAAATGTGAGTGGGCCTACGAAGTTTGTGGCAGAAGGTGTCATTACTACCCTGACCTCGTGGCCGCCCTTTACCGCCGCTGAGGCGACCTCGCAGGACTTATAGGCCGCGATTCCCCCAGTCACTACCAATACTATATTCATTACTCTCTCCGTCTCCCGAGATGATATTATTCACCTAACACGGCCTCTCCATCGATGGCAGTCCTCAAGAAGTCGGCATAGAGGGCTGCGGCGTCGTTGTTGTCGAAAATCGCAAAGTGATCGTCATCTGGGTACTGGGCCAAGCCCACTGTAACGAATCCGCCATCCCAGGCTGAACGGTTGTCTTCAGCTGGTAGTGGTTCTGAGGTGATCCCTAGAAGCTCATGAGCCTCTGAGACGTGAGCTACTGGCTCTAGTATGGGCAAACCCCCAGAAGCGGATAGCGCCTCGGATGTACCGTAAGGGGTCTGCTCGTCGTTAAGGCCCTCGGTCAATAGAAGATTAACAGGCGCTGGAGTGAACCAATCATCCTGTGTGAACCAATACGCCGAGTAGTTCATTGGGTCAGTCACCTCGGTTAAAACCTGTACTAAACCAGATACTGGGTGAAGCTCAGTCAAGTCTTCGTTTTCAGAGAACTCTAGCAGGTCCTTTACCATCTGCTCGATGTCCATTACATCTTTTCGCTGGGTAAGAGTAATAGACATCCCTCCGCCCGCCCCAGATAGGACGAAACCATCTACGATATCCCCAATAAATGGCGCGGCTATCGCTCCTGTTAGACCACCCTGAGAGTGGCCGATAAACGCTATGCTTCCAGGATCAAGGGCGACCTCTGGTTCGCCATGATCTGTCCCGAAGGTGTGTTGCTGTGAAGCCAAAAGCGAGGCTTGGTAGATAATGTCTACCGCCCCTTGCCTGAAATTACTACGAGCTGATTCTGGGTTCAGGAAATTGAATGTGTGAAGATCTTCATCTGTAGAGGGTGTGCCTCGGTCATCGTGTAGTGGTTGGGAGATTCCAAAGACAGCGATTCCTCGCTCACCTAACAATTTAGCGGGTGAACGTTTTGAGTTTACACTGCAACATGAGTCGTGATCCCCACCTGTCCCGTGACTATAGATAGCGACTGGCCAGCCAGCTAGAGGCATTCCCTCTTCTGTTCGAGGAATAGACAGGGTAAATGTTATTGTCTCCCACTCTTGTACTATTGGCAGACCAGCTCCTTCCCAGACAAACCCCCCGCCTGAAGATGAGTACGGTTTATCTCCCTGTTGAAGTAGCGGAACGTCTAAAGTCCCATCAAATCTATAAAATTCAGTTGCCTGTCCCGTGTACTCTAGGGTCTGGCTAATGGATGGTGTAGGCGCGATCTCTCTGGCCCACCATGCTAGGTCAGCCATTTCAGCGACGGGATCTTGGGTGGTGAATTGTGTGATGATCGCTACGCTTTCCAGTGGTACTCCGACTTCCTGTAGAGTCTCTTTTGTGTCTAGCATATGCTCAAAGTTCTCGTGGCCACGGTACCAAGCAGCAGCTGTCTGGGGGTCTGATTGTGCAAGTCCTGTTGAAATAATGGCCGCGTATTTTGTGTTGGCTTTTAGAGGTGTGCCAAAGAGTGGGGCTACGGCAAGAAGGTTTGCTGGTTGATGTGATGTAGAACGGTCCTGCCACTCCCACTGGATAGGGATTCTCTGACCTCTACTCGGAGAGAGTGGGTCAACATCAATAATCATTACTGTCGAGTCTAGTTTTAGTGACATTTCTCCTGTTGGAAGACGGTGAGTGTCTATGGGGCCATCAAACCTAAAGAAAATAGGAGAGACTGTGCCAGCCCCAGAGAGCTCTCGAGTAAAATCGATATAGCTATCCAAAAGTAGCTGCCCGCTGGGGTTTGGAAAGCCAGTATAGTCTGGGGCGCCGTTCTCTAGGAGGCGATAGTCCGATGGGAATGGGGCGTCGAAAAACTGTCCGTTTGGGTTGTTCATGGGCACTGGGCCCTCAGTCGAACAGCCAAAAAAGGCAGACATAAGGGCTGAAAGTATTAAAATGTTTTGGGAACGGACCATGTGCTCTCTCCGAAGTGCCCGCCATTTGGGCAAATTCAACAAACAATCTGTAACAGATTGTGAGTAACTGGCGTATGTTCTTGTCATAGAACATTAGAAATTTGGTGGAGACGCTTATGTTTAGTTTACTAGGATTCGTTGGTATTAATCTTCTTGGTTGCTCTGGAGAGATTCCTCTTGGAGCTGGTCCAGAGGGTGATGCAAGGCTTACCGCAGATATTTTTACTTGGGAGTGCACCGATCTGGAGGATTCATACTGGGAGGGCGTGTATGCGTTCAACATCTCACTTGAATATGCTCCTGATGGAGTTCAGGACAGAGAGCTACCTCAGCCTGGTGAGTGCTCTGGAAGCCTCTCGATGTTTCCAACTGATGCTGGTGGAGCAGGCGCAGAGTTGCCAGATGATGGGGTTTCACCAGCTTGGGAGACTACTACAGACTCAGGTGAGTTCACACCATCGACGGACGGCTTCTGGTCCGATGAGGTTCTTGACGCTAGTCACACGTGTAATTTCCCAGAGGATGTTGTCTCCAGCGGTGTGAGCCTAGTCGAAGCTGGTCAATTTTCTGGAGCCCAGACACCAGCCGCTGGGAGGATTATTGATGTAACTTTGTCAGAGGACGCCTCGGACGGTCTAGTATTTGGTGAAGAGGTAGAGATTGATTGGACTACAGAGGGCTGGGATGAGTCATGGGTTCAGGTTCGAATGGAGAGGGAAGGGGAATCATGGGGGTCAGTGACTTGTAACACTACTGGCCTCGACGGCTTCACATTAGACGACAGGGTTTGGGGTGAGCTTAATGGTGGACTTAATGTGGAGTACATAAACCTCTACGTAGGTTTCCAAAACCGAGATGAATTTGAGTCATCCAAAGGTCTAAAGGTAGAGACTGTCACAAGAGCTGTGCATGTTGAGGTTATTGGAGAGCTCTAAATAGCTATAAATCGACTCCTAGTTGGTGCATAAGAACTGATTTTCTGATACCTGCGCCACATGGAAGGTTGCTCCCCGATCAGTTTAGATAGATAGGGGGCGAAATATGGAGTCACGTGATGTCAGAAGAGTTGCCCAAAACCTACGACGCGAAGGCCGCAGAGGCTAAATACTACAAGTGGTGGGAAGCCAGCGGTCACTTTGGAGCATCACCAGATGACGAGGGTGAGCCATACTGTATTGTGATCCCTCCTCCTAACGTCACTGGCTCGCTTCACATGGGCCACGCACTCGATAACACGCTTCAAGATATACTTATTCGATACAAGCGTATGGACGGATTTAACACCCTATGGGTTCCTGGCACGGATCACGCGGGTATAGCTACGCAATGGGTCGTAGAGCGACAGCTAAAGGCCCAAGGTGTCACTCGCCAAGAGCTAGGTCGCGAAGAATTCCTAAAGCGAGTGTGGGCTTGGAAAGAAGAGTCTGGCTCGACCATTACGAGGCAGCTTCGAGCGCTTGGGGTCAGCTGTGATTGGTCTCGTGAGCGATTCACGATGGACGACGGCCTCTCAGATGCCGTAAAGCATGTCTTTGTAAAGCTCTATAACGAAGGGCTAATCTACCGTGGGACTAGGCTGATCAATTGGGACCCAGTAGGTCGTACGGTACTAAGTGATCTCGAGGTGGATCACGACGAGAATTATCAAGGTGAGCTATGGTCATTCGCATATCCCCTAGCCGATGGGACAGGAGAGATAGTAGTCGCCACAACCCGCCCAGAAACTATGCTAGGTGATACGGCTGTTGCTGTTCACCCCGAAGACCCTAGATACAAGGATCTGATAGGAAAGAACGTTAAGCACCCGCTAATAGACCGCGAGTTCCCGATAATCGCCGACTCGATTTTGGTAGATCCCGCATTTGGTACTGGGGCTGTAAAGGTTACGCCTGCGCATGATCCTAACGACTTTGAGGTTGGAAAACGCCATGACCTACCATTCATCACAATGTTGGATGAAGGTGGCGCCGTTAACGCTGAAGGTGGACGATTTGAGGGTCAGGATCGCTTTGAGGCTCGGAAGAGTGTGAAGGCAGCGATGGCAGAATTGGGTTTAGATAGGGGTACGAAACCACACGCTATGAGTGTTGGCCGCTCTCAGCGCTCTGGAGCTGTAGTAGAGCCTATGGTCTCAACCCAATGGTTCGTAAAGATGAAGCCACTCGCAGCGCCAGCTCTAGCAGCGGTGGAGCACGGTGTAACCAAGTTCGTCCCGACTAGGTGGGAGAACACCTATTTCGCGTGGATGCGGGATATCCGCGACTGGTGTATCTCTAGGCAGCTGTGGTGGGGTCACCAGATCCCAGCATGGTATTGCGGTGGGTGCGAGCACGTGAATGTATCAACTGATACACCTACCGAGTGTGCTCAGTGCGGAGGAACAGACCTAACCCAAGAGAAGGATGTCCTAGACACTTGGTTTTCTAGCGCACTTTGGCCCTTTTCAACCTTGGGTTGGCCAGAGAAGACAGCATCTCTTTCTAAGTGGTACCCAACAAGCGTCCTTGTAACTGGGTTTGATATCATCTTCTTCTGGGTAGCCAGAATGATGTTCTCTGGTATTCACAATATGGGTGAAGTCCCTTTCAAGGACATCTTTATTCACGGACTAGTGCGAGATGAAAACGGTGATAAAATGTCTAAGACCAAGGGTAACGTCGTTGACCCTCTTGGGACTATAGATGAGCATGGTTGTGACGCGTTCCGGTTCACGTTGGCTCAGAGCGCAGTTCAGGGCCGCGATATTATGTGGGATGACAACCGCGTCGCTGTAAACTCTCGCTTTGTGAATAAGATTTGGCAGGCAAGTCGATTTGTTCTCACAAATTTAGAGGACTACGATCAGTCTGCTCCAAGGGAGCATGGTATTTACGACCACTGGATTGAGGTTCGTGCTGGCCAGGCGGTTGCACGAGTTCGAGATGCCATAGATGGTTATCGCTTTAACGACGCTGCTAATGAGCTTCATGGGTTTATCTGGGGAGAGTTCTGTGACTGGTACCTTGAGTTCTCTAAAAACGCCGTTTATGGGGAGGGACCATCTAAGTCCGCTGCACAGGCTACGCTTGTTGGTATGCTCTCAACTATAGCTAGGCTAATGCACCCCATAATGCCGTTCCTATCTGAGGAGCTTTGGCAGAGGCTCCCAGCATCTGTTCGAATAGATGGTGGTGAGACTGTTATGAAGGCGCCCTACCCAAGGGTTAGTGACTTCCCAGATGACGAAACAATTTTGGTTGAGGTTAGCTTCATCCAAGCGGTGATACAGTCTATACGAAGGTTGCGATCTGATATGGAGCTCTCTGCCCGAATCCCTCTGAAGATAGTTGCCTCTGGTGACAAGGCGGGTATCCTTCTGAACCATTTAGGAGCACTCCAACATCTCTGCGGTATTGAAGAGGTGTCGATGCTCGACGGTGAGAGGCCTAGTCAGTCAGCAACGACTGTAGTTGAGGGAGCTGAGCTGATAATTCCACTAGCTGGAGTTGTTGACTTAGAAGCCGAACGGGCTCGGCTCGACAAGGAGATCGCCAAGGCGGAGAAAGATATATCGGACCTTGAGCGTCGCTTGGGGAACAAGGGGTTTGTAGCTAAGGCACCAAGTCATGTGGTTGACGGTTTCCGTGAGAAGCTCTCCTCTGCCGTCGAGAAAGCAGGACAGCTAAAGGCCGCGAGGGCTCAGCTATCATGAACCTTCAGAGCTTGGTAAGCCTCGCTTTAGAGGAGGATATAGGTAACGGTGATATCACGACTGAATCATGCATAGCTCATGACGCAAATTCAGTTGGTTGGATAGAGGCTAGGGAGGAGCTAGTGGTCTCTGGCTTGGGCGCAGCATGCGAGGTTTTTCGCCAGCTAGGAGTCAAGTTTGAGGCGTTGGTTGATGACGGGGCGTTGGTTGTGGCGAAGCAGCACATCGCGAAAATATCTGGACCATCAAAGGCTATACTTAGCGGAGAAAGGTTAGCCTTAAACTTCCTAATGAAGCTCAGCGGTATAGCCACCAACACGGCGATAAGCGTTAGGTCTGCTGAGGGTCTTGTGAGGGTTGTAGACACACGCAAGACGACGCCACTTTTGAGAGATCTTGAAAAGGCCGCAGTTAGGCACGGGGGTGGATTTAACCATCGTTTCGCGCTCTATGACGGCGTAATGATCAAGGACAACCATATAATCGCAGCTGGCGGCATTAGGGAGGCTGTTAGTGCATGTCGCAACAGAGTCCATCACTTGGTTAAGATCGAGGTAGAGGTAGATACGCTCGAACAGCTTAATGTCGCGATTGATGCTGGAGCTGATGTCATCTTGCTAGACAATATGAGCAATGAAGATCTGAGAGCGGCGGTTACGGTCGTAGATGGTCGAGCCTATACGGAGGCCTCTGGTAACATGACGCCTGAGCGTATAGGCCAGATCAAAGGATTCGGCTTGGACTGTATCAGCGTAGGGGGGCTTATTCATCAGGCAACTTGGTCCGATCTGGCGCTGGAACTAGCCTCCATATAGGCTCTCACATTGTTAAGAATGGATCAAGAGTCACTCAATGTAGCCTGCGGGCGTAATGTCCGTTTTTATGAGAGCGCTCGAAGCACCACATCTATAGCCAAAGTGCTGGCATCAGAGGGTGCGCCAGGGGGCACTCTTGTAGTGGCTCGAGAGCAGACAGAGGGAAGAGGGCGCCTTGGCAGGAGTTGGTTTTCTAGCCCGAATGATAGCCTGACGTTCACTCTCCTAGTTCGACCAGATATTCCTCCAGCTAAGGCACCATTGCTATGCCTGGCGACAGCGGTTGGGCTTGCCAAATCCCTAGGCATGAGCATCAAATGGCCCAACGATCTCCTCGACTGTAAAGGGAGGAAAGTTAGCGGTATATTGGCCGAAGTTGAGCTTGGAAGTGATCCTGCCCGGATAGATTGGGCCGCTGTGGGGGTAGGGGTTAACGTTTCACAGCGAAGCTTTCCCTCAGAGCTTCCAAATCCTGGCAGCCTGTTTATGTCAGGAGAGTCGAGGGGGAGGGTCGAGATCTTGGCTGAGGCTGTAGCTGAGATTGAGGCTGCTATATCCCTTTTAGAGATAGATCCTGGTGGAATGTTAGCCCAGTGGCGAACCCTGTCGTCGACAATCGGGGCAGAGGTTAGAGTCGGTGAGATCTTAGGCAAAGCTATCGATATTCGTGAGGATGGGACGCTTCTTATAGCGCGGGAAAATGAGTTGAGCGGAGTTCTGGCAGGTGATGTTGA
>Ga0115011_10000219_pt1 | contig 51978 bp, 36 predicted proteins | sample TroAtlMetagenome_2_FD_88705 | JGI IMG/M metagenome (GOLD analysis project Ga0115011, IMG submission 88705) | Marine eukaryotic phytoplankton communities from Atlantic Ocean - Tropical Atlantic ANT8 Metagenome | ecosystem: Environmental > Aquatic > Marine > Oceanic | place: Tropical Atlantic... | reverse complement strand
TGGGCGAGGGTCTCTAGAATGCGAAGATCAGATAAATGACAAATACTATAGCGATCAGGCTGATTCCTACTGCTTTGGCATGCCTCCAAGGGGTAAGGTCGACGACCTTTGCGTCCTGTTGAACGTATGGAGCAGGACGCTTCATGAACCCGCCGAGGATAAACTGGAGAAGCAGGAGGACGGCAAAAACCGCGCCCATGTAGTGGAAGCCGGAGCGGAAGGTATCGATCATCCAACCCTTGGAGATGACTTCGTTTGTTTCCGGGTCGAGGGCTTCTGCCCCTCCGAAAAAGGTGCCGATTACCATAGCGGCAAGTCCTGCCACAATTGTGATAACAGCAGTCGTTCCATTCGCGGTTCGGTTGAAGAATCCGAAGAGGACTATGGCCAGAAGCGGGATGAAATAGATCCCGTTGAGAGACTGAAATTTTTCGAAGAGACCATCGACATTAAGGAATATGAGAGGTGCGGCGATGACGGCGAGCACTGCTACAACAGCGCTGCAGATACGTCCCGACATCACCAGTTGGTGCTGGCTGGCAGTGGGGCGGATAATTTTCTTGTAAACGCCGAGTGAGAAGAGGGTCGCACTGGAATTGAGGACCGAGTTGAAGGTGGAGAGAATAGATCCCATCACGACGGCCGCAAAGAAGCCGGTCAACCAAGTTGGAAGGACGGTGCGTACGAGTTGTCCGTAAACCTCGCCCTGCTCCATGCTGGCCTGATCGATACCCTTGTTCGCAAAAACCTGCCAAGCGAGCAATCCTGGGACAACGAGGATGAGAGGAGCCAGAATCTTGAAGAAAGATGCCAGAAGAACTCCCTTCTGGCCTTCCGCCAGACTTTTGGCTGCGAAGGTGCGCTGGATGATCTGCTGATTGGTGGTCCAGTAGAAGAAGTTGAGGAGGAGAACTCCAGTGAATAGGGTAGTCCAGTGCAGGTAATGTCCTCCGTCAGTAGCTACCGAACGCAGGTGCTCAGGCTTTTCTTCCTTAAGCTTGGCAAAAGCTTCGGAAACTCCGCCATCCCCGGAGGCCATCTGAAAGGCGAAAAAGGTAATCATCAACCCACCGACGAGAAGGCCGAGGCCGTTGAAAGTGTCAGAGACGGCGACCGCGCGGAGGCCCCCGAAGATTGCGTAGGCGGACCCCACTACCCCAATGAAGATCACGACTGCCCAGATTGTTCCGACCTCGCCGAGGCCAAGCATTTCCTCCAGGTTCAGCATTCCACCGAGTCCCTTGGCGCCGAGGAAGAGGACGAATGGAAGGAGAATCAACATGTAGGCTACGATGAAGATAAACGTCGTGAGAGCCCGGGTAGCCGGCCCATAGCGTTCCTCCAGAAATTGCGGAACAGTCGCGATGCCCGACTTGAGGTAGCGTGGAAGGAAAAAGAGAGCGAGTACTACAAGAGAGGCGCCCGCAATGACCTCCCATGCCATGACCGCAAGTCCGTTAGCATAGGCGTCACCATTTAAACCAACGAGTTGCTCGGTGGAGAGGTTGGTCAGGAGAAGGGACCCTGCGATAACCACTCCACTCAGGCTACGCCCAGCAAGGAAATATCCCTCTTCGGTGTTGTCTAGGCGTCCTCGGGTGAGACGCCATGTCAGGAAGGCGACGAGGCCGGTAAAGAAGAGGAAGGAAATCACGGTTGGGGCGTCCATAGCGGTCTAAGTTCAGATTTTGACGGAGTCGATAGAAAGAGGGGACCGCAATTAGCGATCCCCCATTCTGCTGGTGATGATCAACGGGTTGATTCAGGTGGTTACCAGGAAAACTTGCTTACCATGGTATGAGTGTAGGTTTCACCTGGCTTAATGATGCAATTGGGAAACGCTGGGTTATCCTGTTTGTTTGGGGAGTCGGGGAACATCTGGGTTTCCAGACAGCATGCGGTACGGTGCCCGTATTTCACTCCACCTTTCCCGGCTGTTTCTCCATCGAGGAAGTTGCCTCCGTAAAACTGCACGCCGGGTTGGTCGGAGTGGAGTTCCATGGCGCGACCGGTCTTGGGGTCTCGGAGAATAGCGGCCTGACGCAGACCCTCACCATCTACGGCCCAGCAATGGTCGTAGCCCATACCAAACTGCAGAGGGATGCTGGCTGCCTCGATACGTTCCCCGACCACAGTCGCGGTATTGAAATCGAAGGGGGTGTTGGTTACCTCCGCGAGGTTGCCATCAGGAATAAGGTCCTTGTCGGTGGTGAGAAAATACTTGGCCGGAATGGTAAGAATGTGATCGTTGATTGAGGTGGTTGGATCCCCGCTCAGGTTCCAGTAAGCGTGCTGGACAATATTGACCGGGGTGGACTTGTCGGTGGTCGCAGTGCAAGTCCATTTCAGTTCATTACTGTCATTGAGGGTATAGCTTACGGTAACCGCGAGGTTTCCGGGATATCCTTCCTCGCCGTCTGCGGACGTATAGGTGAGTTGGACTCCGCCCTCAATCGCCTCACCTTTCCATAGGACTTTGTCGAACCCCTTTTCTCCACCGTGCAGATGGTTCGGCCCGTTGTTGACGGCCAGCTTGTCATAAACTTCACCGTCGATTTCGAACTTTCCGCCCGCAATCCGATTGCCATAGCGGCCTACGGTTGCGCCGAAGTAAGAGCTGTTGGTAAGCCAGCCGGCCAGATCGTCATAGCCATGGGTGACGTCCTTCACGTTGCCGTCTTTATCCGGGACTTCCAGACTTGTGAGGATTGCGCCATATTCAGTGACCTTTGCGATCATTCCGTTCTTGTTACCGAAGGTGAAGATCTTCACCTCAGAGCCATCTTCGAGCTTACCGTAGGATTCCACTGTGGTTTCGTTGCTTGGGTTGGAGTCGGCGCCCTTTCCTTTCCCGTCGTCCGAGCTGGGACTGCAGGCGGTGAGAAAGAGACTAATGAGGGAGAGTGATGTGATTGTGTGTTTCATTCCAGTGCCACGTTTCAAAGAGCGGACGAAATGGATGGCCTGTGGTCAATGGGTTATTGGTTAAGCGATATTAGGCAACAAGGGGGAAGGAGGCGAACTTCAGTGTTTCCAGCTATGAACCTTCGTATTCTTGGTTTTCGGGGTGTCCGGGCGGAAGACGGAAATTATTGGTTCGGAGAGGGTATTATTGTTGAGCTCAACCAGGGAGAACCTGGAGGGGAGGTTCCAGATTCGCGGGAAGACAGCTTGAAATGGGATGCAAGGTGCGATCCCCTGAGGGCAGAATGAAGTTCGTCCTCGCTCTGGATCAGGGAACTACGAGTTCACGGACCCTGCTTTTCGACGAGGGGGGAAGGGTGGTGCGCTCGGCCCAGAGGGAATTCCCTCAGTATTATCCTGAGCCTGGGTGGGTGGAGCACGAACCGGAGGAAATCTGGACATCCCAGCGAGAGACTCTTGAGGAAATCGCAAGTGAAACGGAGAGAGGATCTATCGCAGGGTTGGGGATTTCCAATCAGCGTGAAACCACCATGCTCTGGGATGCTGAGACAGGTGAGGCGGTCTATAATGCTATTGTGTGGCAAGATCGTCGGACTGCGGAACGCTGCAGTCAGTTGAAGAGTGATGGCAGGGAGGAAGGGGTCACGCAAAGGACCGGATTGCGGTTAGATCCGTATTTTAGCGCCACCAAGGTAGAGTGGATTCTTGATCATGTGGACGGCGCGCGGGAGAGGGCAGAGGCGGGAAAGCTCTGCTTTGGAACGGTTGACTCATGGCTCATCTGGAAGCTCACCGGAGGGGCGGCTCATGTGACCGATGTCTCTAATGCCTCCAGGACCAGCTTGTTCAATATTCATGCTCTTGCGTGGGACGAATCTCTTCTTGAGATGTTCCGGGTTCCGAGGGCGATTCTTCCCAAGGTAGTCGACTCAAGTGGAGTCGTAGGCGAGTGGCGGGGTATACCGATCGCAGGAATGGCCGGTGATCAGCAGGCCGCACTCTTCGGCCAGGCGTGCTTTGACCCCGGGATGGCCAAGAGTACCTACGGGACAGGGTGCTTCCTCCTGATGAATACGGGCGCTGAGGCAGTCCGTTCCAAGAATGGTCTTCTGACCACGGTAGGGTGGCGCATTGGGTCCGAGGTGAATTACGCGCTTGAGGGTTCTGTCTTTGTGGCAGGGGCGCTCTTCCAGTGGCTCCGGGACGAGCTTAAGATAGTGGCGAGTGCCAGCGAGCTTGATGCAATGGCGGCTACGGTGGCGGATAGTGGAGGATGTGTTGTTGTTCCGGCATTTGCGGGACTGGGTGCTCCCCATTGGGATCCGTATGCGCGGGGAGCAGTATTCGGTCTGACGAGGGGAACTTCGCAGGCCCAGCTCTGTCGGGCTTCTCTTGAGGCAGTGGCGCTACAATGTGTTGAATTAATCGAGTGCATGGAAAGGGATGCGGGGATGAAGTTGCGGGAACTACGGGTTGATGGGGGCGCTTCGAGAAGTGATCTCCTCATGCAGATTCAAAGTGATTTCCTTCAACGAGAAGTACTACGCCCGAGTCATGTTGAAACCACTGCTTTTGGGGCGGCGGCCCTTGCCGGGCTTGCCACTGGAGTTTGGCATGATCGCGAGGATTTTCGGAATCAGTGGGAAATTGACCGGTGTTTTGGCCCTTCGGATGGAGACGTCGCCGAAATAAGGACGCGCTGGAACCGCGCGGTCCAAAGGGTCAGCGGCTGGGAGGAAGACTCCCAGTAAATACGATCCTCGAGGATGGCTCGGGGAGAATCAGTCCTTCCGCTTCAGCTGCGGAAAGAGGATGACATCTCGAATTGTAGGAGCACCGGTGAGAAGCATGATTAGGCGATCAATGCCAATTCCGATTCCTCCTGCAGGCGGCATGCCGTGCTCGAGCGTTTCGACGAAATCCTCATCGATTTCCTGAGCCTCCCCACCGCTTTGCTCCTCAAATCGGGTTCTCTGAGAGTCGGGGTCGTTGAGCTCCGAGTATCCGGGGGAGATCTCCTGACCATTGATGATGAGTTCGTAGACATCAATGGTGCCTGGATCCGCCTCATTGAGCTTGGCGAGTGGGATCAGCTTGGCGTCTACATGGGTGACGTAACAGGGGTCGAAGGTGTGCTCCTCCACCAGTTTTTCAAAGACCTGCTGGGTAACCTCGTAATCCTCGAGCTCAGCGCCGATCTCGAGTTTAAAGTCCGTCTCGGCGCGGGTTCTCCGCTCGTTGGGGCTGAGGTCAAACCAGTCCTCGCCGGCAGCCTCACAAATAAGTTCGCGGTAAGGGCGGCGTTTCCAGGGCCGGGAAAGATCGAGGGTTCTTACGACCTCTCCGTCCTCGTTTTTATGTTCGATCTGCAGGGTGCCAAAAAACTTTTCCGCGAGCGAGCACACCAGCTCCTCTACCAGCTCGGCCATTTTCTCAAAATCAGCGAATGCCCAGTAAGCTTCCAGCATGGTAAACTCGGGGTTGTGCCTCCTCGAGATTCCTTCGTTTCGGAAGTTTCTGTTTAACTCAAAAACTTTGGGAAACCCTCCTACTAGAAGCCTTTTGAGGTAGAGCTCGGGTGCAATACGCAGGGTGAGTGGCATATTGAGCGCGTTATGGTGGGTCTCGAAGGGCCGGGCCGCAGCCCCTCCCGCTACGTCCTGGAGCATGGGGGTCTCAACCTCAAGGAAGTCCCGTTCATGGAAGAAATTTCGGATTTCGGCCAGCATGCGTGACCGGAGCACAAAAAGTTCGGCGCTCTCCGGGTTCGCCATGAGGTCAAGATGCCGTTTGCGGTACTTGATCTCCCGATCGGCAACCCCGTGCCATTTGTCAGGCATGGGACGGAGCGATTTCGAGAGGATATGCAGTGAACCTACCTTAACGGTAGGTTCACCCTTTCCGGTTGTGAAGGTGACGCCCTCAATTCCGATCCAATCTCCCCGGTCGAGCAATTGCCAGATTTCCCAGTCTTTCTCGGAAACGCCCTTTTTGTTCAAGTAGCCTTGGATACGGCCATGCACGTCACCAATTACGAAGAAGACCGATTTCCCCATATCCCGGATCGCGAGGATTCTACCAGCTAGTCTGACCGGCTGGTCGTCAACGAAAGTCTCCTTGAGCTTGGAAGCAGTGGTATCGATTTCGAAACGACTTCCGAAAGGGTCAACACCGAGTTCGCGCAGGCGAGCAAGCTTCTCCCGACGAATGGCGATGAGTTCGGATTCCGAGGATCCTGGCTCTGGCGGGCTGCCCGGTGAGTTGGATTGTTCTTCGGTCATACAATGCTAGGGAGTCTTGAGCTTTCAAGATCGGCGCTCGATCTGGGGTCAGGGAAAGCGGCGATCTTTATTTGGATGAGAGGTGCGGGGCAGACGCGGTGGGAGGCGGGCTAAGGCTGCCCGGGGCTTCTGCCCACTGGGTTTTCCTCTCATGGGCGCAATTTTGCGAGGGCGAAAAGCCGCCAGCAGGCAAAAAAATGGTTTGAGAGGGTGTGGAACCTTAGGAGACAACGTCCTTAACGACCTTACCGTGGACATCTGTAAGGCGGAAATGCCTGCCCTGGAACTTGAAGGTAAGTTGCTCGTGGTCGATGCCCAGCAGGTGCAGGACGGTGGCCTGAAAGTCATGAACGTGAACCTTGTCGTGCACGGCGTTGAAGCCGATATCGTCAGAGGCTCCATAGGTGATGCCTGGTTTGACGCCGCCTCCAGCCATCCAAGTGGTGAAGGCGTAGGGGTGGTGGTCGCGGCCCCAGCCTTTGCGGTCCTTCATGTTGCCTTGGAGGAAGGGTGTGCGGCCGAATTCACCACCCCAGATGACAAGGGTCTCATCGAGCATGCCGCGTTGTTCGAGGTCTCGGATTAGACCGGCACTGGGTTGGTCGGTGTCCTTACACTGAGTGTAAAGCTCGGTGGTGAGAGAGCGGTGCTGGTCCCAGCCGGCGTGCATGAGTTGGATGAATTGGGTTCCCCGTTCGGCAAGGCGACGGGCGAGGAGGGCGTTACGGGCGAAGGTGCCAGATTCGTGGACGCCAGGTCCGTAGAGGTCGAGGACTTCCTGTGGTTCGTCCGAGATGTCGGCGAGTTCCGGCACGCTGGTTTGCATGCGATAGGCCATTTCGTACTGCGCAATACGGGTTGCGATTTCAGGGTCGCCGTAATCCTGATGCTTCATCTCATTGAGGCGGCCGATGTCGTCGAGGAGTTCGCGCCGCATGGGTTTACTCATCCCGTTGGGATTGGAGAGGTAGAGCACAGGATCGGTGGCGGGGCGGAACTTGACGCCTTGGTGGCGAGTAGGGAGGAACCCGGAGCCCCAGTAGAAGTCGTAGAAGATCTGTCCGCAGGTAGTTCCCTTGCTGACCGAGGTCATCACCACGAAAGCGGGAAGGTTGTCGTTCATGGTGCCCAGTCCGTAGCTGAGCCACGCCCCCATCGTCGGTCGACCCGGCAGTTCTGCGCCGCTCATGAAAAAAGAAATTCCCGGGGCGTGGTTCACCGCATCGGTATGCATGCTCTTTACGAAGCAGACCTTGTCCGCTATCCCGCCGATATGGGGCATGAAGTCGCTGACCCATGCTCCGCTCTGGCCGTATTGCTTGAAGGGTTCAACCGGAGCGAGGAGGAGCTTGCCGTTAGCGTTACCGGTCATGGTGCTAAAGCGTTTGCCGCCGACGTAGCTCTCTGGCACCGGAGTGTTGTGGAGTTCCTTGAGTTTGGGTTTGTAGTCCCAGAGGTCGCAGTGGGTGGGCGCGCCGTTTTGAAAGAGGTAAATGACGCGCTTGGCCTTAGGGGCGATTTGGCGAATGTATTCGGGAATTTTTTCGTTGCCCTGAGGGGCAGCAGAGAGGCCCTCCTTGCCGAGGAGAGTAGAGAGGGCGGCAGTGCCGATGCCGGTAGCGCTCTTTCCGAAGAAATGGCGGCGGTTGATGTCGAGCTGGTGTTGTGTAAGCGGATTCATCGGCGTTGGATCGGATAGGGCTTAGCGGTTCGTATGAGCCAAACGGGGCCTATTCCTTGGTGAGTGCTTCGTCTAAGTTCAGGATGCCGAGGCAAACGGTGGCGAGGGCTGCGTGCTGGGGTTCGGGGAGTTCGGACTTGCGGGGGGATTCGCCGTTCTTGAGAAAGTTGGCGGCTGCGCCGGGGTCGGAGGTGAACCGAACTTGGGCACGGTTGTATATATTCTCGAGGATCTCTTGTTCTTGTGCGCTCGGGTTGCGGGCTACTACGAGCTGGAAAGCTTGTGCGATCTGGGCGGCAGGATTGCTGTTCTCGCCGGCTGAGGCGGCAGCGCGGTCTGCAAGGGCGCGGGCAGCTTCGACGTAGGTAGTGTCGTTAAGAGTGCTGAGGGCGTGGAGAGGCGTGTTGGTAAGGCTTATTGTTACGGAGCAGGTCTCGCGGCCAGGGTTGTCGAAGAACATGGGCGGGGCCGCGATGCGGCGCCAGAATGAGTAGATACTGCGACGATAGAGGTCGTCGCCCTTGCCACGGCTGTAGCGCTTCTTGCCGAAGGTGGCTTCAGCCCAGATACCTTCGGGTTGGTAGCTGTTGACGGGAGCGCCGCCTTTTTTATCGACGAGGAGTCCGCTCGCAGAGAGGGCTTGATCACGAATCATCCAGGCAGGCATGCGGTAGCGGGCCCCGCGGGCGAGGAGGCGGTTAGCGGGATCGGCTTCGAGAAGTTCGGCAGAGACGCGAGAGGATTGACGATAGGTGTGGCTGTTAACCAGGATTCGGATGAGTTGCTTGACATCCCATCCGCTTTCCTGGAATTCGACGGCAAGGTAATCAAGGAGGCGTGGGTGGATTGGCACCTCGCTTTGGACCCCGAAGTTTTCGGGTGATTTTATGAGGCCGACGCCGAAGAGCTGTTGCCAGAAACGATTGACGGTGACCCGGGCGGTAAGGGGGTTTTCCCCATCGGTGAGCCACTGCGCGAGGCCGAGGCGGTTTTGCGGGAGGTCTTTGGAGAAGGAGGGAAGGGCGGCTGGAGTGCCGGTTCCTACTTCTTTGCCGCGCTTGTCGTAGACGCCGACATCTAGGATGTAGGTCTTCCGTTGCTTGTCCATGTCCTCCATGACCATGACCTTGGGAAGGTTTCTGCGACTGGAGTTGAGTTCGTTCTCTTTGTCAGAGATCAGCTTTTTGAGTTCGGCATGACGAGGGACCGATTCGCGATGAGCAGTTGCGAGGAGGTTGCTCTCTGCCTCGCTGCGTTTGCCCGGTTCGACGGCAAGGGCATCCTGAAGGCGGCGTTCGCCGGTGGAGAGTTTGGCATCAGCGGTGGCGCTGACGGAGAGGCGGAAACGGCCTAGGTTGTGGTTGGCGTGTTGGGAGTCGTGACGCATCGTGATAATGATGGATGCGTGTTCGGGGACTTCGATGGGCTTGTCTAAGTGGAATATCGCTTCGTGGTCGCGGTTGATCTGGTTGTTCTCATAGACAGCCCAGCCGGTGTTGGCTTTGCCATCGTAGGTTTTGGCGATCTGGTGGTCGCCTTGTTCGTAGGTAGCGATCGCGGACTTAAACTTGGAATGGATCGGATTTCCTCCCAGCGGTTGGACCCGCATCCTGAAGTCCGTAAGGACGAAGTTGCCGCTATCAGAGCGTGAAAGGTAGCCATTGGTCATGCTCTCGTGACGGATGGCCTCGAGGCGGATGCTTGCAATGGATTTGAGCTTGGTTTCGGTGGATAGGTTGTAGACGTCGTTGTTGGGGTTCTCGCCGGTGGCTAAAATCGATCCGTCCTCGAGGACCTCGAGCTTTTGTTTCTCAGCTTTGGCTGAATTAATGGAGAGAGCGGCCCATTCGAGCTCTGAGTTTCCGGTGCGGCGTGATTTTTCCCATGCTGGTTGTTTGGTAGTGAGGTCCTTTTCGAAGCTGGCGAAGTCCTCACGGAGGGCGGAGATTTCTTCTAGGAGAGCGGTTTCTTCGGCTTTGCGTTCGCCGGTTGCGATGGAGATTACAGGGGGAGTGCGGGGGTCTCTGCCGCTGCCGTTGACGGGCGTCTGGTTAAAGAAGGCGGAAAGCTTATAGTATTCTTCCTGAGTGATGGCATCGTATTTGTGGTCGTGACAGCGGCAGCAATTGAAGGTGAGGGCGAGCCAGACGGTGCCGGTGGTCTCAGTCATGTCCATGACGTAGTCGACGCGGTTTTCTTCGGGGATGCGTCCACCTTCGCCATTAATGGGATGGTTGCGGAGGAAGCCGGTGGCAAGGCGTTGTTCCGTGGTGGCGTTGGGCAGGAGGTCGCCTGCGAGCTGCCAGATGGTAAGGTCGTCCCAGGGAATGTTTCGGTTGAACGCGTCAACGACCCAGTCCCGCCATGGCCACATGGTGCGTTCGCCGTCGCCTTGATATCCGTTGGAGTCAGCGTAGCGAGCAGCGTTGAGCCAGGGCCAGGCCATCCGTTCACCGTATGAGGGATCCGCGAGGAAGCGGTCGACAAGTTTCTCGTAAGCGTCAGGAGCGTTGTCGTTGAGGAAGGCGGTGACTTCTTCGGGAGTGGGAGGAAGGCCGCGGAGATCAAGGGAGAGGCGGCGGATGAGAGTGCGTTCATCGGCGGCGGGAGATTGTTTAAGGCCGTCGCGGAGGAGGCGATGGGCGATGAAGGCGTCGATCGGATTTTGAACGGTAGCGTTAGTGGGTTGGGGGATGTCGGGGCGTTGAGGAGCAATGAGAGCCCAGTGTTCTTTGTATTCCGCTCCTTCTGTGATCCACCGGCGGATAAGCTCCTTCTCCTTCTCGTTGAGTTTGAGGTGAGATTCGGGAGGAGGCATCACGTCATCCGGATCGGTGCTGGTGATCCGCTGCCAGACGAGGGACTCTTCGGGCTTGCCGGGAACGATGGCCTGGCTGCCGTCGCGTTGGGCAAAGGCCCCTTCTGGGATATCAAGGCGCAAGTCTGATTCGCGGGTGTTCTTATCGAAACCGTGGCATTTGAAGCAGCGGTCGGACAGAAGAGGGCGAACGTCCAGATTGAAGTCCAGAGGCTCTGCAGTGGCTGGTGCCCCTAGGAGCAGGGTCAGGAGAAACAGGAGTGATGGGTAGCGGGAGGACATCCGACGGGGAACTAGTAGCCTAAATTTGGAAAGTCCTCAATAGCACGGGTGAACCATAAAACAGTTCAATCCATGGTTGCCGATTACGTTTTTTGATTGCTCCGGCGGGCGGGAAGGGTTTGGCATTCGGTTGCTATGGATCGTGTGACTATTCTGTTTTTCGTGATTTTTCTCCATTTTTCCGCCGTCTCGGATGCACAGTGGAGGCGTCACATTATTGATGACTCCTCTAGCGGGGCTGACGGAGTTCGGGTTGAGGATGTCAATGGGGATGGATACCTCGACCTCACTACGGGTTGGGAAGAGGGAGGCCTTGTGCGAGTCACGATGAATCCCGGGCCTGCGGCGGTGAGAGAGCGGTGGCCCTCGGTGACCGTGGGCAAGGTCGCCTCTCCGGAAGATGCCGTATTCGTTGATCTGGACCGGGATGGTGCAGTGGATGTCGTGAGCTGCTGCGAGGGCTCGAATCGGAGCGTGTTTATTCACTGGGCTCCGAGAGAGAGGGAGCAATATCTTGAGCCGCAGGCGTGGACGACCGCGCGTTTTCCTGCGACGAGGAAGAAGCAGAGCTGGATGTTTGCTTCCGCTCTTGATGTGGACGGGATGAATGGGGTGGATCTTGTGATCGGCTCTAAGGGATCGAATGCTTCGGTAGGCTGGTTACAGTCCCCCAAAAATCCTCGAGTGCTGACAGATTGGAAGTTTCATCCTCTTTATGACGCAGGATGGATCATGACCATAGCTCCCCATGATCTCGACGGCGACGGAGATATGGACATAGTTCTATCGGACCGTAAGGGACGTGCTGCTGGAGTGAAATGGCTTGAGCATCCAGGTCCGGCAGTTGCTGCGGAAGGCGGTCGCTGGAAGGAGCACGAGATTGGGTCAAAAGGCAAAGAGGTTATGTTCCTCAAGGTGGCAGATCTCGATGGAGATGGCCTCGAGGATGTGATTTGCACGAATCGTAATGGGCACATGGACTGGTTTCGGAGAAGGGCGGGTGAAAAGGTTGCTTGGGAAAATCATGCCTTTGAGCTGCCATTCGGGCTGCCACTGGGAAAATCGCTTGCGGTTGGAGATATCGATCTCGATGGCAGAGTTGATGTGGTAAGTACAAATCGGGGAGGCGCGAAGTGTGTGGCCTGGCAGACGTGGGGAGAATCTCCGACTGACCGCAAGTGGAAAGAGAATGATATTGGTGGAATCAAGGGGTCCAAATTTGACCTGATCGAATTGATAGATCTTGATGAGGATGGAGATCTCGATGTCGTGACCTGTGAGGAGGTTGCCGGGCTTGGTTTGATATGGTACGAAAACCCAAGCAGGAAACCCTAGAGCTCTTCCTCCCAGTCTCCCTCCAGCGAGTCTGCCGTGTTTTCCTCTGGAACAGGGGGCAGGAGGTCTTCCCTCTCGAGCAGAAGAGGCAGGGAGAGATCTTCAAGAAGGTCGGCCGGAGTCTTCATCAGGACACCAAGCAGCGGCACGATTCGGTCCAGTTCTGCAATAGCACAGTGAACCATGGATGAGACAATGTCCGCGTCAAAGCGTTCTCGATCGAAAAGATTCGTGATGCGAAAAACCAGCTGCTGACGGTCGATGTCGAATTCGAAGCTCCCGAGGGTCAACTGCTTGTTGGCCCGCATCATTAGCTCAAGAGTTGCTGCGAGGTGAGTGGGCTCAGAGCTCAGGGGGCATTCTGCGACGATGGATAAGGCATTGAGTTGCGCGAACGCCTGAGCGTGTAGCTGGATGTGAGTATGATGGGCTTCGAAGTGTGCCTCAAGGACCTCCCGTCCTTCGACGGGTTCGCAGTGCCATCCCTGCTGGCCAAAAGCCTGAGCTACGGACTGAAGCTGAAGAGAAGGAGGTGATTCCATCAGGGTTATGAAATTACGTGCCTCAAAAGTTCCATTAAGGACGCAACTGCAAGCATCAATTCCTCTTCTCCCTAATACCGCTTGGTATCATTCCCTTTTTCCTGACTCTTTGGTCATTCGTCCGTCGATAGCGCCGGCTAGCAGTTCGCGTTGTCGAGGAAGGAGAGGTTTTAATGATGCGATGACTCCGGAGGACTGCTCTCCGGAGAGGTGGATGACGAGCCTGTTGAATTCATCGATTCCTGCCTGCGAAATCTCAGACCAGTAAATAACCCGGAGGTTCTCCTGCGGATTAAAAAATGGGAAGATCTCGATGCCGAGAGGAGTCAGGATCAGGTATGCATGGCGGATGCATCGGAGGGAGATCCGAGAAAGAATAACGCTTAGGGAGGCGGGAGCGAGAGTCCATAGGTAAGTCAGCGGAGCGGTACCAGTATTCAGGTAAAAGATAAGCAGGAAGACCGATCCGCCTCCCGAGACGGCGGCAAGGATAGCAAAAAAACCTGCTTGGGCACCCCGGGTAAACCGGATCTCCTTATGAGGCTCGCTAATATTCTTTGGGCCGCTGACCATGTTGTTGAGCTCTTTCAAGTCCCGGATTCATCATTCTGGGTGAAGGTCTGGGTATAGTTTTTGAGACGCTTCTCCACCTCAATCAAACGGTAAATGTTCTCTTTGCGATGAATTTTTGGAGAATCGGCGTGGAAGCCTCCTTTCTGTTAGAATCGGAGAGTTAGCCTAGTCATGGCGTAGCCGGGCGGTGTGGCTTTAGACGGTATAACCGTCCCTCCAGTGCGCCATTCAAGAGAGGAAGAGAAGAGGCCTGACTCCCTCCGAAGGCGGCTGCGGCATCGTGGTTAGCAGTATAGATTCCGGCTGATCCTTCCTTGAGATGAGAGCGAAGGAAGGTTCCCAGGTCACGGTAAAGCGGCACGATTTCAGCTTCGGTCCCGCTGCGAAGGCCGTAGGGAGGGTTGCAGACAAGAGCACCAAACCCCGGTCCGGGGTCAATATTCTGGAATTTTCCGCGCCTTAGCTGGATTGGGGATTTGGGGAAATACCTTTCCCGTATTCCTTCCATTGTCGCCCCTGTCCTCGGGTCGATCTCGATTCCGAGCAAGCGGAGTCCTTCCGGGTGAACTTCACGTGTCTCTAGCTTTCTTTTCTCGGCAAGATGCAGAGCCTCATCGTAATCGAGGAGCGACTCGAAGCCAAATCCTCGATGGAGATTCGGAGCAATTCCTGCCGCCATCATCCAGGCCTCAAACAGGAGGGTTCCGGAGCCACACATGGGATCCACCAGGGGAGAGCGGCGGTCCCATCCTGAGAGAGAGAGAATCCCGGCAGCGAGGTCTTCCTTCATGGGGGCCTCGCCATGTTCGATCCGGTATCCCCGCTTGAATAAGGGAGTGCCCGACATGTCGAGAGCGAGGGTGGCGCGGTGTTTCTCGAGATATACCACGATGTGAACGTCCGGGTCTCTTTTTTCGATAGAGGGACGAACACCACCGCAAAGCTTGCGGAAGGTATCCGTGATGCCGTCCTTCACGCGGTGGATTGCATAGCGGGTATGAGTGATCTTTGGAGAGTGGCCTTTGACGTCGATCCGCAGGCGAGCATCTACAGGGAAAAGTTTATGCCAGTTGGTTTTCCGGGACTGGTAGTAGAGCAGGTCATAGTTGCGGGCGTTGAAGCTACGGATGGGGCGCAGGACATTGAGTGCTGAACGCAATCCCATGTTGGCTCGGTAAAAGCCCGCTAGATTTGTGATAATCTCGACGGCTCTCTTGTGCCTCGCGACTACCTCGATATCTAACTCCCTGAGCTCTTCCTCGACTACTCTTTCCAAGCCTCCGCGACACAGAACGAAGCCGGGGAGTCGTTCCGGATCAGGAGCCGGTGCTGGTGCGGGCATAATTCTGGATTTGCTGGGAGGGGGATAACACCGGTATGATAGGGGTTTATTCTTGTTCTCGCGAGTCACAATCATCTTGCCAAAAAGTGAGGTCGCAGAATCAAGGAATATGCGATGATGAGGAGCCGGGATGGCCATTTTTCCTCGTCGGGGATTCTCTCAGTGTGCAACAAATCCTCCTACATATGATTCCTCGATTAGCCCAAGGCCTCCTGATCATGGCAGGAGCCTCACTTCCACTCGCTGTGGCCGAGCCGGAGAACTTTGATCGTCTTACTTTTCATGGGGATCCAAAGTCTCTGTCTGTTGAGGCCGTCACAGAGGATTGGCCCAGGTTTTTGGGCCCAAGGCATGACTTGCACTCGAAGGAGAGCAGACTACTGAAAGTCTTTCCTGAGGAAGGTCTGGCAAAAGTGTGGGAGGTCAAGCGTGGATCCGGGCATGCGCCAACTGTGATCTCGGGTCGCCGGTTGGTCATGTTCCATGTTCTTGACGGGAAAGAAGTCATCGAATGTCTGCATACAGAAACGGGTCGTAGATACTGGAAGTATGAATATCCGGTTCGGTTGGGTTCCAGTTATGGAGTTGAGGATGCGCCAAGATCCGGCCCGGTGATTGATGGAGAGTTCGTCTTTGTAGTGGGTATCCGGGGAGATCTGCACTGCCTTAGACTTGAGAGTGGAAAATTGGTATGGAAAAGGAATCTTGAGGAAGATTATGGGCCGGCTCCCTTCTTTTTTGGACGTGGTGGATGCCCCTTGGTTCAAGGTGACCAACTCATTATTAATGTTGGTGGCAAAATTTGTGTTGGGGGCTTCGATAAAAGAACAGGGCGTCTATTGTGGAGTACAAAGCATAAGTGGAACGCCAGTTATGCTTCTCCGGTCCCGGCCGTCCTGAATGGGAAGAAGCGGGTCCTGGTTTTCACCGGGGGAATGGTTGATCCTCCGACTGGGGGATTGCTCAGTATCGACCCCACCAATGGAAGAGTCGATGCTTCCTTTCCCTGGCGGGCCCGGATGTTCGCATCGGTGAATGCGGCGTCCCCTGTGGTGGTGGGCAATGCCGTCTTTATCACAGAGAGTTATACTGAGGGAGGAGCCCTCCTTGACGCAGGGCCGGATGGTGAGTTTCGTATGCGCTGGAAGGCTCCGCGCTTTGGTAGTCAGTTTACCACGCCGGTTTTTCATGAAGGGCACCTTTATGGAGTCAGCGGTACTGCAGGAACAGAGATCGTCTGTCACGAGGTTGGGACCGGTAAGGAAAAGTGGAGGGATGGTATTGATTTTGCGGGTGCCCGGCTGGGAAGGGCGAGCTTGCTCCGGGTTGATGGGGCCTTTCTTTGCCTGGGCGCCCAAGGGACCCTTCTCTGGCTCGACCTGTCCCCGGGAGGGGCACGAGTTCTTACCAAGACACAACTTTTTCGGGCACCCGAAACGTGGGGGGTCCCCGCCCTGAGCAGGGGATTACTTTACGTCAACCAGAATGCATTCGGGTCAAGACTGGTCTGCTATGATCTCCGTGGGAAGTAGGTTGATTCCGTCGCTATTTGTGACGCCTCAGTTGAATCATAATGGAAATCTGTTAAGTTTGAGGATGTCTACGCGATTGATCAGCAGGTTGAGGAGCGGTGTGATTCTGGCTGCGATTGTTTTCTCTGGTACTCAGGCCGGGTATGCAGACACAAAAAAAATCGCCAAGGTAGAATTCGATGGGGCGAATCTCAGCGACTTGGTTTCCTTTTTGCGGGAGGGAGCTTCAGGAACGGTTCGTAATGTCATTGTCGATCCCAGAGTCAATCGTGAATTGAGAGTCAGTCTTCGTCTCTACGATGTGACCAAAGGAGTAGCCTTTGCTTACGCCGCGGAACTTGGAGGTTTTGATTATCGTGAGGACCGGCACGCTATCCGGATAGTGCCACGGAGTGTAAGTGCTGGGATCAGGCCTTTCCTGAAACGGGGGAGTCCGGTCATAGCACGACGGCTCGCTGAGATCAGAATGCCCAAGGTTGAATTTGACGAGACGGATCTCGGGCAGGTAGTTGAAGACTTGGTCGAAGCGACCCGCAGGTTGGACTCATCGAAAAAAGGGATCAATATTCTCCTCGGGCCCGGAGTGGACTCTTCCTCTCCGGTAACATTACAGCTCCAGAATATTCCAGTGGGGCAGGTCCTGAACTACATTGCGGAATTCTCGAAGCTCAAAATCCGGATAGATGGCAATGCGATTCTCTTGCTGGACCGGAAATCAGGAGGGAAATAAAGGCGGGCTTCGGGAATTGTCCCGATTTCCTCATGCAGTGATTCCCGGATAGCTTCGGTGAAATGCTTTTAGCATGTGCTCTCCGTAGAGAATTGGCTCAAGAGGTGGAATGTTGGAAGTGTCTCTCTCAAAGGGCGGAAGAGCGTCCAGAGAAAGAGGGTTCACCATTGTGTCGAGATCGGGCTCAAAGAAAAATGGAATAGAGTATCTTGTGGAGTGCCCCTGGGGACTACGGACTCGATGGGGCGTAGCCATGAAGTAATGAGCAGTCCAGACCTCCAGCATATCCCCTAGGTTTACAACGAGGGAATCAGGTTTGGGAAATGCCGTAATCCACGTTCCGTCAGTCCGACGTATTTCGAGTCCGCCTACCTGGTCCTGAGCGAGAATGGTCAGACAGCCAAAATCCGTATGGTCTCCGATCCCCTGATTGATATTTGAATGTGGCTCAACCGGAGGATAGGCGATGAGCCGTAGCATGCAGTGAGGCGGAATAAAGTGGCGGGAGAAGGTGTCTTCCTCAAGACCGAGACACAGAGCCAGACTTTTCACCAGATTCTCTCCGATACGGCAAAGCTGATCCAGATAGGACTCGCATGCCTCCCGGAAATGGGGGCAATGTTCAGGCCACTGATTAGGCCCCCGAAGAGAATGGTGGTCCGTTTCCGAGTGCGACGGGCATTCGAGTCCGAGGTCGAGAGTTTCCTTATGGTCAGGAGTGCCCTGCGTTTCTTCTTCATCAAGAACGGAGTAACCTCGAAAATGCCTCGATCTGCTGAGGTGAATCGCATTCTTTTTTGCTGCTGGAAGCGCAAAAAAATCTCGCGTCTGGGCAAACATGGTTTTGAGCGGACCAGCTGTCAGCTCCGGATAGCGGAGATAGAAAAATCCGGTATGGTGACAGGTATGCCTCAGACTCTGAAGCAGAGAGGGATCGCGGGAAAGGATGTCACTGTAGTTGAAGGTTGGAAGGTCCCCGTCCATCAGCCGAAAGTATTATGACTATTCCAAGCCAGTCACGTAGAAATAGAGGCGTATTCCGAACGGTTCAAAAAAATCGCCCGGATCCATCGGAGCCGGGCGAGAAGTAAGACGGATAAAGTCGTAGAGCTCGTTTGCTCAGACGGATCCGAAGGCCTCCTTAATTACTTTTCCGCGGTTTCCCACGAAGAAGGGGCGGCCGCCCATGGCGTGAATCCTTTTCTCGACTGGAAGTCCAAGCGCGTAGGCGACAGTGGTATGAAGGTCTTTGGGTTCGTAGGACTCGGTTTCGATGTTGCTTGCGGCTGCATCAGTCTTACCGATGACCTTGCCTCCTTGAACTCCGCCGCCTGCCATCATGATCGAGAAGGCTTTGGGGAAGTGATCTCTTCCACCTCGTCCATTGATCTTTGGGGTTCGGCCAAATTCGGTTGTGAGCACGACCATGGTGTCGTCTAGCATGCCTTGGGATGCTAAATCCTGAAGAAGGGCGGCGATTGGAGCATCCATGGCGTTCGTCCGGTTGGCTGCGGTTCCTGCATTTCCATGCTGTCCATCCCAACCGCCAAGCTGGACTTCTACGTATCTCACGTCGTTCTGGACCAGTCTTCGAGCTAGGAGAAGGCCTCGGGCGAATCGTGAATTCCCATAGAGATTTTTGACGCTGGCCGACTCTTTGTTGATGTCAAAAAGTTCCGTGGTCTTGCTGTCGAACAGTTTCACGGTTTCCTCGTAGAAGTCAGCGTATGACTTGACGTCATCGTGCGGGAATCCTTTTGCGAAAGACTCCCTGAAGGTCTCTGCATACTTGAGGCGGCGTTCGAATTGGGTCTTATTAATCTTTGGCAGGAGGTCCTTAATGCCACGGTTGGGATCTCCGATCGGAAGCGGACTGTGGTCGGGACGAAAGAAGCCAGGTCCTGGGTTGCCTCCCCCGACTACCACGCTGTCTGGGACAAGCTTGCTGCGGCGTCCGAGGAAGTATTGAGCCCACGATCCGATCTGCGGGTGAGAGACGCCAGGTCGACGGGCGAACCCGGTATGCATGAGGTAGTTGCCACCTCCATGATCCCCTGTCCTCGTGGTCATGCTCCGAACAACCGCGAACTTGTCTGCTTGTTTGCCGAGCTCGGGGAGCAGGTTGGAAATCTGGACGCCATCTGCATTAGTGGCAACGGGCTGGGATGGGCCTGAAATCCCACTTGTAGTCTTGGGATCAAAGGTGTCGACATGAGTCATGCCTCCAGACATGTAGAGGAAGATGACATTCTTCGCGGTGGCATGAGAAGCGGGATTGAGAATCTGGCTCTCTGTTGCCCCGGCAATACCCGGAAGGATGGATACTCCGAGGGTGGAAGCGGCAGCCCCGGTTAGGAAGTTTCTCCGGTCTAATTCGCCGAGCTTATTGATACTGTCTTTCATGGCTGAGTGATCGTGGTTGGGTTACTTGATAAATAAAAATTCAGGAGTGTTGAGCAGAGCCCAGATCAGGTCGGAGAAGACCTCCGGGCCACCGGAGCGGAGTTCCTGATCGAGGAGATGTTGTTCGCTGCCGATTGCTCTTCTGCTGAGAATGCTAATGAAGGCGACATCCGCTTTTTCAAAGTTCGACCGGAGGTTCTTCATTTCGAGGAAGATTCGAGAGCCTGGCTGGGTCAGAATTTCGGTCGCATATCCGTTCATCAGTTCCATGACCTGCGGAACAGACCCTTTGAGAGAGCTCGCATTGATTACAAAGGTTCGGTCCGACTGGCCGAACTTGCTGAGAAAATGTGCGGGATCGGAAGGCTGGGGGAGTTCTGAAGCGCGGGCGAGTAGAAGCTTCCTCTTCCGAGCCGCCTCCATGAAGGCCATCATCATCTCCTCGTCAGTTGGCCCTGTCTGTTTCTTGCTGAGGGCGGTTTGACCGAAGGGCTTTTCTCCCTTGGGTGGTTTTGCGTTAAGAATTGAGATGCCTGCGGCGTTTACGAGGCTCTGTTCTGGCTTAAACTTATTGAATTGGTCTACCCTGGCCACAAAGTCTTTTGGAGCGCCTGGTGATTGAGAGGCATTGATGAGCTGATTGTAGCGCCTGCCAGAATCCAGCTTAAATTGATTAGGGTCCTCTACCATCAGGGTGATGAGAGAGTCCCAGACCTGTTCCGAAGTCATTCTCCGCAGGAGGGGGCCAGGGAAGTAATAAGGATCGGTAATGTTGACTTCCTTCCTGCTGGCCAGTCGATTGTAGGCCTTGGTATTCACGATTGCCCATGCGAAGGCTTTCAGGTCGAAATTGAGGGAAATCATTTCCTCGGTGAGGACTTTGAGGAGATCGGCATTCAGGCTTTTTTCTGGATCAATATTATGAATTGGCTCGGCAGCCCCCCGGCCCATGTAGCGAGCCCACATCCGATTGGCGATATTCATTGCGAAGCGCTCATTCTCGCGAGAGGTGAGCCACGCGGCGAGGCGCTGGCGAGGATTGAGAGCAGCTGCGGCTGAGCCGTTCTCCTTGCCGAAGAGAATCCATGGGTCTACCTTGTCGCGGGGAAAGCCATCTTCATATTGGTAATTATCAGGAAGTCTCATCGAACGGTCCGAGACAGTATGGACCCTGAGCTCGCTGGCTCGGCTCATGTCACGGAGAGCACGCTGGTAATTGCCCACGATATTGTTGATGCGTCTTTTTTGCTCTTCGTTTCCGGGATCAAGTTTCTGGGTAGTCGCGATGTAGGCCTCAAGCTCCTTCTTCTTAGGCATCTTGGCCTGCTGCGCCTTCCCCTTGGTTTCCAGGTCGGCCAAGTAGGCGGAGAATTCATAGTATTGATACTGCGTCCATTCTCCGTCGGGATCATCGTGGCATTGCGCACATGTGATGTTCGTGCCGAGAAAGACCTTTCCCATGAAAGCAACGTGATCGAGTTTCATTCCGTTGTCGCGGAGGTGATATCCTACGGCGGGATTATCCCAGATTCGTCCCTCTGCCATTACGATCTCCCTCACCAGCTCGTCCCAAGGGGTATTGGTGTCGATCTGCTCCTTCATCCAGTGGATGAAGGCATCGTTTCGTAAGACCGTGCCAGGGAATGTGGTCTGGATTCGAAGGAGTTCGGCAAGGTAATTGTAATTGTGACTGGCGTAGTCCCACGACTTCAGGAGCTTGATCACCAATTCCTGACGCTTGTTCTTATTGCGCGAGGTCAGGAAATCCTTTGCTTCGTCGTAGTCTGGTATGCGGCCGGCGATATCGAGATAGACCCGGCGCAAGTACATGTGATCGTTGAGTCCCTCGTTATACCGCAAATTCTGCTTCTCCAAGCCGGCATCGATTGCCGCATCGATCCGCTTGACTGCGAGGGCCACGAGGTCGGCTTTTCCGGTCATGGCTCTCTTCCGCACAAATTCCTGATCAGCTTTTGAGAGGACCTTCAGGGGGACGCTGACTACCTTGTCGCCTTCATCCAGCCGGATCTTCACGATTCCGCTGCTCAGATCTATAAAACTTCCCTTAATCGGCTGCCCACTGGAATTGATCCATGTGCGCCCGGAAACTGTTGGCAGGGACAGCAGGGTAATGAGACCAAGAACGGAGAAAAGCCGGAGAGACATGATGGGAATACGTATCCGGAGGTTAATGCGGATCTTTGAATGTATACGAATTTTAAAGCCGATTGTCTATCTCATTGCAGGAAGAATAGCGCTGCTGCAGACCCTGCTATTCACGCTCGACCGAAAATTATCAGGGAAGATTTACCTCAAAGCGGTCAGGACTGGAGATCCATTTTTCATCCCCGGGCGGATCGTTTTGAGAAGAGCGCATGGCCTTGATTCTTTTTTTGATGTGCGGGAGGCTCTCTTTTTGTTTGCTGGGCTTGAACATGATCTCAAGTCCCCGCTTCCTGCTTCTCCTGTTTGTGACCGTAAATGGGTTCGGGTGTATGCCGCGATCAGAGGAGGTGCGCCCTGTTGAGGGAAGTCTGCCTCTTCCGGTGGGGTCTGGCGATACGGAGGGGATCCAAGCCAAGCCCAGCTATCAGAATGCCCTCCAACTTTCTGACTCGGTCAAGGTTGGCATGCCTCAACGGGTAGTAGAGGCCATGTTCGGCCCTCCAGACAAGGCTGGCTATAAGGAACATGGACGAGCAGCTGGTTCTCCCTGGCGAGCCCTGGTCTGGGAGTGGGTTTTTCAAGATGCAACTCCTCCTCGAGCCCTTTCCATTGTGTTTCAGCAAGACGGGTCAGGTAGTTGGCGGGTGAATCACGGAGACTGGCCAGAGTAGCATTCTATTGCTGGGGAACAGGTGCTTCCAGAACGGTCGCGCCATTGGTTTCGTTCATGACGAGAATGCTGAACTTAAGGGCGCTTCCGATGTCACTCGTGCTCACGCTGGCGTAGTCGAACTTACCCCTGAGATCGGTATATCCGTCCTTGTAGAATTGCGGCCCGGCATCAGTCAGGGCGTAGATTTTGACGTAGGTGGCTGGCAGTGGCCGATTGTCACCGCTGTGGCGCACGGTCAGAATGCCATAGCGTTCACTAACCACGGTATTTAGCTCATTGGAGTAGACCGCGAGTGAGCGTTTCTTTCCCCCTCCTATCACCTCGATGATTACGTTTTTCGACTGGTATTCGCGAGGTAGTTCAAAATTGTGAGAGCGTTTGCTGTCGGGAAGTTGAAGGCGCTCGGATTTGTTGGGTTGGACTACGGAGAAGCCGTCACTCCCACTGGATACGAATGGATTGGTGCTGAAGAGGAACTCCAGATCCATTTCGTAGTAGTTGACCTGAACGTTGGTGACCTGCTGGTAGTCGATGGTCACGAGTGACCCATCGACCCGGAGCTTCAGGGAGGGTTCCGAGGCGGCTAGTCTGGCCTGCTGCTGGTCTCTGTCCTCTTCATTCGTAATCTGGGGGCCCTTACCCTCGATTTCGTCTGCCTGTGCGATCACATTGACGAAGCGTTCACGCCAGCGGTCTACCGGATGCCCGGCGTATTTCGCGGCAATGTTGCGGGCTTCACCCGGGTCGGCCTGATAAAAAGCGCTGTAGGCGCGGAAGTAGTCGTATTGAATACGGGTGGTGAGATCTTCGACATTCACCATGTCCAGCCGGGCCATGGCTTCCTCAGTCCGGTCCTGTAGGAAGAGATAGTAGGCAATACTCAGTTGGTCGGAGGGATCGAGAGTGGCTTTCTGACTGAGGATACGCAGGAAGTCCTGGTACTGGCTGCGAAGGGGGCCATTCAGGATCTTGTGCGTTCCTCCGACCACGTGGGCGCGATTGTTGACGAGAGGCTTGTACTCGAGATGCTCGTAGGCGCGACGAGAGACAGGATCGATGGTGACAAGCTCACTGGTGAGATAATCACCGCAGCTGTCGAGATAACGTCCATCTACAAGGAGAAACTGACGGGCGATGGGCTGGTGATTGTGGAAAAGGCCATAGCTGTAGAGTTCACGATGATACTTACCCCGGCGATGCAGGATCTCGAGGGCTTTCCGGAAGAAGTCCCTGCTCTCGCGACAGCGCCAGGCGATCTGGAGGAGATTGATGTTGTGCAGGTTCCTCTTGGAAAGGTAGGCGAGGACCTGTTCCCCGGTTCCCCACTGACTGATGTGCGCCCAGGAACTTTCATCGACCTTGGACGGTTTGCTTACCACCTTGAAGGTGAACTTTTCGGCGTGGGCAATGACCGCGCCACTCCTAGAGACATGAGCCGGGTAGCAGGGGTAGTCGCCGGCGGCCGGGAAGTAGAAAAAGTGTTCGAGCCGCTGGGTGGTGTAAGGGTCGAGGGAGATCTTGCGCGTGCCCGTGGCCCGGTGTCCGAGCACCGGCATGGCTCCCTGCGGGATCTGGAGGAGCACGTCGAGTTTCTGCCTGGTGCTGGTGGGATTGGTGACCACGACCTGGGCCCCGTAGACCACGCCGGCCACGAACTCATCGGTGACGAACTTGTCGATCTGCTCACCGTTCTCGACGCGGTGACGGTCTCCATGGCGGAAGTAGCTCTGGCTGACCAGAAGGGGAGGCCGATTGTCGGCCAGCTTGGCCTCCTTTATCTCACGGTGGAAGGCAATGGCGCTGTCGGCGGCGGTAAAGACGAGGCTTGGTCCGTCAATATCCGTTTTGCTTTCCGGTGATGCGAAGGGCAGGTCCAGAACGGCAAGGGCGAGGAGGGTCTCGTGCAGGTTGCGGGAGGCTTCCCCTAGGTGCCTCGAGCCGAAGGCCTTCCCTTTCTCATGTCGGACGTAGTCGAGCCAGAACCGGCTCTCGGTGATGAGATCATGAGTCTGGGATCCAATGGGCAGGCGGTAGTAATTCGTCTCGGCCCATTCCCTGGTGGTTTCCACCGGCCGGTAGAGGGCGTCTACGGTGGCATCATCCAGGTCGGCTCTAGCGTAGGCGTCGAATACCTGGGCCTGTTCCGCCTCCTTCTGGTTTAAGGCTGCATTGTTTCTTGCCCGTTTTGCCTTGGACTGGAGTTTGTCCTGTATTGCGCCGAGTTCCTGTATTTCCGCAACGGCCGATGCTGGTTCGGCCAGTCTTTTGTCCAGAGAAAGGGAATTGCTCTCTAGGCTTCGTCTGAAGGACCTTCTTCCTCCGGCGAAACCGGCCCCGGCCCCGGCTTCGGCAGCGAAGGGGTCGTCTGTCGGAGGGCTCGCAGGTGCGGAAATCGCATTGGGACTTTGCTCCCACATGGCATCGGTGTCGGACAACAACTTGGCCCTGTCCCCAGCCGAATTGAGTTCGCTGAAGTTCAGTCCGCCGGTTGCGAGGGCCCCATTGAAGAGCTGGCTGTAACGGGTGAGATCGGGTGGGTGGAGAGCAAGCCGGTCGCGGAAGTCCCACTGGGTGCTTTCGAGGCGCTCCTTGGAGCGTTGGGCAAGGAGAATACGTTCCAGGGAGTTGAGGCGTTCGTATTCGAATGGTTCGAGGTAGAGGCCAAGCTTTGAGTCGAGGAGGAACTTGTCGATGAAGGTCTGGTCCCGTTTGTTGGCAAGGTAGGGTGCGATCACTTCCCTGAAGAACCGGGGATCCTTCTTCCAGAGGAAGAAGTTCAGCTCATGGCAGGCGAACTGGGAATACCTGGCACGTTTTTCCTCTTCCTTGAGGTCAGGCCAGTTGAGAATGAATTCGAATTCGCGCAGGGTTGCGTCTTCCCGGACGGCAAGGAGGTAACGATAAGCGCTGGAGAGGTTCTCGAAAACCTCAAGGCGGGCTGTGCGCAGGTCCTTGATCTCGAGGCGTTCGCCCTTCTTCAGGAGAGTGACCGAGTCCTGTTCGGTAAAGTGGCGATCCGGATCGAGGGTCTGTCGCAGGCGCAGGTCCGCAATTTCGGTTGCACGTTCCGGCAGGGAGAGCTCGGCATAGCTTGCGCCCTGATGATCGAGAACGAGGACATGCACGTGCTGACGGTCACCGAAGGCATCAAGGTCGATGGAGAGATTACCTTTTTCGTCTGGTTGCAGATTGAGGAGGCTGACCGGTCCATTGACGAGGAAATCGATCGCGCTGCCGGCAGGCATCTTCTCGCCGAACGGCCCGTCTGGAGAAGGCGCGGAAGCTGTGTTGGCCTTGGAGGCCTGGCCGGGCTTGGCACGTTCGTAATCCTCTCCGTCCCTGAGGACCTCTTCTTCCGTCCCGGTATCACGCACGGCCCAGGGATTGAGGATGATCTCAGGGCGCTCGAGCATGTTGCCCGGAAGTTTGCGGGCATAACGTCGTTCGAGGACGTAGCGGAATTCATCCCCGATCTTCCGGCCACTGACGTAGAGGTTTGGCAGGTGGCCGGGGGTGCCGCTGAAGAGTCCTCCCCGGGGAACGCGGCCGAGGAAGTCAAAGAGGTCGAAGTCGGGAAGAAAGCGGGTGGCAATAAGGTGTACCCGGGTGGCCTTGTCGGTGTTAGCCACCTTGACCTTGAGCGACTTTCCGTCGACCGAAAGCCCTGTCAGGTGCGAAGGATTCCGGTCGACCAGTTCGAGGGTCCGGGCGCTGTTGAAGACATGTCCACGGGCCACCGTTCCCCCGGCGACCCGGAGGGTAATGGCCTGGCTGCTCTTCTTGAGAAGGAGGCGGTAGTCTCCGGGTTCAAGATTGCCGGCTGCGAGGAACCCATCCTTGAGAGACAGCGCCTTGAACGCGTCCGCAGTGATTCCGGCGGGGGAGATGGCATGGAGGGCCAGTTCTTGCCGGGTCAGGGTGCCGTTATAGGGAATCCGGATGGTTTTGCCGGCGACGGTATGGATTAATCCGGGATTCGTGCGGCGGGCGCCGGCAAGCTGCCAGAGGCGTTGGTGGCTGTCAGCGGTCCGGGCAGTGATGCTGATGACGCCATCGAGTTCACCGAGGGCGACTCTTCCGGAGTTGTCGGTTTTCAGGGTGAAGCTTCGGGGGTTCTTGAAATTGGGTCGCCGGATAGTGACGTTGAGATGCTGGCCTGCTCCGGGCTCCCCGCTTCTTCCGAGAAGCTGGACTACATACTTCCCATCCACCCTGCTCAGGAAGAGATCCCTGATCCGGTCACTGCGAAGTTGTCCGTTGACCGTAAAGGTCTGGTGGGCAGAGAGCTCGATCTCCTTTTGCCCCTGGCTGGCCACCTTGACTGCGGCGACCAGTCGGATGTTGATCCTGGAGAGGCGGTTGGGGACCCGGATTTCGTGAGTGGCCTCCCGGTCAGAGGCGATCTTGAAGTCGCTTACCGTGCTGGTGGTGGAGATGCCGTCGAGGTCGGTCGAAACAAGAACAAGGCGGGCCTTCTCGAGGCGGGTGAGCGAGATGGGTTGCCCGGCCACGGTGAGGGTGGGGCGAACCATGATGGTGGCCTTGGCACCAGGACGGAGGGCTTCGCGGTCGAGGCGGATGCCGGCGTGGAGTTGGTAGGATTCCGTGGAGTGCTGGAAGTTGGCGAGGCTGGCAAAGCCATCGGTGGTCTCAATGACGGGGGTGCGCTTGCCGGGTTCGTTGGAGAAGGGAATGAGGGTGCGTCCCTTGTCGTCACACTCATAGCGGCGGCCTCCGAACCAGATGGCGCTGCCAGCGGCTGGTTTATGCGCTTCATCAAGGATGGTGATTACTTCTCCTCGACTACTGGTGGCGGAGAGCAGGCGGGGCTGGCCCTTGCGGATGACGGCCCGGCTGCTCTTGCTGCCCCCAATGAATTCGACGATCCATACCCCGCGTCGATCTTCGATCTCGGGGAATTCGAAATCATGGGGGACACGGCGCTGGGGAGACTCCTTGTATTCGAAGGTCCGTTCGTGGTTGGTTACCAGTCCGTCGAGGGCAAGGTCGGTACTGATTTCGGAACCGTGCTTGAGATAATAATTTAGGGTATTCACCTCAAAGACCTTTACGATCAGGGTTTGAACGTTCTTGAGGTGAACCCGGAGGCTGATGTCGTCGCTGATACCGAAGTGCTCCGGATTACTGGGATCGAACTCGATGTCCACCCGGTCTTTCAGGGACTGGAACTGGCTGGGACTCAGCAGGGAGGTCCACCGCTCGGGGTCGCCGATCCCGTTGACGATCTTGGCTTCGGCAAACACCGCCTTGAGCCAGTTTTCCCTGAAGTAGGGAGCGTAGGCCTTGTAGTCCTCGGATTCCCTGAGGAAATGAAGGAGATAGTTCCGGATGACAGGTTCGTCGGTGCCAATGGGGGCAAGTCCGGTCACCTTGCGGAAGTTCTGGCCGAGATTGGCGGGATGACGCCAGAGCTCACCTTCATTTCGAGCCCAGTCCGGATGCACATAGGACACCCGCCGTGGGATCTTGACGTATGTCATGAAGCGGTTGGCATCATGTACGCCCCGCGAGTAATCAAATACAAGGCGCTGGTAGAGAAGATGTGCCTTCAGGGAATTGAAGGAGGGTCCAAGTCGGGAGGCGAACTTCCAGGCACGCTCCAGGTAGGATTTACGGGTCTCCGGATCGGCCACGGGATTGGCATCGTAACCGGGGCGCAGCTTGGCGAGGTAGGAGTGAACGTAATTTGTGTTGAGGAGGAGGTCTTTTCGTTTGCCACGCAGTTCATCGAGCTGGGCGACGGTGAGTGTGCGATGAATGTTGAACTCGCCGAATCCCCGGCTCTCCTGGCTCTTGAGATCCTCCAGGATCAGGTCGACCAGTCCGGGGAGGTCGGGGTTGTCGGCACGACTGAGAAGGTCTCGGCGCTGGGTGGCGGTGAGGGCATGCCCGCTGCCGAGCAGGGCGAAGAATTCACCCTGATTGATATTTTGGAGAGTACGGGTTCCCCGGAGGGCGTCGGCCAGGAATTTGTCCCATGAGATTTCCGACTGCTTCAGGGCCGAGGAAAATTCCCGGGCCTGGGCCTTGCCTTCCTGCTGGTGGTTGAACTGCAGGTTCAACTCGCGCTGTATATGTTCCAGCGAGTTCTTCGGATCGCGGGGATAATTGATTAGGGCTTCGCGGTTGAGAATAAGATTGCGCAGGCCGGAGTTTGGAAAGCGCTTGCGCCACTGAGTAAGAGTTTCAGCCAGTTGCCTGCCCTGCCCGGTGTTCTGATAATTGAGGGCGTAGTAGTAGTAGTAGTCCTCGGTTCCGGGGATGAGTTGCCGGAGGGCTTCCTCGCGGTCAGCGGCAAGGGCAAAATCCTCGATGAAACCAATCTCCTGCTGAGCGCAGACCCGGGGAATGAGGATCGCCAGCAAGGCAGAGGAAAGCATGAGAGGATGGCTGAATCGGGATGCTTTGTTCATGAGCGTAATTGGGTGATCTGGACGGAGTGCATGTTGGACATGCCATGGTCAAGAAGGATGGCCACTAAGAAGCGGACACGAAGTGCTGATCTTTCTTAGAAGCTTAATGGGCCACGCCTCCCCATATGCTCCAATTAGGGGAGGGTATGCCCAGCAATATAGGGGCGAAATACAGTGGGGCTTTTAGTGGCGGGGCGTCAGGCCCCTGGATAGTAAAACTGGCTCAGAGCCCCGGTTTTCCTGAATAGAGGGCGCCAGCAATAGCTCAATACCATGGATATGGCGGTGGGAAGGGCTATGGAGAGAATCAGGGGTAATGAACCGTGCATCCAGCCGACTGGTGGGATTCCGGTAGAGCTGAGAAAGAGGGCAGATGCGGGGAAGGTGAAAAGCAGCAGCCCCGGCAGGTTGAGAAAGAACCATGGAATGGCAACTGTCCACCACAGTGGGGAGCCACTGGATCCCAGAATCATGACGGCCATAGCGGTCGTGATTCGACACGCATTAAGATTAAGGAAGAGCTGTGGAAGCGCTGGCATACAGGAGGTAAGACTCCTGCCCGGTCCTCCATATTCATTTCGATTTCGCTAGTTTGAGGAGAAAAGCATGTTCCATCGCAGTATCGCGAAAGCGGGCAAAGCGACCCGAGGCCCCTCCGTGGCCGGCCGTCATGTCAGTCTTGAGGAGGACGGGATTACTCCCGGTGGATCGGTGGCGGAGTCGGGCCGCCCATTTAGCTGGTTCCCAATACTGGACCTGGGAGTCGTGGAGCCCCGCTAGGATCAGAAGGGCAGGGTAGTCAACTGCCGCAACATTGTCGTAGGGTGAATAAGACAGCATGTAGTGGTAGGCTTCCTTCTCGGAAGGATTTCCCCACTCATCGTATTCGAAAGTGGTGAGAGGGATTGTGTCGTCGAGCATGGTGGTGACCACGTCTACGAAGGGAACATCAGCAATGAGACCCCGAAACATCTTGGGACGCATGTTGGCGACGGCTCCGATGAGGAGCCCTCCCGCGCTACCGCCGCCTGCGAACAATCGATCTGGATCAGCATACTGTTCTTTGGAGAGATGATCGGCGCAGTCAATAAAGTCCGTAAAGGTGTTTTTCTTTTTCATGAGCTTCCCATCCTCATACCATCTGCGTCCATGTTCCTGTCCGCCGCGGACGTGGGCGATAGCATAGACGAATCCACGGTTGATCAGGCTCAACATAGTACTCCGAAACCCAGCCGACATGCTGGATCCGTAGGAGCCGTAACCATAGAGATACAGTGGAGCAGTCCCGTCCCGCTTCACGCTCTTATGGTATACCAGCGAGATGGGGATTTCCGTGCCATCCTTGGCGGGGGCATCCAATCTCTCGGTGCGGTATTCGTTACTGTTAAACCCGCCCAGGACCTTCTGCCTCTTGAGAAGAGACTTTTCCCGTGTCCTCATGTTGTAATCAAAGGTGCTGTCGGGAATTCGCATTGATTCAAAACTAAAACGGAGCATCTCCGTGTTCATTTCAGCGTTTACCCCAAGTGATGCCGAGTAAGCAGGCTCCTCGAAATCGACCTCATGCCATTGTCCGTCTGCATTGCGGATGCGGATCCGATTCAGGGCATTGTGTCGCTCCGTTACCACTAGATAATCCCGAAAGACCTCGACGCTGCTCAGGTAGACATCGTCACGCGAGGGAATGACTTCCTGCCAGTTTTCCTCGGCAGTGTCTTTTGCGGGGGTGCTCATCAGCCTGAAGTTGGGAGCCTCCTTGTTAGTGCGGATAAGAAACCGATCACCAACGTGGTCGATGCTGTATTCCAGATTGCGCCGCCGGGGGTTGAAGATCCGCGGTTTCTCATCTGGTTGATCCGCCTCAATGAGGAGAAATTCGTCTGACAGAGTCTGGCTGGATCCAATTACTATAAAGCGGCCTGACTTGGTCTTGTAGACGTAGCATCGGAAGGTTTCATCTTTCTCCTCAAAAACTAGGACATCATTCTGCACCGGAGATCCCAAGACGTGTCTGTAGACTTGGTAGGAGCGCAGAGTTTCGGGATCTTGACGGGTATAGAAGACCGTTTTGTTGTCATTGGCCCAAGCGTGATTACCTGTCACGTGTTCCAGTTTGTCGGGAAGAATCTCTCCGGTTGTGAGGTTCTTGAATTGGAGGGTATAGATGCGGCGGCCCCGGGTATCGGTCGAAAAGGCGACAAGCTCTTCGTTACTGCTCAGTTCTCCTGTGCGGTGACGATAGAACTCATGCCCTTTGGCCATGGAGGGGATATCGAACATGATCTCTTCCTTGTCCGTTCCAACGCGCCGACGACATGAGAGGGGGTAGGAGTCGCCTTTGCGATAGCGTCGATAATACTCATAGTTTTTTTCACGGTAGGGAACAGATGAGTCGTCCTGCACGATTCGTCCGACAATTTCATCGAATAGGACCTTCTGGAGGTCCTCCGTATCCCTGAGCATGCTGGAGGTATAGGCGTTCTCTTCCTCGAGGTAAGAGATGACAGCGGGATTATCCCGGTCCCTCAGCCAGTAATATGGATCATCGCGGGTGTGACCATGGGGAGCAACCACCTGATGTGGGATACGCTTGGCGTGGGGCGGAACGGGATCAGCCATTAGAAGGGAGGGGAGAAAGGAGCCGAGGATGAGGAGAAACCGACCGGCGGGGTTCATGGCTAGACTGTAACCCCGGGGTCAAGTGGGGGGATCGGAGGCTTGTTACCGGAGGACCAGAGCGCTAAGGGGAGGGCAACAATCTTGTCTTGAATCAATGCCGAACCCTTGGACTGGAAAAGGAAACCCCTACACGCGGGAAGAAGTGATCGAGCGCCTCCAGGATACCCTGGGGCGGGGAGAACCCATTATCGCAGCAGGTGCAGGGACTGGAATCAGTGCCAAGTTTATTGAGAAAGGGGGGGCTGACCTTATCATAATTTATAATTCCGGTCGTTTTCGGATGGCTGGGCATGGTTCTACGGCGGGGCTAATGGCTTACGGGGATGCCAATGCCGTTGCGATGGAGATCGGAGAGTTCGAGGTTCTTCCCGTTGTGGAAGAGGTGCCTGTCATCTGTGGAGTCCATGGAAGTGATCCCCGCCGGCGGATGTGGCATTTTCTTGGTCAGGTCAGGGAGATGGGATTCAGTGGGGTAAATAACTTTCCTACCCATTCCATCGTAGACGGAAAATTTCGGCAGATTCTTGAGGAGACCGGGATGAGCGTAAGGAAGGAAGTTGAGATGGTTGGGTTGGCCCGCCGCATGGACCTTTTTTCCATCGTCTACGTTGGTTCGCCAGAGGAAGCCCGGGACATGGCAGAAGTTGGTGCCGATGCCATTATTGCTCATGTGGGGACGACCATCGGAGGATCGATTGGGGTCGTGGAGGCGACCATGACGCTTGAAGATGCGGCGGCGCGGACCCAGGAAATTATCGAGGCAGGGAAAACTGTAAGGGACGATGTGATCTACCTCAGTCATGGGGGTCCAATCTCCAAGCCCGAAGATGCTGCCTACATCAACGAGCATACTGATGCGGTAGGGTTCGTGGGGGCCTCGAGCCTTGAGCGGATGGCAGTAGAAGACTCCCTCACCAGTCTCACGCGGGAGTTCAAGTCTATCCCAGTCAAGCGGAAGTAACCATGTCGGCTATCGCGGTTCTCGGAACTCTTGATACCAAGAGCGCGGAGCATGCCTTCGTGGCGGAGCAGATTCGGTTGCGAGGGCATGAGGTCCTTTTTATTGATGTTGGGACCGGTAGTGACCCGGGAGTGAGACCAGGAGTGTCCCGTTTCGAAGTAGCGGAGGCCGGAGGGATTGACCTGCAGCCGATTCTGGACAGGAAGGATCGGGGTGAATGTGTGGCGGCAATGTCGAGTGCCGCTCCCATCCTGCTGGCGCAACTGGTAGAAAATAGAATGATCGAGGGAGTGATCTCCCTCGGGGGAGGAGGCGGAACGGCCATTGCCACTGCAGCGATGAGGGCTCTCCCGATAGGGTTTCCCAAGATCATGGTTTCTACCTTGGCGAGTGGAAATACCGCTCACTATGTAGGCACCCGGGACATTGTCATGATTCCCAGTATCGTAGATGTTTCGGGATTGAATTCGGTCTCCCGAACTGTCTTTACACGGGCGGCGGGGGCGATCTCGGGAATGGTGGATAGCAAGGTCGATGTCAGTGATGCCCGTCCGATCATTGCCGCCAGCATGTTCGGCAATACCACCGATCTCGTCTCGATGGCTCGTGAGCAACTGGAATTGGCAGGGTATGAGGTGCTGGTCTTCCATGCCACTGGAACAGGGGGTAGAACCATGGAGGCTCTCATTGAGAGCGGGATGGTGGCTGGAATTCTCGATGTGACTACCACTGAATGGGCGGATGAACTGGCTGGTGGAATGCTGACAGCCGGGTCCAGCCGGCTTGATGCCATGACTAAGGCGAAAGTGCCTGCAGTCCTAGCGCCCGGATGTCTCGACATGATCAACTTTGGGGAGCGTGACACGGTGCCGAAGCAACTCGAGGGTCGCGCGATCTACCAGCACAACCCTCAGGTTACCCTTGTGCGCACCAGTGCGGAAGAGTGTGACGAACTTGGTAGGATTCTGGCGCGGAAAGCCAACGCAAACAAAGCGCCAACCGCTATCCTAATACCGGCCAGGGCGATCAGTTTAATCAGTGCTCCCGGTGAGGAATTTCATGATTCTGCAGCCGACGCTGAGCTGTTCAAAGCGATCCGTGAAGAGGCCGAGGTAGAGGTGCATGTATTAGAGGCTGAGATCAACAGCGTGGAATTCGCCAACGCCTGTGTGCGAAAACTTCTGGAGCTGATGGAAGAGGGCGGCCCTCACCCTTCAGCCTAGAGACGGTCTCGTTCTGGACAGGCCTGCCGATATGTCTCAGAGTGCGGACATGATAAGATTGGTAGCCGTTCTCGCCGGAACAATGTCTTTGGTTTTCCCGGTCGCCTCCGCTGATAACCATAAGGAAAGCAAGGCCGAGGTCCTCTTTGACGGAAAGACCCTGAAGAGATGGAATGTCAACAAGGGCGAGGAAAAGTGGTGGAAAGTGGCCGATGGCGCGATCGAGGGGGGATCGCTCGATGAGCACGTTCCCCACAACACTTTTTGCGTGTTTGATAAGTCCTACAAAGACTTCGAATTGAATTTGAAGTTCAAGATCACGCCAGTGAAGGGCGGGATTAATTCCGGCATCCAGATCCGAAGCCAGCGTATCGCCAACCATCACGAGATGATTGGCTATCAAGCGGATGCAGCGAAGAACTACTGGGGAAAGATTTACGATGAATCACGGCGTCGGAAGGTTATCTCCCAAGTCCTTGATCCCGAGGCTCTCGCCAAGGCGGTGAAGGCAGATGGGTGGAACCATTACCGCATTATTTGTGAAGGTCCACGCATCCGCATGTGGCTCAATGATGTCGCCTGTGCCGATTATACGGAGAAGGATCCCGAGATTCCGCTTGAGGGGTATATTGGCCTTCAAGTGCATGGTGGAGGAACTCTCACGGTGCGCTTCAAGGATATCATGGTGAGGGATTTGTCCCCTTTGAAAGCGGGGTAGGAATCAAAAGAGACGTGAGGGTCAATCTAAATTGTATTTGATGAAAATGTTTCGGCTGATCCTATTCTTAACCGTCATCAGTGGTGCGGCGGGTAAGGGGAAGCCGAATATCGTTGTGATTTTCATCGACGACATGGGCTACGGGGACATTGGCCCTTTTGGATCTCAGCTCAATGATACCCCTCACCTCGACCGAATGGCGAGCGAGGGGCGCAAGCTGACGTCGTTTTATTCGGCGGCCCCGGTGTGCACCTCTGCGCGCGCGGCTCTCATGACCGGGTGTTACCCCAGGCGGGTCGGATTGGCAAAGGGTTCCGGGCACATTGTCCTTTTTCCTGGTGATCCCCATGGTCTGAATCCTGAGGAGTGGACCATGGCGGAAATGTTCAAGTCCGCGGGCTATGCCACGGGATGCTTTGGCAAGTGGCATCTGGGAGACCAGCCGGAATTTCTGCCAACGGCGCAGGGATTTGATGCCTTCTTCGGCATTCCGTACTCCAATGACATGTGGCCTGCTCTGCGCCGCTTTCAGTGCCCGGATCTTCCTGTTCTACGAGATGCCAAGGTTGTTGATCTGGTCAAGACAATGGATGACCAGGCCAGGCTCTGCCAACGGTTCACGGACGAGGCCGTCAAGTTTATCAGGAGCAACCATGAGAGGCCCTTTTTTGTCTATCTGCCTCACGCATTCGTACACCACCCGAGGCTGGCTCGGCCCCAGTTCATGGAAAAGGCTGGGGATACCACGAAAGCCCAGATTGAGGAGGTTGACTGGAGTGTGGGTGAGATTCTCAAATGCCTTCGAGAGGAGAACCTGGCGGAGAATACAATGGTCTTATTTACGTCTGACAACGGAGGAGCACGGGGGTGTGTCAATGCTCCCCTGCGAGGAGGGAAGGGCTCCGTGTGGGAAGGGGGGATGCGCGAGCCAACGGTGGTCTGGTGGCCGGGGACTATTCCTGCAGGCACCAGTAGCGATGAAGTGATGAGCACAATGGATCTACTTCCAACCTTTGGAAAAATGGCGAAGGCCTCCCATAGGAAAAATAGCCTGCCGATTGACGGGAAAGACATCTCTGGACTCCTCCTGGGCCGGGAGGGAGCCAGGAGTCCGCACGAGTATTTCTTCTACCACCAGGCTGATAACCTGCGGGCCGTGCGCTCAGGCAGGTGGAAATGTTTTCAGGATGGGAAGCTATATGACCTTGAGTCCGATATCGGGGAGAAGAGAGACGTTGCGGAGCAGCATTCAGAGGTGGTGAATCGTCTGCAGAGGGCTATGAAAGATTTTGATGTGGAAATGAGGTCGGCTCTCCGCCCGGTGGGATTCGTAAAGGACTCGCGGACCCTAGTGCCACGTGCCGGGGTGGAGGGTGAGGAGGCCTACCTGCCGACCCTTTCGTTAAAGCGCAAGTAGGGCAGTTTCTGTGGTGAAACCTTTCCCGCGAGGATCTGAGGCGGAGGAGGGGGCGCTATCCTAACGGTTCAGGAAAAGGTAGCGGTGGTAGAGATAGAGCTCACGAAGTGTGAAGTGGCTGCGAGATTTCAAGGACTGGAACCGGGAAGTTCTAGTGCCGGAAGGTGATGCTGCTATGCCCTGCCGCCGGGCGATCAGCACTCCACGCCTGAGGTGCCAAGGATCGCTGACCACAAGGGCGCTCCGAAAATTTTGTCGGTCTAGAATTTTCCTGGCCTCCTCCAGATTCTGGATGGTTGTTGTGGAGTTTCCTTCCATGAAGAGGGAATGCTCCGGGATATTGCGTTCGAGACAGTAGTCACGAGCCACTTCGCCCTCTGAGTAGGGAGCTCCGGCACCCTTTCCGCCAGTTAGGACGAGGGCACCAACACGGCCCTCAAGGTATAGTTTTATGGCGTGATTAAGTCGTTCCCGGAAGACGGGAGAAGGCTTGTCATGCCAGGCAGCTCCTCCGAGTACGATAGCGCAATCGGCCTGTCGTCCGTCATCCTGGAATCCGTAACGGCTGACCGCAATAACCTGCCAGATAAGATAAATGGCGAAGAGGCCGGCAAGGCAGGCTGTAATACGTCCCAGGAATCGACGGGAGCCAGATTTTTTTTGGGCAGGCTGGCTGCTGGAGTGGAGAGGTTCATCCGGTTCTGGATCAGAGCCGCCGTCCTGATCTTTTGCCCGGAAATTACTCATCTTGATGGGGAGATCTTACCCTAGCTTGAAGCGATGGCTAGAAATCAGTCTGTTTCTGGCGAGCGATACCTCTCATTTCAGATTTTGCTAGGAATCGATCCGTCGTGGCGACTGGCGAGTTCTGACGCGGTTGGTCGCGGTGGAATTCTAATGGGCCTCCAGCCAGTTGTTTCCGGTCCCCGTGTCGACTCTCACGGGAACGCCGTGGGGCAGGGGTAAGGCCGATTGCATGGCTTCGGTGATCAGGGGTGTCAGAATGTCCAACTCATCTTCGTGCAGGTCGAAGACGAGTTCGTCATGAACCTGCAAAAGCATCCGACTTTGATATCCGCCGCTCTCAAGAATGTCCTGAACGTGGATCATGGCGACTTTGATCATATCGGCAGCGCTACCCTGAATGGGGGTATTGATCGCCGCTCTCTCCGCGTTACCGCGAACGGTGGCATTCGCAGAGTTGATATCCCGGAGATAGCGCCGCCTTCCGGTGAGGGTTTCTACATAGCCGGAGCTCTTCGCCTCTTCCACGGTCTCATCCATATAATTCTTCACCCCGGGATATTGCTCGAAGTAGGTATTAATGATCTCGCCCGCATCGGCTCTTGGAATACCGAGCCTCTGCCCCAGGCCAAAGGCTGAGATCCCGTAAATGATGCCGAAGTTAACCATTTTAGCGGCACTGCGCATTGTGGGCTCTACCTCCCTCAGGCTGACACCATTCACTCGGGCGGCGGTTGCGGAGTGGATATCAACCTCCTGCTCAAAGGCTTCGATCATCCCCGGGTCCCCGGACATGGCAGCCATGATGCGAAGCTCGACCTGGGAATAGTCTGCAGCGAAAAGAACGAAACGTCCTTCTCGAGGAACGAAGGCAGTTCGGATTTCACGACCGAGATCCGACCGAATCGGAATGTTCTGAAGGTTGGGATCGCTGGAGGCTAGCCGGCCGGTGGCTGCTACCAGCTGGTGGAATTGGGTATGAACACGTCGATCTTTCTCGGCAACCCACTCGGGGAGACGATCGACATATGTTGATTTAAGTTTGCTGGCCTGACGATAGGAGAGAACATCTGCCACGAAGGGGTGTTTCACTGCCAAGGCGGTCAAGGTTTGCTCGTCAGTCCGGTATTGACCGGTTGCTGTTTTGCGTGGCTTTTCAACAAGTTTCATTTCGCCGAAGAGTATCTCTCCCAGCTGTTTTGGAGAATTCAGGTTAAAATTCCTCCCGGCCTGTTCAACCAGCGATGTGGAAAGGATATCGATACGCTTCTGCATGGTTTCCCCGCAGGAAGCCAGGACGTTGAGGTCGAGGGCGATTCCTTCATCTTCCATTGCCACCAGAACGGGGAGAACCCTAGCCTCTATATCATAGAACACCCGGTGCTGCCCTTTCTCCTCCAGGTCAGGGCGTAAGAGGTTGGCGAGCTGAAGTGTCACGTCAGCATCCTCGGCCGCATAACGGGCCATTTTTTTCACAGGGATCGAGGCTACGTCGAGAATGTCCTTTTCGGAAAAAAGGTCTCCTTGGGTGCTTCCCTTTTCCGATTCAGATGAATCGCTGCCTGTCAGGTCACTCAGCTTTATCGGGCTATAACCGAGGAGAGACTCCGCCAGATAGTCCATGGAATGGCGCTGGTCTGGATGCAAAAGGGTGTGGGCGATGAGGCTGTCGAAGAAAGGGCCGGTGACCTCGACTCCATGATTGCGCAAAACGGCCAGGTCATATTTCAGGTTGTGGCCAATTTTTTCGGCTGGTCCGGTCAGGGCTGGACGGAATATTTCCAGGTCCTCCTTATCAGGTAGAGTCGCGTAAAAAGCGGAGCCCTCTTCCCAGCTGAATGAAATACCGAGAATTGTGGCTTTGAAGCGATCGAGGGAGGTGGTTTCAATGTCGAAGCAGAAGGTTTCCTGTTGCTCGAGGTTTGCAGCCAGCTCGCGGCGTCCACTCTCGGTCGTAACGAGAGTATATTTCGGATTGAGGTCATCAATCGTCTTGAGATCCGCGGTGAGGGTTGAGTCGCCCTTTTCGTTGGTCGTGACTGAGGAATGGCCACGGCCGGTGGCAAATTCCTTGCCAAAGAGACGCTTTCCGAGGGTGTTGAATTCAAACTCGGTGAAGAGGGACTGAACCTCCGTATCGTCCCGTCCCTCCATCGCGAGATCCTCGATGGATGGTTCAAGAGGAACATCCCTTATGATAGTTGCAAGCTTGCGGGAGAGCCTTGCCTGATCAGCATTTTCCATGATGCGCTCCCGGAGCTTGCCTTTGAGAGAATCTGCATTTTGGAGAATTCGTTCTACCGATCCCCATTCAGCAATAAGTTTTTTGGCTGTCTTCTCACCGACTCCCGGAACACCGGGAATGTTGTCAGATTTGTCACCCATGAGGCCGAGGATATCAATTACCTGGTCTGGTTGTTCAATTCCCCAGAGTTCCTTCAGACCGGGAAGGTCTATGATCTCGTGCTCCTTACCTTTTCTTCCGGGCTTCCACATGACGCAGTGCTCTGAAACGAGCTGGCCGAAGTCCTTGTCGGGTGTAACCATGAAGGTGTTGAAGCCACCTTCTTTGTCCGCTTGGCTGGCGAGAGTCCCGATGATGTCATCGGCCTCGTAGCCGTCGATTTCCAGAATGGGGATCCTGAAGGCTTTGCAGAGCCGCTTGATACTGGGAAGAGCTGCTGCCAGGTCTTCGGGCATCTCCTCCCTGTTGGCTTTGTATTCGGGGTAGATCTCGTGGCGGGGTGTTGGGGCCCGAGTGTCAAAAGCGACGGCCAAGTGTGTGGGTTTTTCGGTGTCGAGAATGGTAAGGATCGTATTGGTAAAACCATAAAGAGCGGAGCTGTTTACCCCTTTAGAGGTATAGATGGGACTCCGGATAAGGGCGAAATGGGCCCGATATGCCAGTGCCATACCGTCAAGCAGGAAGAGCCGTTGCATTCCAGAGGATCCGAGCCTGAGGTGCCGAGGTCAACGGTTTCCCCTAATTTGACAAATCGTCCAAAATAGCGCTTTATCCAAGGCAGACTATTTTTACCCCATGAACAAATACGCAATCTGGGCTGTCGCCATCATTTTCAGCTTCTTTGTAGGGCGCATTATGTATCTGCCCCTCAGCGGTTCCCTGCTTGGGAAGAGCTCGTCCTCGGCGGTGGTAGCTCAATCAATGCAGGAGGTGAAATTTGGAGCCGGAGGCACCGAGCTTCGGATCAAGATTAACCTCGGAACGATCAAGCAGAATGAGTGGCCAAAGACCGTCAAGCTGGCCAAGAGGGTCTACGTATCCACGGATAATGATGATCAGCCCGTGGCCTTGGAAAAGGGATCGACGGTTGAGGTGCGGGGCTTGGATGGCGAGAGTTACCTGCTCAAGGTTTCTCCGGGGGGGCCTCTGAAAGGCTCAGTTCCAATTGTGGAGACGGACTTTGCCCAGCAGGTCATAGCATACCGCGCGCGGCGTCATTTCGGCGCCAGCACTGCTGTTGCTGATAATGCGAATCCGGCACCTGTCCCACCACCCACATTGCCGCCGGTCGCTAACAATGATTCGGCCAAGACGCCGCCTCCTGCGGCTCCAGCTGTTGACCCTGCTCCAAAGCCGGCTCCGGAACCTGCCCCAGCTCCGGAACCTGCCCCAGCGCCTGAACCTGAGCCTGCTAATCTGAATGCAGAGCAAATTGTCGCAGCCATGCAGGAGAGCGTCAAAGGAGGAGGAATCAAGGAGTTTAAGTTTGAGCAGGTAGAGGGGTGGAAAGCAGGTGAGGAGGAAAACGTGGATGGCGAGATGTACCAGACGGGTCTTGCGGCCTATAAGGCGCAAACCATTTTTGGTGAGAAAACGGTCCAGGCCAAGGCGTTGATCCAGAAGGGAAAAGTGGTTAAGTGGATCTACGCGAAGACAGGAATGGAAATCCGCTAACCGGTCACAGAGTTTATAAACCCCGGAGGTCGGGAATGTTCTTGAGGAATCAGACTTCCGGACAGAACCGACTCCGAAGATGTTCCAGGTAATGTGAGGGATTTGTGTGTTCCCCGGTGGCGGACAGCATAAGCTCCTGAGGGAGCATGGTTGAGCCTGCCGAGTGAACGTGCTCTCTCATCCAGCCAAGAAGAGGAAGATAGTTAGCCTTGCTGCATCCATCGGCAATTTCCTCGTTCGCAGCGGCTGCTCGATAGAGCTGAGCGCTGTTGAGATTGCCTATGCTGTAGGTTGAAAAGTAACCAAGGCCGCCCATTGACCAGTGAATATCCTGCAGGCAGCCACTGGCATCATCAGGAGGCAGAAAGCCGAAGAGGGAACGGAATTCCTCGTTCCAGGCCTCTGGAACTTCCGCGATTTCCAAGTCCCTGTTCAGCAGGCGTCGCTCTATCGAGAACCTTAGAAGGATATGTAAGTCGTAAGTGGCCTCGTCAGCCTCCACCCGAATACAGGAATAATTTGCACGATTTACACCCTTGAGAAATTCATCCAGGGAAAAACGGCGAAGGTCTGGGAAAATATCTGATGCCCTAGGGAGCCACTTCTCCCAGAAGGGTCTCGAACGGCCTACGTGATTCTCCCAGAGCCTCGATTGAGACTCATGGATCCCCAGCGAGACGGCCTGCCCTGAAGGCATTCCATGTTGGCTGCTGGGTAGGCCTTGATCGTAGAGGCCATGTCCTGCCTCGTGCATCACCCCGAAGAGAGAGGAAAGAAAATCCTTCTCGTCATAGCGGGTTGTCAGGCGGGTGTCCTCGGGGCCGAGATGTGTGCAGAACGGGTGCGTGACGGTATTTATACGTCCCGCCTTAAAATCGAAACCGAGACTCTCGGCAATTTCCTGATTTAATAATTTCTGCTTCTCAATGGGGTAGTCTCCCTCGAGCAGATTGGCAGGAGTAGCACTGGAATTTTCAACGGCCTCCCGAGCGATCTCAATGATTGCATCCCGGCAACTGTTGAAGAGATCAGCAACCTCGGCTGTGGTTGAGCCACGCTCATACTCTTCCAGTAAAGCGTCATAAGGCTCTTCTTGGAATCCCCAAAGATCTGCTTTCTGGCGGGCAATATCGAGAAGGGTTTCCAAGGCTGGTGCAAAGAGCGAAAAATTAGATTCCTTGCGGGCCTGCATCCACGCAGCTTTTGCGCGAGAGGAGGTTCTGGTTTCGAGCTCCACCAATTCCCGCGAGAGTCTCGCAGACCGGTCGTAATGGTGGCGGAACTCTCTGAGGTTCGCGGACTCGAGGGCATTGGTGCTTTCTTCTGCTTCGGCCTCCTCAAGGGCTCTCTCCCATTCTGAAGAAGTAGCTAATTCGTGGGCCTTTCCCGACAACCAGCCTAGTTGCCTCGCTCTGTAATCCACTGCCTTGGCGGGAAGAAAGGTTTCCTGGTCCCAGCCGAGGACTGCGGCCGTCGTTGAAATAAGGGCGCGTTCTCTGGCCAGCTTGCAGAGAGCCTCGTAGGGGGATGTGCTCATACCTCAGCGCTTAACGTTCCGGGCGACTTGGAGCAAGGTAAAGGTAGATTTCCTCCTTGTGAGCGGTCGAGGTGAGCTCCAAACTAGAAATCTGGATGGATGCTTCGGCTGCTATCCATAATTATTAGGTTATGAGTATAGTTAGTAGCTACGCGACTCCTGAGGCTCAAGAGGCCTTGAGGCGACAACGTCGAATGGCGAGTATTATGAGCCTCGTTATCGCGATCCTCGTTGTGGTCCAGGTCGCTGTCTTGTTGGCTTTTTTACTTCTTCCGTCATTGCGGCTGGAGGTGGCTCCGATCGTTGCCTACTCGGCTGAGATGGAGGAGGAAGAAGTCGTGGACCGTCCGGAGGTTGCCCCGCAGGTGCAACGCCGGCCAGCGGCGCCAAGCTCTGCCATCGCTAAGGTGATCGCCACATCCGTGCCGACACCAACGGCTGTGCCTGTTCCGGATACGGATACTCCCGATCAGTCGATTGAATTTGGGGATGGTGATGATTTCGGCGATGGATGGGGTCAGGGATCTGGTTCTGGTTTCGGCGGGGGAACCAGTTTTTTTGGAGTCACCTCCAAGGCTGAGCGGATCGCATATGTGATCGACTACTCTGCTTCCATGCGCTCAGGAGGACGGGAAGAGCTGATGCGCAAGGAATTGACACAATCGGTCGACCGGATTGCCCCTAAAACCAATTACGCTCTGATATTTTTTGCCGGTCCCGCCTGGGTAGCAGGAGATGAGGTTGATTGGACCAAGGGCGAGGCTACGGTTATCGGGAAGGGGCGCCGTAAGTATGAATGGAAATCACCGGGGACGGCGCATGAGTGGCGACAGGTGGGAAAAAAGCAGCCGGTAGAATGGTTGAGTGCTACTCAGGGACAGCTTTCCAAGTCCCGCAAAACCATAAAGGAAACAAGGCTGGTCTGGGGAACGCGATGGGATAACCCGCTGGAGATGGCGCTAGAAATGGATCCACCGCCCCAGGTGATTTATTTCATGACCGATGGGTCAGCCAAGGGTTCTGACAGCTGGGCCAGAGAGATCGGCGCCAAGGCAAAAACCAAGGGAATCAAGATCAACTGTGTCGCTATGATGCAGCCCAAGGCTCATGATTCGATGGAAGACCTTGCAAAGAGAACAGATGGCCATTTCACCATCGTCATGCAGGGCGGGAAGCGAAAGAAGGTGCGGTAGGCCCTCTGCTCTCCTCCTGCATCAGGTCAGGATAAACACCGGTTGCGAATTCCCTGCATAGCTCCACGACATGCTGGGTTTCTGCTGCGACGAGGCATTGAGTGGCAAGCTCCGAGCACTCGGTAAAATCAAGCATGCGTACCGCCTGTTTGACGAGGGGAACCAGCGGCGCTCCTACGGACAATTCATCTACCCCAAGGCCGACGAGCAGGGGTAGCAAGGTGAGGTCGCCGGCCATTTCTCCGCAGATACCGGTCCAGATCTGATGTTGCGATGCACCCTCAACCACATTTTTAATTAGCCGGATAATTCCGGGGTGTGCTGAGCGGTAGAGCTTTGCGACCCGCGGATTTACACGATCAACCGCCACCGTATACTGCACGAGATCATTAGTGCCAATTGACAGGAAATCCACCTCGGCTGCGATCTCGGCTGCAACCATCGCGGCAGAAGGAACCTCAATCATTGCGCCAACTGCAATGTCCGGATTGAAATCGACCCCTCGCTCGGTCAACTCAACAACACACTCTGCTAGCAGGCTCTTAGCCTGTCGGACTTCGCCTACTCCGGAAATCAAGGGAAACATCAGGCCCACCCGGCCAGAGGTTCCGGCGCGCAGGATGGCCCGTAACTGCTCCTTGAAAAGGTCTTTGCGGTCGAGAGAAAACCGGATGCCCCGCCATCCGAGAAACGGGTTCGGTTCAGGCTCGCTTAACGGCTCCCCGGGAACCTTGTCTCCGCCGGCATCGAGAGTTCGAAAAATCACTTCGTGGGGTGCAATTTGTTCAGCAACCCTCGAGTAGAGCGCTGCCTGCTCTTCCTCGTCAGGGCATTCCTCATGTTCGAGTAGGAAAAACTCTGTCCGGAAAAGACCTACACCCCTTGCTCCAGATCGAGTCACGAGGTCAACTTCATGCTCAAACTCAATGTTGGCTGAGAGCGTGATGGTATGCCCATCGGTTGTGGAAGCTTCCAGATCTCGTAGCTTGTCCAGTTCTTTGCGCCGGCGTTGGTGCTGCTCTTCCAGCTCACGGTATCTCGCAACTGTCTCCGGGGTAGGATTGGAGATGAGTTTCCCCTCGTAGCCGTCAAGAATGCAGGGGTCGAGAGCGCGTAAATTAAACACGGCATTTTGAATGCCGACCACCGCTGGAATCCCTAGTGAACGAGCTAAAATTGCAGTGTGGGAGGTGAGACTACCTTGCTCAGTTGCAAAGCCAAGGACCTGGTGGCGGTCCATCGCCGCTGTGGCTGAGGGGCTGAGGTCGTATGCGACGAGTAGATGCTGATGGTCGGGCTCATCTGGAGCGGCCTCCTCGTGCTCCGCATCAAAATTGCGGAGAACCCGCTGGCAGACGTCCTCGATATCGGTTGTTCGATCACGAAAAAATGGATCTGGAATGCGCCGCATTGATTCCAGCTGGTTCTGCATGACCGCGTAGAAGCAGTATTCCGCATTCTGACCTCGTTCCTCGATCGCTTTGGGAACCCCGGTGAGGACGACTGGATCTTCGAGAACGAGCATATGGGCCTCAAAGATACGGCCCTCTTCATTTCCGGAGAGGGACTCCATATGCCGTCTCAGCCCCTCAAGCTGCTTGCGAGTACGGGCGAGCGCATCCTTGAATCGCTCGGTTTCGCGAGCTGTATTTGCAATTGGGTAGACCTCTGGAGCTGCAAATCCACGAGCGATCACGTGGACAGGACCGAAAACGATGCCACGTGAGACAGGGGTCCCCACATAGGTCGTTTCCTTTGCTGCTCCGCTCATCAGCCCTAGTTTGGCCAGAGGGCAGGAGGTGGTCAATGCCTCGCCTTCGGTTGATGGTATTCAGGTTGAAACCTTCAGGCTTCTCCAAAATTACGAACAACCAAATCTTCGAGCGATTGTAAGGCTTCCCCAGCGTCAGAGCCCTCCGCAATCAGCTTGAGAACTGATCCGTGTCCTGCCGCGAGCATCATTAAACCCATGATGCTCTTCCCGTTAATCTCTTCGCCGTCCTTTTCCACACGTATCTCAGCCTCGAATTGACTCGCAGTCTTGACGAATTCCGCTGCTGGTCGGGCGTGAATTCCGAGTTTGTTGGAAACTGTTACTTCTTTGCTCAGCATGGGAAAGGCGAACGTGCGGGTAGTGTAGGAGGCCCAGTGGCGTGGTGGGAAGGTAAATTTCCCGACTTGGACCGAGTCCTCCCAGATCTGTTAGCTCAGGGAGCGTATGGATACCGGGCGAGAAAGCGGATTTCTGACCGCTGGCGTTAATCAGACCGCGGAGTCACTCCCCTGCATTTTCGCCAGCAGTCGCTGATTGAATTCATCTGCCATGTCGTAGCCAAGGCGGCGTAACTGCAGGTCGAGGGCTGCTACTGCGACAAGCCGGGCAGTATCTCTGCCGGCTGCAACTGGAATCTCCACATGGGGAATCGATTGACCGAGAATCATGTGGCCCTCGCGGCGCAGGCCAACCCGGTCCACCTTATTCAGATCGCTTTCTCCCTTGAGCGTGACCACGAGGTCGAGGCGTTTCTCGGGACGAATGGCGGAAAGTCCAAAAAGGTTGGCCGCATTGATGATGCCGATACCACGCATCTCGATGTATCCCCTCGCAAGATCCGGACAAGAAGCAATGAGCTCGTCGCCGTGACGTTGAAATCGCACCATGTCATCAGCTACGAGAGCGCCTCCGCGCTCGAGAAGCCCTATCGAGGTCTCGCTTTTGCCTGAGCCACTGCTTCCAATGATCAGGATGCCGACTCCGCGGTAGTCGACCATGCAACCATGCATGGTCGTTGATTCAGAAAACTCCTGTTCGAGGAGGATGGAGGCCATGTTCAGAAACTTCATGGTCACCATCGGTGTCTGGAAAATAGTGAGCTCGTATTCCGCCGCAATGGCGAGGAGGTCATCAGGTAAGACATGATCCCTCGAGGTGACGATGCACGGGATCCGCTTCTCGCAAAGTTGGCGAAAGCGCTTTGAACGGACATCGGGATCCAGCTTTCTAAGATATGAAACCTCCGAGTTGCCAACTACCTGGATTCGTTTGTTGGCGAAATATGTAAAGAACCCTGCAAGGGCCAGGCCCGGGCGGTTGGGAGCTGGTTCGCGGATAGCTCTTTCTAATCCTGTTTCCGAGTCACCTACCAACCGGAGCTTGAGGGCCTCGTGGTGCCTCTCATAAAAACGCCTAACGCTGATAGAGGTGATCTTTTTCACCCTGGATGCCATGCCGACAGGTTAATACTTCCAAAGAAATTCTAAATCTCATTTTTAAAAATCAAGAGAGCGCTTACTGTTTCGCGCTTTAAATGGGAATGTGAAGAGGATTGAGGGCGGTGAAGGGAGCGATTGGATCTCATATCTGATCGCGGAAGGTAGTTCGTAAAACCTTAATCGTGTCGTTTTCCAGTCCTCCGCGAGTTTTCGCGAAGAGGAAGCAGCGCGGATCTTCAAGTTTCAGAGAGGTTCTCGACAGGCCTGAATGCTCCGAGTCTCGCCTCGCCGTCTGATCCCAGGATCTTGCGGAGTTCTACATGGAAAAGTTCTCGCCGAGGTAGTGGCGTCGAGCAACAGGGTCTTCAGCGAGTTTTTCGGATTCGCCTTCAAGTACGACACGCCCTTCGAGCAGGAGATAGGCTCGATCTACGATCTGAAGGGTCTCACGGACGTTGTGATCCGTAATCAGCAGGGAAATGCCGTAATCACTACGGAGCTGCTGAATGATCTCCTGAATGTCGAGAACGGCTATGGGGTCGACACCGCTGAACGGCTCGTCGAGCATCAGAAGGCTAGGGTCCGTGCAGAGGGATCGGGCGATGGAGAGGCGCCGCTTTTCCCCGCCGGAGAGAGTAAGAGCGGAGGAGCGGCGGACATCTGTAATGCCAAACCGCTCGAGTAATTCATCGCAGCGTTCCCGGCGCTCTTTCCGACTGAGGTCACGTCTAGTTTCGAGAACAGCAAGAAGGTTCTGTTCTACGCTAAGCTTACGGAATATGGATTCCTCCTGGGGAAGATAACCGAGGCCATGGCGGGCACGCTTGTGCATCGGCATTCGTGTTACGTTACGATCTCCCATCCGAACCTGGCCGGAATCCGGAGGGACGAGCCCGGCGATCATGTAGAACGTGGTGGTCTTGCCAGCTCCATTCGGACCAAGAAGACCAACTACCTCGCCAGGTAAAACGGTGAGGCTGACACTCTCCACAACGGGCCGGCCACTATAGACCTTGCGGAGGCCTTCAGCTTGTAGAACGGGATCGCCTGTATCCGGGGATTCAGGTGTTACCGCTGTATGGTTGGATTCATTTTTCACGTCACGCCAGATTACTGATCATCTGCTCGCTGGCGGAGTTTCTCAAAGTTTTTATCCTGAAGATCAAAGAATTGTTCCCATGCTCCGCGGGAGAGTTCAAAGCTGCCATTAGGATAAAAGAGAATGTAAAGGCCGTCTTCCCGTGCTTCGAAAAAGCTCTTCCCCTGACGAATGGCAGGACGTCCTCCACGGAGCGCGAGAGTTCCGGTGGATGCCTCGTAGGTCGCGGCCGCAGATTTTGCGACAACCGGCTGGGATCCAGCCCCAGGTATTCGTGATATCATGACATTTCCAAGTGCGACAATCTTGTCGACTTCAGAAAAGGCCTCGGGGCCTTCAGGGGCCCTGGCATCAGTCCTGTCTTTCTGGGTCAGCGTGATACGCATGCTCTTATCACACCGTAGACGGAATCGGGGCTCCTCCGCGACGATTTCACCAAGATACACGATCTGTCCCTTGAGGGCATCAAAGGAGAGTCCTCCCTCACATGTTACCGTAAGATAATCTGTATGCTTCTCCGTTTTTTCTTCCTCTTCATCAGATTGGGAGAGGTTTCCGGTTGTCGTCCAGGGTCCTGGCTCGGCGAAGAGGCTTCCGTTCTGGTAAATACGCAGGTAGAGGTCTGGCGCTCCAGCGCGCAGGAAGTTGTCGCCAACTCCAAGAAAAGGGGTTCCACCCTTTAGAAGAATATTTGTTCCCTGCACATCGACAATAACGTGCTCGGCGGTTGCCTTAACTGGAGGGTCTCCTTCAGCTGTGGTGCGCTGAACCAATCGAACACCACCGCTGGCTATGATATGTTCAATATCTGAGAAAGCCTCCGGGCCAGAGGTGCTACCTGATTTCTTTCCGAGGAAGAGCTTTACCTCATCCTCGGCCTTAACGCGGAATTCTGGATGGAGAACTTGGATATCCTTCAAGTAGACAACCTGCCCTTCGCTGGCGTCAAGGTAGAGGCCCCCATGACAGGAGATCGTAACCAACGGGTCAGTAGCCTTTTCTTCTTCAGAAGCATTACGACGGGAAAGGGGAGTGTTTTCCGGAAGCCGGCTATCTGGGGCAAGGTGGCCAGTTGTTGTCCATGGCCCCTCCTCGGCATAGATGTCTCCATTTTCATAGATCCTGAGGTAGAGATCCGGGTCCCTCGCGGTAAGGGAGTTTAATCCCCGCCTTATACAGGGCGTTCCGCCCTGAAGAACAATATCCCCGGTCCGCCGGTCAATTACGACGGTCTCACCGGTAGCCACCACCGGAGGGTTTATCCCGGATGGATCATCGAGTTCCAACCGGACTCCACCTGAAACAACGAAAAGATATGGGTCTACGAGTTCGGAAAAGGTCTTTCTCGGTAACTCGTCTGTGTCTCGCCCTGGTTCTGCCTCGCTCACATCGGCCGATTGTTTTGACTCCCTGATGGCCTTGGTGAGTTCCTGGGGAGGAAAGAAGACCTTGAGATGACCGCCCCCTGTAAGGGTGAAGCGTGGATCAAGGATCTGAACATTGCGAAGATAGGAAATGTGACCGCGCTGTGGGTTGAGGAAGATGCCACCCTCCGCAGTGATCATAACCTCTGCATGGTTCAATTCTGGAAAGAGTGGTTTGGAGGGGGGCTTCGGGACACCAGCAAGAAGCCTTGCCTCAGAAATCTCAACCGTATTGGAAAAGCTGCGCAGGTCAGTGTCAGCTCGACCAGTGAACTGGCGACTTTGGGTCATGAAGTTTCGTGTTGGAGCCCGGTTGGCGAGCACAGATTTAGTCCGTGACTTCAGAAGGATGTCGACAATGCGTCTCTCCCTTACAGTGAGGCCTTCGGGTCCGGTGAAGGCTGTTGCGAGAGGGCTGAGGCCGCCTGGGGAGGGGAGCTTTGGAGGGTCCGATTCAGCCCTGGGAACAGATCGCCCGCTCTGCTTTGGGCTTTCGGAGCTAAGAAGGGTAAATGCTGGCCCGCGCACAAAGCCTGAACGGGATTCGAGGTGGAATACCCCGCCAGTGCCTCCGCCTTTCAATTTTTCGGTTTCGATGTTAACGGTTTGGTGGGCCTTTAGCACTCCGGTTGTGAGCGAAAAGTCCGCGGACATCATTTCCATCCGGATCATGATGGAGTCATCCTGAAAATAGCGGAGTGCAATATTTTCGGCGACGAGGTCCCGCTTGGTAACAACCTTGAGAAAGCTGGATTGCAGGAGGGCCATCCGCTCGAGCTGCTTGTCAAAGATTGGAATTCGGACTTCCCGGAGCATACTCCCGGCGGGGAGATTGTTCATCATGGGGCCGAGCTTCTCGTAGGGTAGCTCCTGGGTTTTGCCTCCGACTACCCCCTGAGCGGAGGCGAGACCGGTCCCGTCTCCCAGGAGAGCGGCCACCATAAAAAGAAAGAAGGCACGCATGAATACCTGATTATGGCGCGCACTCGCTGAGCTTCTCATGTGTTGATCGCGCGATGAATCTTGAGGAGAGAGAGCAGAACATTCTCAATCTGCTCCAGAGGGACTTGGTTAGGCCCATCGGAAAGAGCCTGCGCTGGGTTCTGGTGAGTTTCCATGAAAACCCCATCGACTCCTGTCGCCATTGCTGCACGGGCGAGAACCGGTGCCAGTTCGCCATCGCCGCCGGTGGTTTCTCCCATGCCGCCGGGGCGTTGCACAGAGTGAGTAGCGTCAAAGATGACCGGGATGCCCTCTTCGCGGATCCAGTAAAGAGAGCGCATATCGGCAACGAGATTGTTGTATCCAAACGTAGTTCCCCGCTCCGTGATGAGAAACTCTTCGCAGCCAAAGGACTTTAATTTCCCAGCGATATTGACGCAGTCAGAAGGAGCGAGAAACTGGCCCTTTTTCACATTCACCACTCGTCCTGTCCCGGCGCAGGCTTCAAGGATATCCGTCTGCCGGCAAAGAAAGGCAGGAACTTGCAGGAGATCAATAAATTCAGCGGCGATCTCGGCCTCTCCGGCGGTATGAATATCGGTCGTAACAGGAATCTCCAACTCCTTCCCGATCGCTCCCAGGATGCTGCATCCAGTCTCTGCGCCCGGACCCCTGAAGGAATCAACTGATGTCCGGTTGGCCTTGTCGTAGGAAGCCTTGAAAATAAAAGGAAGCTCCAGCCTCTTGCAGATCTCCTTCAAGCTGCGCGCCATGCTCCAGGCGAACTCCTCATTCTCTAAGCCACAAGGACCGAGGATGAAGAAAGGAGTGCCTCCGCCGACTTCAATATTCTGTATTGTGAAGGGTTTTACCATGAGTGGGGAAACTACAGAATGCCGTAACGAAGCTGACGATTCAACTCTGGGATTTTATCTCAGTTAAATCTGATCGGAGTTATTGCTCTCCTCAGCCTCAAGCCCTGAGTAAAGAGTGCGGATATTGAGTAAGGCAGTTTGGAGTAATTTGTCCTCCTGAGGAGTTCTGTTGCCAGTGGTTTTCAGCTCAAGCATCTCAAGCGAATCGAGCACAGAGCGAGCCGCCTTGGCGTTAACCTCCAACTTTCCGCTGATGGGGTTTGGAACCTTTCCGAGGAACATCCCGGCATTCTGGGCCTGCAGGATCACGAAATCAGCGAAGCGTTGGTCATTTTCCATGTCGGATCGAGAGGATAGTTACCTTATATGAATTGGAATGCGAGTTGTTAGCGATAGCAGGATAGCCCCCTGAGCGGTTCCCTCTTCAATCGGATTTCAGCTGGGTTCCGGACCCACGCTGACAACTACTGGGTTCCGGCCAAAGTATTTTTGGGCCGTATTTATGACGTCCTCGCGACTCAGAGACTGGATTTTCTCCGTGTGTGTGAGGTGATGAAGGGGCCCAAGGCCGAAAAGAGTATTGAGCGCGCACATCTGAGCCATGGATTGATTACTCTGGTTCTCCAGAGCATCTCCTGCAAGGACGCTAGTCTTGGTGTGAGAAAGTGCCGCATCCGGAATACCTTCTTGAGTAAGAATTTCGATCTGAGTGAGAAGCTCCTTCCGTGCGAGGGATGCCTTCTCTGGAGCGGTTCCAACATAAAAAGCAAACAGGCCTTTTCCAAACCCAAGAAACTGCGTTGCATTCACGTAATATGCGAGGCCTAGCTCTTCCCTCATTCGGGTAAAAAGAGGCCCGGCCATATTCGAGCAATACTCGTGAATCACCTCGAGGGCGGGGATATCCTCTGAGGTGATATGAGCCCCGGGATATCCGATCGCAATGACAGTTTGCTCCTTGTCCAGATAGTGGCTGATTTCCATGGAGGCAGGTTGTGGTAGGTTTGCTCCAGGGGCGTCGCTTTTCCTTCCCTGCGGGAGGCCGGCGAAGACTTGGCCACATAATTCTATCGTTTCTTGCGGGTTGATGTCCCCGAAGACCGCTAGCACACCATTCTGGGGGGTGATGAACTGTTGATGGTGCTTCTTCAGCATCTCCCTATCAATCTTGTTGAGCGATTCTTCAGTCCCAAGACGAGGTAGGCCATAGTCCTGGTAGCCGAATAGACTCTCGCGAAGTAGCCGGAAGGAGGTCTTTAGAGGATCTTGGAGACTTTCAAGCAGGTCTGCTCGCTGAACTTCCTTTTCTCTCTGAAC
>Ga0115011_10000214_pt1 | contig 53393 bp, 58 predicted proteins | sample TroAtlMetagenome_2_FD_88705 | JGI IMG/M metagenome (GOLD analysis project Ga0115011, IMG submission 88705) | Marine eukaryotic phytoplankton communities from Atlantic Ocean - Tropical Atlantic ANT8 Metagenome | ecosystem: Environmental > Aquatic > Marine > Oceanic | place: Tropical Atlantic... | reverse complement strand
TAATTTCGAAGGAAAGCCTTGCCCTCATGCAAACCTCAGGTGCACCCGAAGCAACGTCATATGGTCTTGGTATGATGCAGTTTAATACACCGTGCGGCGTAGTACGCGGCCACGGCGGCAACGTATATGGCTACACCACCTCTTCGTACTATCTCGGCCAAAAAGCTGTTTCCATAAGTGTCACAGAAGGCAGTGCACCGTATGCTTCGCACACCAATCCTACATTGCAGCTCGCAGCAGAGACACTTTGTCCCGGCACCGAGTTAAATCTTGACACCTCGCAGGCTGAAGATGCAGCACGCGCATCAGGTTCTTACAGCAGATAAGAAGCCTAGTTCGTCGACCATATCACTCGTTCGGGCGCCATACGTTGCTATAGCACTTCTACCGAGATTGCTCCTTGGTCAAATCTCACTTCCACAGAGCTACTCGGTGTCGTAAACACATAGCGCTGCTCAAGCGGCAATGGCTGTCCTTCCTCTATGATGTTTTTATTGTAGATCGTACCAATCAGTAATGTGTCATTCTGTCGGGATGCAAGCATTATTTCGGCTTCAACATATGTATTTTCTGGTATGCCACGCCTCTCACGACGAACTGGCATCACTATAAGCTGGGTGAAATTTTCATAGCCAGGCAAGGCAATCTCCCCGATGCTCGCACGGACGTGATATGTGCCAATTTCATCTGTCACTACCCGCGTAACCTTACCCTTGTCCGCATCGTAGTTACCAACAGTATCCGCAGCCTGCTGCAGCATCTGCCGGTGATAGAGTGAAAATTGATCAGCGTCTTGCTCTTCGGGATGGGACGGTGTGCCCATTATAGAACCGCTGTGTCTTGAATACTGCTCGGATTTTTGACTATCGTCGCCATATCCATCTTGCACGCTATTTTTCAGCACATCCACAAGAGCGACATGCGTGACAGGTAGTGCATTATTCATTATGTAGCGATCTGGCGGTAAATACCTTCCGTCACCACTAATAAGCTTTTTCACTTCTTCTGCCTTGACTATACCTGAGTGACCAAGTCCATAGAGGTGCGCAAGTTCATGTTGCGCAAATCGAACGAGCGCGCTTTGCGTGAAATCTCCCGCTGCGGTTAAAAGCGCCTGACCCCGGTTTGGCTCAGCGTAGCCTAGCGGGCTTTCCGGTTCACCATCAGGTGACTTACAGGCCGACCTAGGTGTCGCCACGAGCAACTTGTCGTAGCCAGCTTGTCGCAAGCTGTCGCCCTGCAGCGCCATCGCTTCGTTGACAATACTCTGAGGATACTTTTCACAAGGCCGAGCGTCATGCAGCTCTACCAATTGCTGAGATGCGCTCACAGCTTCTACGGTAGGCGTAAATCCTACCTCTTGGCCATCGATATACATCTGAGTCGTTATGGCTTCTGCTAGATCTTCAGCAGAAGAATCGACTTCCGGGCCGCGCAAATCGACCAATGCGACCCTGTCGTTGGCAAGATCGCCTGCGCATAATGATGCATACGATCTATCACCCGTGTCGAGGCGGTGCATAAACTCTATACAGCTAGACTCCGGAAGTTTTGACTCATGCGCCCGATAGGGTTCCTCGCTCGAATGTGTGGTGCAAGATGCTACAAAACTCAGGGCACCAAGTGCAAGTGCGGTCTTTTTCCAGCGCGCCTCAAAACGCTGGCTTGTTGTTTCCAGTCTTGCTACTGATCTTGCTTCTTGCAGAGATACTCTTTTCATCAAAGTATATATAAACACCCGCAGTAGCTTTTGTCAATGTTCAAACAGTCTCTTAATCAATAAAACAAGGACTCGATGCCCATAGACTGGTCCTTGAGAGAAGAATTGCGCATACTATATCGCACCAGCGCTCGCTGAACACGCGACGTTTTAAGTAATAATTTGTCGCGTTTTCGATAGGAGCTATCGCCGCGTAGCAAGCGACGAGCCAAAAACCCAACAGGGAGGCGCTGATACTTGCGAGGAAGTGCAACTTGCGTAATACTATAGCCGTCCGGGCACACGTGCCGATATCGTGCGACCGCCGCATCGAGGACATTCGTATCGATACTGCTCCGTGAACTCACAAGATTTGCTTTGATGGCAAGCGCGAGCCTGAGCGTTTCCTGCAACAGTACGAGAGAACGACGACTACTTGCATCGAGAGTAAGTAACCGAGCATCGCGCGCCGCAGAGGCAGCGAGCGAATATGCTCGCTTAGCGTCGAGCAGCACGCTCTCGTCACTAGAGATAAGCAACCTCAGCAAGCGAAGCGTCATTGGAGAAATATCTACGTTGTCCCATGTCAACCACAAAAGCGTAGGCAAGCGCGTACGCCGAAAATATAATTTCTGACGCGCAATGGCAGCAATGTAAAGCCCCTGAGTGATTGCGTTGTCGCTACTGCGTAGCATCTGCAAAAATACAGCACTGTCACCCAAATTTCTAGCCTCGCAAAACTGCTCAGTTGCTGCTTCGACAGACATACCGTCGCGGTACATACGAGCGACAACCTCAGTATTAAGCTCCACCCACAGCGAGCTTTGCTGCAAGTAAGTCACATTGCCCCACGAAGATTTAGCCCAACCTCCAGTTTGGCACCATACATGTATACCGACGAGTTCTTTGACATCGCGCAGCTGCGCGAGATATTCACCGTACTGCCAGCCAATAAACGAAGGGAGCATACCCATACCTTCCCACTCGCGCCTCGTCTGCAGTTCAATGATTTTACGGTGGTGCCCATGTCGAAAAAGTGGGTTGAGGTCGAGGTAGCGCATAAAATCCGTGTCACCGTACTTCATACTGACCACAAGTGCATCGCTGTCTATATCGCCAAACACATTGTCATAAGTATCAGTATTCCAAATTAAATCACCAATCTGATATACCCCGACTGTCCACGTGCGCACGATCAGGTTCATACTGTGATGTTCAAAGCGTGGCAGTATGTGCTTCAATAATTTATTGGCAGCGCGCGGCGTGCGCAGCGCAAGTTTACTCACAAACGTATCGCTAATATCGCGGCCATCACTTTCGCCAATGCGCAGTATCACACCAGTAACACCCGGTACTTGCTGAGTTAATAGCTCACATGCCTCATCAAGCAATTCGGCTGCCGTCATACCGCTAGATTCAAGATGTGACTGGATCTCATCGTTCCAGAAAATATAATCTGTATTGACGAGCACAGCCATGCCGTAGCTTCGGGCGAGCGCAACAATATCTCGGTACAGTAGGTTGTAATCCGCCAATAGTGCTTGGAGTCTAGGTGAATACCAGTCAAATACGACCATATGTGCCAAGTCGTCTATACTGAGCGTGTCATATCCTTGCGGCTGCACTTTTGCCAGGTACGTATCAAATCGAGACAGTATCTGCGCGCGAGTGGCCGCAGACAGTCGGCCATCATGCTCTATCTGCGCAAACGGAACCTTCGACCAGTTGATGGTCGTGTCCTTCGGCACATCGAGCACAAACGGCCCGATTGCGTCGATGATCTGATAGCGAGACTGCATGCTCCTATTCGGTAACTTCTACGCCGTGCCAAAACGCTACGTAGTTCGCAAAGTCTTGCTTGACACGCTCTGCCGCGCCGTCTAGCGGAGTAGGGTAGTACCACGCACCAAACTCATTCACTTCACCGTCTACGACCACGTCATAATAACTCGCGTCACCTTTCCATGGGCAGTGCGTCTTATGATCGCTTGGCGTAAAATATTCCTTCACCAAACTCTCGGCTGGAAAATACCAGTTTCCCTCTATTCGTATTAGATCTTCTTGTGCGGCTTCTGCCACTACTGTGTTGTTCCAGATTGCTTTCATACTACCAGTATACCGTATCGCAGAGAGTCTACGCGCCGAAGCTCGATGATTCGTGAATATCTTCGGCCGAGTAACTGTTAATATCAACGGCTTCTTCGTGCGCACCATCGACACCGTACACCGATGATGAAATAGCGCTGGGCGAGTCTGCTGCGATCTCTGGTAGCGGCACACTCTGGACGACTGTATCTGCCGAGGAGCGTATGTCATCTTCCGAGGACATGGGTGTCACAGCCGAGCCATGCCTAGTAAAGTTCAAATCAGGTCTGTTGTCGTCTGCGTATCTGGCGTCATCTGAGTGTACGATAGGATCCATAATGTTTTTAGAATATGCTATCGCCGAAGTAAATGCAATGTGTGTTGTTTTTCACAATAGTCGAGCGCTTGACGACATACGCGCATAGCGCGCTATACTAGAATAAGCTATGGAGGTACTGGCGCATCTGCACCTTTTCACCTACAAGCTTAAAAACGACTAGCGTCCGAAAAAGACGCCTTAGACACCTCCAACGTGGTAAACAGAATAGGTACTTGAGCGGTCAACTATTCCTATCCACCGCTGGAACACTCCAAAATCCGTTCGCTAATCAATCAACGCATTAGCCCTTTTCTATCTCAGAAAAGAGTCAGGAGTGAACTACATGAACACATTTAACATAAATCGACCGGTTAACGTCACACGCCTACGGTTTGGACGCGATATGCGCGCCTACCCACAAGCTATCGAACACGAAGGAAGCACCTACGAGTTCGTAGATCGGGGCCTGAGTTGTACTGTGAGCCGCGGAGAGAGTAGGACACATATCCTCACACTCACCGACGGCACACGGGAGTTCTGGCTACGAGACGGCGGTCATGGTATATGGACTCTGCTCGGCATGAGTCTCTAATACCACAGAGACACCACCCAAAAGGGTGGTGTTTTTGTTTGGCGTACCTGTTGGTGAAATATTATTCACTGACTATACAGGGCGATTATCACATACTTGAAAATATGAAAGAAATTATACAATCACCCAAACAATTCAACCTCCAGCATGGTCAGTTCGACTCTCTTGACGACTGGACGCCATACAAGACAGACGAGCAGCCGCTCATACTCGCACGTCGTGCATCGCCCGGTACACTCATGCCGAGCCAAGAACTGCGTGGTGTTGGCGTAATGCGTCAGTTGCCGCCAGAACGATTTGAGTCGACACACAGTCAGCGGTACATGCGAGACATCATCGCACGCACCGGCATTAGCTCGGCGAGCTACGACCTCGACGTAGACGAGCGCATGTTCAGTACATTGCAGCTCGGGCGCGTCGCAGAAGGCCAGCGCACGCCAGAATCAGAACTTCGCTACGTATCGCCCGAAGAGTTCGCCGCTCGCACGGATGCATATTTTGCGGGAGCAGAAGCGGCCGCAGCAAATCGCATCGCGGCGCTGAAGGGCAGTGATGGGGAGCTTGCATTCGGCTTCCGCCGCAAAGCCGGTCGCCACATCGGCAACGCCGCGCTTAGCACTCTAGTCTACGACATGCCCGGGCACATGGAGCATCTGCATCCGGTCGACGTACAGCTGATGGTACGCGAACGAACACTGACGCTGCTCGGTGAGGTCGCAGAGTACGCACACGATATCGGTGCACGGCCATCCGTTGCGCAACTTGTCGAGCCCGATTCTCCTGTCGCTGTCGATATCCGGCGGCATGCGCCCCGCGACGTGCGACGAGCATACGAAGCCACCGCAACACAATTCCCCGAGCAACGCGCGGCATAAGACGTGCATCTATAGGATATGGCGACGCTGCGAGGGTCGCCATATTTATTTAGTGAAAAACTCTTCACTGCGCATGTTACAGGCTTCGGCCATACTAAGAGTAGACATAAACGAGGAGCAACATCATGACAACCAAGACACAACTACAGAAGACTAAATATCGAACTTTTGATCGACAAACTGGCCCGCGGGAGCTTCAAACATTTTGTGAAGTGTTTGAGTGTTCGGTAGCATATCCGGTGCCGACCAATCGGGATCCGTATCCCAGTAGTATTCCGCTAGTGAACTGTTTTGGTGCAACTCTCCCTGAATTTCGTTGCACACCAGGAGCGTAAAATGAATGAAACTCTCAAGACTCCCGCCGCGGTACACACGGAAGTAGCCATGCCCATGCGCTACGAACGTACCGGTAAGTCCCGTCTCTTCCCGGCATACCTGCTGGGCTGTGTCTACAACTTGCTGGGTAGCCGTCGGGCGCGCATTCATAAATCCACGCAAACCGATAAGCGGCTGTGATTTGCGCCGCATCATCAACCACGCACCATCGTCCGCACGCCGCACTGCAAGCAGTAGGGTAGATCGCGCCTGATCGAGCCGATCGTTTTTTACTCGAAATGCACTGATACCCACACGCTTACCTTCGTTCGTCAGCACATAGCGACCATCGGCAGCTTTCACGACTAAGCCAGCGACAATTACTTTTTTCAAATGATAGTCAAATGCCTTGTTTTCTAACTCATCTGGCTTAAGCTCACCAAATCGCATACCATCCGAAAAGGCAAGTGTATAGACAATATTTTTCTGTATATGATGGTCGAGCATATATATAGTATACAGCGCGACCCATGAATGGCGACATATAGCGTTCACCACACATAAAATAAAAATCTTCGCGGCTGTAGCGAAGATATGTTAATTGCAAATATATAGGGTTGCGGGCACCCAGAGAAGCGCGGCAGCGAGGACAAACCTCGCAATCATCACACTCCTCTGAGTACCCATGAACCAGTTTCAGTTTAGCCCGTTAAGCGCCTGACCGACGGAGACGACCAACGGTGATCCCGAGCCTCAGCCCAGCGGCAGCTCAGCTGCAGCCGGCGGCTATCACTAAACCTGTCGAGACACGGAACACTCGACCAGTCTTCATGGTGCTTGAACTGGTAGCCCGTGAGGTTCGGAACCGAGCTACCTGTGAACCACGAAAGTGGCCACTCAGGGAACTGGATAAGCGCCGAGAACACTTCACTGGCAGCAAGGTCGTCCTGACTCCACAAGGAGTCGGGACGCTCACCTTTGCCGCGTTCGGGGTCGAAAGCCAGCCAGACGGGCTCCGCGTACTCAATCTTGTTGGGAGCGAGACGCAGATTCCGCTTGTCTGACTTGACACCCTCCCAGCGGCACGTGGCGTAACTATCGGGGGCGTCGACCAGGTTCCACAGGTTATCGAACGTGTCCGGCACGTGGAGGAGCAGCACCTCGGACTTAGTCCGGGGCGTGAACTGTTTGGGCAGGCCCTGAGGCAGAACGGCGTTCGGCCAGAGCTGACGGGCGCGTTCGAGCTGTTGCTCGGGTGTGCGCCACCACGATGGCAGCCGCCAGTCAAACGTCGTAGGCGGCCTCCAATTGAAAGTCTTGTGAGACTCACTGTCGATGGCCGACTGTATCGCATCGCGCAGGGCTTGCAGTCGAGCGTCGTTGCCATCTGCCCAGCGCAACGCGTGAGCGATTGCTGGGTAACCTGTACGACGTTCGACTCGTACTTGCGGGTTGCAACCATGATAACCTCTTTTTGCCGTAGATTTCTCCGATGCGACCTGCAGCGGTGATCTCAAGTGTGAGTTGAGAACGGCACGCCGAATACACTATAAGTTATATACAGAGCGCCGCTCTCACTTCGGGTGCTACACTGTTAAGGTTCGAGATTACTATACCACAATAAGTTGATATTTATCAATAAAAATGATATAGATATGTTATGGCACGCAGTATAGAGCCCACACCGAGCAACTCAGACGACGACCACTTGTTTGATGCGCAGGTATTTGCTTTTAGCGAAGAAGAAAACCGTGAACTACTAGATCAATTAGCGCAGCTCGATCAGCAAGCACAGCTACGGGAAGATGAAAATGACGAAGAGCATGCACTTCTCGTCGAACATGAGCACGAAATCTACGACCGCATAGACTCATTACACCCTGAAATCTCAAGAATCCACGACATTTTACGTGCTACTCAAACTCAGAAGCCCGATTACGACACAGTATGTCTAGAAAAAGACTTGGTGGATATTCTCGAAGAGCTAGAGATGGCGAATGTATCACCCGGATGGCTCGATCAAGTGCAGCGACTTCTTGATATCACGGCCAGTATGCGACTACTTGCCGATGCCACGGCTTTTCACGAGCTAGCCACTAAGCAAGATGTCCAGTGCGTCATACACATATTGCCAGGGCTGCGCGATAACGATCGATTAATCCTCCTTGCTGCAGCCGAGACATTACTCGACGGGGACTCTCTCGACATGCACAATGCAGATACAGCAAGTAAAATTTTTTATGCGGAAGATGAACGTAAAAAGATCTTGCGTCGTGAACGTAAAGCGCTTCGTGAGTATCACAATTGGTCGCTCGAACACACCCCTGGCATCGACATCACGTCCGATGACTACCGTATCGTTGCACACTATATACGCAACGTAGTCATCGATGGGGCGAATATTGCCTTCGCAGAACCTGTCGATGCACTTAATGCACTCCTGCTAGATATAGAAGCATTTCGCAAGTTTGTTCGTACGGAATGCGGCGGCCCCGAGCCACACCCGCCTATGGTATAGTAGTCATATGAAACGGCCGACATACGAGATCGAGCACTTCAAAGAAAGCTACGACTACCATCGAGATTTTCAGCCCAATAAAGCATTTGCTCGCAGTGCCTACAGACTCATCCACCGGGTAATGCGGCCTGAAGTTACTTACGAGCCGGAGTCGCAGCAAACGCTCGCAGAACTTGGCGAAGCACGCGCGCCGCAAATTTATGCGCTTAACCACCTTTCAAATCTTCACGATCAATGGACAGCGGCGGCTATTGCGCAGGAAATTGCACCCGAAATGGTGGGGGACATTCGTGTACTTGCGAAAGATGGATTCTATAACGGGGAGCTACTCACGCAACTTGGTGTCGACGCAAAATACCATCGGGTGCTGCAGCCGCTCATGACAAGGTTTGTCAACAACATGGGGACAATACCAGTCAGCCGCACGAAGAATCACACAGAAAACCGTGCACTCTCACTCAGGTCCAACCAATATATGATGGACGTGCTCGGCGAACTACTAGAAGAGGGTCACCCAATAGCGGCGTATTTCGAATCGACCCACAACTACGTACATCCCGAGAAAAACCTGCCACTTAAATCCGGTATCGGTCACTTAGCTAAACGCACGCTTGCACCAGGCAGAACCCCCGCAAGCATCGTACCGATAGGCGTGAGTTACGGAAGAGACTATACACCGACAGGAGTTGGCGAAGCAAAACCAAAGCACATACGTCGGGCACAAGTACATATCGGTAAAATCGCCACGGTCGAACATGGCATGTCTATCAACGATATTACACAGCTTGCCGCAGTTAATTTGCAGGATGCCACAACTCATGCGTTCGAGCTATACGACCAGCGCGCCCAATAGCGCGTATCCATTACAGGCTATTTTCAGGTTCGGCGCGCATAGTAGTCTGGTGGACAAATAGTTCACACGGTAACATCGTAGCAAGGAGAGAATATGCGAGAATATTCACGAACACACGAACACACCCGTTACCAAAATGAATACGTCAGCGAGAATCCATTTCTCGACGCAAGTGGCCTCGACCCAGCCGGAGGGTTCCGGCGAGCGGACGAACTACTAAAAGGCATCGATGATGATACCGACTTAGATAGTCGCTTGATAGAAATGCTGGCGCAACACGAAGAGTTTGATGGCCCGCCCCGAGCGAGCTGGGACGAAGGCGTTGTCACGCAGTCGCCAATCAAGCACCTACATCGAGTTGCATAACTTTCTCTACGCACCACAAAGTTCCGTAGCACCACATACCTCATTCAACATCACTCGTCACTCGCTAGATATGTCTGCAAAGTGACGAGTGTTTTTTATATTAATATATTGAATTATATAAATATATCTATATAATAGAATGTATGCAGCAATCAAATACACGTGTTACCGACGTACTCAAGAGCATGGCCGACGACACACGGCTGTCTATAGTGCGCAAGCTCGCCAAAGATAAATGCGAAGTAAAAGCAAGCGACATCACTACAGATTGCGCCCTCGCACTCAAGCTCTCTCAGCCCACCATGAGTCACCATTTCGCAAAACTCGTTGCGAGCGGGGTACTGATCGAGCGCAAAATTGGGGTCGAAAAACACTATCAACTCAACAGTAATCTACTAGCAAGTATCGGCGTAGATCCGACAAAATTATAGAGGAGACATCATGACACAGACACCCCAACCCACCAACAAGTATCTTTTTGGCCTCGACTCGTTTGGAGACCTCGCAACGGATAAAACAGGTGCACTCATGAACCATGCGGCTTCGATACGGCTCATCATAGACGAGGCCACGCTAGCCGATTCGCTCGGTGTTGATATTATCGCATTAGGGGAGCACCACCGCGAAGAATTCGCAATCTCAAGCCCAGAAATGGTATTGTCGGCCATCGCGATTCGCACCTCCCGCATCAAACTTGCGTCCGGTGTGACAGTCCTGAGTTCGGACGACCCGGTGCGTGTGTTTGAACGATTTGCAACACTCGACGCCGTGTCACATGGACGAGCACAAATCATACTTGGACGCGGTTCTTTCACAGAATCGTTTCCACTTTTTGGCTACGACCTACGTGATTACGAGGCGTTGTTTGAAGAAAAAGTTGAACTTTTTTCTAAACTACTCACAGAAAAACCTATCACCTGGGAGGGTACGCACACTCAGTCGCTCGACAACGCCGACGTATTTCCAAAAACCGAGTCGGGCAAGCTCGAAACCTACGTCGGAGTAGGTGGTTCGCCTAATTCAGTTGTCCGTGCGGCAGCGTACGATTTTCCACTCATGCTCGCCATCATCGGTGGCTCACCAGCACGTTTTGCGCCATACGTAGATCTATACAAACGGGCCGTCGAACAATTCAACCATACCGCGCATCCGGTGGGTATGCATTCGCCAGGCTTCATTGCCGATACCGATGAGCAAGCGGTAGAAATTGGCTTCCCATTATTTAAAGAGGCCATGGACAAAGTCGGCGCATCTCGCGGCTGGCAACCCATGACTAAACAGCACTTTATGAACGAAGTGAAGGGCGGCTCTATGTACGTTGGTTCCGCAGAAACAGTTGCGCAAAAAATAGCCAAAGCCATGCGTACCGTTGGTGCAGAACGATTTGACCTCGTGTACGGATTTGGACCGATGAAGGCGAGCGATCGCCGCCATATGATCGAACTATACGGCAACGAAGTAATTCCGCGAGTACGCGAGTTATTAGCGGAGAAATAAGCTGGTGCAAAGCAACACAATAGGTATAGTCGGTGCAGGCAAGCTCGGTATCACACTTGCGCAGCTTGCCCGAAAAGCTGGGTACGAAGTATATATATCTGGCTCTCGCAAGCCAAGCAAGATCGAACTCAGCGTGCAAGTACTTGCACCTGGCGCCCACGCCGTCACCACCAGCGAAGTTGCACGCGTATCGGACATTGTTATCTTGGCGATACCGCTCGGTAAATTTCACACGCTCAACCCAAGCGACTTCATGGGTAAACTTGTCGTCGATGCAATGAATTATTGGTGGGAGGTAGACGGACCGCGTAGCGATAGTGTAGCCGAGGATACGACGTCGAGCGAAGCAGTGCAGTCGCATCTGCCACAGGCACGGATAGTGAAAGCGCTCAATCACATGGGCTATCACGACTTGAACGACGAAACACGCCCAGCGGATACACCTGAGCGCAAAGCTATTGCCGTCGCAGGGGATGACCAAGCCGACATCGATACGGTCTCGCGTCTCATAAACACACTCGGATTTGATGCACTCACTATTGGTGCGCTGAGTAATGGAGCATTATTGGAACCCGGACATCCAGCGTTCGGCGCAAATGTCACGCTCCATGAGCTTGCTCGGCTCACTTTTTAAGTTGTATGGCGCAGACGAGAAATAGCGTATACTACAGACAATGAAACTTGATTACTCTGCACTCAATACACCAGCTACTCGAGAAGATATTACTGCGTTCAAAGCGTGGCGAACTTCTAACCATAAGAGTAACCTGGTGCCAGCCGGAGGCAAAATAATTTCTATATTAGTACTAGCCTTTTTAGCACACGGTATCTTTAGTATTGTTGCATCTGTAGCCAATTCAGCTCTCGCGACGTTGATCTTATCGGTACTAGCTATAGGCATGGTAGTTGGCGTGGGTATAGCAGTACTGCGTGCAGTTCAAGCGGGGATTGCACGCCAAGCCAAACTCTATAAGTTTGCGCTTGCGAACCAAGCAGAATATTTACTTCGTGTTAGTGCGCCAGCGTACCCGGGTATGATATTCGACAAAGGGCATAGTCGGACTATCTTAGACGGACTAAGACTGCCTGATGGAACGGAGATAGGTAACTATCAATATGTGACAGGTGCCGGCAAAAATCGCCGCACTCATACCTGGAGCTATGCTGGGATCAGACTCAATCGCAAGCTCCCGCACATGGTGCTCGACGCGAAGCACAATAATGTATTTGGATTGACCAATTTACCAGATGACTTCGGTGGGCAGAAGCTGTCCCTCGAAGGGGATTTCGACAAACATTTCACCCTCTATGCGCCGAGTAGCTATGGCCGCGACGCACTCTACATCTTCACACCAGACGTCATGGCGGCACTCATCGACTTTGGATACACCTACGACATAGAAATTGTAGATGACTATTTGCTGTTTTATAGCACGCAACAACTCACACTCGACTCGCAGCAACAGTTAGAATCACTACTTGGTGTTATTGAGATCGTAAGTAAAGAGATTCACGATCAAAGCCACCGCTACGCAGATGAGCGAGTAGGGGAGCCCGCGCTGGACGTTATCGATGAGCCGGGTAGGCGACTCAAAAAACGATTTACTGTGCTACCTTTTGTGATTGTGGTTTTCGTGTTTGTGATCAGCTACGTACTGGGCTCGCTGTAGCCGAAAACCAAGGCGGTCGCACAAATCATGTCATAAAAACTAGGTGTTTGCGCGTACGATAGGCAGTAGCGCGCGCAGTGACGTGCAACCAAGTGACGTATGTATATCACGGGGTGCAGTACATACGTCCATGTGGTCTGCAAGTGATTCACTCAGTATAGCAATACCGCTTTTTTTAGATGTGCTCGTAGGAGTGCGCACAGGACAGCCCGTTGTGACTGGAGTTTCTGCCAGCGCACCTGATAGTGCCCGCCGCTCTATACCATGACGGTTTTGTAGCTTCAGTTTATCACGTAGTACACGTCGAAGTACTTCATTCAAACGCACGTGCGCATGACCTTCATCTTGCAGCTCAACACTCAGTAGGGATACGTCGGAATCAATTCCATAATGAGTTTTTAGTTTTTTCTCAGCGTCACTACTTACTATCATGGTACCCACACTGTCTCCGTGCACACCAAAGCCGGTAAATGAAAATTCTTCCAGCATTGCGTGAAAGCTTGGGTTTCGCAGCACATCGGCAAGTCCATCATAATCACTATGCCGTGGCGCTGTCGGCTGTTGTACCGCAATCTTCTCCTGTGTAATGCGCGCGAGTCCGGTCGTTGCCCGCACCGCAAAGTCTATACCGTCCCTGTTGTGCCGACGTAGCGTTTTCGCACCGACATTCTCTTCGTCGTCGCCGTAAAGATCCATCATACCGGTGTAGTGCATCAACTCATCTACACGAGCGCTAAGAGGCTCTCGTCCTTGTTCCAGTAGCGTCACTTCGGCACGGTCGTATGTACGTTTCATGTGATATACGAAAGTTAGTATCCCAGATGCATACCCCCCTCTGTCCTGATACCTATGACTCTTAAGTATGTCGTCCCGTACATTATCAAAATCAACTACACAATCGCGTGATGCGTCATCTATACGCTCCATCCATTCGGTGTACATTTCTTTGCCATCTTGATTCATCCACTCGTTGCGTGGTTTTTTGATACGTTCGTGCGTCATATTTTATATTTACTATATCATAAAAGATATAATAATGCAAAATAAATAGCCGACATATGTCGGCTATTTACTCTAGGCTACTCAGCAATTACCTAGCTCTCTTTTTTTGGTTTGCGGAGTTCGCGTTTTTGATGACGATCACCTTTTGGCATAATGACATCCTTTCATATAAAGTTATTTGATTTACTTGCAGGATATGTCAGATTTTCATGATGTCGCTGGCAGCCTCCTTTGCTATACCCTCATTATACAATACTCATTCGCATCATCGAGCGCATTATAGCTAGGCAAGGTAGCGCGCACGCGAAAATACCCACCCTAAGGCGAGTAAATTCGCTTTTCGGGTGGGTAGGAACAAGTGAGAGCAAGGATCAGGCTGGACTACGCAGCTGTTTCGTCTGTCCTGGGCCATTCGCTCGGCAGGATCTGTGCGGCGTTGAGATCAATCCACGCACCGAGAAGCTCAGAGCGCACCCACTCTCTCGCTGCCGCATGTCTCTCGAGACGGTGCCGAGAGAGCCAATGCGACTTGCGCCTGGCCACCTGTGTCAGGTGAGGATGTGCGATCAGATCCATCAGCAGATCATTCTCAAGCTCGGTGTGTCTCGTTGCGAGTCGCTCTGAGATATGCCCGATATTCAGAATAGCGCTGTCGGAGATCTCATCCGGTGTCGTCAGTACATCGGCGGCACCATAGAGCTGATGCTCAAGGCCGGTCTGCTCTTGGTACCGACCCTCAAACCGACCAACACGCCTGCGCCAGTCCACTTCGGGCAAGACTCCACGTGTGTGCAATACCACCACACCCCACATTTCCTCAACATATCGAGCGTAGTAGGACGTGACTCGTTCAATATTGTCACGGTACGCATCTACTCCAGATTCGCTCATTTGCGCAACCTTTCTTCTCATGTTCACCGTAATACGGATAGAAATACTATACCATATCTTAAACATTAGTAATCATGCTTTTACTCTATGTACCGTGCGAGTACAATGCAGTCATGAGTGAATTATGGATACCAAATTTTTCTCCCTCGCATAGCACAACGCTATACGATGCAGTTTTGGCGGCGCAAGCCAAAGTGAACACTTCCCCGGAGCGATACCAAGACAAACTCGCGCAACACTTTGCAGACAATTTTTCTGCGCAAATCGAGAACACTGAATCTCAAGAGTTGCTACTCACCACAGAACTGCTATTTTACTCGGAACCCCACAAGATGGCCATCGCAGAAGCCATGGGGATTGTCGGCTGCCTGACAAGCATATCGTATGACGAGATTGAAGGAACTGGCATGCAGCTTTCTCTCGATATAGTCACATCGCATATTTTTAGCGGCACAGACTCGAGCAGCAAGCAAGCTATCGAAGCTCGCGTCACCACACCGCTTACGTCCGTACAACACATTGAGCACGATCCTTTCGGCTGGTAGCAAAGCCCGTGCGGTATGTATAAATAAAAAGAGCTCGAAAGCTCTATACGCAAAAAGGTGTTCATGTCGCCACCCACAATCGAATGAGAGTGGGGGCGACCGAACGTTGTTCAGCTGGTTCAGCGTCGACGCAGCAACTTGGCCGCAATAGCAGCCAGGATCAGCGCCGTCGCAAGTCCGTAGACGAACTGCACGCGGTCGCTGCGAGCTTGATCGGCGAAGAACTCGTGCATCACCGCCTTGTGGACGGCGGGCTGCGCTGACTTGGGCAGGACAATCTTGAAATCGCGCTCTTCGACGGGTTGTTGCTTGGTCTGCTGATCAGCCAGCTTCAAGAACCACCCGGCCCAAACAGTCATCACTGCAATAAAACACAGCACAACGACCGAAAAGATGGCTACGACAGCCGCCATTGGCCCCGGCTCAGCCACCGGATACCTCAGAGAGAAGTAGACCAGTGAGGCAAACGCCAGCCCTCCTACGACCGCAGCAACCACTACAGCTCCAGCAGATATCTTCAGGATCGTTCGTTCGGACATAACGTCTCACTTTCGTAGAGGGTAAACATTGAACAACGTCCGGATATACCATAACATAATAGTTATTACTGGTCAATATTTATACAAGCTACCCGTGCACTACACCAATCAGTCGACAGCATGAAAGCAAACTACCGCCCCGGTTTATCTTCTCATTTGATATTCTACAGCCCCTCGAGTATGATTATCTTATGAAGAAAAACACAAGCGGATTCACTATCGTAGAGCTCTTGATTGTGATTGTCGTGATCGGTATCTTGGCGGCTATTACCATAGTTGCATTTAACGGCATACAAAATAGAGCCGAAAATACTAAAACAACCCAAGCATTAACGTCTGTAGCGAAAGCGTTGCAGCTATACCGCGTTGACAACGGAGACTATCCGACTTCGGTTGATGGCTGTATAGGAACTTCCACAACATACACGGCTAGTTACAGTGGGCGATGCTGGGCTTCAAGTACTTCAGGCTGGGTTGTGAATGGCAACCTTGCAACTGCGCTCGCAAATTACATCAAAGCATTGCCCGAGCCGTCTAACAAAAATAACAACGATGCAACAGACCAATACCGAGGCGCCCTATATCAGTACGTGAACGCAACCGACATCCGGCTCTACGGAAGCTTCCTTGGTATATCGAGCTGTCCTTCCATTTCTGGCGTGAGTTACCTTGCGAACTATACCCGCACCAATGGACTGAGCTGCGTCTATAGGTTACCTGTCTAACCAAAGCTACTCAACAAGAAGCTACGGTGTCATCATGCCTAGTATGACTATCCTAAATAGGGAAGGATTGAGCCGGTCGGTCGTACAACTCGCAACATTTTACCGCACCATATATACTATCACTATGGACATTATCTCATCGGCCAGTAACCCTACCGTAAAATACCTTCGCAAGCTCACCACAAGCAGTAAGTTTCGCCGCGAAGAGGGCACCGTCATTGCGCACGGTATCCACCTTATTAGAAGCTGTCTCGACGCAGGCGTTACTCCAAAAATGTACGTAACTGCGGAGTCGGCACGATCAAACTCAGAAGTAGTAGCCCTGATCACTGAACTAGAAAATACAAGTGCGCAGCATATCGCCATAAAAGACACGCTCTACGAATCGCTAAGCGATGTCCATGCGAGTGTAGGCATCTCCCTAGTGTTTACACCGTCTGTTGCGGGAAAAAGCGACACACTATCGCGCGATGCGCTGCTGCTTGAAGATATTCAAGATCCTGGCAACCTCGGTACCGCGCTACGTACTGCTGCAGCAGCAGGCATCAAAGATATATACCTATCGACGAATGCCGCTTCTGCATGGTCACCAAAGGCGCTACGAGCAGGCATGGGCGCACAATTTTGGCTCAATATACACGAGGATGTCGACTTGGTACATCTAGCTGCACGCGCGACAGTGCCAGTGCTTGCGACGACATTATCTGCCAAAAGCTCAAACCTCTACGAGACAGATTTACGCGGTACGGTGGCATGGGTGTTTGGTAACGAAGGCAATGGGTTATCGACAGATCTTGAAATAGCATCGACCGGTCATATACATATTCCGCAGGCCGATACACCCGTAGAATCGCTCAATGTAGCCGCTGCGGTGGCGGTATGCCTATTCGAACAGAACCGACAAAGACTTGGCTAGTCACTCCAAATCTCACATCACACTTTTCGCGTATCTACAACTATAGTATGATGTGCATATATCTAAAGTGACGGAGAAGACGTGCTATGTCGGAGTTAGGCAACTGGAGAGAATACATACGACCCAAAGAAGAGTTCGACGTTGATATGCTTTGTGACTACGCCGACCACATCATATTCTCTCAAGCTGACGCGTACATCGACCATGAAAGCGAAGAAAGTCGCGTTAGCTGGAACTCCGAAGACGCCGATGTCGACATACTCAAGCGCAAAATTAAAGCAGGCGCGTTCACTTACCAATTTGGTGTACACGACAAAACTCAGGCCGGAGATATCGTTCGCCGCGTCTACTTTCTTCCGTCAAGCAAAGATAAGGTGAAGCTGTTAAGTGATACACTCGAAGATCAAGACGGCGAGACAGCCACACGCTAAAGACTTAATGCAATACTTGCGCACATACCAGGGCGTCGCTGAACCTCGCATAAATCGAAAAGGGCGGCAGATCTTCCAGCAGCTGGCTGCTGGCGTTGCCGTTGAGGCGGCCATGGCACAGCAGCTCGTCACCATGGAGTCACTCGACGAAACAGCCAACACCCCGATGGGAGTGAAAGTCCACACACAATCGGTCTCGCATGCATTCACACAAGGAGTAGAGGCTCGCGGCATCCATTTTGCATACACACACTCAGAAGTAGCGATACGCGAGGCCCTCGCAGATCGACTCAGTAAGTATAAAGCCGACAAACCGCAGCCGAAAGCCATAGAGCGGCGCAAATTCGATCGCTAACTTCGTAGAGTTGCTGCTATTACTCCCGCCTTTACCATGAAAAAAGTTTCAGTGCGCAAACTGTCTCAAAATCTTCTATACTATAGAGAGTAACATTGAGAGGGAACTGTACGTATGAAGAAAATTAAAGTCTCTATTCAAGACGAACACACGCTTGTGCTGCAAGAAGCGGCGGCCAAAGGTGATATGGTTGACCTGAAATCTATTCATGAGTCGGACATCGATCAGACAACTATTCAGAGCGTGGTGAATTCTATCAAAAAAGAAAAGTTCGAAGAAGAAGTACGCAAAGCCCGCGACACGCTTGAACGCGAACTGGCGCTGAAGTCTCAGCTCAAAGAACGCGAACTACTCGAACGAGTCGCGCAACTCGAACAAGACAAGCTGAGTGCAGTAGAGCTTGCCAAGGCCACTACAAAAAACGCTCTGCAAGCCGACCTCGCCAAAAAAGAATCCGAAGCAGCCGAGCTACGAGCACAGAAAAATGCCGAGATAGCCACGCTTCAATCTAAGCTTGAGGTAGTTGCACAGCAGACCGCTTCTGACACCAAATTGCAGGCACTCGAAGCTCAGCGCAAGATAGAAGAAAAATTTCGCGAACAGCTTGCCGAAAAAGAAACGCAAATTAACAACATCAAACACCAAAAAGAACTTGAGTCTGAGCGCTACCAGGAGCAACTGAAAGCTAGCGAAACCGCGCTTGTGTCACTTAAAGAAATGCGCACTCGCATGAGCACTAAAATGATAGGGGAGTCACTCGAAATACACTGCGAAAACGAGTTTAATCGTATTCGTCCGATTGCGTTTCCGCGGGCTCAGTTTGACAAAGATAATACTGTGTCCGGAACAGGCAGCAAAGGCGACTATATCTACCGCGAGCTAGATGAAGACGGGCAAGAAATGTTGTCAATCATGTTCGAGATGAAAAACGAAGACGAGGCGACAAAGACGAAACACCGCAACAAAGATTTCTTTAAAGAGCTCGACAAAGACCGACGTGAAAAATCGTGTGAGTTCGCGGTGCTGGTGAGCCTACTAGAAAAAGACAATGACTACTACGACGACATAGTGACAGTACATGAATACCCAAATATGTACGTGATTCGACCTCAGCACTTCATCACAATGATCGGTTTCTTGCGTGCAGGTAGTCTCAAGTCGCAAGACTTACGCCGACAGATCCATGCGCTCAACGAGCAAAATATTGACGTCACGAATTTTGAGCAAAATATGAATGATTTTAAAATGAGCTTTTCAAAACGTACCGACTTAGCATTCGACCAGTTTACCAAAGCTATAGACGAGATCGACAAATCTATCGATCGCCTCAACAAGGTGAAAGATAATTTGATGAAATCTGGGAATAATTTGCGACTCGCCAACAATAAAGCCCAGGACCTTACTATCAAACGCCTGACTCGAGGCAATCCTACCATGGCTGCGAAATTTTCCGATGCAGGGCTGGGCGAAACTTCGAATGAAAAATTACTATAGCCGTACCGCTGTGCTGAGCTTTTTAAACACAGATGCGTAAAAGCGCGCCACGAAGGACCTCAAAGCGCTTATCATCTTCGCCTGCATCTGTTACCATACAGACATGACCTTAGATTTTATTCTTTCACTGCTTGACAATCGCCTTGTGCAGACGGCGCTCATATTACTTGGTGCATTACTCGTGAAGCGGGTGAGCAACATGATTACCGATCGTATAGTTCGTAGAGCCGTCAAATCACATTACCACAGCACCGAGCTCGAAGAGCGCAAGCGCGAAGACACTATTAGCAGCGTCTTCGGCACACTGACTGGCATTATCATATGGGTTGTGGCAATTGGCGCAATCTCTTCCGTCTTCGATATAAATTTCACTGCTATAGCCGCAAGCTTAGGTTTTCTAGGTGTGGTAATTGGGCTAGGTGCACAAACGACTATTCGAGATTATGTCGCCGGCGTGTTCATCCTCATAGAAAATCAATACCGCGTGGGCGATATCGTAACGCTCAGTGGCGGCACGACAGGGCAGCTTGGAACATCTGGCGTAGTAGAAGATATTACGCTTCGTATCACCAAACTACGTGACCTCGACGGCACGCTTAATATAGTGCGAAACGGCGAAGCCAGCATTATCACCAACCGCACCTACCAGTACTCGAGCGTTGTCATAGATATCAATGTCGCTTACGATAGCGACATTGATAAAGTTGAATCAGTCATGAACAGGGTCGGTAAGGAAATGCTCGACGACCAGACCTTCGCGGCACTCATCAGCCAGCCCATCGAGTTCCTGCGCGTTGATACTTTCGGAGAGTCCGGGGTAGTAGTAAAAGCGCTTGGTACCGTGCAGCCCGCCGAACAATGGACAATCGCCGGCGAATACCGACGACGTATCCTCAAAGCATTCAAGAAAGAAGGCATCGAGATTCCATTTCCACAAATTGTCGTACGTTCAATCGATCAGAAAACTATCAAAAAGTAGCAGCTAGCCCGCAATTGCGACAAGTTCGATGTCGAACACAAGGTCGCTGTTTGGTGGAATGTTTGCCGCAGCACGCGCTGATCCGTATGCTTGCTCTGAGGGAATAATCAGTCGACGAGTACCACCGACACGCATGCCGGGAACACCTTCTGTCCAGCCTTTGATCACCTGGTTGAGTCCAAATGTCACAGGGTCGCCGAAGTCGTGACTACTCTGAAAAATAGTACCGTCTTTGCAGAGAGCACCAGTATAGTGTGCAGTGATAGTCGCGCCCACAGGGACCTCGTCACCCGTGCCCTCTACGACATCTATGATCTCAAGCTGCGCTACGCTCGCCAGGGGAGTAAAGTTTGCTAATGATGTGCCTTCGAGTTTTTGTGAATTATCCATATACTCAGTATAACGCACTAAAAGGAGTATACTTTATAGTATGAGCAATACGTATATACCAGGCATGTGTAATATCGGACCCGCAGAAATCCGAATGCGTCGCAGGGCAGGCTACCTAGGCCTGGCAATCACACTTGTATTATTTATCTTATTTTACGCAGCGCCAGTCGACGCGATCGTGAGAATTCTTGTATTCTTGCCAGCAGCATTGGCGGCGTCTGGCTTCTTGCAAGCATCGCTCCATTTTTGCGCAAAGTTTGGCATGAGTGGACTCTTCAACGTAGGAGACGACATGAAGCACCAGGAAAGTGTCGATCAACTTGAATACCGCAAAAAAGACCAGCAAAAGGCTTTGATGATTATTGCAGGCTCACTTGCAATTGGACTTGCCGTAGCATTTGTAGCATATCTATTACCGTTCGCCGGCTAGGCGCAGTAGAGCCGTCAACTCTATAGCCGTGACAATGCCCACTGGTTGCCTGTATAATAGTTGTTACAGGAAAGGGGGCAGAATGACAGATGTAAAATCTAATTTCAGCGGACTAAAAGCTCTGTTTTTCAATGGCACACTCAAGCGATCGCCAGAGGTAAGCCACACCGAAGGACTATTGCACGCAAGTGCAGCGCTTATGGAAGAACTTGGGGCTAGTGCCGAAGTGATTCGCACTATCGACCACGATATTGCCACGGGAGTGCAGCCAGATATGCGTGAGCATGGATGGGATAAAGACGAGTGGCCAGATATTTTCAAAAAAGTCGAGAGTGCAGACATTGTCGTCGTATGTGGCCCAATCTGGCTCGGTGACAACAGCTCGCAGACCAAAAAATTGATCGAAAGACTCTACGCTAACTCTGCACAAACCAATAGCAAAGGCCAATACGTCTACTACGGCAAAGTTGGCGGCTGCATCATCACCGGCAACGAAGACGGCGTGAAACATTGCGCCATGAACGTACTATATAGCTTGCAGCACGTCGGTTTCACTATTCCGCCGCAAGCAGACGCGGGCTGGATTGGACCAGTCGGCCCGGGGCCAAGTTATCTCGATGAAGGCTCTGGCGGACCAGAGAGCGACTTCACGAACAAGAATGTCACATTCATGACGTACAACCTGCTTCACATGGCAAAGACCCTCAAGTCGCAGAGTGGTATCCCCGCAGAGGGTAACGTACCTAAAAAATGGCAAGATGGAAATCATTTCGGATTTCATAACCCAGAATATCGACAGCCTGCTGGCTCTTAAATTATTCAACTACAAGGAGGATACATGCAAAAGAATCAACATACGATGCAAGATCCAACAACTCAATACCCAAAACTAGACATACCCGAACAACGCCAAGACGAACCAGGACTTGATTCGCAGATGCAACCAAAAGCCGATCACGGTGAAAAGTCCTATGTAGGCTCTGGCCGGCTCGCCGGCAGAAAAGCCCTCATCACTGGAGGAGACTCGGGTATTGGCCGTGCTGTTGCTATCGCGTTTGCCCGCGAAGGTGCCGACGTCGCTATTGCATATCTGCCGTCGGAGCAAAATGATGCCGAAGCAACCCTGAGGATACTAGCAGATGCAAAGGTAGAGACTCTGGCACTCCCTGGTGACATAAGCGAGGAGTCATTCGCAAAAGCGCTACCAATCAATGTCATGAAGGCATTTGGCGGCCTTGATATCATCGTCAATAACGCCGGCAAGCAGATATACAGCGACGACATTACGCAACTCACTACCGAACAACTCGATTCCACATTTCGCACAAACATCTACGCTATGTTCTGGATCGTGCAGTCCGCAATGAAGTTTCTGCCGGCCGGATCCAGCATTATAAATACGACGTCCATCCAGTCGTATCAGCCATCGGCAGAGCTGCTCGACTATGCCTCAACAAAAGGTGCAATCACCAGCTTCACCAAAGGATTGAGTAAACAACTTATTAAAAAGGGGATCCGCGTCAACGCTGTCGCCCCAGGCCCGATATGGACACCACTGCAACCGAGCTATGGCCAGCCAATGGAAAAGCTCACACACTTCGGCGAGCAATCTCCCTACGGACGTGCCGGACAGCCAGCCGAATGCGCACCGGCCTATGTATTCTTAGCGAGCCAAGAGTCCAGCTACACTACAGGCGAAGTAGTAGGCGTGACCGGAGGCAACCACACGCCATAGCAGTCTACGAGTGAGTAGTATCGTGCGGCGGAGTATTGACACTTGGATGCTGATGCCCGCCCACATGATGTGCATCTCGCCACTCGCGACGCTTGCGTATGCGTCCAAGCTGGCTAAGCGCAAGATTGGCTAAATTAACTTTATGCTTAGGGTTAATCTGGCGACGCATAAACTCTGCGAAAGGAATGTCGTTACGGGCGTAGGCAATCTTCTGGTTAATTGGTCGGCCAATCATACCACCAAACGACGCGCCAGCAGCAATGGCGAGTGCAGTCGTCGCTGCAGTAAACAATGTACCGAGTGCCCTAAAGAATTCCGGATCTCCTGGCGGATAATTAATCAGCTGCATCAATCCGTTATAGAGCATCAGTCCAGGCACGAGCGGTACAATAGAACCAGCGATAATGCCTACTGACGGCGTATGCCAAAAGCGAGAGATAAAGGCAGCAACGATACCGATAAACGCCGCAGCGATACCACTTGCAGGCACCACAGAAATACCAAGTGTATTGACCGCATTCCACATCAGAAACAGCCCTGCGCCTCCGATAATACCAATACCGGCGACAGCGCGGAACTTTGTCTGGCAGGCGAGCGCGTAGCCGCCCGCAGCCATAGCAGCGCCTATCACTTGAAGCTGCAGATCATTCAGTGTCAGCGGGTCTGGAGACACCGCAATGCCAATACCGAGTTTTCGGGCTGCGTATAGACCCACTAGGATACCCATCACGATACCGACCGTCTGCATGATCACTTTTGTCAGGCGGGCGTTTGCCGTCAGGTAGTATTCTTCAATAGCATCCTGCACAGCGGCGACAATCACGAGGCCTGCCACGAGCATGACAACTCCACCGACCACGAGCAGCGTAGGATTCATATCAAAGAAGAACGATACACCTTGGCTCGCAGCAAAATTAATGATCGCTGCCGTGACCGTGATAGTACCTGCGGCTGCAACCTGCCGAAAGAACGGTGGTATTCGATGCTTAATCAATAACGCTAACAAGCGATCGATCATCATACCGATACAAAATGTCGTTAAAATCGCTTCCCATGCACTGGTATACATCAGCGTGACACCGGCAACGATCGATGCATTACCAAGCATAATCAACCACCAAGGGAATGTGCGCGGAGATTTGAGAAGATCATCGAGAATGTGCTCCGCTTCGTCGAGTGAATGCTGGCCCTTATGAATCTCATAGATAAGATTTTGGATAGACTGAATAGTCATATAATTAGTGTCACGAGGTGTCACCGGTCGGATCAGCGTCAGCGGCTCGCGTTCGATACCGCGTAGCTGCGACACCATCAGCACATTTGCGCTGATATCAATGTGCACTGGTCGCTGGCAGTACGTTTCAGTGATATCGAGCGTCTTCGCAACGACACTATTGGCCGAGACACCCATCGAGAGCAATTGATCAGCGATAGTCATCGCGAGACGCAATGCGCGCATATTCGGTGTTAGATTTTCACCAAATTTTTCTATAAGAGGAAACTGAGCCTGTTCAACAGGCACCGTGGCGTTTTCAGACCGGCGCATAGATGGCCAAAATTTCAACTTTTTGTCTCCTTGTGTTTACCGTTACCATTGTAACAATAATGGACCCAAAAAGACACTGGGAGAAACACACCAGAGCACAGTATAATATCAACAAGAAGGAGACAGGTTTATGAGCAGTATTACATCATTGCAGCAGCGCATCGCACAACTTGAACAACAAAAGCAAATCAAAGAAAAAGACGTCACCAAGTTACGAGAGCGAGAGGTGCTCGAACTTGCACTCGATGACAAAGATAAGGCCCGTGGCGAACAGCAGCTGATCGAACGAGACAAACAAGATATGGCACAGTACGATAAAGAATTGCAAGATTGCCAGCGACAACTGCAAGAATTAGAGCGTCAAGTCACAAACCTCGACAACGACATCACGCAGCGCAACAACCAATATAAAGACGACCTTGTGCGCCTTGAGCAGCAACTAAAAATAGATATACAACAGCTTGAGAGTCAAAAGGCGCGATTAATCGGTTAATATAGGGCTAGCGCGTACGTGTACGGCGCGCTACACTAGCACTATGACAAAATCCAACCTAGAGTTCCCAAAATGGCTTCGTATCACAGTACCGGCAGTATTACTTATTGTATGGGTGCTACTCGGCAGCATCGGTGGTCCATACTTTGGGAAAATTGGCGATGTCGCAAGCAACGACCAGGCGACGTTTTTACCGGAAAGTGCCGAATCCACCCAAGTTAACAAAGAGCTAAAAAAGTTCCAAGACGAGAATACAATCCCCGCGATACTAGTTTTTAGTGAAAACGACAAAAAACTATCTGAAGATACCGTGGCACAAATTGCCGACAGTACAAGTGAACTCACTAAAATTAAATCGGTAGTTGGCGAGGTGTCTCCGCCCATAGTAGCCGAAGACGGCAAAGCAGCACTTGTTGTCGTTAACGCGAGCAGCGACGGCGAGAATGAAGCGTTTGTCGGCGAACTACGTACGGCTCTCGAACAAAGCGATATACCTGCTGACTTCAAGATTACCGGTCCGGTTGGATTTCTTGATGATTTATCGGCCGCATTCTCTGGAATAGATGGCTTGTTGCTCGGCGTGGCCCTGGCTGTAGTCTTTGTGATACTACTCGTTGTCTACCGCTCGCCAATCCTACCGTTTTTGGTTCTACTCAATTCTATCTTCGCGCTGTCGGCGTCAATCTTGGCGGTTTATTATCTCGCGCAAGCAGGTATCGTAACGATAAACGGGCAAGTGCAGGGCATCCTATTTATCTTAGTGATTGGTGCAGCGACGGACTATGCGTTGCTGTATGTAGCACGCTACCGAGAAGAACTCACTCGCCATGCGCATGCGCACGAAGCCATTATTGCGAGCTGGCGACGCTCTGTCGAGCCAATCCTTGCAGCAGGCGGTACAGTGAGTGCAGGCCTGCTATGTCTACTACTCTCGGACCTCAACTCAAATCAAGCACTTGGGCCAGTTGGTGCTATCGGTATTGGCTTTGCCGTGCTCAGCGCACTCACGTTTCTACCAAGTCTACTTATTATTTGGGGACGAAGAGTATTCTGGCCACGCATTCCGGAATACCACAGTAAACTCAATATCATCAGTAAGCTTGGCAAAAAAGAACACGAGCATAGTGCATGGCAAAAAGTCGCTAAGTTTGTCGGCAAACACGATCGCACGGTATGGGTGGCTACGACCGCCGTACTGCTTGTATCGACGCTTGGCCTACTACAATTGCGCGCAGAAGGTGTCTCGCAAAGTGACTTTATACTAGGGGAGTCGGAGGCCCGAGATGGCCAAGAACTTATCGATAAACATTTCCCCGGTGGCTCAGGTACACCAGCGCAGATCGTCGTCAGTGCAGACAAACTCGACGCAGCGGTTGCCGCCATCGACGCAGACAAAGGCGCAGCTTCTGTCGCGGTACGCGCTGATAATTCAGACTCCGGCACATTGCCTCTCGGAGTACAAGCGTCAAACATAAAGCAAGAAATCCGTAGTGAAATATCATCGCAAATTGCTACTCAAAAAGCCGACTTACGACGCCAAATAGCTGCCAGTGCACCTAGCGCTCCAAAAGCGGTAACAGATAGCATATACCGCGAGGCATCGGCGAACATTCCGTCCGTTGATAGCCTAACGGAAAAAGCTTACCCATTTAAAAATGCGACACCAAAAATTATCGATGGCGAAGTACTGCTGGAAGTTACGCTTGAAAATAAAGCCGATTCCGACGCCGCCAAAACTACCATTCAGCGCCTTCGTGACACACTCCACGACATAGACTCGTCTGCACGGGTCGGTGGCACCACGGCAGTGCAGCTTGATACGCAAATAAGCGCCGAGCGCGATCGTATGGTAGTCATACCGTCCGTCCTACTTGTAATAACAATCATATTGATGCTCTTGCTACGTTCTATAGCGGCACCGCTACTTCTACTTGTCACCACAGTACTGTCATTTGTGGCAACACTCGGCATATCTGCACTTGTGTTTAACTACGCATTTGACCTACCTGGAGCTGAGCCGTCCGTGGTATTGTACGGATTTATATTCCTTGTCGCACTTGGCATCGACTACAATATCTTTCTCATGACACGCGTCCGAGAAGAGTCACTACGTATTGGCACCAGAAAAGGCGTACTTCTAGGGCTTGTTGTCACTGGAGGAGTCATCACTTCGGCGGGTATCGTACTTGCAGCAACATTTGCGGCACTTGCGGTAATTCCAATTTTGTTCTTGTTGCAGCTTTCGTTTATTGTGGCGTTTGGAGTGTTGCTCGATACGCTCGTGGTACGCTCATTACTCGTTCCCGCGCTCGTTCATGACATAGGTCGCGGCGTATGGTGGCCATCAAAACGCCACAAAAAATAATCAGCTCAACCTGACACTGAGGCCGATGCCACCAAATTCTTCACACACATACACGGGTTGCTCTGGGGTGCTAAGCGAGACATCGTAACGATAACCTAGGTCATCAAATCGGGTAAGCTGCTCGGTCGTTGCGATACGATTAACAATCAGCCACTTCGCAAATGCGCCTCGCGCAATTTTGGCGTGTACAACCACAAAAGTTGGCACTCCGGTTTTTGAACTAATTGTCAAAAAGCGTGGCGTTACAACCGGGATATCAATGTATGGCAGTAACGCTTTGGTGTACTCAACAGCCGATAGATTGACCAAAGTCTCCGCGGTGGGATTTAACAGTTTAGCTAGTGTGTCACCCCAGTACTGATAGAGATTTTTTTCTGGCATATTGGGTAGCCGATATCCCATTTCAAGCCGATAGGGAGCAACACTGTCGCATGCACGAAGCCCACCATAGAGGCCAGATAGTATCAAAAGACACGTATCTGCATAGCGGCGATCATCAGACGTCCAGGTGTGTACTTGCAACCCACTGTATATATCGCCAATAAATGCATCTATTGCTAGTCTGCTTCCATGCGCACCACTAGACCATGTGGCCATGAGCTCTACAGTCGACGCAGCTTTGTCCGGCGAAAGCTTCATGACTTGCGCAATTTGACGCACATCGAGTGCACGAACGTATTCTGCAAGTTCTTCAGCACGCGCCAATAGTAGCGGCGCCTGGTAGGGTAGCGCTGATTCTGATTGAGTTCGCATAGTCTTCGATGAGTGCAGTAGAATTTGTAACATACGACGTAGTATAAAACAGCTCTTGCACCGATGAAAGGGCAGGCGTATAGTGAAACGTGGCTTTAAGAAAATTCTTATACAAATATGCTTACAATTACTTCAATATTAGCACTATTCACTCTCCTCGCACTTTCGACGGGTGTGTTTTTCGTAGCCAAACGACTCAACCTGCCGTACACCGTGCTACTCGTACTCGTCGGGCTACTGCTCGTACCGATCGTCAAGCTACCATACCTTGAATCTGTATTTGGCTTTCTCGGTGATATTACCCTGACGCCAGAGCTGCTGTTCTACATCTTCCTCCCTATACTGATATTTGAGTCCGGTTTTAATATGAATATCCGCAAGATGCTCGATAGCGCGTGGGCAATTTCGCTTTTGGCCGTAGTGGGACTATTACTGTCGACTCTTCTGATTGCCTTTGGCCTCTGGGCGATTTTGCCGCTCGTAGGATTCGAGATTCCATTTATCATCGCGTTGCTGTTTGGCGCTATCATCTCTTCGACAGACCCCGTGGCAGTACTCGCACTGTTCAAAGAGTACGGTGCACCGCGCCGCCTCACGATGATATTTGAAGGTGAGAGCTTGTTTAACGACGGAACAGCTGTCGCATTATTCATGGTCATATTGGCTGTGGCGATAAACGGCTTCGATGGGGTAACGACAATCTTCGATGGGGTAACGATGTTTATCGGCATGGTTGTATTCGGTATATTGCTTGGACTTGCCATGGCGGTAATTTTTTCGCGCGCCGTTCGCTTTACTCGCTCGAATGAATTCGCTACGGTAACTCTACTGATTATCTCAGCGCACTTCGTGTTCATACTCAGCGAACTTATCAACGAGTTCGGCATTTTCGGCATCCATATTCATGTGTCATCGATCATCGCAACCACTATTACCAGCCTGTTCCTCGGCAACTACGCCCGCCATACCCTGTCGCCAAAAACCGATCAGTATCTTAGCAAGTTTATCGAACACATCGCATTCATCGCAAATTCACTCGTCTTTATCCTTGCCGGCTTGCTCTTTGCTTCATCAAACGTTGACATTCGTCAGCTATGGCTCCCGATTATCCTGACCGTACTACTAGTCGCAGCAGTGCGAGTAGTGGCGGTCTATGCGGTTACCGCACCGCTGAATTCGCTTAAATTAGAAGAAAAGATTCCGCCAACGTGGCAACTACTGCTGTCGTGGGGAAGCCTCCGTGGTGCGCTCGCTATCATCATCGTATTGCTCATACCAGAAGATTTCACCGTTGCCGACTGGACATACTCATACACACCGCGCGAATTCCTGCTCGCATTAACTATTGGCTGTATCCTGGCAACGCTATTCATCAAGGCACCGCTCATCAAACCTATCATGGCTAAGCTCGGGCTCGACAAACCAGAGCCGCTCGACGACGCGCAACAAGCCGACCTCAGTATCTACTACCTTCTCACTGAGCGAGAACGCTTCCGCGCGCACAAAACAAAAGGTTTCGTAAACGATAGCGCCTACCGCGAACTTAAGCAACTGCTCGACCAGAAAATTATTGCCGCCAGAGCACAACGTGACACAATCACAGATGAGCATCATGACAAGTTATTCGATCAATCGCTTCATCTCATGGCTATTCATGTAGAAAAATTTACCTTACGGCAGCTATACGTAAACGGCGAGATCAGCGAACGAGTATTTCGTCGTATTTTCGGCAAGCTCAACGTGCAGACTGAAAAGATAGAGTACGCCCGTCACGACGAAATCGACCCAGCTGTGTACATGGACCGTAAAGATATTTTCGACCATCTTGTCAACTTTATGCAGACAGTATTTGAACGCAAGAAGAAGCAGTCGAGCGTCGAAGAGCGCCTGCAGTATTACCGTGCACAGATGATTATCGCGCGAAAAGCCGTCAAAGCTATTAAAGCTATGCAAACGGCCTACAGCGAACCTGTATTCTACGACAAAGCCTATACACGCACTATTACTCGATACGAGAACTACCGTGAACAAAACGCCAACAGGGTCGATGAACTTCTCGAAAAACACCGCGATGAGCTCATGCCATATCTTAGCTATCTGGCAAAGAAATCTATTGCCGCATCTGGCAACCGTGCCGTTGCGTACTTGCACGACCAAGGCATCACAGACGAAGAAGTTGAAGAAGCGATTCACCACAAATGGTCACATATCAGCTCATAACAGCTTGTTTCTCACTATCATAAGTAGTATCATAGAAACAGCATGAAACGTCTTTTAAAAGCGAGCTTGATTCCACTTGGCCTAAGTGCATTTGTAGTATTGATGTGGGTGCTCGTAAAAGACGTCACTATAGACGTACTCGAGCCAACCGGTAAAACAGCGATAGAGCAACGCAACCTACTATACTTTACACTCGGGTTAAGTGCGCTTGTCGTTATACCCGTGTTCGGCATGCTCGGCATGTTTGCGTACAAGTACCGCGAAGGGCGAGGTGCAGACTACAAGCCAGAAGTGGATGGCAATTATACACTCGAGGCGATATGGTGGGGCATACCAATTGTCATCATAGGTGTACTCGGGGTCATCACCTGGCAGTCGACGCACAGCCTCGACCCCTACAAGCCCATCGCATCCGACAAACCACCAATCGAAGTGCAGGTTGTCGCCTTGCAATGGAAGTGGTTATTCATCTACCCAGAATATGACATCGCAACCGTCAACGAACTGCCGCTGCCTGTCGACAGGCCAGTGCATTTCTCTCTCGCGGCAGACGCACCTATGAGTGGATTTTGGATTCCAAGTCTTGGGTCGCAAATTTACTCTATGAACGGCATGGATTCACAACTCAATCTTATGCCAGAAAAGATAGGTGAGTACAAGGGTTACAACACCAACATCAACGGCGAAGGGTACTCGAAAATGACATTCACCGCAGACGTGATGTCGGAGGTGGATTTCACGAGCTGGACAATCGCTGCTCCTGGCGAAGCGACAGACAACAACCTAAACATGGATTTAGCTACCTATAATATTCTTGCGCAGCCGAGCCTGATGGCCAAACCGCAAACATATCAGCTCGCGGAAAAAGATTTGTATGATACGATAATGGCAAAGTACATGGGGCATGGACACAGTAGCAGCTCATCAAAAACAGATGATACGGAAGGTATGAATCACGGCACTATGAACCACGGAGGAACACACTAATGGATTGGTCTTGGCTCACTGGCCGCTTGTCGGCTGACTATTTACCACAAGACCCGGTGACTATCGGCGCGGCCGTTGGTATGCCACTAGCGATACTGGCAGTACTCGTAGCAATCACGTACTTCAAAAAGTGGGGCTATATTTGGAATGAGTGGGTGACTACTCTCGATGCCAAAAAAATCGGTATCATGTACATGGGTATCGCCTTACTTATGCTAGCGCGCGGTGGTGCGGATGCATTGATGCTTCGCGCCCAGACGGCATTAGAGCCCCTAGGCATAGAGTTATTCGACACCCAGACATTCCAAGAGGTGTTTACCGCACACGGCAGCATCATGATCTTCTTCGTCGCAATGGGTGCCATGTTTGGCCTTATCAACATCGCACTACCGCTATTACTTGGTACTCGTGACGTTGCATACCCATTTCTCAACTCGGTGAGTTTCTGGTTGTTTTTCGCAGGCATGGTTATCATCAATAGTTCGCTTGTGTTTGGTGGCTTTAGTAACGGCGGCTGGCTTGGCTATCCACCGCTCACTGGTCTCGAGTATAATCCCGGGCCGGGGGTCGACTACTGGATATGGGCATTGCAAATTTCGGGTATCGGCAGCTTGCTATCTGGCATAAACTTTACCGTCACTATCCTTAAGCACCGCGCACCTGGCATGACACTCATGAAAATGCCTATCTTCGCATGGAGCGTACTCGTCGCCATGGTACTCGTCATGCTGGCGTTCCCCGTACTCACTGCGACACTTGGTATGCTTGCACTCGACCGCGTGGCAGGCATGCATTTCTTTACGTCGGACGGGGGAGGCAACCCCATGATGTATATCAACCTCATATGGGCGTGGGGGCACCCAGAAGTGTACATTTTGATATTGCCGGCGTTTGGTATATTTAGCGAAGTAGTAGCCACCTTTGCGCGTAAGCGCCTGTTCGGCTACGCCACTATGGTCGCGGCGCTTATCGGCATCATGTTCTTAAGCTTTGTCGTCTGGCAGCATCATTTCTTTACCATGGGGGCAGGAGCAAACGTTAATGCGTTCTTCGGCATCATGACAATGATTATCGCTATCCCAACTGGAGTCAAACTATTCAACTGGATCTTCACCATGTATAAAGGCAGTATTCGCTTTACCGCACCGATGATATGGTTCATGTGCTTTGCTGTCACGTTTACTATCGGTGGTGTGTCAGGCGTACTGATGGCAGTACCGGCGCTCGACTTCCAGGTACACAACACCATGTTCCTTGTGGCACACTTCCACAATGTCATCATTGGCGGCGTGGTGTTTGGCTACTTCGCGGGCATCTACTATTGGTGGCCAAAAGTATTTGGCTTCACACTGCATGACGGTATCGGCAAACTTGCAGCCTACGCTTGGCAAGTAGGCTTCGTTCTTGCATTCATTCCGCTCTACATCTTGGGATTGATGGGTGCAGTGAGGCGCCTCGATAGTTACGACGACCCCACGTGGCAACCACTCTTTATCGTATCGGGTATCGGCGTTGGTGTAATCGCACTCGGCTTCGCGCTCATGGTTATTGGCATGGCGTACAGCGTATGGAAGCGTAAAGAGTTAGCAGACACTACCGGTGACCCGTGGGATGGCCGCACCCTGGAATGGTCGGTGCCTTCACCTGCGCCATTCTACAATTTCGCCATCACACCACGCGTCTCACATAGGGACGAATGGTGGGAGCGCAAAAAAGCTGGCCTCAAAGTGCCCACAAGGAGTGACTACGAAGATATCGAACTACCTAAAAATTCTGCGCTTGGCGTCTATATCGCTGTCGCAGCTGGCTTGATCGGCATCGGGTTCATCTGGCATATCTGGTGGCTTGCGATAGTCGCACTCATTGCCGTAGTAGTGTTCGTCATCAAGCGTACATTCGACGACGATACTGAGTACACCATTTCTGCAGATACACTTTATAAACTCGACAAGGAAGCCCGCGCATGACCAGTCACGCAGCCCACATCAAAGAAAAAGCCGCCAATGCCACACTCGGTTTCTGGCTCTATCTCATGACCGACATCATGATATTCGCCAGCTTGTTCGCGACCTTTGTAATTTTGCGCGATGGCACGAACGGCGGCCCGAGCGGGCAGGAACTATTTAACCTCGAATTTGTCATGGCAGAAACATTCTTACTGCTCGTGAGTAGCTTTACCTGTGGCCTTGCGTACCTGGCAATTAAGCACGGCCAGAAGCGCCGCACGCTAGTGTTACTGGGGACTACTATTACGCTCGGTATTGGATTTTTATCCCTCGAGCTCTACGAGTTCGGCGAACTCTATCTTGCAGGTCACGACTGGACCCATAGCGCCTTCCTGTCCGCGTTCTTTACGCTTGTTGGTACACACGGACTCCATATATTAATAGGTATTATCTGGGCAATAGCGCTCGGCGATTACATCTCTAAGCGTGGTACCACACCGGATGCTGTGCGTAAATTTAGTCTGTTTGCACTATTCTGGCACTTCCTTGATCTCGTCTGGATATTCATTTTCACAGTCGTATATCTACTAGGGGCAATCTCATGAGCACACAAAGCTACGCACACGAAGTACGCCAATATACCATAGGGTTTATTGGTGCTGCGGTGCTCACGATCTTAGCATATCTATCCGTTAAGCTCGAATGGTACGATGCCACAACGACAGCGATTTTTGTACTGGTGCTCGCAGTTATGCAGTTCGGCGTGCAGGTGTATTATTTCCTCCACCTCAGAGGAGAAGCGAAGCCTCGCTGGCAAAGCTGGTCGTTCGTCTATTCTATGGCAATGATGCTCATCGTCGTATGTGGCTCGCTCTGGGTAATGTACAACCTCAACTACCGCATGGGTATGAGCGGCGAACAGATGGAGCAAAGAATGCTCGAAGAAAACAAAAAAGGCTTCTAGTGAACAAACTCGGCGTGTACTATCAGCTCGTGAAACCCGGCGTGATGTATGGCAACGTCCTTACGGGCGTTGCGGGGTATCTTTTTGCCGCAGGACATTTCGGAGCATTTAGCTGGGTAGGATTTCTTGCGACGACAGTCGGCATGACACTTGTTGTTTCGGCTGCATGCGTGCTCAATAATTATCTCGATCAAGATATTGATCAAATCATGCAGCGCACCAAAAAGCGCCCGAGCGTCACGGGGCAGGTGAGTGGGCGCGCGATGGTCATCTATAGCTTGTCACTGCTCATACTCGGCACCATCACACTCTCCATATGGACGAACTGGCTCGTCGTCACGATAGGCCTTTTGGGATTTGTCATATACGTGTGGCTCTACGGTGCACTCTCCAAGCGCCGCTCGCTCCACGGCACGCTGGTCGGTAGCATCTCTGGTGCCATGCCAATAGCAGGCGGGTACGCGGCGGTATCCGGGTCAGTGGACATAGGGCTTATCGTGGTCTTTCTCATCCTATTTTTCTGGCAATTTCCAGAGTTCTACTCCATATCTATCTATCGCCATAAAGAATATAAAGCCGCAGGTATACCCGTCATCTCAGTCGTCAGGGGAGTGCCACGAACGATTCGATGGATACTCGTAAACACAGTCCTCTACGTAGCGTTCACCATTGCACTGACACCGCTTGGCTACACTGGATGGATATACTTTGCCGTCATGATCATCTCAGGCTTGCACTGGATATATGTTGGCTTCCAAGGGTTATCATCCAAAGATCCAGAGCACTGGGCACGCAAGCGCATGTTTCGCTTATCGATGTACTATATTTTACTACTCTGCGTGATGCTGAGTGTAGGACCCTTACTGCCGTAACCGGGGACACACAAACACCCCTTGCTCAGCGCTTGTGCTTAATGCTACAATATAGCCAAACAAGTTGTACAAAATATAAAAAAGGCAAGAGACATGAATGTAACAATCGTGGGTGGCGGTTTCGGTGGCATTAAAGCGGCACTGGAACTTGCAAAAGATGAGAGCGTTAAAATCACACTCATCAGCAACAACAATAATTTCGTATACTACCCAGCGCTTTATAGCACAGCGACTGGTCATGATCATAAAGAATCGTGGGTTTCACTCGAACATATTTTTCGAGACCATCCAACTGTTCGATTAGTGAAAGATACTATCACCAAAATAGACCCAGACAAAAAGACCCTTATCGGCACCAAGGGAAATCATCGCTACCAAAAACTCATTCTTGCGCTCGGTAGCGTCACCACATATTTTGGCATCGAAGGGCTGGATCATTACGCTTATGGCATCAAGTCAGAAGATGAAATTCGTAATCTACAAAAGCACCTGTTTCGCCAGATGGGCGATCAAGGTATCATTGATAAACGTTATGTTATCATCGGCGGCGGACCAACTGGTGTAGAGCTTGCTGGAGCTCTAGGCGAGTATCTCGAAAAGCTACGCAAATTCTTTGGACTACGCGAACAGAAGATCAAGATCACCCTCGTCGAAGCTTCTCCACGTCTATTGCCGCGCATGAGCAAAGCCTCGAGTAAGGCCGCGCTCAAACGACTGCGTGCACTTGGCGTGCAAGTAGAAACGAAGAAGATTGTACAGTCCGCCACCGCAGACGGACTAGTAGTGAGCGGCGTGCCGATTCAAACACAGACTATCATCTGGACGTCCGGTGTAGCCAACGCACCATTTTATCGCAACAACTCGCAGCACTTTGAGCTCAGTCCGCGTGGCAAAGTAGTAGTTGATGCCTTCATGCAGGCTCGTCCAGATATCTTCGTAATAGGGGATAATGCCGATGTTGAATTGTCTGGCCTGGCGCAGACCGCTGTGCATCACGGAGTATTCGTCGGCCGCCATATCTTGCGCGTGAAAAACGGTGATAAGCCGAAGCCAATGAAGACTCGCAACCTAGGGGTTGTCGTGCCTATCGGCAGCAACTGGGCGATTTTCGAGCGAGGCTCCCTCAGGTTCACGGGTGCACTCGGCGCATTGATGCGTGACGCTGCAGATATCGTTGGCTATCACGATATCTTACCGATGGGCCACGCTATCGATACATGGCGCGCTGGCATGAAGCCACAACTGCGCATACCAGAAGATTTGTCAGCCGCGGACTAAGACTGAGTTCTCGCAAACGCTTGCATCTGCTCCACAATAGGGAGCAGTTTTGCTCCGCGAGGCGTGAGCGTATAAAGTGTATCGCCCGCATCTACGCGGCGCGCCACGAGCTCATGCTGCTCAAGTTTTTTCAAACGCGCAGTCAATGTAGCTGGGTTACTATCGCCGAGCGCTCGCTCGATACTGCAAAAACGTAGATCTTCTGACTCGAGTGTTGCAATAATACGCAGCGTCCAAAAATCACCAACCAAACGCAGCGTTTCTTTAAATTCCGGCTCATTGCAATACTCTTTACACAACGTCATCACTCAACACCTCTTGCTATACTTTTCATAGTACTATATAATCTAAAGCACTACAATATTTATAGTATAACTATAGCATAAAGGGGAATTATATGACAAAATCACTGGCAATCATCGTGGGCAGCACGCGCACCAACCGACTAGGGCGCAACGTCGCAGAGTGGGTGAGCGAACTAGCGTCACAGCACGGTTACGACAACGTTGAACTATTAGACCTCAAAGAGATAGACCTACCCGCATTTGATGCACCCGTTCCACCTATGTACGCACCAAACGAGAGTGCACCCGTTAAATCTTGGGCGGCACAAATTGAAGCTGCCGAGCGACTTGTCGTACTGACACCGGAGTACAATCAGAGTATCCCAGCTAGCCTCAAAGGTGCCATCGACTATCTCTCTGCAGAGTGGCACAACAAGCCAACAGCCATCGTAAGCTACGGTTACATGGGCGGGGGAGCAAATGCCGCCAAGCATCTGCGCGAAATTTTGACATTTGTCAAAACTGACCTTATCGAAGAAACCGCAGCCGTCCAACTCAATGAAGAGACAACTGCCGAGGGTACATTCCACGGAGACAAAACAACCGAAGCAGAACAGGCGAGCCTACTTACCGTACTCACAACACTCGCAGACAAATAACGAGTTATCGTGTCGCTATCGAAAGCCTCTTTGCGAAAAGGGGCTTTTTTGTTGATTTTTTCAGATGTATAGGCCATACTTAACCACAAGAAATATCACACACTAGGGGGCAATATCGAACCGCTACACGTATCTCGGTTTTGGCATAAGCGCATGTGCGAAGCTGCCGGCGTTGTTGCTGTAATTATTTTAGCTCTGTATGCATGGGGCCAACAGCTCAGCTCTAACGATGCTCTGGCAAACACACTCTACATCTCAACGCCAAATGCGGCGCTAGCTGCCATCGTGGCTTCGGCTGCTGTCATACTATACTTCTGGACACCAAAGAAGCTCGTCATGCCCGCAGCGGTCACACTGTACGCATTGCTTATCCTTACGACAGGCATGTTAGTAGTCGAGAGCGGCGGCATAGATTCACCGTTTATCGCGCTCTGGATGGCCGTTAGTGTATTCGCAGGCTTATTCGGCCTCTATGGGATTGGTGCCGTACTATTAATCGTTAACATGTACATAATATATAATTTCTTTGGACAAAATCTCACCCGAGAAGACCTGATAGTATGTGTGATAGCCGGTGAGCTGCCCATGTTCGTGAGCTACATCTTGTGGAATGGCCGAGAGTCGCTCGAAGAAGCACGTGATCACGACGTATCACAACTCAACAAGACGCTGGAGCAAGAATCCACAAAAGCCGATGCTATCATCGAGGCTATCGGTGATGGAGTTATCGTCGTCAGTCAAACAGGTGAAGTACTCCTTATTAACCCGGCTGCGCAGCAGATGACCGGCTGGTCGGCAGACGATGCCCTGCATCTCCATTTCGAATCAGTGCTGAAACTCGAAGACGAAAAAGGCGGGGTTATGGAAAGCTCGCTCAATCCAATATCGCGCGTATTGAATGTCGGACAGCAAGTACGCGAAAAGGAAATCAGCATTGTCACAAAATCCGGCAAACACATCTTTGCTGCATTTGTCGTCAGCCCAATGGGACAGTCGGGCGATGGCGCTATAGCTGTCTTTCGAGACATCACCAAAGAGCGTGATGATGAACGAGCACAGGCAGAGTTCATCTCAACCGCGAGTCATGAGATGCGCACACCGGTTGCTTCGATCGAAGGATATCTGGGACTTGCGCTCAACCCCAATACGGCCACGGTAGATGAAAAAGCCCGCGACTTCATCAACAAAGCACATATGTCAGCTCAGCATCTTGGGCGTTTGTTCCAAGATCTACTTGATGTCACCAAAGCAGACGATGGGCGACTCAAAGAGAACCCTACGGTTATTGACGTAGTTGAATTTACCAGGGATATCATAGAAGGGCAGCGTCCTAAGGCGGAAGAAAAACAGCTAAAACTTATTTACTCGCCAGATGGCACAAAAGCAACTGCAGGCACGATGGTCATCACACCAGTACTGCACACGCATGTCGACAAAGATCATCTGCGCGAAGTGCTAGACAATCTCGTCGAAAACGCTATCAAATATACACCGTCTGGCTCAGTCACTATCGACGTCACAGCGAGCGACAACTATATCCGTCTTGCTATTCAAGATAGTGGTGTCGGCATTCCCGCAGAAGATATTCCACACTTGTTCCAAAAGTTTTATCGGGTAGACAGCACCGACACTCGCGAAATCGGCGGCACAGGCCTTGGACTATACCTCTGTCGCAAGCTTATCGAAGCTATGGAAGGCCGCATCTGGGTGACTAGTGAGTACAAAAAAGGGAGCACGTTCTTTATCGAAGTGCCTCGCATCGATCACGCAAGAGCGTCGGAACTTCTGCAGCGTGAAGCAGATAGTCAACGCCAGAAGGTTGGGCAGCACAATTCCGTACCAGCTATGCCAAGCCTGAACGAGACAATCCATGAACAACCCGCAACCACAGGCGTCGTTGAACAACCCGCTGCGATTCCAACGCCGCCACCGCAAACTGCCACACCGGCTCCAGCACCTACACCAGCTCCAGTACAGCAGACATCGCCGCCAGTCGCCGCCCCATCTACACCAGCTCCGACTGCAGTCGCCGCCACCGAGCAACCCGTATACACACAGACTGCCGCACCTGCACCGCAAAAATTTGGAGCCGTTGCATACGCACCTACACCAGCTCCAGTACAGCAGACATCGCCGCCAGTCGCCGCCCAGCCTCAACCGCAAACTTTCGCCCCACAAACTGTCGAGCCAACACAACCAGCGACGAGCCCTACATCACCTCAAAGAGCTAACATACCCCTCGATACACTCGAACGAAATCCTGAACACTACGTCTCTCAGCGCCAAAACCAGCCGAAAATGTAGTTTTTCCATAAGGGGTATGGTATTTTTATAAAAGCATAGGTACAATGGAGACAATATGACTAAGATATTACTAGTAGAAGACGACAAAAGCTTACGTGAAATCTATGGTGTGCGTCTCCTTGCCGAAGGATACGACATCGTATCCGCAGGTGACGGAGAAGAAGCACTGGCAATGGCGATAAAAGAACGCCCTCAACTTATCGTAAGTGATGTGATGATGCCAAAAATCAGTGGTTTCGATATGCTCGACATACTTCGCTCGACAACCGAGACAAGAGAAATCAAAGTCATCATGATGACGGCACTCAGCAGCGAAGACCAGCGTCAACGCGGAGAGCAGCTTGGTGCAGATCGTTACCTCGTTAAGTCACAAGTTGGCATAGAGGACGTTGTGCGCACTGTACACGAAGTACTTGGCGATGCTCCTGTGTCTCAACCTAGCTTTAGCTCGTCTGCGGCACCTCAGCCGACAGCTGCGCCTGCACCAGTGCAACCTCAAAGTATCGCGCAAGAAACTCAAGCGCCGCAACAGCAGGCTGCGCCGGCGTTCGCGCCTCAACCTCCGGCACCTCAGCCGACAGCTGCGCCTGCACCAGTGCAACCTCAGCCCATCCCAGATGTACCCGAACAGCAAACACCAGCACCAGCTGCTGATATGCCTCAACCAACTGCACCATTTTCTTCACCGCGACCAGCTACGCTCGGTGAACGCGTCATTCAACCTGTCGAAAGTACCGTTACCCCCGAAGATATGGCTAGTCGTATTGCCGCAGAGCTAGCGGGAGTCGACCAGGCGCAACAGTATCAGCCTACTGAACCTCAGAGTACACAGCCGCCTCAGGGACCAGTAGCGCAGTAGCGAGTAGTTCGCTATACTACACGCATGCCTACATCTGCACCAGACGACACAGAGCGACTCAATAAATACCTAGCATTTCACCTAGGTATTTCGAGGCGTCGTGCCGATGAGCTCATAGAACAAAAGGCAATCATGGTAAATGGCACCGTAGCGTCTATTGGCGCTCGTGTCACCGATACAGACAGTGTACTCGTACACGATGCACCCTTAGTTAAGCGTCCGGCATACACCTATCTTGCGCTTCACAAGCCTGTTGGCTACGTCTGTTCACGCAAGCAACAAGGGGACTTGCCGACTATCTACTCACTCATACCAGAAAAGTACAGTCATCTTAAAACCGTCGGTAGACTCGATGCCGACAGCTCTGGATTATTGCTTATGTCAGACGATGGCGACTTTACACTCGAGATGACGCATCCGCGCTACTACAAACAAAAACGGTACGAAGTATCTCTCGACCACAATCTCGCACCCCTTCACCAACAGATGATCAGTGACTTTGGCATCCAACTTGAGGACGGGCCAAGTAAACTCACCCTCGAGCGCATGAGCGACACCTCACGCAAAGATTGGCACGTCATCATGAGTGAAGGCCGCAATCGACAAATACGACGCACGTTCGCTAGTATTGGCTACGGAGTAAAACGGCTCCATAGAACGCAGTTTGGTTCATACACATTAGCCAGCTTGCCGCAAGGCGACTGCATGGAAGTTGCTAAGGCGTAGTCTCAGCCATAGGCATACTCAGAGCCATCATCTCCGACTGCCACGCATCAAGCACCTCACCGATCTGCCCCCATGTAACCCGATGAGTCTGCTGAATTCGCACATATGAGGATCTATCAGTATCCGTCAGGATATCCATCACCTGAGGTGGTATCGTATGACCGATGAACTGAAGCATGTGCTGCAGGCCGACTGCAGCTTGCTCAAACGCATAGTGGAGCGCTTCTGCACTTAGCACCTCTTCGTCGTAGTCCATGCCGCCCTCAGGAAACGCGATAAGGTTGTCATAACGAGCTTCCGTCGTAGTCACTCCAGACCAGCGGCTTTTATAGGTATCCATATATTGCATTATACATCATAATATGTTATAAATTAAATATTGACAAACGCTCTTTGGCAAAGCCTAGTTCTGCTTATGCTCGCAAAGTTTTAGCACCTCTGTTATAATTAGCTCCATATGGCAAGCAAGCTCCCAACCGTAGCAATCATCGGTCAAGCGAACGTCGGCAAGAGTTCGCTTTTTAATCGCATGGTCCGCGCTCAACAGGCAATCGTCGCCCGCGAACCCGGCACCACGCGTGACAACGTACTTGGCCGAGTCGAACACGATGGATTCCAGTTTTGGCTCGTGGACACAGCTGGCATGAAAGACCCTGATGATGAGTTTGAAGCGTCTATCCAAGAGCAGATCGAAGAAGCGGCCGTAGCGGCAGATGTGATACTCGTTGTCGTAGACAGCACTATGTATGTGTCTGATCACGACCGCGTCGTTGCGAAAAAAGCACTCAAGAGCAAAAAGCCCGTCATCCTCGTACTCAATAAAACAGATCTTAAGGGTAGTCTCCCTGTCGACGAATTCCGTCGTCTGGGCATCAAGCAGATGGTGCAAACAAGCGCGGAACACAACCGCGGCACACTTGGCCTGCTCGACACGATCGTCACAGAGATCCCACGCCGCACCGAGGCAGAAGCAGACGATGTATTCCGCGTCGCACTGATAGGCCGTCCAAATGTCGGCAAGAGCAACCTATTTAACGCAATGGCGGGCAAGCAACAAGCACTTGTTGCAAATATCGCGGGCACCACCCGTGACGTCAACCGCGTGCAAATCAAGTACAACCAACGCAACGTCGAACTTCTCGATACCGCTGGTGTACGTCGTCAAGGCAAGCAAGAGCGGGGGATTGAGAAATTCAGCGTACTGCGCACCCTACAGGCTATCGAAGAAGCGGATGTCTGTCTGCTACTTATCGATGTCAACGATATCGGCGTCGCGCTCGACCAACGCCTTGCAGGCATCATCGCCGAAGCTGGCAAAGGCCTGATCGTCGTAGTCAGCAAGTGGGACAGCGTCGAAGGAAAAGATGCCTTCACTCGTGATGCACTAGCACCGCGTATCAGCCGACATCTCAAATTCGTACCATGGGCACCACTCATTTTCACTAGTTCTGTCACCGGCCAAAATGTCACTAAAATATTCGACCTTGCCCTCGATATCGAAGCCCGTCGCGAACAAGATACCAAAACACGCGTACTCAACGACCTATTGCAACGTGCCGTCCAAGCACATCCACCTTCCGGACTCAAGAACACCCACCCGAAACTCCGCTACATCGTCCAGACCGACACAACACCTCCTTGGTTCGTCATTCACGGGAGCAACCTCAAGTTCGTTCACTGGAGTTACAAGCGCTACCTAGAGCGACTTCTGCGCGAAACCTACAATTACGCTGGTATGCCGATCAAGTTTAGCTTTATCGACGAAAAACAGGTGAAAAGCAACAAAGAGCGCCTCGCCAAAGGACTCGCTCCTGTCACGAAACGCTATAAGGCCGAAAAAAACGCCCCTGAAGTAGAGTAGTACTGTGGATATAATTGAGTTCGTAAAGTCCTTTCCTATTCGTACATTTGAAAAAGGAGAGATAGTTGCATCTGCAGGCGAACCGAACAATAAGTTCTTAGCCATCCGAGAAGGTAATATCAAAGTATCATCGATCGACGACGTAGGTAGACATAAACTACTGTGGCTTGCTGGTCGGTTCGACCTTGTGCCGCTAGAGCAATTTTTCAGTCACAAAAGATTACGATACTATTACAGCGGCTACAGTAACGGCTCAGCTTACGTCATCGACAAAAAACAACTTCTCGATGCGTTTCACGCCCACCCTATAATGGCTAGTGAAATCGCTCGAGGCCTCAGCGAGCATTACGATGACATACTAGAGCGTATGAACTCGCTCGAGCAATCTGATGTGCGCACCAAGATACTGCACATTATATACAATCTGTGTGTCAAATTTAGTTCAGCCGAAAAGGTAGACCTGCACACCATGGGCCTCAACCTCACGCATCAAGATTTGGCCGATATGATTGGATCTACGAGAGAAGCCACGTCTGTGGAACTAAGTAAATTACGAAACGAGGGTTACATCAGCTATTCTCGATCGGAATTCTCTGTAAACTTGGTGAAAATCAAAGAAGAAATCAATCTATATATCACAGAGTGATCCACTACTTATGCGGCAGCAAGATGCCCGTAATACCTTTGATAAGCCCCCCAACAAGTGAAGTGCCTTGCGGTGAATCGGTGCTCGCTGGAGCCTGCTGAACTTCAGGTTTCGATTTTTCCGGCGACGGGTCGATCGGTGCTGGCCGTGACATTGTCGCAGAGTCTGTGGGTGATTGGCTAGTGTTGACTGCAGCAATCTGATCTCGCGTCACTGTCCTGTCGGCTCCAGTAGCGGCCGAAGTAGCAACAGCGCCAGAAATCGTCACACCCTCTATACTGTTGGCCTGGGCATATCTTTGATCGTTAGATACTGCGCTGCCATTCGCTGTATCACCAGCATTCTCTTTCGATAATCGCGCAGACTGCACACTAGCCAGCACTCGACGTCCGTCCTCGCGCCCCTGGACTTTACTTACAGTAGATGAAGCTTGCTCTGTGTTCTTCTTCATCACCAAAAGACCTGCCGTGTAGAGACCCGTCGCAACCAACGCCACAACTACATAAAGTCCTAATGTTCGAATATTTAGTATCTTATTTTCCGTATTCATCATTGTATTACTTTACTCTAAATTCGATACTCAATCAGTAAGATATCTTACGCTCACGCTGCATATACTACTTTTTTATAAAGTAAGAAATTCCACACCAGACTGACCCCAGAAGCAAGTACTTTACAGCCAAGAAGTATTAAGTCTTGATCGATAACCGGAAAGGTTGTGCTCAACACGAACTCACTACTAAGTATCACTATCGGCTGCACCAGCCATATTCCGGCAAGTGTAACCAGCAAAAACAACACAAGTCCTTTCGCGCCAACAAGTTTCTTAAAAGTAAACTTCGAGTTTAACGCAAAGCTAGTGAGAAGGGCGAGCGTGGTAGATATAAAATTTGCTATCAGGAAATATACACCGAACAGAGACGTGAGTACGAAAAACATACCAAAGTCAACCGCAGTATTTGTAGCGCCCACTGCTATAAATCGGACGAACTGCGTATCTCTTAAGGGTGACTTCACTGCGTGTCCGGCATAATTACTGGCTGCGGGTTATAGCCTACGCGGAAGACATGAAGCGTCATGTCTTCAGTGTATTCCTTCGTATATGTTTGCTCGTAGCGTTGGACGAAGTAATCAATCACTTCCTCTTCATAACCTTGGTCGTGGCTTGCAAGTATGTAGATATAATCGTGGCCTTTTATGAGGGCGTCAACCTCACCGCCTAGGGTATCTTGATTAAAGTCCGGAAGACCCCCTTCGTTCTGTCTATCCCAAAATGGAATTGTTCGTATTTGACTGTCGCCATCGTAGCTATACTCGAATGGATATACGGTGAAGGGCGACGTAAGCGCAACAATATCGTTAACAGTGGCGTTCTCTTCTATGTAATTTGCGGCTTGCTTATAGTCTTCGCGGACAGGGTTGAGAGGCGTAGACATCTGCAGATAAAACATGTAGCCTACGGTCGCACACCACAGGACCAGGGCTGATATAGCAACTTTTTTAGAATACCTACTGAGTAACCAGACTGCCGCGATGTACAACGGGGCAACCGCGGGCATCATGTAGCGACTCACAAAAAAGGGAGTAACAACAAAACTCAACACGAAGGCAAGTAATATAGGTACAAATCCAGCGAATAATAAATATCCGACAGGCGCATCCAGTTTCATTTTTCTTCTCACGGTCATAAACGCAACAATCACTAATATTGGCCAGGCTGATAATATGATGGAGTTGACTGCATCGGTTTGGAATCCAAACATAAACTGCGAGAAAACATTAAAGAAATCGATCGTACTAGGGGACTGCAGAAGAGGGCGTGTGTTGCCTGCTGCACCTTGTTGAATAAAATAATAAACCCACGGCATCAAAGAAAGCAGTGATGCTATCGCAATTGCAATAAACTTTTTCAATGAACCCTTCGGAAACAGCGCTCGGTTAAACAAGAAATAGATCGCTTGCGCTGCGAGCGTGAACAAGAAAAAGTAATGAGAGTAGACGCCAATGATCGCGGTGATTGCATACCCGCCCCAGCCTTGTTTATGCTGCAATATTCTCGTAAAGAAGTACTGGCTTAGTAGCGTGAAAAATGTCAAGAGTGTGTACATGCGAGCTTCGTTGGCGTACCAACTCATAAACGGCGACAATGCGAACAAGGTAGTGAGCACTAAAGACCACCTGATACTCAGCACGGTCCGTGCCAAGAGGTACACGATAAAAATTGATAGTGTGAAGAATAGCAGCGACATATAGCGAGCGGCTTCGACGCTCGTGCCAAAAATCACCATCCAGTAATGCAGCAGTATATGGTACATGGGCACGTGAACATCCTGTGCGACAATTTCAAGCGTTCTTCCAAGAGAATGAGACGATTGCCAGATGCTTTGCGCTTCATCCAGGCGGATACTTTCACCCATCATAAACATATAAGAAATCGTTAATACAGCCCCAACCAACGTCAGCAAGTAGGCGAAGATTGAAATGCGCTTCCATAGCACAGGCTTATCGTTGCGTGATCGAATATTTTTCATCTATACATTCTCCTTTGCAACTTCAGATTTCTGAGGAGATTTACGTGATAAAAACATATCGTGACTATCCTTGAAGGTACGAATTTTTGATTTCACGTCAGGTGCCGCCGCCATAATGAATGGGATGAACGCAACAATATTGACGACTGCCCATGCAGTATTGGCGATCAATGAATTACTGACACCCTCGCGTGACACAGCAAGCGCTACACCTATTACAACGAGTGCAATATATATCATATGAGGGATTGCTAAGTATAAAAAGTTACCCTGTATTGCACTCTTCGAAGTCACTACAAATGACGTCTTCTGATTACGCAGTACGGCTATGAGCGCATGTATCTGCAAGTAGAATGAGCTGATTGAAAATGATATAGCTCGAAAAGTATATGAGTAATTACTTGTTTTCTGTAGCAAATACAAGCTAAGGAATATATACGGAAGGAATATCAGAGCCAATGTCATAGAAGATGTAGTGATTGCGGTCACGCCACTGTATAAAAACACCAGTGGAATAAGGGCATCAATCAGCACAACAGACCCCGAAAGGTAATAGCTTGCAGAAGCCAGATATTGAAATTTTTGCTTCCACGACAGCCCTCGTCGAAACAGCGGGTTGTAGCGAAATATCACTTCCAAGCTACCACGAGTCCACCTGAACTGCTGCTTGTAGTACGACAGGAAATCCTCTGGCGCCAATCCTTCGGCGAGCACCTCGTCCACATACACGCTTTGCCATTTTTTTTCATGGATGAATAGGGAAGTCAAGAAATCTTCTGCTATGTTGAACTCACACATACCGCCAGCTTCGTTGAGCGCCTCTCGAGATAGCACCATGTTCGTGCCACACATAAAGACTGAATTCGAACGGTTTTTTCCTTTCATGATAGGACCAAAGAACAGTGACTGCTGGTCCCATGCGGTTTGTGCGACAGTATTAACTTTCTGATTTTTATAAAACTGCGGCGTCTGCACAAAACCCATACGCTCATCGACAAAATAGCCCATCGTTTTCTTCAGGAAATCAGGTTTTGGCACATGATCTGCATCAAACACCACTACATACGGTGATGTCGTCTGCCTGAGTCCATTATTTAAATTTCCTGCCTTCGCACCACCGGGTATGCGCCGAGTGATGCAGTTAACCCCCATACGTACGGCGAGTTTTTCTATATCTTGCCAGTTATCTTTCTTAGCGACAAATCCATCGTTGAGAATATGAATAGAAAAGTTAGGATACTTCATAGCCTTCGCTGCGCGCACCGTCTCTTCTACTATCTCAACCGGTTCACCGGCGACAGTAATAAACACGTCTGCGGCACGATCGAATTTTTCGTCAAAACGTCTATCTTGAACAGGATTCCATGTGGTTGCTGAAAAACCGATAATTTGCCATATATGGAATACTTCACCGATAATCAATGCAACAAACAGGTATATGTTGCCGTGCTCGAAAAAGAATGTAATCGCGACAAAATACAGTATCGCAAACATGACGTTTAGCGCGAGAAACTTTTTGTTATGTTCGCCGCGAAGAAACGCGAATCGTGGATTATTCTGAACCATATGTCCCCGCAATATCTGGAAGTTTATCTAAATATAATGCCATGCCAAACCATGCCCAATTATCGTCGTAGTAGCTTAGCTCTGTGCGCCAGCTCTGGGTATCAGGGTTGTAATTTGGCAATAGTTTCTGTTCGTATATCTCAGTGGCAACCTCTGGGTCTTCGAGTACAAAGTACCCAAGTGACGCCCCGTAGCTAGATGGAACAGAATCATCCGTCTCTACTTGTCCATCATGTGTATATATAGAGGCGAGCTTATTGTTTTCTCGCCAATCCGTCTTGAGCGTTGTATACTTCTCAAGCACCTGCTTGGCACGGACATCGTTGTTATATCGGTAATCCAATGCAAGCCTCCACGGTGTACGGAACGCATCATAGCCATAATGTGTATCAAGCTGCGAATCTGGCTCGGCTGCGCCAGTAGTACGATTGATGCGCACCCAGTTCGGCGTCAAGCCGGCAGAAGATTCGGTATCAAGCGTTGCATCGGCCGTCGCAAATAAAAGTGCGTAAGAGTTATCCACGAGCGCATCCCAATCATGCGCTGGATCTATTTCTGCGAAAACCCTGTAGGCATAGGGCGCAAAGTAAGAAGGGTTAACAACGACAGAAGTCTTATCTCTTCTTTCTATATCATTCGCAACTAGCACAGGATTACCCTGAATTCTGACAACTTCTTTTTCCCATACTTGTTCGATGATATCCTTTGCGTCATATAGGTACGTATCGTCTTTCCATCGATTTGACGCCATCACGAGCGCATAGGCAATATCTACATCTGCATCGGTCGCCGTGTTCTGGCCGCCCTGTTCGGTCTGTATCCCATAGCTTCCATCTGGTTTTTCACCGAAGCGCCAAGAGATGAGTTTATCGTCTCGCTGCATATTGTCTTTCGTCCACTGCCATGTGTCGTCAAAAGTCTCTTGATCATCCATCCATGCGGCGCGCATCATGGTGTAGCTCTGGCCTTCGGACGTAGTTGCATTACCTAAGTGACCATCGAGTGCACGCAGTGTACCTGGCTCAAGAATATTTTTTTTGTATGTACTCCATAGTTCAAGCAACATACGCGAATCCGAAAACACCATTGGTGCGCCATTCTGATTTTTTGGTACGTCTATGCGGTTACTCTGCACACCAAAATATATCCCCACCATAGCCAAAATAGTTACTCCGCCAATTGCTATTTTTGCGATTAATCGTCCACTCATCTAAACCTCACTCTTTAAGCTCGCGTATGTGCGAATATTTGCATTGTATGCTTCTTTTACTTTTCTGCCGGAAACGCGCGTTCTCAGCAATACCGACGACTTTGCAAGCTCGACCGATGTCTTGAATACGTTCACTTTTGCATCTCCGCTCGTACGACCAGCAAATTGTATGTCGTGTGTAAGTATACGAGCGCTACCCAACAAACAATTAACGATAAATTCTAAGTCAAATGACCATTGAGAGGGCCGAATACTCATGTTTGTGTAGACGCTTTTTTTAAAAACTTTCAAGCCAGACTGTGTGTCATACTTTATACCAAATAGTGCTTGAATAAATAAAAGGTTGAAGGATTTACTTACAAAATTGCGCACAAAGCCCGCCTTCGCGTCTAGGCGTCTCGACAATGCAACATCGGCATTATTACGCGTAAGTTTCTCTATCATCTTCGGTATATCTTCTGGCGGATATTGCAAATCAGCATCAATCATGCAAATTAATCTTGTCTTAGCTGCGTTGAATCCTTGTATGACGGATTGAGCTTTGCCGCGCTTGCCGCGCTTCAATTCCATAGATACAGGGTAACGCTTCACAAGACTCTTAATTTTCTCGATCGTACCATCAGTAGAGTTATCGTCAATAAACAATATGTTATATGGTATGTTTGCAAGAACCATACTCTTGTCTATCCGCTCGGTCAAAGGAGTGACGTTATCTACTTCATTTAGCGTTGGCACGACAATAGTAATATCTCGCATGTTTTATCACTCCTTTCAAATTACTTGCAATATTGACTTGTTTAAAGTGAGTATAGTAGGAATGCGATGTGCGTTCCGTAAGATACCTTACATAAGGCGCATATCGCCGACACCTACAGGTGTAAATTGTGTGGTTTAATAGTTAGTAATGAATCTTTACTCGCATCAATCGTGCAAAGCGAAATCATGACACGAACTATCCAACGCGATATAATCGCTCGTCTCAAAAACGCCGAGATCTTGCGTTACGCCCAACTCAAGCCAAGTCCTGACATAGCCAACGATCTATACAATTATCACCTCAAGCAACTCATTGAACATGGTTTGGTCGAAAAAATTGAAGCCGGCTACAGATTATCTCCCGACGGCAGGCGACATGTTGCCGACGTACACCACACCAGCGATCAAGCTGATCGCTTGTTTAAATTCAACGCCCTTCTTGTCGTCACACGAAGAGTCGAGGGGACTCTTCATATACTTAACCAACGTCGCACCTCGCAGCCTTCTTACGGTATCGTTGGTCTTCCTGGTGGCACTATACTCAAGTCCGAACCGCTGCTCGATGGTGCCCGGCGCAAGCTTACTCAGGAAACAGGACTTTCCGGTAGCTTTCGTTACCTCGGCACTGAGCGACGAATTTTATACGAAGGTGCGCGATTGTTTTCGGATGTACTATTTCCATTTTGCCTGTGCGAGGACACCACGGGCGAACCGATACCCACAGAATTTGGTGAAAACTTTTGGTCACCAATAGACGAAGCCATAGCAAACGACAGTCGCGCCCACGACCACATCGATTACATCCCCAAGGTGCTCGAAGCCATTCGCAACGATACACTCACAGAACTCCAGGGGTTTTACCACGAACAAATATCCAGGTAATCTTATTAACAAAAATCAAGAGAGGATTACCTCTCTTTTTTCATAATATAGCACGAGCTAGGATAGAAGCATGACAGGAAAATTATCACTCACACACGACGGCGTAGACATGCTCGATTACTCAGCACACATACGTAGCAATGTTGCACGAGCAGCGACTGCATGGCAAGACTTTACTACGCTGGACCAACGCACCAAGGAACAGTTTGCCGCCACATCGCTGCAGTCTGGCACCGGCTACGAGAAAAAGGGGAGTGGCGAACGCGAAAGCCACGACATCAAAGAGAATTTCGACATCACCCGAGCCAGTCTCTCACATCTCGCCATGACAAGCCACACCAATCCCATTGCATCACACTTCATATCAGCGGCAGGTGAACTATTTGATGACCTTGAGAGACTGATCGCTGCCGAAGGTGAGCGTATAGAAAAAAAGTATGCAGTTACGGGGTTTGCTAAAGAAGCAGCGACCAGCGCCTCATCAGCATTTGTGCGATTTTTATACTACCCGCCCGTGCCGACAGGCACCGTGATAGGCGAGCCCCATGTTGACCATAGCGGTTTTACTTTTCATCTCTACGAATCTACTGATGGCTGCGAACGACTGACCCTCGATACACGCAAATGGCAACCCATGCCGGTGAGCACCGAGCAAGCCGCACTGTTTGCTAGCATGCAAACGCAACTATTCAGCAATGGGAGGGTGAAGGGCTTGTGCCACCGCATACTTGCAAATGACACGACAGCTCGCGTTGGTCGCAGTTCCATCGTCTGCTTCACCCCACTCGTCAACATGCCAACATACGACCGCAAGACACACGGGCGACTACAGGAGATGAAGCCAGGATTTAATTACGCTATATCAACTGCGCAATTTCGGAACTACTTTAAATAATCTTCTCTCCAGCCATTTCACCGAGCATAAAGCGCCATAGTCTGAACTTTAGTGCGACAATAATCATATTCCCCACTTTGGTTTTCGGATCGTTTCGTTATACTATAGAGAGTCATGAAACTAATTCTCGCACAAGGCAACCCCGGCTCAGAATACAAAAACACACGTCACAACGTCGGGTTTTGGCTGCTGGACGCCTATGCGTCGACTCATGACATTGATTGGTCTGAGAAGACGAAATTTCACTCGTATATAGGCGAGTACAATCACGAAGGAGAAAAGATATTGCTCGTCAAACCGACGACATACTACAATGACACCGGCATTGCGGCACGTGCATTGGTAGATTTTTATAAACTTGGTCCAGCTACCGACATATTAGTCATCCATGATGATCTCATGCTGCCGTTTGGTACTATTCGCACACGAGAAAAGGGCAGTGATGCGGGCAACAATGGCATCAAGTCTCTCAACGCGCACATCGGACAAGACTACAAACGGGCTCGTGTCGGCATATGGAGCGAACTAGCAGATCGCATGGATGCAACGGCATTTGTGCTCGGTAAGTTTACGGAAGACGAACGAGCGGTACTAAGCGACCTACGACCAGTAGCCGACAACATCATCGACACATTCGTTTCCGGTAATTTCGAAACGACCAGTCGCAAAGCATAATATTCAGTGCAAAATTAAATATTTTTGCGACATATTTGCAGATTATCTTTTGTGTTTGTACAGTAGCTGTAGTAATGATTATTTATGAGACTTTTCAGCTTTTTTGGAACGAATATACAAAAGAGAGCATCAACAAGCATGGCTTCAAAGACTGGCAGGTTGTCAACATACGCCACACCAGTGATGCCGAATATGCCTTGCAGTACCATAGTGGCAACGACGACCTAGGCTTTCAGCCTCTCGTGATCACCGAAGCGAATCCGTTTTCACATGAAGCGCGACAGACGCTCGTAAAACATGTAGCGGATGTTGTTGCAGATTCTTTCACCGAGTATAGCCGCAGACAATATAACGATAGCTTTGACAAGAAATTCGGCAGTTTCAAACCCGACACCTTTAAGGCATTTGCCGAGTACGATGACTGGGACTCTTTTTATTACGCCTGGCTCGAACGTGCACGCCAGCCCGTCTTCCATATGAATATACCGCTACTGATTGACCATACTCCTCAGATCGAATACTGGACCCGCAAGCAGTCGGGCCAAGAAATACTCCCACACCAACGTCTTCTTATCACCACATACTTTGTCACCGAAAATCGTTTTTTTGATTTTTTTATTAAGAATATAACCGACGGCCAAGCGCAGCAGATTCATCAGATGACTCAGAGTCGTATCGGTCTGAACCTAGAGCTACTCTACACGAAAAAACCTGCTGCTCATGTCCGAATATAGTCCATCAGCACCAGACTACGAGCACTACTCTAGTGAGTTCGCCAATCCTCAAGAGTCTTTAGTATATGACCTACACGACCATGCCGCGCATGGCGAGGTGGGGCACGTGTGCTCAGCAGAGTGCCAGCACACACAAGAAGAGTCGAACAAGTTTGCCGAC
>Ga0115011_10000212_pt1 | contig 53781 bp, 37 predicted proteins | sample TroAtlMetagenome_2_FD_88705 | JGI IMG/M metagenome (GOLD analysis project Ga0115011, IMG submission 88705) | Marine eukaryotic phytoplankton communities from Atlantic Ocean - Tropical Atlantic ANT8 Metagenome | ecosystem: Environmental > Aquatic > Marine > Oceanic | place: Tropical Atlantic... | reverse complement strand
GTGCCTGCAATTCTTCTTTTATGGTGACGATAGTTTCTTTAAGAATATTTAAAAATTTAACTCCCTGCGCCCCATCTATTACACGATGATCGTAAGAAAGTGACATTGGGAGCATGAGACGGGCTACAAAGGTATCGTTATTCCATACTGGCTTTTGATCAGCACGAGATAGGCCTAGGATGCCTACTTCTGGCGCATTGATGATCGGCGTGAACGAGGTGCCTCCTAATCCGCCTAAACTGGAGATGGTGAATGTACCACCGGTAATGTCATTTTTGGTTAGCTTTCCATCTCTGGCTTTACTGGAGAGATCGCGTAGATCCTTGGTCAATTGGACACAGTTTTTTTCGTGAACGTTACGCACGACCGGGACTACCAAGCCATTGGGAGTGTCTACAGCGATGCCAATGTTAACATATTTTTTTAATATTATGCTTTGCTCGTCATTGGATAGAGACGAGTTCATAGGTGGCAATTCCTGTAAAGCCTTGGCTACCGCCTTCATTACGAATACGAGTAGAGTGAACTTGATGCCAGATTCGTTTTTTGCCTCGGAGGCATTGAGTTCTTTGCGCAAAGCCTCAAGTTCGGTTACATCCACTTCGTCCCACTGAGTGACGTGCGGAATCTTAACCCAGTTTCGATGTAAGTTGGCTCCAGTAAGTTTTTTTATTTTCGAAAGTTTTTCTGTCTCAGTTTCGCCGAATTGATTGAAATCGACATCTGGCCAAGGCAGTAGGCCAAGGCCTTCTCCACTACCTCCGGACTCTAATACTCGAAGTGCCTCTTTGACGTAGTTTTGAACGTCTTCCTTGATGATGCGTCCTTTGCGGCCGGATCCACGGACCTTAGATAAATCCACTCCAAATTCACGGGCTACACGGCGGACAGATGGGGAGGCATGAGCGAATTCTTGGTTTTCTACAAAACCACTTTGCTTTTTAATAGATTGTTGTACCTGTTTTTGAGCTGGTGCTTGTCCAAGATCCTGATTTGGGGGGGTAGAGGATGGGACTGAGTTTGCCTTTTTGCTGTCCGGTAATTCGGCTGTTTCCATCACTAACACTGTAATCCCAGTGCTAATTGATTCGCCAACTCTCACATTGATTTCAATAACCTTGCCGCTATGAGTGGAAGGTATCTCCATCGCAGCCTTGTCGCCTTCGACACTGATAATGGATTGTTCTATTTCAACTTGATCACCAACTTCGACATGAATTTCAGTCACAGTTACTTCATCCGTACCTACGTCGGGTAAATGAAGTTCCTTAGAAACAATATCTAGCTTGTCTGATTCTTTTTCTTCCTGATCTGTTGTGCATTCGGTTTTGGCTGGCTCGTCTTCGCTAGTGTTGAGCATCAGAATAAGTGTGCCCGTGGAAACTGAGTCGCCCACGGCTATCTTGATTTCTTTTACTATCCCTGACTTTGGAGATGGTATCTCCATTGCAGCTTTGTCGCCTTCGACACTGATTAAAGGTGTATCGACCTCGATTTGTTCATCAATGCTAACAAGTATTTCTGTTACGTCTGCAGCATCTGTTCCGATGTCCGGTAGATGGATTTCGATTTCCATGATTCGAGTTTAGCTGAACAGCGGGTTAGTTTTGCTAGTATCTATTCCGTACTTTTTGATGGCCTCAGTGACAGTATTTTTCTTCACATCGCCACGTTCAGATAACTGGCTCAGTGTTGCGAGAACCACATAATGTCGATTGACTTCGAAGTGAGTACGGAGATTCTCCCGGCTATCAGATCGGCCGAAACCGTCCGTACCTAACACCAAATATGATTCTGCGGGGATAAATGCTCGGATTTGTTCCGCATAATTTTTCATATAGTCGGTAGCGGCTATAGCTGGTTCATTTCCCATTACATCGGTAACGTATGGTGTTTTCGGTTTGTCATCAGGGTTTAGCATGTTGTGGCGGATAACGTCTTGTCCATTTCGTGTGAGTTCATTGAACGACGTCACACTATAGACATCTGAGCCAATGCCATATTCTTCACTAAGAATCTCGGATGCTTTGATTACTTCGTTGAGAATTGTGCCAGATCCAAGGAGTTGGACTTTTGCCATTTTGCCATTCTGACTGAGTAATTTGTAGATACCTTTGCAGATACTTTTCTCCACGCCTTTTGGCATAGCAGGTTGAGAGTACGTCTCGTTCATGAGAGTAAGGTAATAGTAGATGTTCTCTTGATCGGGGCCGTACATGCGGCGAAGCCCATCTTGAATAATTACTACCACCTCATAAGCAAAAGCTGGATCGTATGAAATGCAGTTGGGAACTGTACCAGCGAGTATATGACTATGGCCGTCCTCGTGCTGAAGTCCTTCGCCGTTCAGTGTGGTTCGCCCAGCAGTAGCACCGAGCAGAAAACCACGTGCTTGTTGGTCTCCCGCTAGCCAAGTCATATCGCCTACTCTTTGAAAACCGAACATAGAATAGAAAATGTAGAATGGGATTATAGGAAGATCGTGTGTGCTGTAACTAGTGGCAGCCGCAACCCAAGAGGAGATTGCCCCAAGTTCGTTAATGCCCTCCTGCAGTACCTGACCACTTATGGTTTCCTTATAATAGGACACGCCTTCACGATCCTGAGGTGTGTAATTTTGACCGTGTGGATTATAAATGCCGATTTGCCGGAATAATCCTTCCATGCCAAATGTACGAGCTTCGTCAGCCACAATCGGGACAATATTTTTACTAATAGATTTATTCTTAAGTAAAATATTCAATGTTCTAACGAAAGCAAGTGTCGTCGATATTTCACGGGATTGTTCTGTCAATAGGCTTTCGAATTCTTCAAGTGCCGGCACTTTAAATTCGCCAGTGAATTTAGCGGAGCGTTGTGGGAGATAGCCGTGTAAGGACTTTCTGCGGGCATGAAGGTATTCGTATTCGACCGAATTCTCTTCTAAAGTGAGATAGGGGAGACTAGGAATTTCTTCGTCGGTAACACGGTCATTTAGCCAAAGTCGGTCGCGCAAGTGAATTATGGACGATAGGTCCATTTTTTTAACCTGATGGGCAATGTTTTTGCCTTCGGCAGCAGTTCCCATGGAATAGCCTTTGATAGTCTTTGCTAAGATTACAGTAGGCCGGTCAACGGTTTCTTCAGCTTTTTTTAGTGCAGCATAGATTTTAGATGGATCGTGCCCTCCTCGCCGTAGTGCGAATATTTCATCGTCGCTCATGTCTTCGACTAAAGCGGCTGTTTCTGGATATTTCCCAAAGAAATGTTCGCGGACATAGGCTCCATCTTTGGATTTAAAATTCTGATAATCTCCATCGACAGTTTCTTCCATCAGCTGTAGTAGCTTGCCGCTTTTGTCTTTGGCGATTAATCGATCCCATTCTCCACCCCAAATGACTTTTATTACATACCAACCAGCTCCTCGGAATAGCCCTTCAAGTTCCTGGATGATTTTACCATTGCCCATTACAGGGCCATCGAGTCGCTGTAGATTGCAGTTAATCAGAAAACAAAGATTATTGAGTTTTTCACGGGCGGCAAATGAGAGTGCTCCGCGGGATTCGGGTTCATCCATTTCACCGTCACCAAGAAAAGCGTAGACTCTTTGATTTGAAGTGTCTTTGAGTTGGTTGTTTTCTAGGTAGCGTAAAAAGCGTGCCTGATATATTGCAGAGATAGGGGCAAGTCCCATTGAGACTGTTGGGAATTGCCAGAAATCTGGCATCAATTTTGGATGAGGATAAGAGGAAAGGCCATTGCCGTGTACTTCCTGTCTGAAGTTGTCGAGTTGTTCTTCGGTTAACCGACCTTCTGCAAAGGCGCGTGCATAGATTCCTGGTGATATGTGTCCCTGATAATAAATCAAGTCTCCTTTGTCTTGTTCATTAGGTGCACGGAAAAAATGATTGAATCCTACTTCATAAAAGGTGGCTGCGGATTGGTAGGAGGCCATGTGGCCTCCTAGTTCCATATCTTTCTTAGAAGCTCTCAGTACCATCATTATGGCATTCCATCTGATAATGGAGCGGATTCGTCGCTCAATGATGATATCTCCAGGGTAAGGATGCTCCTCAGATAGTGGGATAGTGTTACAGTACTGGGTGTGAATACCTGTTGGTAAATCGACACCTTTAGCCAAAGCTTCATCGATGACTTGCTCTACAAGAAATTGAGCACGCTCAACGCCTTCTGTCTTGATGACAGAATTAATTGCTTCAAGCCACTCGTTAGTTTCAGCAGGATCTATATCGTTCATTGGATAAAAACAACAATACGAATAAAACTTTTTGTTAAAAAGTATTCTATCAGAAATAATGGGGAATGCGGTTTCTGCATAATCTCCATCAAGATCGTTTAATTAATCAAACGATCTTCTTAGCTCCTCAGCAAAACACGCGTGGAAAAAATAGTCTAGTTGGGTTAATTAGTCAAAAAGCCTTTTTGTGGATTTAGATTATTTTTTGTTCCGCATTTTGACTTTCCAGTCATCTGGTTTTTCGGAAATATTACTATTATCTTCGTAATGATTTTGGAGCTTCGTTAAACGATTCTTGATTCGCTTTTGAAGTTTGGTGTGTTCTGGTTTGCCGTAAATGTTATTCAGTTCATCCGGGTCTTTCTTGAGATCGTACAATTCCCATTCATCACCAAACTGATAAAAATGCATTAGCTTATATCGTTGTGTGCGAATGCCGTAATGGCGTGGTATCATGTGCACACTTGGATATTCGTAATAGTGATAATAAATACTATCACGCCAGTTATCAGGGGATTGTCCTTTAAGTAAAGGGACCAGTGATCGACCTTGCATGTTGCTTGGCACCGGCGCGCCAGCCATCTCCAAGAATGTCTCTGCATAGTCAATGTTCTGAATTAGATGTTTGTCTCGGCTTCCAGGTTTAGTTATGCCAGGCCACTTAACTATGAACGGCATCATAAGGGATTCTTCATACATCCATCGCTTGTCGTACCAGCCGTGATCTCCAATATAGAAACCTTGATCTGATGAATATATTACTACTGTGTTTTCGTCGAGGCTAAGTTCATTTAAGGTTTTCTGCAGTCGGCCGATACTTTCGTCGACGCCCCTGACGCAACGCAGATAGTTCTTTGCGTAACGCTGAAATTTCCAGCGAACCAAATCTTTGTCTTTTAATTTAGCCTTATGAAACGCCTCATCCTTTGGAGCATAGGCGGCCCTCCACTTGGTTAATTGTTCGTTGCTCATGCGTTTCATATTGAACCAAGCAGATCGGTCCTGACGCTTTTGAGAGGGCGGTTGTTTGAAATCTGGAGTTAGGTCGACGAACAGGTCGTAGTTTAGATCCATGTGCCTATCAATCTCCAGTTCCTGATGGCGAGCCGGAGGGGCGTTATCTTCCCATTTGTCGAACAGAGTAGGTGGTTCAGGAATGGTGATATCATCGTAAAGGCTGAGATGGCGTAATGCCGGCATCCAGTTGCGATGTGGAGCCTTGTGTTGAACCATCATCATAAATGGCTTGTTTTTATCACGTTTGTTTTTAAGCCAATCCACTGCTAGATCTGTTACTACGTCAGTGCAGTATCCATTGATACGACGTCGACCATCTGCGAATATCATGTCCGGGTTATAGTACAATCCTTGCCCTGGCAAGACGGCCCAGTCGTCGAACCCTTGCGGTTTGCCCTTTAAATGGCTTTTTCCATAAATAGCAGTTTGATAACCATTTTTCCGCAGGATTTTTGGAAAGATTTGCTGGTTCCAATTGAACGAATTGCCATTGTTCATAAACCCGTTCTTGTGGCTATGTTTGCCGCTGAGGATTACTGCTCGGCTTGGTCCGCAGATGGAGTTTGAGCAAAAGCTTTTTTCGAAAAGCATGCCTTCCTTAGCTAATTTGTCGATGATTGGAGTGGGGTTAACTGACTTGAGCCAACCATTGTAAGCGCCAATGGCATGTGGAGCGTGGTCGTCGGTGAAGACAAACAGAATGTTGGGTCGATCCGATTTGGCTTGGGCTATTGTAACCAATCCAGAGATTAGTGTGAACAGGGTAATGAAACGTTTCATGATACCAATAATAGGTGAGAAACCTACCAGTCCTAACTTGCTTGGCCAAGCGATCAGTGGATGATGACCATTTTGGTTTCAGTCATTTCATCAATCGCGTACTTGGGGCCCTCTTTACCCATGCCGCTTTGTTTGAGGCCTCCGTAGGGCATGGTTTCAGCGCGCCAAGCAGTTCCAAAGTTAATGTGAATGTTTCCACTATCTACTTCATGGGCAAATCGTATCGCCTTATTGATATCCTGTGTGAAAACTGAAGCACTTAGGCCGAATCGGGTATTATTTGCTAAATGAATAGCTTCATTAATGCTTTCTGTCTTAGTGACGCCAATAGCGGGGCCAAAGAGCTCTTCGCGGCTTACTCGCATTTCGCTTCTAATATTCCCTAGTACAGCCGGTTGTATCACTGCCCCTTGGCGTTCGCCCCCGCAGAGGAGCTCTGCTCCTTCGCTTTGTGCCTGAGTAAGCCATTCTTTTACGCGATGAGCATCACTTTCACGTACAAGAGGTCCGATATTGAATTGATCGTCAAGTTGGTTTCCGGCGGTAAGTTGGCTAACCCTTGAGGTCAGGGCCTCGAGCAAATCATTATGAATTTTTGGTGTGGCAAGTATGCGCTGCGATGAAATGCATACTTGGCCGGCATTTGTGAAACCTGTTATAGCAATAGATTCAGCCACCTTTTGTGGGTCGGCGTCATCGAGCACGATTACTGGGCTATTCGAGCCGAGCTCCATTGTTATACGCTTTAATCCAGCTAAACTGCAAATTCGTTCGCCCACTTTAGTGCTGCCAGTGAAGCTGATTTTACGAATCCGTGAATCACTACATATTGCTTTTCCAAGTATTGCACCGGAACCTGTTACGCATGCAATAGCATCTTCTGGTAGTCCTGCTTCTAGTAATAGTTCTACTAGCTTTAGTGACGAGAGAGGAGTATCGCTTGCTGGTTTTAACAAAACAGCATTGCCGCCGGCAATTGCTGGTCCGACCTTATGAGCAACGAGATTGAGTGGGAAATTGAATGGGGTAATCGCTGCAACTATGCCGCACGGTACACGTAAGGTAAGTCCAAGTTTTCCGACTCCGCTTGGGGTTGAGTCAAGTGGAACCGTTTCACCGTTCATTCGTCGTGCTTCATCTGCTGATAGATCAATTGTTTCAGCGGCCCGGCTAGCTTCAATATGACTTTCAGATAAAACTTTTCCTTCCTCAGTACTGATTAGCAATCCAAGTTCCTTTTGACGCTTGCGCATGAGGAGGGCTGTCTTCCGAAGAATTTCGACGCGCTTATATGAGGGCATTTGGCGCATTGTTTTTGCGCCGTTAACCAAGCCGTCTATAGCGGTGGTTATTTCGGTTGGAGATGCGCTTGGAACTGTATCGATGACCGATCCGTCAAATGGGTTCAACACCTCAGTTTTTTCACTGAGTTCGCGCCACTCACCCTTGAGGAAAAGCTGCATAGACCTAGTTTCGAGTCCGTGCTTGGTTAAGCGCAACAAAAAACCCTATCAATTGACAGAGTTATTTTCATTTTTAAGCTTTAGCTGCTTCTACTTCTTCGTTGAGTAAATCCCAGCCGCGATCGATTAGATCATCACGGGAAAATTCTCCTTTCCCCACTTTTTCTAGAAGCACCTTTTGCGCGGGATAATCTTTGTTCTCAACACCAGCTTTGCTTTGCAGCATGCGCCATGCCTTGCGGCGTTCGATAGCGAATAAGACCATTTGTCGGCTAACGGTAAAGTATTTAAACTTCCCATTTACTTCAGCTTTGAAATAGACGCCAAAGTCCGGAACGTAAGAGATATGGTCTTCCTTGAATACGTTGCGATAGATGACATCTTGCTGGGTAATGCATGTTAGCATGTTGTCTATGTGTATAAATTCACTAGCACTGCTTTCGGGAATAGTCTTTAGGTGCTTTCGGAAGCGCGCTTCTGTAATCGCCCAGTGAGCTACGGTATAGTTATACTTATCGCCAGTGGATTTGTATTTGTGTTCCCACCAGTCACGCTTGATAGACGGGTTGCCTTTTAGATCAAGGCACTCCTGTTGGGTTTCTCCACCACGAGGGTTGTAAACAAATTCTGGCATGCCTCTGCTGTCACGGATAAGTCGGGCTTGGTCGTTGGACATATTGTCTGCAACCCCGTGTTCGGGTTGGCAGGTTGTATAACATTGGAAGAAAGCCGTGCCGCGGTATTCCAATCCATCGAGCATGGCACGGTAGGTTTTGGCGCTGTTGGCCATGGAAACCTGGGCTACATATGGTGATCCATGGCCACTGATGAAGGCTTCCGAGACACTTTTCTTTTCTACAAGCTTACCTTGAGAGGCGACTCCAAATTGATTCATATCGTAGCCTCCAAGCATATTCGAACTGTCGGAATTTTGTCCGCCAGTATTCGAGTAAACCTGTGTGTCCAGCATAAGCATCATCACGTTCGGTCGGTTTTGTAGAACTACTTTAGATACGTTTTGAAAGCCAATATCACCCATTGCTCCATCCCCGCCAATAGCCCAAACCTTTGGTAATTCTCGGATTTCCTGATCGGTCATAATGGTGTCGTCCATGTGGGTAAGATTGAAATACTCCGCTTGTGAACTGATCTCGTTTTCGCGTGTTAGTATTGCGTTGGCTAAACGTTCAGGTACGACAGACCGGCGGGCGTGATTGGCAACGGCTGATTCGCTGATTAGCCAACTAATCGTTGCTCCGTCCTGAAATAGTGAGTTCATCCATGGATAGGGGTGCGGGTTAGACGGTGGAGTTGATCCGTAAACCGTATTGCAGCCTGTATGAGCACCCATGAACATTACGCTCATGCCATTCGGATGTCGGCCGTCGATTGCTTGTAAATCACGATGGTTGAAAGCATCTTGTCTCAATACGGCACAGAGAGCGTCAATGATTTCTTGATCGGTAATCTCACCGTGTTTTTTCAGGCGTTTAGCGGTATCTTCATCGTTTTCTCCACCTAATCCCATGATTGAGTGAGCAACAGACCAGGTAAACCACTTGTACTCCTCCTTGCTTTTGTTTTTAAGGGATTCAAGTTTGGCTAATCCATTATTTTCCAAATCGGTTGCGATTTCTCGAAGGCGAGATGCCTTTTTATGAAAAATTGGTCGCATATAGGCTTCTGTGACAGAGGCGCAAGCTCTTAGTACGCTCTTTTCGCCGCAGCCAGCGCAAGCGCCATCGCCACTAACTAGCGCCTCATAGTTGCGTCTCACCATAAGGTGATTTCGAAGTGCCGCTTCACGTGAATCCTCTGGTGTGTCATCCTTGTACAAGCCGAGAAATTTCTGGCTCGTATCAGGCAGCAAGCGGCTGAATACTTGAGCAGTGGCCAATTCGGCATTTAGTTCCGGTGTTTCACGAGTCATTCGAAGAGCATCATGATCTCCGCAAACCTGAACACATTCGCCACACCCTTTGCAAAGGTCGCTAACAAAAATAGCAAACAATCCGCCATTGCCTGGATTTTTCTTTTCAACGCTGCGAAAAATTGCTGTTACGTCGTTGTAAGCTAGAGGCAGTTGATCGATGATTTCAGTGAACTCGCTCCGAGACTTTTCGGAAACTGTTATCAGTTGATCTACTTCGGATTGTAGTATGCTTTTAAAAGGTTCTTTGTTTTTATTGGTAACGTTTTCGACCATCTGCGTACGGCAGCGTTCTTCCAGTCCTTGTATTTCGTTAAGCAGTGTTTTTTGATCCTTTGAGTCAGTAACATAATTGCGAATCGCAGTAACCAGAATTGTGCTAATATCTTGAGCAGTGTTTGGTAGAGCAGTATCTGGACATGCTGTAATGCATTCCATGCATTGGGTGCAGTTTTCAGCAATATAAACAGGTGTTTCTCGACGAGCGACGTACTTGCTCTGAGTGGCTCCGCTGCCAGAACCCATGATGCCTAAGCTGGATAAAGCGCCGGCTGGTTGGTGATAGCCAAGATTATTTCGAAACTCGGAATCAAATTTGGCTAGAGTTTGAAATGGAGCTCGGGCCTGTTCCTCTGGCATCGCGCAGCTTGGGCATCCGCTACCTTCGCAACCAGAGGTAGGTGCCATTTCAATACTGGAGGCATCCAGAGGGGCGAGCAAAGGATTACGCATGCTTGAGGTGTCATCATCTTGAAGTTCTCCGATTTTTATTTGTTGAACTCTCTCAAAGCCTCCTATCATAACCTTCATGTTTGATTCGACCACAGCATCTCCGAATCGCCCAAACTTCTTCTCGTATTGTTTATGAACAATATCATGGTATTGTTCTTCACTGATTTTGTGATCTTGTAGGAATGTGGAGACCTTGAAAAATGCTCCAAGAAATGAATTGCCTTGCATTCGTAATTGTAAATCTTCTCGTTCGGTAGCGTCTCTGGCGACATCGAAACCAGGGAGAATAAAGATGCGTATATCGTTATCCTTTACGAACTGTCTGTGTTTGGCTGGAATGCTTTTCCATGCATCTTCTGGAGTAGCACTTGATTCCCATACTAGACATCCACCTTTGTTTATTCCTTCAAGAGGATTGGTGTGAGTAAATGCCTTAGGATCACAACATAATACTACATCTACGTGATTTAGTTCGCAGTTCACCTGAATGCGTTCCGGAGCCACTGTAAGATAATAGTTGGTTGGGGCTCCCTTTTTTTCTGAGCCATATTTTGGATTGGCCATAATGAACAGTTTGTCTTCGAGCTGTCCAATGTCGTCATAAGTTGGTGTGCGTTCAGAGATGATTTGGCCAAAGTTTCCAATTATCTCTCCTAGGTTTTTTCCAGTGGTGATCATGCCCCATCCGCCAATTGAGTGAAATCGAACTGCAATTGCTCCTGTCGGCAGAAGGGAAGGGGTGTCTTTTGAAATAACCGCATAAGGATGATCGATGCCAAGAGTGAAATAAGTTTCACCATCGGCGGCACTTTTCCCATCGGTTCGGTTTGTTTGGCCAATTGCAAACTCATATGCGCCCAAAGTATGCTCAGGACGGAAATCTCGTGAACCAATGCCATAGCTACCACGGAAAATACGAGGGGTTTCCTCTGGTGTAATGGAGGGAAGGTTACCGCCAAACTTAATAGTCTCTTGGCCTTTTCCAATAGCGGTCCGAATATCGCGGGCCATTGGATTATCGCCGGCCATAGCTTCATCGGTTCGCTCAAGAATAATTATATTCTTTTTGCCTCGTAAGGCATTAATTATCGCTGCTTCAGGGAAAGGTCGAATGACATTGATATGAATAGAGCCAACTTTGGCATTACGCTGTTCGCGTAGATAATCGCAAGCGGCCTCGATATTTTCAGCTGCGCAACCAAGAGATATAAAAACGGTATCTGCATCATCAATCTTGTATTCATGAATCAGTCCGTAACGTCGGCCAGTAAGTTGTGCAAACTCTTCACTGCATTGTTCTATGAATCCTAGGATGTGTTCGTTGAAATTATTGCGACGAGCCACCACTCCATTCATATGATGCTCTTGGTTTTGTACAGGCCCAAGAAGGACTGGGTTTTTGAGGTCCATCATCTCCGGTACACGTCGACGTGTTGGTCCGAATAGTTCACGTTGGGCTTCTGTTGGGCAGTCGATTGTGTCATTCGAAGCACCAAGAAACTCTCGTAGTAACTCTGACTCAGGGGAACGATAGGTTCTTTCAGAATGTGTGGTTAACATGCCATCCTGAATATTCATACCGGGGTTCAATGCAAGCTCATTGACTTTTCTTAGAATGATAGCTGCGTCGGCGGCATGCTGCGCATCACGAGCCATCATCATTGTCCAGCCTGTATCTAGTGCGCCATAAAAATCATCGTGGCCGCAATGTACATTTAGGGCGTGCTTGGTTAAAGCGCGTGCACCGACCTCCAGCACCATTGTAGAGAGTTTGCCTGGAGCATGGTAGTATTGTTCCATTGCATAGGCTAAACCTTGCCCAGATGTAAAATTAACCGTTCGCTTTCCGGTTACAGCATAAGCTGTAGCACCTCCTTGGGCAGCATGTTCGCCTTCACACTCGATCGCTATCTTTGAATTCCCCCAAACGTCGAGTTCGCCCATGGCGAAGGCTTCTTGGTACAATTCGCCTCCTTCGGTTGATGGGGTGATTGGGTAAAAAACACCACCTTCAGTAATTCGGGTTTCTACAGAGCGAGCGACAAGTTGGTTGCCGTTTACTGTAACAGGTATACCGGGATATTTCGGTTTCGAATCAGATTGCTTCGACATGGGTTCCTCCGTTTGTGTCGGGTGCAATAAGAAATACGACCCATTCGGTATTTAAACCGTGGGTTCTTACATCCTACGCGGAGTGGAAGCTACCAATTCGTTTTTTTTCAAGCAACTCATTTCCCTGCTTCATTTATAAGCATTTTTTTACTTAAAATAATTTATATTAATTGGTTGTTTTAAGAATTATAAAAAACGAATTGATTCAGTCCTCTATTAGGTCTTTCATTTTTTTTAAACCTTCGACTGCAACACTCTCTGGTTTTTTCATCCATAAATCTTCCCGAAACAGTTCTAGGGAAACCCAGCCCTTGAAGTTAATTTCTTTGAGTAAAATAATATATCGTTTGAGATCGAAACAACCATCGCCTGGCATGGTTCGGTGTTTGTCGTGTTGTTGATCTCGAGGTGGTTTGTTTAGAGTGTCCATAAAATGTGCGATGGCTACTTGGTTCCCTTCAAGTTTTTTTATGGATTCTAAGGAGCCGTTACCTCTATGAATATGAAATGGATCTAGAATTGTGGTGCCCTTTGGGTGCCCTGATTGATTAATCACATCGAGTGCTGCTTCGATCGTGTTGATTTGTTTTACAAATCCTAAGAATTCAATTGAAGGAAGGACATTTATTGATTCACCTAATTCAAGTAATTCTCGGTATCTTTGAGCCCCTAGAGGTATATTTGCCTTTCCAAGTGGGGGTGCTGCTATGATGTGTGAAGCTTGGATTGCAGCAGCATGGTCCATGCGCCTTTTGCATTCCTCGAGCACGCTCGGCCAATCGAGATCATTAGCATTAAACCATTTGTCTAGATAAATGGTTGTTGGTACAGAAAGGCCATGGTCGCAAAGTGCTTCGTTAATAGTTGAAAGTGACCCGCCTTTTTGTAGGAAGTTGTCGATATCATCATGCCATAATTCAATCCCTTCAAATCCGACTGATGCGGCAACTCGTATTTTATCCAGAATTGGGGTCGTCCGAATTGTACTTCCATTTAGGCAGTAGCGAAAGGCGCTCATAAATTTAGCCTAATCTATTTCTGATACGCTGCGAATGATGTCATCAAGCGATGTCTTTGGGTGAAAGTCTGTAAATTCTGCTAGTTTCTTGATCGATGGTTTGCGGCGTTGCATATCCTCGAATCCGGAATTGTAAGCCAAATCATAGGGGACAAATTTAATTTCAGATTTTGAGCCTGTAATTGTGATAATGCGATTGGCTAATTCTAGTATGCTTACTTCCTCGGTGGTTCCTATATTAAAAACATGACCAGAAGCTGCGGGGCAATTGGCTAAACGAATTAGTGCTTCAATGGTATCGTGGACATAACAGAAACAGCGAGATTGCTGTCCGTTACCGAATACACGAATTGGCTCATTTGCTTTGGCTGCTTCGATAAATCGGGGTAGCACCATGCCGTAGCGCCCAGTTTGCCTTGGTCCAACTGTATTAAAAAGCCTTGCTACGGTAACTGGTAATTGACGCTCATTATAAAAAGCTAGTGCTAGGAATTCATCCATTAGCTTTGAGCAAGCATAGCTCCATCTGCCGAGTGTTGGTGGCCCAATTAGAAGATCATCGTTTTCATTGAATGCCTCTTGACTGCTTTTGCCGTATACCTCTGAGCTGGATGGCAGAAGTATAGGTGTATTTTTTTGCGCTGCAGCTTCAAGGATTGCCTCGGTCGATTTTAGATTGGTTTCGATTGTTCGAATGGGCGATTGTACGACCAGGTCAACCCCAACTGCTGCTGCGAGATGATATACATACCTAGATTTGGCTACGATTTCGTGAAGTTCTTTGCAGGAAGTTACATCGCTTTCTATAAACCTTAGTTTGAATTTATCATTTGTTTTAGGGAGGTTTTCAAGGGATCCGGTTGATAAATCATCGATCACCACAACTTTTTCACCTGCATTGAGAAGTCGTTCAGTAAGGTGTGATCCTATAAAGCCGGCACCTCCGGTGATAAGGGTATGTTGCTCTTCAGGCACACCGCTTGTTGTCATTCATCTGCCTTGCTGTCAAGCGGTAGACACGTAGTCTCGACAAGTTGGCTTTATCTGACGCATATTTGCTGCGCTATGATGGGGTTGTTTTATTAGTATAAGTGAGAATTCTTATTGCCATTACTGGAGCCAGCGGAATGATCTATGCCCAGCGTTTACTAGATCAATTGGGAGATTCTAAGCACAAGATACATGTTGTGCTTAGTTCCTATGCGCAGGTTGTGATTAAACAGGAGCTGTTAGGTGGGTTGGATTTGGCTGAAGGAGTGGAAATGCATAGTTTAAAGAGTATGAACGCTCCATTTGCAAGTGGATCTAATGTTCCGGAAGCTATGGTGGTGATTCCTTGTACTATGGGAACTTTGGGCCGGATTGCTCACGGTTATAGTGATAATGTGCTATTGAGAGCTGCCGATGTTATGCTTAAAGAGAAAAGGAAACTTGTTTTGGTTCCTCGTGAAACGCCTTTGAATTTGGTGCATCTGAAAAACATGGAATTGTTATTGCAGGCTGGCGCAACAATCCTTCCGGCAAATCCGCATTTTTACGCCAATCCAAAATCAATAGAGGAAGTTGCGGATACGGTGGTTGCAAGAGTTCTTGATCATATTGGGGTCGCAAATGAGGCCTCGCCTCGTTGGCAAGAGGAGGAATGAACGACGCAAAAAAAATAGAAAAACCCAAGCTTAAAAAAGGTGGTTTGTTTGGGGTGATATTAAGATGGGGTGAGTTTGTTAAATTCTCGCATACCATCTTTGCAATGCCTTTTGCTTTGGCATCAATGATGGTTGCTTCACGCGAGCATTTTCGTTTTCTTGAGGATACTGGATCGGATTTACCAGCGCCCGCGGTCAAGTATGGTTTTCCAGGGTTTAAATTGTTCATATTGATTCTCTTGTGCATGGTATTCGCCCGTACCTGTGCTATGTCTTTCAATAGAATTGTCGACCGGCATTATGATGCGAAAAATCCGCGAACAGCTAATAGGCATTTGCCAGCAGGTGAAATTAGTCTTTTCAGTGCATGGTTGCTTTTCAGTTTAACTGCGTCTGGTTTTTTGGTCGCTGCAGGGCTTATTAATAACGCCTGCTTGGTGCTTGGTCCTGTAGCATTATTTTTCATATGTTTTTATTCTTTTACTAAACGTTTTACTGACTACACCCATGTCTGGTTGGGTATTGCTCTTGCTTTGGCACCTATAGGCGCATGGATTGCTGTTAAGGGAGGTGCCTCTGTAGAGCTTTTCCATATATGGCCACTTAGTCAAAGTTTGCTACCGCCTGTCGTTTTGGGAATTGCGGTAGTGTTTTGGTTGGTAGGCTTTGATATTATTTACGCGATACAGGACTTTGATTTTGATAGGCAGAATGGATTACGTTCGCTAGTTACTGCTTGGGGGCCAAAGAACGCCCTTACTGCGTCGTTCTTATCTCATATGATAATGTTAGCTTTAATTTTACTATTTGGAATAATGCTCAAGATGCGTGTCGCATTCTTGATTGGTTGGTTGATTATTATGTTCTGTCTACTGTTTGAACATTGGATTGCGCGTAAGCGAAGTTTGAAGTGGGTCAACACAGCGTTTTTTAAACTCAATGCACTTATTAGTTCAGTTTTCTTTTTTGTAGTGGCTACCGAGGTTGTGTTTCCATTTTTTCGTCGTGTTCAATGAGTCTTTTCGTTCCAAAATCCTTCATTGATATTCGTGACAAGTTAGCGAACGGTCAACGACTTGATGATTCCGATGCATTACGTTTGTTCGAGTGTGGTGATCTTAATATGCTTGGTCAATTAGCAGACGAAGTTAATCGACGTAAAAACAATAACAACGCCACCTATATAATTAATAGATATTTAAATTATTCAAACTACTGCATTTTAAGCTGCCAATTTTGTGCATTTTCCAGAAAAAAGCGTGATGCTAATGGATTTGAAATGGCGATTCCTGAAATGGTCAAAAAGGCAAAAGAAGCCTTATCGATTGGGATAACAGAGTTGCACATTGTTGGTGGATTACATCCATCGCTGCCGTATAGCTATTATACGGATATGATTAGCGAGCTGAAATTAGTTGATGAACGCCTGCAGCTGAAGTGTTTTACTGCGGTAGAGATATTACATTTGACTTGGTTAGCTAAAAAAACAATGCCGGAAGTATTACGAGAATTGAAATCACTTGGTTTAGATTCATTAACTGGAGGTGGTGCTGAGATTTTTAGGCAAGATGTGCGCGATCAAATAGCTCGTGGAAAGGAGACGGCCGAGGAGTATCTCGAGGTGCATCGAACCTGGCACATGCTGGGAGGTTATAGCACTTGTACGATGTTGTTTGGGCATCTCGAAACACTTGAAGATCGTATTGATCATATGTTTCAATTAAGACAATTACAGGATGAAACAAGTGGCTTCACTGGTTTTATTCCGTTGCCTTACCAACCTGATAATAATGAGATTCCAGTCAAGTATCCTCCGACAGGATTTGATATATTGCGTACTCTTGCGGTTGCACGGCTATATCTTGATAATTTTGACCATATCACCGCGTATTGGGTAGGTATGGGCATGAAGTTGGCAGAGGTAGCTCTTAACTACGGCGCTGACGATGTTCATGGGACGATTATTGAGGAGAAAATTTTTCATATGGCCGGAGCCGATAGCCCGCAGTCACAGACTGAGGCAAAGATGATAAAAGCAATTCGTGAGGCAGGTCGTATCCCGGTTCAGCGTGATACTTTTTATCAGCCGATCCGTGAGTGGAAAGAAGAGGCTTTAACGACGGTTTGATTATTATACTATTCGGAAACTAATTGCATGACTAAGAGAATAGGGTCGGTTCCATATTTAAATTCCGCGCCTCTTACTTTTGGAATAGAGGATCAAACTGAATTCCTGCCGCCCAACCAATTGGCAAAGAGATTGCGGGCTGGGGAGTTTGTGGCTGGGCTTGTTAGTATAACTGAAGTTTTACATCATGATTTATATGATGTTCTAGATGGTGTGGCAGTTGCATGTGATGGCCCTGTTAAAAGTGTTTTTCTTGCGCATAAAAAATCACTTGATGAAGTCGATGTTGTTCACTGTGACGCTGCTTCCTTATCAAGTATAAATTTATTGAAGGTTATACTTGCACATCACGGATTGTCACCTCGACTTGAGCCATTTGATAACTATTCTCGAGCAGAAGAGAAAAGTGCTGTACTGCTGATAGGTAATCCAGGTATAGAGTTTTTGAGAAGGCCTCATGAACATCAAATCCTTGATCTTGGTCAAGCATGGAAAGAAGTGACTGGTTTGCCTTTTGTTTTTGCGGTTTGGGCTATCCGCAGGGACCAAAGTGAGCCAGAGCTTAATCAAATGCTGTTTCAGGCTAAAAAAGAAGGCGAAGCGAAGCTCGCCGATATTATTAAAAATCATACAGATTTCGACTTTGAACTGCGTGATTCATACCTTCGAGAACATATTCAGTTTGAATTGGGTGGGCCTGAAAAAGAGGGCGTCTTGGAATTTGTTCGTCGTCTTCGTGTAGCTGTGGCTGAACCAATTTTTATTCCCAATTATGTTTCTGCCAATTAAAAGGAGGGCTAGGTTAGCTGTTTAGTTGTTGCTAATAAGAGATTGAGAGATGTGTTTCTTTTATGGGGTTAGCCTATAAATAAAATTGTTTTTATTTAAATTGATATGCCATCCAGTCAGAGAAGATTGCTAGGAATCCTATTTAAGTCCAAGTTAATTAGAGATTTCTCTAGTACAATGCTTTGGCAGTTACTGGGTAAGTTGTTTCAAGTTGTTGGTATGGTGTATGCAACTCGCTGTCTAGGGCCGGATAATATCGGAGTATCCCGTGCCGTCATCACTCTAGCGATGACTCTGCAGTTGTGCCTTGCATTTGGACTTGACGCTGTAGCAGTACGGCATGTGGCCAAAGGTTTGACCAAGGCCGGTGATATTGCTTCAGCGATTTTTACCTTTCGATTTGTTCTGGGTTTTTTGGCGGCATTATTTTGGGCTTTTGCTGTTTCATTCAGTAGTCTAGAGGCCGGTGAGAAGTGGACTTGGCTAGCTGGAGCCCTTTTTTTACTCGTATGCTGTATGGATTACAGTTGGATATTCCAAGCTACCGAGCAAATGCCAAGAGCATCTCGATTTCAATTAGCTTCATCGATGATTGCTAGTATTTGGTTTGTTTTGTTTTTTCATAAAGGCCAATCGGTTGGAAGTGATCTTTATGTTTTATTGGTAGCTAATGCTATTGTAGTAGCAGTAGTATGGTGGAAAATATCGAATGAATTTGGGTTTCGATGTTTCAGTGTTTTACGTTTGTCTAGCGCAAAAAAAATGTTTCTAGAGGCATGGCTTATTTGGCTTTTTAATCTTGGTTATTATCTTTTGGCGAATATAGCACAGATCATGACTTATTTTATTCTAGGTAAAGAGTCTAGTGGGTTATTCGGTTCAGCTCAGTATCTCGTATTGGCTTTGCAAATGTTTCTTCATTACTTCGGGATCTTGATGGCACCTCGACTTATGGCGTGGCACAAGGACAACGTATTTATGTTTCGGCGACGTGTTTTTGTGATTGCTGGTATCGCAAGTTTTGTTGGGGTTCTGGTATTTGGATTTCTGTGGCTAGTGGTGGATTGGTTGTACCCGCTGCTTTACGGAGATGCCTTTACAAGTGCTTCTGGTCTACTTCCATGGTTAGTGCTAGGTAAGTTTTTTGCCGTAGGCACTGCAATGTTTACTTGGGGGCTTTGGGCTCAACATCGCGATAAATTGCCGGTGCTATGTTGTTTGCCGTGTTGTTTTGTTTCGGCAGGCCTATATTTTATTTTATTGCCTAAGTTCGGAAATTTAGCGTCCGCATGGATTACTTTAGGAGCTGAAACGACTTTGCTTATATCATCCGGGATTGCCTTTACTTATGTTGTTCGTGGATCTGATTCTAAGTCTCCTGATTAACAATTGTTAGCAAGTTTCAACCGTTGAAAATTTTGCGAATTCTTTATTCTATTTTCTTAATCCGATAGAAGCATTTTGGCAGCAGAATTTTACGTAAATCATAGAAATTTCCTGTGCCGTTATCTAGTTTAACCGTGCCAATTCTATTCCATTTTTTTAGGTCGATAGACGTCTCAATATCGTACTCAATATCGGCGTTCCCCACTACTTCAAGATGCATCTGGCCCTTATATAGAATCTTAGTGATTCTTGGCAAAGACTCCCATTTCTTGAGAAGATCAACCGCTTTAGTTTGCCGGTTGGCAATTGCGATTATCATTGGAGTGCGGCCTAAGTAATCAATTGTTCTGACGTCAGCGCCTGAATGGATGAGTCGATTAATTGCATTTAAGTTGCCTCCTGCAGCGGCATAATGAAGAGGTGTCCAATTGCGTGGAGGCAAATGCCAGTCGTCTCTTTGTGAAATATCAGCCCCTTCAGTAATCAGGTTTACTAAAATTGTGATTTCCCCTGAAAATGCGGCGTGATGTAAAGTTAATTTTGAGCCAGTTTTACCACCTTTTGATTTCAGTAGTATCTCTGTTTTATTCCAAAGGTTATCCTGTGCATAATCAAGAGGCGTTCTGCCTCCTGTATCTTCGGCATTAATGTCGAAATTCATATCTAGTAATTCCGTAATAATGTCATTCATTCCGCTCGAAGCAGCAGCGTGTAACAAGGTGTTGCCTGGTATAGTGACCACATTGATATCTGCACCATTTTTACGTAGAAGCGCTGTTGTCGAATCATGCTTTCCAATCACAGAGGAAAAAAGAGGGGTCCAACCTAAATTTGTCCTGTGATTCACATTTGCATTGCGAATCAGTAATGCTGCAACCGCCGATGTCCTGCCTCGAGCTGCAGCTGCGCTTAACGGGGTAGCGCCCCAGAGTGTCTCAATTTCTATTTTGCCTCCATTCTCAAGAAGGTTTATTAGGATTGGAGTGTAGTTTTCTAGAGCGGCAAGATGGATTGGTGTTTGTCCAAATATATCTTGTTTATTTGGGTTGGCTTTGGCAGTGAGTAAAATAGTTACGATTTTCTCTAAATTGTGTTTTGCTGCAAGATGTAAACTTGTTTGGTTTAAGTGACCGGGAGTATCTGCTTTCGCGTTGTTCCCAAGTAGTAATTTCACTGATTGAATTTGGCCGTTTCGGGTTGCCCAATGAAGAGGCGTCCATTGCAGATTATTTTTGGACTCGATATCAGCGTTATTGCTGATCAACCATTCTATAGTTTCAATCTGTCCAGTCCAAGCTGCATGATGAAGAGGGGTGCTTCCAGATTCTGTATCAGTGGCATCAACTAATTTAGGGTCTTCTGCTAGAAGTTCGTCTAATCGGTCAATATCACCTGTCGCCGCTGCGTTCCAAATATCATTTGTTTCTTCTTGCGCATGAGTGCTATAGATGGCAAATAGAAATGAGGTTAGAAAAATAAATTTTTGAAAATAACCTCTCACGGTAAGAGTTATTTTGAAGGAGTATTGAGGCTGACGCGAGTACCGATTTGAATATTATCTAAAATCAAGATTGACTCGAAATTGATCGAGCGTAAGATTTTCCTTTGCCTTTCCGAGTGGAAAGGTAGCAGGGTTGGGCTAATTCCGTATGCAGCCTTTCCCTGTTTTTTTTTGTGGCAACACAATCCGCGCTTTTTGGAATCTTTGTGGATTTCCTTTCAATGTAAGATGTTTCAACGGGTTGATGAAGATTATTTCAAGTTGTGGTTCCATTAGAAGAAAACAAACGTTTTGGAGGAATAGCCAGGCTTTATGGCCAAGCGGGATTGTTGGTGCTTAATAAAGCACGGGTATGTGTGGTTGGGGTAGGGGGTGTTGGGTCTTGGGTTGTTGAGGCCTTGGCTCGTTCAGGCGTTGGCGCATTGACTTTAGTGGATCTCGATGAAGTTTGTGTTACGAATGTAAATCGCCAATTACCAGCACTCGACGGGGGTTTCGGTAAGTTTAAGGTGGAAGAATTAAAAACACGCGTGAACGATATTTTTCCGGCTTGTGATGTTTATCCGAGGATTGAGTTTTTTAATAAAAAAACCTCTGAAGAAATCCTTAAAGATGGTTTTGATTTTGTTGTTGATGCTATTGATAATGTTCAGAATAAAGTTCTGTTGATATCGGAGTGTTATCGTCGAAACATTCCGATTATTACCAGTGGCGCGGCGGGAGGGCGATTGGATGGAACGAAAGTGCAAGTAACGGATTTAGCTAAAGCTACTCAGGATCCGTTGCTCTCTAAGGTGCGGTCGAACTTGCGTAAAGAACATGGTTTTCCTCGGTCACCAAAAAAAATGGGTGTGCAATGTGTTTTTTCACCAGAGCCGGCGGTCTATCCAAAAAAAGATGGGAGTATTTGTAATAGTCGATCGGAGATGAATCATCAAGGAAGTTCAATGAAATTAAACTGCGAGTGGGGTTTTGGATCTGCTACATTTGTGACAGGTGCTTTTGGGTTTGCCGCGGCAGGTGAAGTAGTTAGACGGTTAACAGCTGGGTAGTTGATTAGCTTTGTGATTTATCTGCTTAAAAAATAATGTTAAGATTGTTCCAATGAGTAAGGATGTAATAGCTGTTAAGATAAAAGGGATTCTTCCTGCTAACAGTGGTAGCGCCGTGTTCATTGGGAATGGGGAGAAAGTGTTCGTTATTCAGGTGGAGCATAATATGGGAGCAGTAATAGGAATGTTTCTCAATGAAACCCCTAAAGAGAGACCATTGACGCATGATTTGTGTGGTCATGTTTTTGGTGGATTTGGGATTAGTTTACTTCGTGTAGTAATCACTGAATTAAAAAACTCCACATATTACGCTCGTCTGATACTGGAACAGGACAATGAGTTGGGGCGAAAAATAGTAGAGGTTGATGCTCGACCAAGTGATTGTCTTGCGATGGCGGCACAGCATAAGTCACCAATATATGTGGCAACGAATCTTTTTGAGAATGTAGAAGATATGAGTGAAGTTCTGTCCAGAATTCAGGATTCAGGCGATCATGACGTGGCTTAAGTTTAAATCTTATTTATTTAATGGATCCTGAAGCAAAACCTCCATCTGAATCGGTTTGTCTAGTATTTGGAGACGAAGATTTCCTTGTGCGCGATCGAGCGAAGCAAATTTACGAATACTGGTGTTCTCTTGCTGATGGAATGGATCATGAGATCATAGATGGAGTAGTGCGAAATTCTGAAGAAGCGCTTGAAGTTCTGGTCAAGGTCAATGAAGCATTGCAGACGCTTCCGTTCTTCGGTGGAAATAAAGTTGTATGGTTAAGAGGGGTGAACTTTTTCGGAGATGATCGGACAGCATCAAGTGCAACAGTGAAGGATCGATTAGCTGAGTTGGCTAAATCTTGGGAGGCATTTGATTGGCAGGGTGTTCAATTGCTGATCAGCGCTGCTAAGGTAGATAAACGGAAAAGCTTTTTTAAAGCGCTTAAAAAATTTGCAGCGGTCGAAGATAAGTCTTTCAGCGATAAAGAGCGCGGTGGTAGAGCTGCCATGCTGGTTAAGCAGCGGTTGGCTGAGCTGGGCAAGAAAATTTCTCCGCATGTTGCAGATGAGCTCATTTTATTTGCGGGGGCAAATCTCCAACAGTTATATACTGAGTCGGATAAGTTGGCTTTATATATTGGTGAACGTAATGAGGTTACAAGGCAGGATGTGTATGAGATTTCAACTCGAACAAAGCAGTCTAAAGCATTTGCTTTAGGCGATGCTTTAGGTGAAAGAAATTTGCCAAAGCTGCTTCGTGTTCTTGACGAAGAATTGTGGGAAGTAAAACTTGATAGTAAAAAAAGCCCAATCGCATTGCTGTATGGTTTAATTTCAAAAGTAAGAACAATGATTTTTTTGCGAGAAATGATTCGTATGAAATGGATTAGCCCTGGTAATGGCTATCCTCAATTCAAGTCCCAATTAGAGGCAATAGAAGATGATCGTTTGCCGGAGGATCGAAAATTTAACCCTAAATTAATGCACCCCTATATGCTTTTTAATGCGCTTGGTCACGCTAGGCGATATTCTGAGATTGAGCTTACTAGAGCTATGGACATCTTGCTTAATTGTAACCGACAATTGGTTTCTTCTAGCACCGAAAACACACTTGTACTACAGCAGGCACTTGTACAAATCGTTAGTAAGTCAGCATAAGTTCAAACCACTATTTAAGTAGTTGAACACATTGGAGTGTTTTTTGGTCGCGGACGAAAAGACGGCCATTTGAATAACCCGGAAAACTCCAAGATTTGCCACAAACTTGCATCCGGTCGATCTCCTCGTATTTGTTTGGGTCAGGCCTGATTAACACCAGCTCTCCTAATTGGCCAAGGACGAGTAATTTTTTCCCATCGGTTAATGTGGAAGCATAGAAACTGCCAAAACCTCTTTCTTCCCAGCTTAGTTTTCCAGTGCTGGTATCGACGCAGATGAAGCGGTCTTTTTCAGCAAAGCCGTAAAGATGTTTCCCGACTATCACTGGAGTGGAAAGGTTGATTTTGAGTTTTGGATTTTTCCATTTCAAAATTGCTTTACCACTTTTCCCTTTGCCGCTTACACAAATCATTCCTTCTGAATGAGAGGCGACAATAATATTGTTTCCAGTGGTAACCGGAGTGAGTACATTGCGAAATGCACGTGTTGGTACTGGTTCGGTCCAAAGCATATATCCGCTGGTGGTATCTATACCTATTAAACGTTCAGTCGTTAGAGTGATAAACTGCTTTTTTCCTGAGATTTCAGCAATTAAAGGGCTAGCATAGCTTGCTAGGTCATTTTGTGATTTCCAAATCACTTTACCGTTGTATTTGTTGAAACAAACTATCCCGGCGTTATCTTCGCTTCCTACCTGACAAATTAAATGGTTGCCATTCACTAGTGGAGTACCGCTGTATCCTCGTCGGGAGGCTGCTCCTATGTTTTGTGCTTTATTGACAATCCACTTAACATTGAAATTCTTTTGATAGTCGGTGCTCCAAACTTTAGAGCCGTCCTTGACACGTAGACAGCTTAGTTTGCCTCTGCAAGTTTGAACGTAAATTAGTTCTCCGTTAAACAGTGGAGTGCAGCGTGGGCCAGCACCAAATCCATCATTAGGATACGTTTCCCCGAAGGCCGTTTTCCATAGCTCTTTGCCGGTGTGTTTTTCAAGTATGCGAAGCACTTCAAATCCGTCCTGTTCTTCGGATATAGCAATCAAGTTGCCTTGAATTACTACAGCGGAATGTCCTGGCCCAGCGTTGATTTTCCATAAGACTTTCGGGGTGTTTCCAAGCATATTTGGAAGAAGATCGCCTTTAGCGACATAAGCATCGGCACTTGGACCACGCCATTTCGGCCAATCGCCAGCTTGTGCGACTTCATTGAAGAGTACTAAGACTGCAATGATAGCCCATATGACGTGTTTAGCTTGGGAGAAATAAGAGATCATTGCCGATTTTTGGCTGGGAAAGCTAACAGGGCTGCAGGCCTTCGCAATGCTTTTCCTTTTGCCTTGTGTGAGTGGCTTGAAGGGAGCATTCTAACTGAAACCTACTGGAAGATGTTACCAAGGAAACATCAGCCATCCGAATTGATAGGCCGATTATTATGTTTAGCATTGTTGCTAGGCTTGGTTTGTCACGGGTGGTGCGAATATAAATCGAAAGAATATCCCACATTTTTTTCGTGGAAAACGGCATGTGATAAGCTTCCGTCTAATCGGTTGCTACTTGGCCAAACAGCAGGGTCCAAATTACCTAGTGCGTTGCCTGAATTTAAGCCTGTAGCTGAGGCATTAAATGCAGCTTTCGATTTGTTCAAAACTGGGACTATGAACGTCGATAATAACTGGGTGGGGGAGAAGCCAAATGATAACGAATTCTTCAATGCCCAGCGATCGTATTTTTTAAGGCCTCCAATTCCGTTTCAACCATTTGCCCAGAAGCTAACGGTTCCGTCTGGAAGTGAAATTATTTTTCATGGTGATTTTCACGGAGATATTCATTCGTTTATTGCGATGCTTGATTCACTCAATAAAGTAGGAACTTTGGATGGATTTCGTTTGGTTAAGCCTAATGATTATATGATTTTTTTGGGTGACTATACAGACCGAGGTAACTTTGGGATTGAAGTGCTTTACACAATACTTCGGCTGAAGTTGGCAAACCCAGAAAAGGTGTTTATGGCACGTGGAAACCATGAAGATATTCAAATGATTGCCTCATACGGGTTCCTTGCTGAATGTCAGAAGAAATATGCGCGTCAATTCAACCCTGGATTAATTGCTAGGCTTTACGATTTTTTTCCGGTGGTAATTTATGCTGGGAGTGGTGAGAATTTTATTCAATGTAATCATGGTGGGATGGAGCCAGGTTATTTTCCGGGTCGTTTACTTGATGCTGAGCCGCCGATTTCGTTCCAGTTGCTTAATGAAATGAGAGGTGGTGAGTTTTTGATCAAGCATCCTGAATTAATGGATGTCGCGGATCCTGCAATGAAATCTTATATCAAGGCAAATGTTCGTGATTATGTTCCACTAGCACCAATGCAGCCAGTTATCAATGGGTTTATGTGGAACGATTTTACTGTTTTTGCTGAAGAGTTTGGTCTTAGTTATATGAGTGGTAGGGGTTTTGTGTATGGCAAGAGTGGGACAAGAATCGTACTTGATGCTTCAGCTGGATCTAAAGCCAAAGTACGGGGTGTATTTCGAGCACACCAACATTCCTCTGCAGTTAATCCGATGATGCGTCGGTTAGTAGCTGGCAAGGGCGTTTTTAGGCATTGGCACGAAAGCGATAGTCTAGCTAAGGCTGCTGTTTCAGCTGCTGTTTTGCATGCAGATTGCAAATTAGAGCATGGCGTTAATCGTAAGTTAAAGGATGGGTTTGTTTGGACGTTTAATGTAGCGCCGGATAGTTATTATGGGGTAGGAAATGCTTATAGATTTGATACATACGGAGTTTTAATGACAGCGAATCAATTTGCAGATTGGAATCTTCGTGTGGTTAATCAGATTGTGCCAATACTCAAAAAATTACCGGTTGGAAAATGACGGAATTGCGTTTCCAATTTGAAGTGTTCGAGGGGCCTCTAGATTTACTCCTGCACCTGGTGCGTAAGGAAGAGGTCGATATTTATGAAGTCGACATGGTTCGAATTGCTGATCAGTTTTGCGAATACGTGGACTTAATGAAGTGTTTTGATTTGCATGTAGCTGGTGAGTTTATAGTTATGGCTTCCACTCTCATGTACATTAAGAGCAAGGAGCTTTTACCTGTCGACCAACAGGTTGTAGTTGAAGAAGAAGATGAAGAAGAAGATCCTCGGTGGGATTTAATTCGTCAATTGGTAGAGTATCGGAAGTTCAAGGATGCTGGTGATGATTTCAAGCGGATGGAATGGGAGCAGGAGCAGAGCTTTCTGCGGCAGGGTGCAAAACCGAAAGTTCCGCCATTGCCACCTCAAAAAGGAGCGCCTGCTTCCATTTTCGATCTGGTTGGAGCGATAAATGACATTCTTAATCGGTTCGAAGAGACAGAAAAAAGACGAGCTGAGAATACTAGAGAGATTTTCGCTGACAAGTGGACGGTTTCGCAAAAAATTCTGAAGATTCGTGGCCTGATTGATGATAATGAGTGTATACTTTTCTCGGAATTATTTGAAGATTCGGAAAGTCGTCAGGAACTAGTGGCTACTTTTTTAGCAGTGCTTGAATTAGTTAAACTTAAAGTATTGCTATGTATTCAAGGTGAGCGATTTGGTGAGATCGAGCTTACCAAACGTACTGAGCGGGATAATCTTTCAGCTTTATCAGAAGATAGTGATGAGCCCGAGTCAGTAGGTTTTAATGCTGTTCAGGCAGGCTCATTGGAGACTGACTCGATCATTAGTAAGACAGCAGGGCTGGAGGTTTCAGTAGGTGTAGATGAAGAAGTGCTTACTATGAATGTTGGTGAGTTGGCACATAAAGACTCAGAGCCGATTTCTTTTGAGCTGCCTGAAGAAGATTCTAATGAAGAGAATTTTGATAATCCTAACTTTCGAGAATTGCCGTTAGCTTCTGATATTCCAATTCTTGTAAAAAATAATCCGCCTCCTTGGACAGCAGAATTGAATCTAAATTATCCAACAAAGGATCGAGTTATTACTATGTCAATTTTAACTATTGTTATAGTTTTGTTGGTCTTGATTGTATTATAGATACTCATCTGCCCCATCTAGATCGACTATTAAATCGGGAAAGGCGGTCTTGAAGTTCTCGGTCATCTAGGGCCATTAATTGCCATCTTTTTAAGCGATCTGTTTTGGCGAAATATTCGATGGTGTCTTTCAGCCGCTCTTCTACTTCGAATAAATCGTAAGGACGTTTGGCATCAGCTATAATGTAAGGTCTAAGTCTTTTATAATCATGCATAACTTGGGCTACAATTTTTTCGGGATCCCAAACTGTGGCAAGTAAATAGTGTAAGGCTTCCTCTATCATTAACTCTCCTTCATCAGTTGATCGAAATGCTTCTACAACTACACTGCGTCCACGGCTGGATCCAAATAGATTGTTGCTACTGTTTCGGAAAAGTTGATCTGCTCCGTGAGGTATAAAGTAGAACTTGCGGTCGCTAGGGTTTTGGTAAAGACGGTAATTATTGGGGGAGAGATACCCATCCCAATGATCACAAAGAATTTCCATTGCCATGAAACGAGCGAAGTGGCCGAGGTCTATCCAGTCTTTAAGAAGTGTTAAGTCGTTCATTTCTTTCGCTTTAGAGGCCGCATCGGAAAATCCTATTAGAAGGCCGCGTTCGGCTGTTTTAGGGTCGCTATCTAGATCGAGGTTTTTCCAGTTGGTAATATCAGTTGGTCCTTCGTAAAGATCTCCGCTTGCATCTTCAAACCATCGACTAAGGAAGTCTTCTGTTGAGGCCTCCACTTGAACATACAGTCCGAATGGTGCTCCGTTAATTAATACAGTTGCATGCCCAACTCTTGGTGCGGGCAATCCGGCTTCACGGAAAAGTGAATACCCCAGTCTTTCGCGGACATAAGTCGAGTCTTGAGCTGCATTGTTTAGCTGTATTTTATTCAATCCTTTGAAGCGTTGGCCATTTTTGAAAGCATTGAATTTGACGGTGAAACCATTTTTATTTTGACCATCAAAAGGTCGAAAGCTTCCAAGGAATCCTTTGAGGCGAACACCAACATTCTCGAGCTTTATGTTTTTATGTTCGAATGTTGCTTTGGCAAAAAGCTTTGGTTCTTTTTTTAGGCTTTCAATGCTTTTCTCTGGCAAGGTTATTTTGTATTCAAATACCTCATCGCTATCAAATAGTTGAGAAGCTTTATCCTGTTTCTGAAGTGGCTTTAGGAATGCTCCGGACGGGCTAGGTTGCCCTGATGAATTAATTGTTTTGCTTTTCGTTAAAGATTGAATTGTTTCGTTAATTTTATTTCGATCGACTTCATCAGTTATGGATTGTTTAGCCAAGTTTAAGAATAAAACACTCATCCTATTATCAAACTTAGTTAAGTCATTTGCAATTTCGGTTAATTCTTCAATCGATAAAGATTCTGCTGTTTGATTATTACTTTGTTGTCTAGAGCGGTTGCTGAAGAATGAGAAGCCCCCTTCGCGTCCTTGCCCTCGTTCGCCATCATCTTGTACGCGCATTGCTGGTGGGCGAGCGTTTTCTGGAAGGCGTCGAGAAAACGCACTGCGATACCGATCTCTTTCTCTATTCCGTTGATTGTCCATTTGGGCAGTTTCAGGATAAACTTTTCGGATGAGCGTGCGCATTGCATTGCCGCTTTCTGGATGAGCAGTGCGAAGAAATTCTGAGATGTTATTCAATTTGGAAATCTTCATGCTTCTTATCATTAGAGACTCGAGTGACTTTTGATCGTTGGCTTTATCCAGTGCTTCTTGCTTAAGGTTCAGTTCGTTCAATATGCGGCGTTTTGCCTCTTTGGATTCTCCGTACAATTCAACCTGTTTGGCGTTGGCAATGATTTTAGCTGCTTGGCCCGTTCTTCCAACAGTAAGCAAAGTTTGTACGCGTTTATGATCAAGTAGTGCTGAGCGATTTCTATTTAGTGTTTTACGAATTATTTTGCGAATTGAATCAGCGTTGGCATCGTTGATCTCCATTTCATTAATCCTCCAGGATATTAGGATACGCTTTGCTTCTTCGGATATTTCTTTGTTAGAAGAATAAGCTGATGTTGATTTAAGCAGTCGAGCAGCCTCATAGCTTAATCCCATTTCAGCCATTCCATTACACATGCTGACCAATTGCCTCGTGCTTTCAGAAAGACGTCTTCCGCGCAAATGGTCCATCGGATCAATCTTAGAGATGCTATCTTCTGAGAATGTTTCAACGACAATCGAGAGCAATGCTAATAAAAGAATTACAAGAGGTTTAAAATTTGGTTTTTTTTCGGAATTCATTTTGGATTAATACGTTAGGTTTAATTATTTGGTTACATTAAGGACAGTTCAATGAACAGTAATTTGATATTAGAGTTGTTTATTGAGGCAAGCTTATGTCCATATCTTCTCACTCTATTTTGATTGGTGAATTCAAAATTATATTAACATGTGCTTAATCTGACTTTATGCGTAAGTCGAAGCATGCCATTTCATGGCTATTTCGAATGAATAATAACCCGTTTGCAAGAGCAGGGTAATTCCATGTTCGGCCGCCTTCTAAAGCTTTGAATTCAATTTTTTCTGAAAAAGTATTTGGATTCATTTCGACTAAAGCCAAATCGCCAGAATCACCAAGAATTATAAGATGGCCTGAAGCGGCAACTATTTTTCCATAGCCATACTTTTTACCGCGCCACTTGAGAGTTCCATCCTTGGCGTTGAGACATACAAGCCGATTTTCGTTAAGTCCGTAAATAAAACCATCCCAATATACAGCACTTGAAAATTTGGTTTTCAGTAATTTACTTGTCCAAAGAGTTTTAGTTTTGATCTTGGTCCCATCTCTAATGATTTGAAAAGCTTCTGCGCCAGTTCCGTAACCTGCAGAAATTAGTAAAGTATCATTATTTAATTGTGCGGGCTGCGAGATGTTATGATTATTAACTAATATTTTCCATTTGTGAGACCAGTGCAGTTCTCCATTGTTTGGATTGATCGACAAAATTTCCCCTTCAAGCGCAACTATTAGTTGTTCTTTATCGAGAATGTTGAACAGAGTTGGTGTGCTATAAACTTGATTGCCGTTATGTTTTCTCCAGATCACTTTACCGCTCTTTACATCTAGAGCAATAATGGCATTATCATCCTGTCCTCCAGGACTTAGAATCACGGACTCTTTATATATGAAAGGGGAAGTGGATACACCCCAATAGGGGACTTCAGATTCATTCTCTTCGACTATGTTTTTTTGCCAAAGAACTTTGCCTGAATTTGCGTCTAGACAGTTTAAATGGCCTTTGGCCCCCAGGACAAACAGGCGATCATTATTCCAGGTCGGAGTGGATCTGGGCCCTATACCTCCAAAGTATTCTTCGAATTTTGCGGGATATTCATATTTCCATTTAATTTCACCAGTTTTTACTGAAAAAGCAGCTATTACTTCATTTTCATCTTGCTGTTCAATTGTAAATGCAAGTCCTTTGGCAATAGAAAAAGATGAATGACCGTCTCCAATGAGTTTGCGCCATACGACGCTAGGGCCTTCTTTTGGCCAATTAGTTGAGATAGGTTGTTCTTTGTATATTCCTTCGCTATTTGGACCGCGATATGAAGTCCAATAGGGAGCTTTGAAGCTATTATTATCAACTTTATCTGAAGAAATAGGTGTTTGGGTTTTTCGTTGTTGATTAACTTTGTAGGATTGAGAACCTGACTTAGTCCACACTAACTTTGGTATGGCGCTCCCCCTCCATTCCAAATGATTACACGCAGTCCAGGTAATAACAGATGAAATTATAAACAGCCAAAGAAGTGTTCTAGTAAATCGATTTAATTTCACTCTTATTTTCTTTTCATTAAGTAGTGACTTACGATCCACTCATCACCGTTTCTTGTCTTCCATAACTCTGAGCATGCCATGAAGAAAATTCTCCAATAAGACCACCATTTAGTAGTGTTTTCTTTGCCATAAGTTTCAGAGAAAATAGATCGAATATAGATTTCTTTTTTCTCCATATTTTGTAGCCAAGCTTCAGCAGTCTTATGGTAATGAACTCCGCTAACTGTCCATTGATTATCGATGATTAAATCTCGATTGAAATGACTTAAAAGATCATGACTGGGCATGATTCCTCCTGTGAAAAAGTGCCTTCCCATCCAATTAGATGCGCCTTCAGTTTCAAAATGATAGGCAAATTCCTTATGTGAGAAGATATGTACAAATAATCTGCCTTCAGGCTTCAACCATTTTTTTATTCGGCTAAGTAATTCTTCATAATTTTTCATATGTTCAAACATTTCGACTGATACAACTCTGTCAAAAGTTTGATTTATTTCGAAAGAATTCATGTCGCATGTTCTTACTTCTAAATTATTTAGACCCCTGTCGTTCGCAAGATTCATGATGAATTTTCTTTGATCTTGGGAATTAGATATGGAGATTATTTTAGAGTTTGGATAATTCTCAGCCATCCAAAGACTAATGGCACCCCAACCGCAACCAAGTTCTAGTATATCTTGACCATCTTCAATTTCAGCTCTTTCGCATGTTAGTTTTAGCATATGGGCTTCGGCTTCATCGAGAGACTTTGTGCCTTCTGGCCAGTAGCAGCAGCTATATTTTAAATGTTTGCCAAGGCACATCTCAAAGAAGCCTGGAGGGACCTCGTAATGCTGATCATTTGCTGCTTGGGTTTCGATGGCAACAGGCAGTGTTTTTAGTTCTTCAATCAAACGTTCTTTAGCCCCTGTTTCATGATTTAGAGCTTCGGATTTGATTCTAAGTTTATTTAATTTTCTTATGCGTTGGCGAATTAGAAAATCGGGTATTAAGTTTTTTTCTAGTAACCAGTCAATCATGATAAATATTTTTTTGGTGGAAAAGGTATAAAGCTAGATGTTGTTTCTTGATATTTTTTATAAGCAACCCCCTTTGAGATAAGATTTTGTTTTTCATTGTTGCTAACTCCTGTAACTCGCAATAGTAGAAATAACATTAGAATCGGACAGTAAATTGTCCACCATCCACTTGAATTAAATGCGAAAACGAAATAACCGACCCAAGCCATCCATTGAAAGAAATAATTTGGGTGTCTTGAATAGTTCCATAATCCAGTCCTGCATACTTCGTTCAGTTTTCTATTATTTTTGAATCTGGAAAGTTGTAAGTCTGCTAAAGCCTCTCCTAATAGTGCTATTATTACTATGAATAGACCAAGATATTCAACCAAGCTAATTATGGGGTCTTCATTCCATGTGGGCACCGCAAAAATTATGGCAAAGATCATTATTGCTAAACCTTGAAAATGAAAAAAAATAAACATTTTTGCGTTATTGCTTGTTCCCCATTTTTGCCTTAAATCGGCATATCTGCTGTCTTCTTTTGGATGAAGTTTCCAGCAGCGGATCAAAAGATATATTCCCAGTCGGCTAGCCCAAAGACATGTTACAGTTGCTAACAAGATGCGTCTATATTCATTGCCTTCCCCAGTGAAAGAGAAATATGCAGCAAGAAACCCAAAGCTGAAACCCCACAGAACATCAATTATTCCTGCGTTACGTGTAGTTTTAGCAATAATAAATGTAATATTTATTAAAATAAAAACACCTGCCCAAGCTAGTAAAAATTGATCAAGTTGATTCATTATTACTGCTTAATATTATTTCGTTTTAATAGGAAATCTTCAAACGAGGCATTTGCTGGTAGGCGAATAGTCCGTACCAATCCATATACGGCTACTGCAATGTTTCCCATTGAACATATAGCAAGAAATGAAGGAATTCGGATCAGCCAGGATTTTTCTTGATAGATTAACCATCCGTAAAAAATTAAAAATCCCCAGTAACAGTCCAATATTGTTGCCAAAAACCATGGATTGCTTCCGTGTTCATTGAAGTAGTCAAACATGCTTTGCTGAGATCCAGCATAAAAGCAAATGAGTAGCATTGATACTAGCATTAGGCTAAAGAAGACTATAAGTAGGTTGCGAGTCACTGGCTTATTTGAGTGTTAAGTTGTTTGGGCGAGTGTAAATAGCTTGAGCCACGCCGACATTCCTCATGGAGAAACCCGCAGAACAGTAGCAAAGATAATAATTCCATTTACGAATAAAATTTTCGTCAAAACCCAATGCGGATACTTCAGGGAGAGATTTATTAAATTTTTCATGCCAAGCCATCAGTGTCCGTGAGTAATTATCACTAAACTCTTCCCATGAATGCAGGAACAATGTGCCAGCTCTATTCATTGCCTGTGCAACTCGATGTTGTGCTAGTAATAATGATCCTGGGAAAATATGTTTTTGAGTCCAGTCGTTGCCTTTTCGAAGTTCCTCATATCTCGAATCTGGACACGTTATTATTTGTATGCCAAGAAGTCCTTCGGGTTTAAGGAGTTGATTACACTGACGGAAATATTCTTCTAGATATTCATCACCAACTGCTTCCATCATTTCAATTGAAACAATTTTATCAAATTTGCCTTCAACCTTGCGGTAGTCTTCGAAAAGGAATGTAGCTTTCTTTGATAGCCCCAATCTTTCTATTCGTTCTTTTGCATAATGTAACTGTTTTTCAGAAATGGTTATTCCTGTAACATTACAGCCATATTTACTTGCAGCATGTTCTGCAAATCCGCCCCAGCCACATCCGATTTCAAGAACGTTATCAGATTCCTTAATTTTTAGTTTTTTACAAAGTCGGTCATACTTAGCTATTTGCGCTTTGTTTAGATCATTATTATGGCCTTCAAAATAAGCACAGGAATATGTCATGCTTTCATCAAGAAACAACTTATAGAAATCGTTTCCTAGATCGTAGTGTTCATGAATATTCTTTTTGCTTTTATCGATTGTGTTGGCTCGGAATTTGTGTTGTATTCGGTTTATAATTCCAAGGCTATTGATCAACAATGATCGAGCTGTTTTCACTGATTTGGAAGGTGATTTTCTTACGTTTAAAATGAACCATGAAATTACTGCAGAAATATCATCTGTGTTCCAGTCTCCCTCAACATAGGATTCACCAAGTCCAATATCTCCGTATAAAACACATTTTATAAAGAAATTATTTGAGTGAACTCTCATGATTGCTGGTTTGTAATTTTCATCATCGCCACAAATAATTTTTTGTTCGGATGGGAGTTCTATTTCCATCCGTCCTTTTTTCATTTTGCTAAAATAACGAAGAATTATTTTTTTGCTTTGTTTGCTCCAGAACGAATCCTCGTTGAAGTTGGTTTTAATATTATTCATTATAATTAAAAAAGCTGAATTTATCTCATTAAATCTTTTTGTAGCTGAGGGTTATCGTCCTTTGGATAGTGCTTCAACCCCTTTAATTTTAGTTTCAGAGCGTGCCAATGTATAAGAAATATTACTTTAAGGGTTAGCAGCGGGTATTTTATTGTTATCCAAATTAAACGCCAGGAAGTGAAATGCTTTGACTCGCCGTGTACTGAGCTAATAAGGATTTTTTTGTCACCTTCAAATTCATTTATTTTTATGTCTAGTAGATTGTTTGGAAGAGCGAAATCAAAATCAAAATCTAAATTAAGACTTGAGAATGGAGAGACATAAAAATGTTTTGGAGTTCTCAATTTGAATCGATTATTAATAATATTTTCAATTAAGTATGGTTTCATTTCCCTGAATGTGTTGCTTACTTCTGCTATCGCACAAACTGCTTGGGAATTTGCATCAAAAATAAAATAGAACGAAACAGGATTGAAAATATATCCTGCGATACGTGGCATTGTAATGAGTAAAACGCGACAGTCATTGCTGACTTCAATACCTTTGGATCTTGAGTATTCAATAACTTTGCGTTTGGTGGTTCCCGCTTTATTCTCCGAATAATCTTTGTCGAAAAATGAAAAGAGGTTTAAACGGTTATAACTAAAAAGAAAATTATTTTTTGAGAGTGTATTGAGTTCGTCTAAATCAATGCAAAACATAAAGATTCGGTAAATAAAACCGTTCCTTATTGGGTTAAGCCTTTTATGCATAACCCGACATTCATATATTTTAGAGTTTAATTCCAAAGGGGTTTTTCGAGTATTGTTTCACATAATTCTATTGCAGAATTCAACGCATCCTCATGAAATCCATATTTAAAGTAGCTTCCGCACAAGTAAATATTTTGTGATTTAGATTTCTGATTTAATTGTTTCAGTTTTGATTGAGCCTTAACAGCAGCAGCATCAAATAATGGATGTTCAAAATCAACTTTCTTGATAATCTTATCCGGATTGACTTCTTCTTCGCCATTAATATTTACAAAGTAATCGCAATTATTAGATACACCCTGAAGATTGTTCATCCAGTATATTGTCCTGGGTGTCAGTTTTCCGTTTGAGTCTAATTTCATTCTGTAATTCCATGATGCCCAGCATAATTTGTTGCGAGGCATAAGGGATGAGTCTGTATGTAGTATGCCAGTATTTTTTTGATATTTAAATTTTTTCAAAATCTCAAATTCATTCGAGTCAATAAGTTCCAATGACTGATCGGCATGGCTTGCTAGAATGACCTTGTCAAATTTTTGATTATTACCATCTGAAAAATAAACTGTTGCTTGATCGCCTTCAGGTACAATTTTTTGTACTGCATAGTCAGTTTTAATCCTGCTGTTAAAAGGCTCGATCAGACGTTTTACATATTCACGTGATCCGCCATCAGGTGTAAGCCATTGATGTTGAGTCTTCATTCCGAGAAAGCCGTGGTTATGAAAGAATCTTAGAAGAGTTGTGACGGGGAAATTCAGCATTAATTCAGGTGGGGAAGACCAAATAGCCGAGCTCATTGGAACGATATAAAGTTTAAGGAAGTCTTCACCGTATCCCATTTCATTCACGTATTCTTGTAGAGTGAAAGAATCATATTTCCCTGAACCTAATGAGTTTATTGCCTCAGTGTTAAATCTATTAATTTGAAGCAACATTCTCCAATGCCTTAATTTTAATATATTTTTGCGTTGGCCAAAAAGATGGTTCAGGCTAGAGCCGCAATACTCAAGATTTTGAGGTAAGTGCTGAACGCTAAAGGACATGTTTGATTTTTTGTATGGAACTTGAAGATCGTTAAATAAACGAGTTAGGTTTGGGTAGGTCTTTTTATTAAAAACCATAAACCCCATATCAATGGGAACGTTTTTATTATCTTCAATGGCTTCTGCTGTGAGAGAGTGGCCTCCTATATGTTTGTTTTTTTCATATAAAAATATATCAAAAAATTTATGAAGAAAATATCCACATGCCATGCCTGCTATGCCTGTCCCAATTATTGCCAGTTTAGGCTTCATTATTAGATTTTTTTTTGAGCCCTTCATCTAAGACACGTTGTGGCACGGATTTTAGATCGTAAATTAATCCACACATAGCTAGTAGTTTAAGTCCGTAATAAGTGGGATCTATTTCCCACCAATAAAAGCCTTGTCTTGTGGAGTGCATATAATAGTGATGATTATTATGCCACCCTTCTCCTAATGTGATTAGAGAGAGCCAGAAGTTGTTTCGGCTATGATCGCCTGTATTGAAGCGTTGTTTTCCGTATATATGAGATAATGAGTTGATTGTTGAAGTGCCATGTAAGAGCACAGTAGTGCTAATAAAAAACCCCCAGATAACTAGCTGCCATCCGTTCGTTCCTAAAAAAGACCAGTGTGAAGAAATCCATTCTCCTAAAAAGTAAAGGCCAATAGCCATGATCGTTGGAACGAGTTTGTTTAGTCGGTTGAGAAAGATTAGTTCAGGGAACTTTGCGAAGTCTCTTATTTGATTATAGTCTGTAGCAAAATTTTTTTTGTTAGCAATCCAGCCGATATGCGACCAAAGAAAGCTGTGTGTGTGGGGGGAGTGGACATCATGGTCGGTATCCGATTCTCGATGATGTTTTCTGTGATGAGAGGCCCACCAAAGTGCTCCTCTTTGCAATGCGGTTGATGCAAATGCGGCAAATATGAATTGCATAAACCTTGATGTTTTAAATGTCCGATGGGAGAAGTAGCGATGAAGGAAGGCTGTAATTGCGAACATTCGAGAAATATACAAAAATAATGCCAAAGAAATGGCAAACCAACTCCATCCAACCCATATTACTCCAAAACATCCAGCGTGAATAAAAAACAATGAAAAACACCTCGCAATATCTAGCCCGTCTTCTTCCTTATTTTCGTTTTTATATTGAAAGTCGGAGTAAAAGGATTGGACGGCTGATTTAAAGCTCAATTTCATTAATTTTTGAGCTTTTGAATATTAATAGCAGCTTTTTCCCCAATTTCTGATCTGGCTTCAAGATCCTCAATTGTTTCAACATGCGTTACTTTGCGAAAACATATGATACATAATGAAAGGTGGGACTCTCCGGATTTTTCTAGATTATTCCAGTCTTTTGGGCAGTTGTCTTGAGTGCAATTTGCAATCTGTATCATTTTATATGTAATTAGATTGTTTTTATTGATCTAGCAAACTTTCTACAGCTTTCATCATTCTTCTTGATGTGGGTTTTGTGAATGGAGCAAATCTATCTGAAACCACTCCGGACCTATTAATCAAAAATTTTGAAAAATTCCACAATATTCGCCCCCCGTATTTATCGTTCTTCGTTAAATATTCAAATAATGGATGCATTTCTTTTCCCTTAACTTTGATTTTTGAAAACATGGGGAAAGTTGCTCCAAACTTCAAACTACAGAACTGTTGAATCTCATGATCTGATCCAGGCTCTTGTTTGGCGAAATCATTTGAAGGAAAGCCACACACAATGAGACCTTTGGAGTGAAATTTTTCATTTAGTTCCTGTAATCCAGAATATTGAGATGTAAATCCACACTTTGATGCAACATTTACAATTAATAGAACCTTTCCTGAGTATTCAGATAAAGTTCTTTTATTTCCACTGATGTCAGTTACAGGAATATTGTAAATACTGGGTACCATAATAAAAACATCCCAATTATTTTTACTTAATCAATTATCAACAATCATTAAAAAAGCATGACAGGAGAAAGCTACGAACATTGCTAGATCTTTATCGCCAGGAAGGACGATGGTAGCAGGAGTTTCGGGTGGCCGTATTTTGATGGATCTAGCTAATGCCTTTTCCATAGCCGGTTTAGCAATTGCAGCTTTTTTCCCTAGCAGCTCGATAGTTCTTGCGGCGTGGGTGACGACGATTAGGTTCTTGTGGTTCACTGCAGCAATCAACTCGGGTAAGGCATAATTTAATTCATTATGGACAGCTAATGCATTGGCGATTTCAATACGGGCAGCATAAGATGGATCCTTGAGCTTGGTTGTTAGAATTTGCTTGGCTTTGTTTGAGAGTTTGGTTCGTGCTGTTAACCCGATTGCTCCCCAATAACGCACGGATGGATTTTCTGATTTAAGACTCTCCAAAAGCTTAGACTCACTTGCGATTCCAACTTGGGCGGCTGCATTCCTAATTTCATTTAATGGTATTCGCTTTGATTGACCAAGCTCCCATCCAGATCGTGTTTTAAACATATTCCAAGCTTCGCTTTCTGGTAGAAATCCAAGATCGGCTGTGTCAGTAATATGGCGGGAATGTTCAGATCTCAATCGGATTAATATCTTTTGGTGTTTTTTAGATTTTACTAAATTTTTCAGATTGTTGGGATCGGTTTGGCAGTCATAAAGTTCTTCTACTTGTCGATTAGGGCCAGCAAAATGCCATTGTTCGGGAGTCATTTTTTTTTCTTTGGCTACGCGATAAAACTCATGGCGGATTTCGCCTTTATCGGGCCAGGCTGTTGGCTGGTTATAGCCAAGGTGAGGCATGTAATTTCGGATGTAGAGATATCTAGAGTCTCTTACTGAACGAGCTAGATCGCGTGCTTCATCCACGCGGTCTCGATGGCCATAAACATAGCGACGTTTGGATGTGGCATTTGGCCCTAGGAAAGGCTTCCCTTGCATAGTGTCAGGAATCGGAATTCCAGTGAGGTTTAAAATGGTTGATGCGAAGTCCACGAAGCTCACAAGTCGGTCAGTGGCAGATCCCGGTTGGGATGGTGCTAGATGTCGCCATTTTTTTGGGAAATGAATTATTAGAGGTACATGCATTCCGCTCTCCAAAAGTGCTCTTTTATGACGAGGCATTCCACTGCCGTGATCGCTGTAGAAAAAGATTATTGTATTATCGTTAAGATTATCATTCTCAAGCTGTTGCAGGATAATTCCTACCTGAATATCCATGGCTGTTACACAATCGTAATAGCGAGCCATTTCGCGACGAATTAAGGGTGTGTCCGGATAGTAAGAAGGCAATGGCACATCTGCTGGAGCATGAATGTCCTCAGGTAATAGCTTGCTTTGAATCTCTTTCTTGAATTGCTTGTAGGGCCAAACCATCGATCGGCTTTGATGGGAAGTCATCAAGTTAAATATACTGAAAAAAGGTTGTGAGTCTTCAGTCCGGTTACGCCAATGCGCTGAGTTGCTATTTTCGCTCCAGGAAGCTTCAATTATTTCCCTGTAGTTAGCGGTATTATAATCGGTCTTTACGTTGTTTGTTGTGTAATACCCTCGGTCACGAAGCAAAGCTGGAAACCCTCGCATCTGCTTTGGGATTGAGAAGCCTGACCGCATTTGTTGAGTTGAAAGTGAAGTTGGGTAACATCCTGTTATGAGGCAAGATCTTGATGGTGAACAGACTGGAGCATTTGCAAAAGCGTTACTGTATAGCACGCTTTCTTTTGCCAGTTTATCAATATTTGGTGTGGTAGCAAAAGCATCTCCATAGCATCCAAGTGTAGGACTCATATCCTCTGCTGTGATCCAGAGGATATTTGGCCTTTCAACAGCTTGTAAAACAACACAATTTCCTAGAAACAATAATAATAAACGCACGGCTGATTTGTAACTGCACACCATCAAAATGGCAACTTGTTGTAACTGTAATCATGTTCTTACGTTCTTGTCGGTTTCATTTGTCTGAGCGATTATGAGGGAGGTGTATCCAAATCGAATATTTTTTGTGCTTATTGTTTTGCTAGTGGGAACGCTTTTTCTCAGCGCAAAAGAGGTTTTGGTGGTGCAAAAGAAATTTCAGCAAGATATTAAGCCATTACTAAGTAAGTATTGCTTTGATTGTCATGGAATTGAGAAGGCAAAGGCCGGAATTCGGGTTGATTATCTTGATGGTTCTTTGCCTGATAAAGAGGTGAGACATTGGAAGGTAATCAGGAAACAATTAAGCAGGGAGGAGATGCCACCTGAGGATGAATCGCAGCCGAGTCAGGATGAACGGCTTTCAATGGTAAATTGGATTGATGAGGCACTGGACATGGCGCGTAAACGAGTGAGACCGAAGAATGGGATAATTAGGCGACTAACAATAGCTCAATACCGTAACACGATCAGAGATTTATTGGGTATCAAAGAGGATTTAACAGGAGGTCTTCCTCCGGATGCAGTTTCCATTGACGGATTCTTAAATAATGAGCAATCAATGCTTCTCTCTCCGTTACTTATAGAGGCTTATTTTGATATTGCGGAGCGTGCATTGGATCTGGCTATTGTAAATGAGAATGATAAACCCATAATACAGAATTTTCGAATGGATTTTGGGAGCAAGATTAATCCAGAGCCCTGTCCGGATAACCTTATTCTTGGCGCGGGCAGTGTGTTGTTGTCCAATGATGATTTTGTAGTCCGGCAAATTCTGCCGCATAAACCGTTTGCTTTTAATTCGTTTAAAATGCGGACCAAGTGGCGATTCAATGAGGGGTATAGAGGTAATGCTACGGTCCGTGGATGGCGAGATTATGATAGTATTTATCATGCGGTATTTGCATGTATGCGCGGGACAGGCGGTTATCCTCAAGGCAAGGCTTATAATGTAGTGCCAGAGGGATTGCTTCTACGTTCATCTATCCCTAGTGAGGAGGTGTGGCAGGTAGACAGTACTTATGGGCCGCGTGCGAATTTTAAAATTTCCCTCCGTGAGCTACCAAAGCATGGTCGTTTTCGAGTGAAGGTGAAGGCTGCTAAATATGATGATGTCTTTTTATTGCCGCATCGCAGTCAAGCGGCCCAGCTATCAGAATTTTCGGTTATTTTGAAAGATTTGAGAGAGAAGAAAACAACTTATATAGAGACTTCAGGCATCTATCAGGCTGACGTTTATCTTCAATCGGAAACTGCTCAAATAGGAACAGCAGACGCTTCCCGGCTAAACGAACGCCTTATAGGCTATTGGGGTATGAACGGTAATATTGAAAGTTCTACTAATAGTCAGGAGCTTGTTGGGAGATTGGCAGGAGATGCTAAATTCATTGACTCGCCGATTGGATTAGATGGCCAAGCCATATCTCTTGACGGTGATGGCGATGCAGTAATTGTGCCTCGTGATAAATTGATGAATGTGGGTGAAGGCCAGTTTACAGTGGCGGCTTGGATCAGGCCTGCCGAATTGCGGCAGGCGGGTATTGTTTCTCTTGGTAAATATAGTTGGACTCATGGCTGGTATTTTGACATGCCTGACAATAAAGGGGTTTTGCGTATAGAGACTGCAAATTCAGACAATCAATCGAATGGAACTGTGGCATCGCGCCCGGGAGTTATTCGTTTAAATCAGTGGCAGCATGTTGCGGCAGTCGTAAGTCGTGAAGAAAACAAAACTAGATTGTATGTTAATGGTTACGAAGTAGCTGCCGGGACTATTCAGCCAAGCATGTTGGATAACCCGAAAGTTGATTTTTACATTGGTCGTATTCAGGACTCTCAGCAGTTCAAGGGGGAAATCGATGAGGTGCGATTCTACAGTCGTGCTCTTGATGTTTCTGAGCTGAAGGCGCTTCTAAAACCTGGGCAGCGGTTTGTTAATCCTCCTCCATTGAAGGAGGAGGATTTGAAGCTAAAAATCGCTGGTCGTCAGCTTGAAGCGAGGTTGAGTCAACCTGCTTTTGCGGTTTTGCGCTTATCAGCTGGTCCGCATGAATTTAGCATGAACTATGCTGGAGGGCTTGCCCCGGATCGCCTAGTGCTTACGCGCGTTCCAGATGAGAGTGACTTAGCCAAGCGGTTCGAACAGTTTGAAAATCGTTCGCCTTGGCTGGGTGTTCATATGGGATTGAGGCGTGATTGCGGTAGTACATTTTCATCAGTACAACAACCTGTTGAGGTTAAGAGCAAAGAGTTAGGGGAATTTGTTTTTGAAGGTGCAATCAATAATTATCCAAGTGATGATGTTCAGTCTGAGAATGATAATTATCTCGCAGGAATTAGAGAGATAGGTGTTCGGAATGAGTACACCGATGGGCGAAAGCGTCCACGATTGAAGATTAGTTCAGTGGAGTTTGAAGGGCCTTATTATGAGACTTGGCCACCAGCGACACACCGACGTATTCTCATTGATTCGCCAAACAAGAATCAAACAGAAGTTTATGCTCTTGAAGTTGTGAGAGGATTTGCAGGCCGTGCTTTTCGTCGGCCAATAACTAAAGCAGAAGAAGTTTCTTTGATGAATGTCTGGAAGAGTGCGTTTTCAGACCATAATGATCTCATTAGAAGCATTAAGGAAACATTGCTTATTGTTCTAACATCTCCCCAGTTTTTGTTTCTAATTGAGAAAAGTGATAGTCCAAAACCTGAGCCACTCACCGAGAACGAATTAGTTTCAAAGCTTTCTTATTTTTTATGGAACACTTCGCCAGACTCGCGCCTGCGCTTGCTTGCGGCCCAAGGAAAATTTAGTGCTTCGCTTGATGACGAGATCACTCGTATGATTGATGATGATAGATTTGGGCAATTCGTCGAAGAGTTCGCCTCACAGTGGTTGAGCTTAGAAAAATTTGACGTAGTTGAGATAGATCGAAACCGCTATCCTTCTCTTACCCGAAATAGGCGCCTCCATCTTCGACGTGAGCCGGTTGAGCTTCTTAAATATATGATTCGTGAAAATTTGTCTGCAAAAAATCTCCTGCAATCAGAATTTGTCATGGCTAATGAGCTTGTTGCAAGCTTCTACGGTTTAGGCTCTAAAATCGAGAGTGGTTTTAATTTTGTTCCTGTTAATCATAATCGTGAACATCTTGGCGGGCTGCTTGCACAAACAAGTATACTTGCAGGTCTTTCAGATGGTCGCGATGGCAACCCTATTAAACGTGGAGCTTGGATAGCCAGAAAAATCCTCGCTGAACCGCCAGCTGAACCGCCGCCTAACGTCCCTGGGATAGAGGAAATTGATTCCAGTCTTCCACTTAGTGAACGTCTCTTCCTGCATCGCAATCACAAGGGTTGTGCAGGTTGTCATTCCGGCATTGATCCTTGGGGACTTTCGCTTGAACAGTTCGACGCTGGGGGCGGATTTCATGCCGAAAAAAAGCAACAAAATATTAAATTGCCAGATCAGACGGAAGTGGCTGATTATGCAGAATTACGGTCCTACCTAGTTGGCCCTCGAATGGACCGCGTGGCATTCAGTTTATTAAAGCATATAGCCACGTATGCTGTTGGTCGCACGCTCACTTACAATGAACTTGTTTTTCTTGAGGAACAGGGCCTTACTTTGCGTGAAAGCGGTTATCGGATGCAGGATCTTTTACGCTTTGTGATCCACAGTGATGTTTTTTTGAAGAAGTAAACTCATGAAACGAAATTTCAAACTGGATAGACGGGCATTTTTAAAAGGCACAGCAGGAGCCACACTAGCCTTACCAGTGCTGGAAGCAATGGGCTCAGAGGTTCTAGAAGTGGCGCCTAGGCGTTTCTGTGCGCTTTATACGGCTAATGGGATGTCTTTGCCGCAGGCTAAACATAAGATAGATGAGTGGAGTTGGTTTCCTCGTCTTAAAAAAGACGGTCATTTTGTATTTGGTAAGTCCACTGAGGCATTCTCGCCTTTTCGTAAGCATCTTAGCTTTTTAGGAGGGTTATACCATCCCAATGGGCCAAAATCTGATCCTCATGTATGTTCTGATATGTGGCTTACGGGTGCGCCTTTGCAAGATCCTAATCGAGATGTTTATAACAGTGTGGCACTAGACCAATTAGTAGCTAAGCATACTAAACATTTTTGTCGGCAACCTTCTTTGGTGATGTCTGTAGATGCTGGCGTGGGTTTTCTGTCACGCACTGGTACGATTTCCTACAGTTTAAACGGCAAGCCTATCCCTGCTGAGAATAATCCGCGTCAGATTTTCAATCGCCTTTTCAGAGTCGATAGAGCGTCTTTGAATAATGAGCGTAATAAGATTAATCGACGAATTAAACTAGTAGATGCAGTGCTTGAAAATGCCCGATCGCTTAACAAGAAACTCGGAAAGTCTGATCGAGAAAAAATGGATCAGTATCTTACCTCACTTAATGAAGTAGAGAAGCGCTTGATTGCTTCTGAGAAGTGGGTTGATATACCGCTCAAGACACAGGACTATTCCCGCCTTAAGCTAGATGCTGATTCTGAGGGGGCCCCTAGCGATTACTATCGAACTATGTTTGACCTCATAGCATTAGCATTTGACGCAGACATTACTCGTAGTGTTGCTTTTATGTTGAACCGTGAAGACGGCATGGGCATCAGTGATACCTTTCCAATAAAGCTTGGCATTAATCGAACTCATCACAATCTTTCCCATGCGCAGGACAAGGACGGTCAACTTAAGTTTGCTAAGTATGATCAATTTCTTTCAGAACAGCTCGTGTATTTCTTTAATCGTTTGCAGAGTTATAATGATAAAAATGGAACGCTACTCGATAATTCCATCGTTCTATACGGTTCAGGGGCAAGTACGACGCACATGCCAAAAAACCTCCCGACTTTAGTTGCTGGAGGTGTTAATATGGGGCTCAAGCACGGACAGTATTGGAGGGAAGGGGAAACTCAAATGTCTAATGTTTTTGTCAGTATATTGCGAAGCATGGGGATAGAAGAAGAGCGCTTTGCTGACAGTACGGAGGCTGGGGCTCGAGAAATTTTTTCGAACGCTTAGTTTTTTTCTTTTTAAAATTTTGTTTCGGTAATTATTAATTATTTTGAACTTGGATAATAAGAGGATTGGAAACTATGCCTTTTTCAGCACTGGCTTTGATATGAAAATGGGTTCTGGATTCTGGTACCCAGCTATCTGCAGTAATAAAAAATTCCCGTTCTGTTTGCCCTTCCACGATTAATAGCCCGCTTAATCCAATATTATCCACATAGACTCCATGTGGAAGATTGCGACCTGCGTCATGGCTGCCTAGCTGTATGCGGCCGTTGAATCCGTTTCGCTCAACCTTGACTCTAGCAGAGATTGTTTCTCCGGGGGATATTGTGAACTTCAGTGGATCAGAGAATGTACCGGTCTCGACGCCGCTGATGTTGCTGGTGACCTGAACTAGCAGTTTCGGTTTGTCGAGTAGCTTGATATTGGTCAACTTGCCGACTTCACGGATAATCTTTTTGCCTCGCAACGTTGCTGAAGCAGTTACCATTAAGAAGTCATTCTCAGGTGTGGCAGCATCGGCGTCTGCGTGAATTGATCCGAATGCCTGCTTCTGTTCAGCCTCGATAATGATGGGCGTGCTAACGTGAAAACCGGTTGGGGGCGCACCAATATCCAGTCGAATTGGGCCATTGAAATTGTCCTTGCGCTCGACGCTGAAGCTAAACTCACGGCCGCTTCCTTTTGGGATGCCATCGGAGAAGTTGTTAATATTGACTTTGAAATCCGGCTGGCGAGCACGGATAGTGAGCTTGTATTTAAAGTTATTCCCCTGAAATCCGCGCACGTCGCTGACTCTTGCCAGATATTCGTCGTCTTTTGGGGTTGTGAAGGTGAGTTTTGAGTCTCGCCCCAGTTGCCGTTGGCTTTCGTCATCGTTTTGGAAGTAGACCGGGAAGGTGGGCAGGCCGTTGGCGACCGCCGGATCACCTTTGGCCAACGACTCGACAATGTAGGCGGGCTGACCAAGTGGATGTGCGAGCGGCGTAGTGTCAAAATACCCATGCCGGTTGCCGCTACCCGGATATACGATATAGCCGCTGTCCGGTCCGCGAGGATAAAGCCAGAGCTTCACAATCTCGCCATTTACATAAAGTAGTTGATTGAGCTTCATCTCCTCCCACTTGAACAGCCGAAAATCGTTGGAGGTATTGGAGTCCTTGCCTCGGAAGGTGAGCCAGCTTTCGCGAACTGCCTTAAGTCGGACACGTTCGATCGGGTTACCTTTCGCATCAAGCACCTCGATTTTCGTATCGATTGGCGACTTATTGCGGGCGGCGTTGGTCTCGAGTACCCATTCCTCACCGGCCATGGCTTTAAAACGAAACAGGTCGGAGTCGATATCTTTTTCGCCATGAATTGTCCCCGTCACGACAGCCGGCAGAGTGATCCGGGTGGCCTCGGAGGGGAGGTCATTCGGTTCCATTTCGGTCAACTCAACCGGCCTGGCTTCAGTCAACTCAACCGACTTAGTTTCGGCGATCGCCTTGGTGGAGGGATATGAGCGATTTTCTAAGCTGAGATCAATTTTTTCAACTGAGCCATCCATTCGGCCGACGTGCAGAGCTTGGCTGTTTTTGCTAAATACCAGAGCGGAAACCACGTCCGATTGGTTGCCGATTGTTTGTAACGGCTCGAGCCTTGGGAGAGACCAAACCTTGACCGTTCGGTCGGCTGAAGCTGTGGCTAAGAGTTTGCCACTCGGATCGATTGTGAGGTCGGTGATTTCGTCTTCATGCACAAATCGCACCTGAACAAGTGGGTTAATTCCAATTTCGTCACCGCTAACCCAGCGCCATATGCGAACTTGTTTGTCTGTGCCCCCGGCGAGGATAAAACGGCTGTCGGGCGTAAACGCGGTTAAAAACTGTTTGCCGGTCGGTTGTCCGAATGTGTCTAGACGTTGTCCATTTTCGGTATTCCAGAGTTTGACCGAGGAATCCCCACCAGCAGTGGCAAGAACACTACCGTCCGGACTGAAAGCGATGCCGAAAACGGCGCCGTTGTGTCCCTTGAGAGTGCGTAGTATCTCCCCAGAAGTAGTATTCCAAATTTGGATGATGCGGTCGTAGCCAGCTGTGGCTAGTTGGCTACCATCAGGCGAGAAGGCGATGCCATACAGAGCATCACGATGGCCGGTCAGAACGTGGAGTTTTTTGCCATTCTCGAGATTGAACAGTGTTGCAACACCGTTGAGACCCGGGGTGCCACCGGCAACTGCCAATGTTTTGTTGTTATTTGAAATCGTGATGGCGTTTACCTTGCCGGAGATGCCGGTGAGAGTCTTCTCACCGAACTGAATCCTTCCGTAGCGGCCGATTGCCAGTTTTCCGTTTTTACTTATTGCCATCGAGGTGACGGGGTTGATCAATTTGTCAGCCGGATTGACGTCAGGAACAGTGAGGTTGGCAAGAATCGATCGATCGCGTGTAGGCGGTTTGGCGCCCTGATCAATCCAGTGCAGGATCGTGTCAACCTGTGCTGCAGAGAGTTGAGGGTCTCGCCGTGGAGGCATATATGGTTTGGCCTGTTTGGTAATGACCTGGGCCAGCAGTGATTCCATCTGATCGCCGCCCTTGATGGGTGTCCCGTTTTCGCCGCCCTTCATCAACAGTTTAAAAGTCTCTACGGAAAGTTCCCCTTCGAGATCGTCGTTATTGTGGCAGCCGACACAATACTCGCGAAGGATTGGCGCAATATCCCGTTGAAAATCAACCGTCTCGCCCAAAACAGAGAAAGCAAGTGAGGTGAGAAAAACTGTATTAAGAATTTTCATGCATCAATGCTGGAATAGGAATTCGCGGCTGGTCATCAGCGCCCAGAATAAATCCTCGATAGAGGCCCGGCGCTCTACTTCGGGTGTCGCATGGAACATCTCAGAAAGTCGTTTTCGTTCGGCATTACTCGGTAACCGGGAGAGGCAAAGTAGGTAGGTTTCCTCTATGATCTGCTCGTCACTTTGAGGGATCAAAACGTTCACGCAGCTCTGTTCGCTTCGTAGGTTGCTGTTGAGAGTATCGCCGTTAGAGAGGTGTAGCACTTGTACCATGCTGGGTTTGTTAGATCGTTCACATTCACAGGTGATCTCGCGTTCGTTGCGACCAAACGTTTTAAGAAAATAAGAAGTAACAGAGGAGTCGAACAACTGCAGCGCACGGGTTCCATCGCGGTAGAAGCTCGTGCCCTGCGTACTACCGTCGGAGAGTGTAATTCGGTCGTACTTTGGGGAGATGTTGGTGACCGATGTGATGGCATCCTGCAGGACTTCTGCCATCAATCGGCGAGGGTAATAGCGAGAGTAATATTTTTGGTCCTCCATGTTTTCCTCGATCGGCTCGCTGGTTCGCTGATAGGTTTCGCTCTGTAAAATGAGCCGCATGAGAGCCTTGAGGTCGTAGTGATTCTCGACGAGATGCGACGAGATCTCTTCTAGTAACGGCTCGTTTGAGGCAGGGTTGGATACCCGTAAGTCGTCGACTGGTTCAACGATTCCGCGCCCGAAAAAGTTGGCCCATACCCGGTTGGCGATGGAGCGAGTAAAGTACGGATTATCGGGAGCAGTCAGCCATGTTGCTAACGCCTCGCGCCGGTCTTCCGGAGAGTTACTTTCTATCGATTGGCCGTCTAGTGGCGCGGGTGGTCTGGGTTTTCCGGTACGAGGCTGAATAAGGTCGCCTCGGTCGGCGATGAAAAGCGTCCTTGCCCCATTTCCGTTGCGGGCATCGCCGCCCCAGCCTTTGGCCTTTACACGCGCAAATAGATTGGCGAACGAGTAGTACTGGTCGTTGGTCCATTTTTCTAAAGGATGATTGTGGCATTTGGCGCAGTTAATCGAGAGGCTCATGAATGCCTGACTTACGTTCTCCGCCATCGTCTCGGGGTCTTGGTGGACTGAGTAAAAGTTCGTGGCGCCGTTTTTCATCGTGTCACCCTTTGCAGAGATGACCTGTCGCACAAGTTTATCCCACGTGGTGCCTTTTTCCATCTCACCGCGTAGCCATTGGTAGTAAGACTTAAGCGCGTCTGGGCGAAGTTTGCGTCCGCTTATCAAAAACAGGTCGGAAAGACGATACGTCCAGTAATCGACAAACTCAGGTTGAGCGAGTAACGACTCAATCAATGCATCGCGCTTCGTTTCTGATGTGTCAGCCAGAAACGCACGGGTGGCTTCGGGTGAAGGGAGCATTCCGACGACATCGAGATGAACTCGTCGGATGAACTCGCTATCGGAACTCCTCGGCGATGGTTTGAGATTGAGTCGGCGCAACAATTCAAGGACAGCATCGTCGATCACGTTGCGTCTCGGTGCTTGGCTGTAGGCCTCGTTCGGGATCACATTTGGCCAAGGCGATCTAATCCGCGCCAACGCAATCTGACCAGAATACCAAGCTGTTATGGCACCATCGCCGTAGCCGATGACCTTGGCCAATCCGGTGGTTTCGTCCACCTCGGCCACGGTTGCGTCGGTCGAGGCGAACCTTGCCCACTGAGTGACGTCGCGTTCGGTGCCGTCACTAAAAAAAACCCGGGCAGTCAACTGCTGTGCTTGGCCTTTTTTTAACTGGGAAAGGGTGGGGGAGATTTCGAACTTTTCTATCGTGGGGTCGCTGTCGCTTGGCCCGGGTGCGCCATGCATAATCCACCGTATTAGAATCCGGTAAGCTTCGGAGTTTTCGTGCAGCACTTTTCCTCCCTTGTGCCGAACTGCAGCGGTTGGCTTTGTGACGAATAGGCTGGTCGCCGGTGCAGCGAACTCGATGCGTCGTCCACGGTGTTCTCTTGTAATGTTGTAATAGTCGGTTGACGGATCATAGGCGTTTAGGCTGAGTCGGAACCCACCCTTGCCGGCCAACGCACCATGGCAGCCGCCGCCGTTGCAGCCGGCTTTGGACAACACCGGCATTACATCATGGCGAAAACTCACTTTACTCTTTTCCTCCGCAGTCGCTCTGAGGGGTAGCGCGATAATTAACAGCGCCAGAGCAAGTGCAATTATAGATTTCATGAAAATAGCTCCTTGATGGGTTCGTTTCCAAAGTCGACCAGTGGGAAAGGCCGTCCGCTTGGCCCAGGTAGTGTTGCCTTGGGGTTTAGCCCAAGACTGTGAAAGATCGTCGCCACAACGTCACCTGGTTCCACCGGTCGCTCTGCAGGAAAGCCACCTATGGGATCGCTTTTACCCACAACCTGTCCACCTTGCACGCCTCCGCCTGCAAAGGAACAGGTGAAGCATTGTGGCCAATGGTCGCGTCCGCCTGCCGGGTTAATCTTGGGAGTGCGGCCGAACTCCGATAGTGTAGTCACCATTGTGTCGTCGAGCAGTCCGCGTTCGTGCAGATCCTCGATCAACGCGCTGTAGCCCTGATCGTACATTGGGGCTACCTGCTCCTTCATCTGCTTGACGGAGATGAAAGGCTTGGAGCCGTGAATGTCCCATGAGAGTTGATCGAACACGGTGAGGAAGCTATTAATGGTGACCATTCGGACACCGTTCTCGACGAGGCGGCGGGCGAGTAGACAGCATTGGCCAAAGCGGTTCATGCCGTAGCGTTCACGCACGGCCAGTTTTTCTCTGGTGATGTCAAACGCTGCTCGAGCTTGTTCACTGGTCATCATACGGAAGGCGGAGTGAAAGCTGTCGTTGAGCAGTCGTGCATCCTCACTAGCTTCAAAATTCTTTACTGCGCCATCGATAATGTCGCGCATCTTACGTCGACGATCGAATCGCGCAGCTCCGATTTGATCGGGAGGCAATAGGTCAGGAACTTTGAAATTCTTCTGTGCCGGGTTAGCGTTCAGCGCAAAAGGATCGTGCGCCTTGCCTAGGAACCCTCCGGCTTGACCGTTGGGCATGTTGCCCCCGCCGCGTCCCATCAACTCCGGGAGCACAACGAACGGTGGAAGGTCGCTCTTGCGACCGAGTAGATGACTGGCAACCGCTCCGGCATGGGGTGTTTGGATACCGCCTGTAAAACGACGGCCTGTTTGCATGATCTGCCAACCCGCATCGTGCACTGCCGCGCCGCCGTGATGAACGGTCCGCACGAGTGAAAATTTGTCGGCTATCTTCGCATGTCGAGGGAGTATCTCCGAGATGTCGATGTCGGGGGAATTGGTGCGGATTGGTTTGAATGGGCCACGGATTTCACGAGGTGCGTCTGGTTTCATATCCCACAAATCCACGTGACTCGGAGCGCCGAGATTAAAGATCATGATGCAGGCGCGGTTGTCGTGACCAGGTCGGACAGCACCGGCTTCTTTAGCGGATAGTAGTTGAGGCAGTGACAATCCGGCAGCGCCAAGCGCGCCGATCTGCAGAAACTCCCGCCTTTTAAGGTGACTACCCCCGCATATGGAGGCCTGCTCTTCAGCCAAAAAATCAAACATAACGCAAAAAATAGACCGGCGATCAAGCCGTGGAGAGAACACGCGAATACTAGCGATTTGTTTCAAAGATGCACGATGAAAACGGTGCCGGATTGACAAAGCTACGCCCGGCTGCGATTCCATCCGCACCGAATTATCAAAATTATGAAACTCAAAACAACGTCGTTGGCGCTGGCCGGGTTATTGGCTTGGCTCGGTGGTGTGGGTGCTGCGGCTGATGGAAAGTCCAAGGCTCGCCCAAATATCCTGTTTATTCTTGCTGATGACCTCGGATGGAAGGACTTGAGTAACGAGGGATCTAAATACTACGAGAGTCCGCACATCGATCGTATCGCGCGTGAAGGAATGAAATTTACACGCGGCTACGCGGCGTGTCAGGTCTGCAGTCCGTCACGGGCGAGTATTATGACAGGTAAATATCCAACAAATCATGGTATTACCACCTGGATCGGTGATCGAGCGGGAGAAGCATGGCGTGGAACTCGACGGCATGACACTCATCTTCCTGCTGAATACAATCGTGTGCTGAGTGCCTCGGAGCTAACGATAGCCGAGGCATTCCGTGACCAGGGCTACAAAACATTTTATGCCGGGAAATGGCATATCGGCGGTAAAGGGTCATGGCCAGAGGATCACGGATTTGAAATTAATAAGGGTGGTTGGGATGTTGGCAGCCCTATTGGTGGTTTTTTTTCCCCATGGAAAAATCCAAATCTTGAGTCTGGCCCTCCGGGTGAATCTCTTCCAATTCGCCTAGGTAAAGAAACTGCTCAGTTTATTGAGGCTCATAAGGACAAACCGTTCTTTGCGTTCCTTTCCTTTTACTCTGTGCATGGACCGATACAGACATCACCCGAGTTGTGGAAAAAATACCGGGATAAGGCAGAGGCTGCCGGTTTTACTAAGGAGCGCTTCAAGTTTGATCGCCGATTGAATGTTCGTCAGGTACAGGACTGTCCGATTTATGCCGGTATGGTTGAGTCAATGGATGATGCCGTCGGCATTGTTTTAAAAAAAATCAATGACTTAGGCTTGGATAAAAACACTATTGTTTGTTTCACCTCCGACAATGGGGGGGTATCCTCTGGTGACGCGTATTCGACTAGCAACATGCCGTTGCGTGGCGGTAAGGGGCGGCAGTGGGAAGGGGGTATTCGCGAGCCATTTTATATCAAAGCCCCGGGGGTTTCGAAGCCGGGAACTACTAGCTCCGTGCCAGTCAATGGCATTGACTGGTATCCGACGCTTCTTGATTTGGCAGGGATAAGCCTGCCAGCTAAGCATTATATCGATGGTGTGAGCATTGTGCCTTTGCTTAAAGGTTTGGAAATCGCAAAGCGACCTTTGTTTTGGCATTATCCGCACTATGGTAACCAAGGAGGTGAACCATCATCAATTATAAGCCAGAACGATTGGAAACTCATTCATTACCATGAGGATGGCCGAGATGAATTATATCACTTGGGCAATGATCCAGGGGAGTTGAAAGACGTGGCTAAGCTCGAAGCCAATAGAGCTAAGAGATTACGTAAAAAGCTCGATGATTGGCTGAAAGAAACTAAGGCTCGTTTTCCGAAAGAGGATTCTCAATTTGATGTGGTCAAGCGTGAAGCTCGACTAAAGTCCATTGCTTCTAAAGGTAAAGTCCAGCTCGAAAAACAACATGCTAACTTTCTTACTAAGGGCTTTAAGCCAAATAAGGACTGGTGGGGAAGCACTCCGATTGATTAAGCATCAAAATTCATGAAATTTTTGGCTTACATGGTTATTCGGTCGATAGTTTTATCCGAAGGCTTTGTCGCGGAAAAGCAGATACGCTCGGAATGAATAATAACCCCTTGAGTATAATTCGTCTACTGCTCCTCATTTTTTTCTTTGTGACAACGTCGTTCGCGACTAATCCCAATGTCATTCTCATTTATGTTGATGATATGGGGTATGGTGATGCTTCTTGCCTGAATCCTAATGCAAAATTCCAAACACCGAATATTGACCGCCTAGCTAAAGAGGGGATGACCTTTACTGATGGTCATAGTTCGG
>Ga0115011_10000211_pt1 | contig 53898 bp, 32 predicted proteins | sample TroAtlMetagenome_2_FD_88705 | JGI IMG/M metagenome (GOLD analysis project Ga0115011, IMG submission 88705) | Marine eukaryotic phytoplankton communities from Atlantic Ocean - Tropical Atlantic ANT8 Metagenome | ecosystem: Environmental > Aquatic > Marine > Oceanic | place: Tropical Atlantic... | reverse complement strand
CTTTGCCTGAGATCCGTGTCGGGATCGCCAGTAGCTTTGTTCCGCACGTGACAAAGAGAGTCTTTAGGTTTTTGCCGCCGAAAGTACAGTTAGTAATGGTGTCTTCCGGGGTTTCGCGAAACGCTAGGATCTTACCTTGCGGTGAAATAACGTGAATACCCGGTTTCGTGTCCAGTGTCTCACTTGTCTTGCGAGTGGCGTGAAGACCGGCGGCAACATATAAGTTACCCTTTGCATCAATTGCCATGCCATCGCCACTGCGTCCAGGATAAAAACCAATCACGATTTTCTCATCCACCAGCTTTCCATCTTCGGTGATCTCATAGCTGCGAATATCGCGATGATGCTCAGCATCCGGATGCGCTTCAATAAGATAGAGCTTCTTGCCGTTTGGTGATGTCACCAAACCGTTGGGCATGTGAATGTCGGGCCAGGCAAGAACCTGCTCGAGGCTGCCATCAGGATCAAGTCGATAAACAGCATTCACATTTCCTTTCGTGGCATCAACGCCACCGGGACGTGATGAAAAGAACCATCGATTTTTATAGTCAAAGCACAGGTCATTGGGAGACGCCAGAGGAAACGAATTAAATTCGCTGGCCAGAACCGTTATCTCACCGCTCTTCCAATCAGTACGTGTCACGCATCCGGCTCGCACTAACTTGGGGCTTCCCGACACACCTCCGCCTTCGCAGGCCCAGAGATTTCCTGCACTATCAAAATGCAGGCCGTTGGCGTGATTGCTATTCTCACGATAAACCGAAAGTTTTCGGCCGTCCCATTTGAGGATTTTTCCGGCCGGAACATTGGTAAAGTACAACGCCCCATTTCCCCAGGCCGGCCCTTCGGTAAAGACTTTGTCATCTTCGATGGTTGCCAAAACGTCAACTTCACCTAGATAACGATCCGTATTCAAATCGCTATAGTCCGCTGCTTTCATCGACGACGCTGTAGAAAGAAGGGTAGAGGCGCCGAGAATTCCAAGCGCCTGCCTGCGATTTACCTTATGAAACATGAGGACCTTCCTCCTAGTGGTTAACGATCCGCCTCCGAAGAGGGTTTGGTATTCGGATTATAGAATAGATCACCCACCACCGCGCATAAAAAACAGCCTGTATAAATACAGGCTGTTTCTTGTTCAGTGTGTTATGTTGCTTTTGGGCTAAGCTTAGCCCATGCAAATAACTAATGCGAAGAAGGTAAAACCTTCAATCAGGGCAGCAGCAATAATCATTGCCGTCTGAATCTGACCCGCTTTTTCTGGCTGGCGAGCCATGCCTTCGAAAGCACCAGCGGCCAATTTGCCGATACCAGCAGCGGCACCAATAGTAACCAGTCCAGCACCAAAAGCGCCAGAGAATTCAATAAGGGCCTGGCCACCATCCTGTGCAAATACAGGGGAAGCCAAAACAAGCAGGGCACCTAGGCTCCACATTGCTAATTTAGCTAATTTGTTCACGGAATTATCTCCTACAATCTAACGTCTAGACGTGACTCATGAGTGTGGCGGATCAGGCCACGAGTCAACATTACGAATATTCTTAATTCTGTTTCCAACCTAGGTTTGCAGGGAAAAAATACTCCTTGCGAACGGTTTGTTCTTTGGTTGAAACCAATAGCCTATTGTGACAATAGTGAGTCGTCAACCTTCCCCAATTGGATTATATGGCAGATTTGTTAAAAACTATCAATTTCTCCTGTTTTGACTAGTTTGCCGCCGGTTTCACGACTTTTTTCTTTAGCTGGTCTATCAATACAGCAACCAGAATCAGTGCTCCATAGATAACCATTTGGCGATAGGAATCCACACCTGCCATATTCAACCCATTTTGAATAACGCCCAAAATCAAAGCCCCTATAAATGTACCGAATATTTTTCCTTCACCACCCATCAGGCTTGTTCCACCAACCACGACCGCTGCGATCACCTGCAATTCATAAAATTCACCGGCTTTCGGACGGCCCGTACCAAAATGAGAAACATCGAGAACCCCCGCAAGACCTGCCGCCAAGCCGCAAATGGCGTAAACAGCAATCAGTACACCAACCACAGGAACCCCTGAAAGCCTTGCTGCTGTTTCATTGCCGCCAACAGCGTAAACATAGCGCCCAAAAGCAGTATGGTTCATCACGATATGCGCAACAACAAACAGAACAATCATCAACACAATCTGGCTGGGAATGCCGAACACGGAGGACGAGTATAAGGCGCCAATCGAGTCCGCTTCTATCTTCACGGCATCTGCTCCTCCGGCGAGGATGTAGGACATCCCACGAGCAACCATCATTAGACCCAGGGTCACTACAAAAGGTGGCACCTTAAAAAGCGTTACAATCACGCCGGCAAGAACACCTGCCAGAGCACAAACACTCATCGCAACTAGAAATGCCAGTGCTACGTCAAAAGCGCTGGCGCTTTCATTGCCCAAATAACTTCGAATCGTGGTGGCCGTAACCACTGCGGCCAGTGCCATCAGACTGCCAACCGATAAATCGATACCTGCAGTAATAATCACCAATGTCATACCGATCGCCATAATCGCAATTGGTGCATTTTGATTTAAGATTCCAATTAAGTTGTTAATCGTTAAAAATGTTGGCCAGCGATAACTTGCCGGCTTAGCTATTTTCAAGCTGCTCAGGCCGGGATACAACGACGCCATTTCGCTACGAGATGTCTGGCTTAACACACGCCACTTGGAAGAGAAATCATGTGTTGCAATAAAATCGACGCGTTCATCCTGTTGGCCTAAAAGCTCGAGCCGTTTGCGCAGACTACTAGGATCCCCAAGTTCAACCCCAACGACATCGGCTCCGCCACTTTCCAGCCCTTCTTTAAGTGCTTGAGCGAACACTTCATCTGCCTCCGTCTTTCTGGCAACTACTAAAACACGGATATCGCTGCCGACCTCTTTTAAGAGGCTGGCGGACAACTTACGTGCTGCAGATGCATCTTCGGGATGCTTATCACTAATAGTTAAGAGGCTGATGAGCAAGCACAGGGCGATTAACACGAACACCATGCCGTAATCAACGAGTAAAGCCCGAATGTATTTATTCTTCATCATCAAAATGCTGTGAGTGCTTTGGTTCCCGTGGCCAGTTTCATCAAATCTTCCTGCGTTACATCCTTGTTCTCAAGACATCCGGCGACCCGGCCTTCATGCATGACTAGAATACGATCACTCATACCCAATACTTCGGGTAATTCTGAGCTAATCATAATGATCGCTTTCCCCTCCCGTGCAAGCTGGTTCATCAATAGATAAATCTCATACTTGGCCCCTACATCAATTCCACGTGTAGGTTCGTCAAAAATAATAACCTCTGCATTACGCTGCAGCCACTTCGCAAGAACCACTTTCTGTTGATTTCCACCAGAGAGCGTTTCGGCTATCTGTCCACCACCAGTTACTTTCATTTGAAGCTGCTCAATGTACCGGTCAAACGCTAATGTTTCTTGGCCTTTGTTAACAAATCCCCCGTTCGCGAACTCTTCCATATTCGGCAGCCCAAAATTCTCCTGAACCGTCTGGCCTAACACAAGCCCTTGTCCCTTCCTGTCCTCTGTTAACAGGCATATCCCTTTCGCGATCGCTTGGCGGGGAGATTGTATCCTCAACTGCTTACCATCCAGCATGATCGATCCACCATCTGGCTTGTCAGCTCCAAATAAGAGTCTAACGGTTTCCGTACGGCCAGCTCCAACCAATCCGGCAACACCCAGAATTTCACCTGCGCGGACATTAAAAGAGACATCCTTCACAACACTACCGCGCGACAGCCCCTGCACTTCCAATCGTATTTCACCGAGTGGACGCGTTTGCTCGGGGAATTCGTTATCGAGACTTCGGCCGACCATCATTTCTATAATTTCGTCACGTGTCACTCCGTCTGCATCTCGAGTACCAACATATTGCCCATCTCGCAAAACCATAATGCGATCAGCGAGCCGTTCGATCTCATCCAATCGATGGCTGATGTAAATAATGCCAATTCCCTGCCGACGTAATTCATCAACAATTTCATATAACCCTTCGACTTCCCGCGGAGTGAGAGCAGCACTGGGTTCGTCCATAACTACAATCTGAGCGTTCAACGCCAGGGCTTTGGCAATCTCGACAACCTGCTGTTGTGCCACCGTCAGATTACGACATAGGGCATTGGGGTCAACTTGCACGCCGATCCGGTCGAACAGGACTCGAGCTTGCTCATCTTCCTGTCGTTTCGCAATCCAACTAAAAGGGGATTCTTCCTGCCCCAAAAAGATATTTTCCCGGGCCGTCAGAGCAGGAATCAAATTAAATTCCTGAAAGATGATGCCGACACCCGCACGCTGAGAGGCAGCCGGCGAGTCAATGGGAAGTCCACGACCATTGATCTTGATATCGCCTGAGTCCGGCATGTGGACCCCACCCAGTATTTTGATCAACGTACTTTTTCCGGCACCATTTTCCCCTAACAAGGCCAAGACCTCGCCAGCATAAAGCTCTAGGTTTACATTTGCTAACGCGCGCACGCCAGGGAACGACTTAGAAACATTTACCATTTCCAGCAGCGGCTGGGTTTGATTCAGACTCTCGGAGCTCGAAACGTCAGCCATTTATTCAGCAGCTTTTAACTCGGGATCCTTTGCCGCGTCCTCTTTTTTATAGAGCGCCGTCGGGATCAAAGTTGATTTCTCGTATTCTTCTCCGGCTTGGTAGGCAAGCAACTTCTCAATTATGCCTTTGCCCATTTGCTTTGGAAATTGAATCGGATCCGCATAAATCTTACCTTCGAGGATAGCTTGCTTCCCAGCCAGTTCGCCGTCGAACCCAACAATTTGAATAATATCCAGCCGATCCGCCTCTTTCACCGCCTGCCAGGCGCCTAAAGCAGATGGGTCGTTGATTGCAAAAATACCACGTAGGTTTGGATGCGCCTTCAGGCTGTCGGCGGCGGCCTTGTAGCCAATGTCCTGGTCACCTCCTCCATTTACCTCCGCTACGATCGCAATTTGACCATTTTCAGTAGAGGCATTGTGGGCCTCCAGAACTTTCTTAAATCCATCGACGCGTAGAACGCACGAGTTCGCTTGATTAAAGTCTAAAATCAGGACTTCACCACCTTCTTCTCCTAAAACTTCCACCATCGCGTCGCCGGCAAGCTCACCACCCTGAAAGTTATCAGTACCAATGTGGCCCGCAATCTCTACGTCGTCAGCGACGCACTGTAGGTCACAGGTAAAAACGGGGATACCTGCATCGTTTGCCTTCTTAATCGCCGGACCAATAGCAATGCGATCCGTTGGATTTAGCACAATCGCGTCTACGTTCTGACTGATAAAGTCTTCGATTTGATTGGCTTGTTTACTTACGTCCGTATCGGCATCCGTAGTAATCACTTGAAATCCATATTCAGCTCCGGCTTCCTTCAGACTATCGGAAATAATTACAAAGAACGGGTTTTTGAGCGACATTGCGGAATAGCCGATCTTCCCCTCAGACGGTTCAGTTTCATTGATCTGATCCGCACCTGAGGCAGCAAGCGCTTTGTCGTCCTGAATAACAGAACTTTCTTCGCTGGAACATCCCACGGCCAACAATGCCAATACGAGTGGCAGCCAAATATACTTTGCCATCTATATAAATCCTTAGTAGCTACAGAGTGAAAAGGGGCTCTTCTATATATACACCGTGATATATTGAATATAAGCAGGCGGCAGACAACTTCCTACCAATTACCGTGCTTCGTTCACGATGCTCCAAAGTTCCAGTATATTAAAGAATCAAATAGAACCGGATATTCGGAGCAGTAATATTCAGAAATTCCAAACGCACCGGACAATTCAAATCTTCCCGCGCCTTCCTCAAATCACAAAAGAATCCTGTTATGAAACGCACACTGATAGCCCTCCTTATTCTGACCACTATTGCCGGCACCAGTCATGCGGAAAACTGGACAAACTGGCGCGGGCCAGATTTTAACGGAGTGGCGCCAAAAGGTGATTTCCCAACAGCCTGGAATGTCGGTCAAAATATTTCGTGGAAAGTAGAGTTGCCTGGCGTAGGCTCTTCGACTCCTGCCATTTGGGAAGACAACGTCTTGGTAACGGCCAATGACGGTGGTTTCAACCTGCTCCTTTGCCTCGACCGTGAAGGCAAAGAAAAATGGCGCACTCAAATTGGCTCCTCTCGTGACGGTAAGCATCGTAAAGCTAGTGGCAGTAATCCCTCCCCGATTACTGACGGTGAAGCGATTTATGTTTATTACAAAAGCGGAGACCTTGCCTGTCTCGACTTCACTGGCAAAGTCAAATGGATTTCCAATGTGCAGGAAGATCATGGAGAAGACACACTCTGGTGGGATTTGGGTACTTCACCAGTTCTGACCAAAGATTCCGTTGTCATCGCCGTCATGCAAACCGGCCCCAGCTTCTTGCTAGCCATTGATAAAGAAACTGGGAAGCAAAGCTGGAAAACCGAACGTAATCTCGATGCTCCTCTCGAAGCCGCACAAAGCTATTCGACTCCGATTGTCGTGAATGACAATGGCAAAGAATCGCTGATTGTTTTAGGTGCCGATTATGTTACCGGACACGATGCTTCCAGCGGAAAAGAACTGTGGCGAGTTGGTACGCTAAACCCGAACGGCGAAAAATACTGGCGCAGTATCGCTTCACCTGTTCTCAGCGATGGAATGCTACTCGCTCCTTACGCTCGCGGGAAAACGTTGACTGCCATTAATATCACTCAGGAAAAGCCCGGCGTTGCCTATACCATTGAGGGTATTTGTGCAGACGTCCCGACCCCTATCGCTATTAATGGCGCGGCTATCTGTGTGACAGACCGCGGCCTTGTGACGAAGATCAACGTCAAAACCGGTGAACAACTCTGGCAAACCGAACTGGAAAAAGCGCGCCTGTCCTTTTCAGCTTCACCAATTCTGGCGGGCAAGAATATCTATCTAACTCGCGAAGACGGTGCCACCTTTGTGGTCAATGCTGAAAATGGCGAAGTCGTCGCTAAGAATACTTTGGCCGAAGAGTTCACGGTTTCCACCCCGGTTTTTGCGGATGGCCAAATTCTAGTGCGCACAATGCAGGCGCTGTATTGTATTGGCAAGTAAATAGAAATGTCGGACACCATACCAGTATCCGGCCCTGCTGCCTGGGTCGGTAAAGAAGTTACGCGGCGCGATGACTGGAATTTCACGCTGTCTCCACAACACCTTGAGGAGTTAAGGATCGCGGTGCGTCAAACGGCTGCCATGCCATTAACCCGCATTGGGTCGGCAGAATTCGCGCTACCAACCCTTGGGCAACAATTACTTCAGATTCAGCACCGACTTGAGCATGAATCGGGAGCAACCATCGTGAAGGGGTTTCCTGTTGATGACTTTTCGCCAGAAGAAGCGGAGCGTGTTTTCTGGGGACTTTCCACCTATATCGGCACAGCGGTTTCACAAAGTGCCACCGGCCAACGAATTTTTCACGTGCGGGATGAAGGGTTTAAGACCGGGCACCCAAAAGCTCGAGGCCCCAATACCCGCAAGCGACTTAGTTTTCATACTGATCGTTGTGACGTCATTGGATTTATGTGCCTGCAACAAGCTCAGTCGGGTGGGATCAATCAGCTTGTCAGTAGTGCCTCTGTTTACAACCAAATTCTTCATGAACGCCCCGACCTGTTGAAAATACTGATGGCTCCGTATTACTACAAACGCCACAACGTGGATACCGGCAATAGCCTTCCTTACTGTCAGCAACCGATTTTTTCATTTCGAGATGGCGTCTTCGCTTCGGCATACTTAAGAGTCCTCATCGACCGGGCTTACGCTGACAACGATCTGATTCCAATGACGGAAACTCAACTCGAAGCATTGAACTTTGTGGACGAAGTTGCTGCTCGACCAGAGATGTATGTTGAATTTCGGCAGGCACCCGGCGACATCGTACTGTTAAATAACTGGATTACGTATCACCGCCGCACAGAATTTACCGATTTTGAAGAGCCGGCGAAGCGTCGCCATTTACTACGTATTTGGTTAGCTGCGCCGAATAGTAGGGCCTTGGATGAAATGTTTCGGGCGAATTACGGAGCTGTGGAGGCGGGCGCAATTCGTGGAGGCATGAATCCGACTTCTTTGAATTCTTAGGCCTTGAAATACAAACTCCTGCCAAAAGCAGTGGCAATGAAGCAGTATCTTGGTCAAAATAGGGGTGGATCGATATCTCTGGTCAAACAACTCTGTTGGATCAGTTCTTAAACTATCTATATTTCACGACTGGAATTAATTCATCATGCGAAAAGCTACTTTGTTGAGCCTCTTTCTGGCATTCACAACAGCGTTAACCGTTCAGGCTGACGATCAGTGGATTACTATTGAAGGCAAAGATGGCCCGGGAAAAGGCAAGCATATTGTTTTTGTCAGTGGAGATGACGAATACCGTAGCGAAGAAGCGCTGCCACTGCTCGCCAAAATTATGGCTAAGCATCACGGTTTCAAATGCACTGTGCTATTTGCTATCGATCCAACCACCGGCGACATTGCCCCGAGCCATCAAACTAACATTCCGGGCCTTGAAGCCCTTGAAGATGCCGACCTAGCCGTCTTCTTATTGCGATTCCGCAATCTACCGGATGACCAAATGAAATACATCGTGGATTACACAAACTCCGGGAAGCCCATCATCGGAATGCGAACATCCACCCACGCATTCAATATTCGGCAGGATAGCAAGTATCACAAATACACATTCAACAACAATGGCGACTACAAAAAAGGGTGGGGCCGTCAGGTTCTTGGTGAAACATGGATCAACCATCATGGCCACCACGGTCGTGAAAGTACCGGAGGAGTTCCTGTTCAAGGTAAAGAAAGCCACCCCATTCTACGCGGATGCAAAGAAATCTGGGGCGACACTGACGTTTACGGTGTGACTAAACTCGAAGGCGATTCCGATCCCATTCTGCTAGGAGCTGTGCTCGATGGAATGACGCCTGACGCCAAGCCCGTTGAAGGCAAAAAGAACGAGCCCATGATGCCTGTTGCCTGGGTGAAAACTTACAAAGGCGAAGCTGGTAAGGTTTCCAAGGTGTTCAACACCACGATGGGTGCTGCCACCGACCTGATTTCAGAAGGCACTCGACGCATGATGGTAAATTCGATGTTCTGGGGACTTGGCATGGAGGACCAAATCACTACAGACTTAAATGTAAGTATTATTGGAGAATACAAACCCACGAAATTTGGCTTTGGAGGTTTCAGAAAAGGGCTGAAACCATCCGACTACAAATAATAGCCAGTTCCAATTAAACCCGGAGTATAGTCATGCTGTCATTTCAAGATGGGCTTTCGAGACGATCATTCCTACAGGTAGGGGCCTGTGGGCTGTCAAGTCTTGGGCTCTCGCAATTAATGGCCGCATCCGGAGAGGATGATCCTTGGCGTTTATTTTCCGGCAAGACCGTAATCTTCCTGTTCCAGCATGGCGGTCCAAGCCAATTTGAGACCTTCGATCCCAAGATGTCTGCTCCGGGAAGTATCCGTAGTATGACGGGAGCGTCGTCGACGAATGTCCCGGGTACCGAATTCGGGGGAACGATGAATCAGCTTGCTAAACACGCTGACAAGTTCACCATCGTTCGGTCTTATCAAACTGGCTCTAGCGCCCACAAGATTCAGCCGGTCGTTTCAGCAGATACTTTTGGTGCGAATATTGGAAGCTATCTCTCAAGAATCATCGGCACTAACAATCCGAAAAACGGAATGCCGTTGAATGTGGCTGCGTTCCCCAATGCGGTAGTCGAGGACGAGCCTGGGCCCTTTAATAACTTCGGGCGGTTTGCTGACGCTGGACCGTTCAGCAAAGGCTTTGAACCCTTTGTGCCGGGCACCGGTGGTAATTTTCAGGAAGACCTGAAGCTTCATATCGATCGCTTGCGACTTGACGATCGTAAAGCCCTGTTACGAAATCTGGATAAGATTAAGCGACAGGTAGATGCAGATGGGTCCCTGGAAGGTTTAGATAAATTCCAGTCGCAGGCATTTGATGTCGTCATGGGTGGCGTGTCTGATGCTTTTGATCTTTCACACGAAGATCAAAAAACGGTTGATCGCTATGATACGGGGCACCTGACTCGTTTTGATGAGTGGAAAGACAAAAACAACAAAAACCACTATAAAGCGAATTCGAATTCGCTTGGTAAGCTCATGCTCTTAGCACGACGGTTAGCCGAACGTGGCTGCGGCTTTATCACCATTACAACCTCTTTCGTGTGGGACATGCACGCAGACCAAAACAATCTAGGAATGGTTCGTGGTATGGATTACGTAGGCAGCCCATTTGATCATGCGGTTGCTGCCTTTATTGAAGATGTTGAAGCTCGAGGTCTACAGGATGATATCCTTTTAGTTGCTACCGGCGAAATGGGGCGAACGCCGAACATCAACGCTCGAGCTGGCAGGGATCACTGGGGCGGGTTAACACCATTACTGCTCTATGGAACTGGCATTCCCCGTGGACATATTATTGGGCAATCAGCCAAAGATGGCGGTACTCCTGCGACAACACCTGTTCGAACTCCGAATCTTATTGCCACTTGCCTTGATACGTTACTGGATATTCCACAGCTTCGTCTTCGCGTGGACGTTCCTGGCGAAGCGTTAAAGGTTATCACTGGAGCCGAACCAATCCCCGGCTTAGGTTAATCACTCTCTCAAACCAAATTTCTCTGAAAGCACCGCTCGCTATGCGCAGTCTTTACGCTTCTTTGACTTTACTCCTCTTGGTTTCCGGTCTCGCTCCGGCTGCAGAAGGATACCCCGACGCAAATACCTATCAATATAAAACCGTCGGTGACACAAACTTATCTCTTCATGTCTTTAACCCCGAAGGGCATAAGCCGGCAGATTCCCGTCCCGCGGCAGTCTTCTTCTTTGGCGGTGGCTGGAACGGCGGGTCGCCAAATCAGTTTGTACCTCATTGTCGTTATCTGGCTAGTCGTGGCATGGTGGCAGTGACTGCTGACTATCGAGTCAAGTCACGGCAGGGAACTTCACCTCGAGAATGTGTCAAGGATGGAAAGTCGGCCGTCCGCTGGTTACGTACGAATGCATCCAAACTTGGAATTGACCCGAATCGAATTGCCGCGGGAGGCGGATCAGCGGGGGGTCATGTCGCAAGTACAACAGGTATCATCCAAGGTATGGAAGAGAAGGGCGAAGATACGAAAGTCAGCAGTAAATCTAATGCTTTACTGTTATTTAACCCCGTGTATGATAACGGCCCGGACGGTTACGGTTACGATCGAGTCAAAGATTACTATCAGTCCATTTCGCCTATTCATAATATTCAAAAGGGGGCACCGCCGACCATCGTCTTTTTAGGAACCAAAGATGCTCTCATCCCTGTAAGCACGGCGAAAAAGTTCCAGATGCTGATGGATCAGGTAAAAGCAACCTGCGTGCATCATTTCTACAAAGACGAACCTCACGGCTTCTTCAATTACAACCAGAAAGACAATTTTGTCGATACGGTCACTAAGATGGATCAGTTCTTGGAAAAACTGGGGTGGCTCAAGGGTGAAGCGAGCGTTGATTACGAGGCGGTGAAACCATAATGAGCGTAGAAGAATTAATTCAAGCAAAGCTAGATCGTATCCATCAATCGCATAAAGTTATTCCCCAAAAGACGGCCTTGCTAGTCATCGATATGCAACATGGATTTGTGGATAAAGGTGCGTCACTTGAAATACCGAAAGCCCGAGATATCACACCGAATATCCAGTCCCTAGTTGCTGCATTTCGAGATGCCGGGATGCCTGTTATTTTTACCGAGTTTGTTTATGCGGACACGATCCCGTGCCTGAGAGGCGACCCTTTCGGCCCGGAACATCTCGCGGCCAGTGCCGAGGCTGCCACTGGATTTGGCTATCCATCTAACAACTGCAAGATTGGTCTTGAGGCTGGCGAAGGTGTCGAGTCGGCCGCCACGATCGAAGCGTTAAAGCCTTTAAGTCATGAGCTTATTGTGCAGGGGCACACTTACGACAAATTCTATGGCACACATCTCGATCTAGCATTACGAAGCCTTGAAATCGATCGATTCATGATCACTGGGGTCACGACCGACTGCTGTGTGAACAGTACGATTATTTCCGGATCAACAAGAAATTATCGGGTTACCGCGGTCAGTGACGCCATGGCGACCATGGATGACCATATTCATGATGCCTGTCTTCAAATATGGGAAAATAAGTTCGCTCGCATCCGTACTACCGCGGAGGTTCTAGCGGAAATTAATTCGCGATGCGGATTGGACGTAAGCCCTTGTAGATAGCTCCATTGGGCTGCTTAACCTGCACTTCAATCGAATACATCCCCGATGACAAGTTTTGTGGCAATTTAGCTTTCCATAAATGACCCGCTGCCGCCGGAGCTGACATCTCCATCCAATCAATCTTTCCATCGAGCTTTTGAATCAATTCCCGCTCCTGATCATAAAGACGCTTATAGTCAGGGTCGACTTCCGAATGAGCCGCTACCATTTCAAGCTTCACTGCTTTCCCTTTATGATTTCGAATGGCCGCTGTCACTTCCGATTTTTCGGATCCTGAAAAGACATTCGTATAAGCGTATGCCTGTTCTTGCTGGCTCCCAATTTCCACCGGTGCTGAAATTTGCATCTGATAATCTGCCGGCCGATTAGCTGCTTGATATTGAAACGAATATTGATTGCCATCAAACGTCACAATTGAATATCCATTTGGTACTCCATCGCGAGAATAAGCGTGCGGCGTATTCCCAAACTTTTTAATTCCTTTCCACCAGCTTCCACTGGCGGTGACATTAATCACATGGTGATGAGGCTTTTCACCCTCCCATCCATCTTCCTTATCAAGGTAAAGATGTTGTTGGTAATGTTGATGGCCAGAAACGCTCATCGTAAAGGGTCGATCTTTAAGCAATTTAAAGATGGCGCCGCGTTGTTCCATTTTGGTAATCGGGATGTGCATCATAAGAACCACAAGCTTGTCGGCGGGCACCAGTTTAAGATCGTTCTCCAGAAATTTCATTTGAGCTTTGCTGATGGCCCCGCGGTAGCCATGCTTCTTTGTTTCGCCATTGTAATACCATTCCACGTTATCCATGACCACAAAGTGAGCCTTACCATGCTCAAAGGAGTAGTAGGCCGGGCCGAATACTCGCTCAAATGTTTCATCACTTTCTTCATCGACCTTGGCTTCACGATTCACATCGTGATTACCGATCACGTTGTACCAAGGGATTCCTAACAAGGCGATCCCCTGATTTTGCGAGTCAAACAAACTAAGATCATCGAACATGATATCACCCAGAGTAACTCCAAAGGACGCGTCCGTACCAATCAGTTCTTCTAACACATCCTGAATCAGATAATCGACTTCCTGCTGGTTCCTGGGTTGAGGATCCGCAAACATAATCGCCTTAAACAGTTCCGGTTCTTCCACTGGATATAGCGGGAAGTCGATACTCGCTGGCAAATCTCCCGTAGGCTCTACCCCGGCAAACCTAGTCCCTTGTGGAGAGCCCTTTGGCTTGTGAATGTAGTAGAACCGAGGCAGGTTCGTTTCACTGAGCGGTGTCATCCACCCGGCCGGTTTAATGACAAACAAAATCGCATCGTCCGAAACTGCTAGCTCATACGATCCATCTTTTGAGGTACGAACAATGTCCTCACCATTGGATACACGAATTCCAGCCAGCCCCTTTTCACCGGCATCCCAAGTCTGATTAAAATTTGTATCGTGGTAGACACGCCCTCTCGCCATCTGCTGAGCATCAACAGATGGCGCTAGAAGCAAACTTACTAAAACCGTTGACAACACTAGTCGGCTCATTACTCCAGGTACCTTTTTATGAACATCTGTTATTTTTGTTCTGTATATATTCCCTATTCAACTCGATTTATACCAACAGATGTGAATTCAATTTAAGAATAATTTAAACTAATGGTAAATCTAGCCGCCTTCAGAAACTCCATGTACTAAACCATCAATGCAAGTCAGTGAACACATCGACTTAATCCAGCAGCGTCTGGGAGATCCGCTTTCCGAGGAGCAATTAGAATATTTGCTCAAAAAAGCAGCGGAAGAACCCGGATTGTTTTCCGCTGCCTGTCAGGAAATTAAAGCTCAGAAGCTCGAAGTTATTCCGGTTGATCTCGATGATGAATCCGCCATGGTTGATTTGCTTACGTGGCTAAACCAACTCGCTTCCACACGAAATGCCGGAAAAGGCTTTAACAATCTTCTTATTGGCATTGCTGTTCTCCTCCTCATTGCCGCTGTTGGTTCCTGGTTCGCTTTCTTTGGCCCGGAAGAAAACGAACTGGCTGATGACGATCCCCCGAAGACTTCGGTCTCTAAAAATTCCATTGAGGTAGACGAACCTATCCTTGAGCCCTCTGGTGATGAGGCTCCTACTCCTGACAATCAAAATACTATTCAACCGGAAAATCCAACGCCGGCGGAAAAAGAGGAGGGGCCTCTACCAACGCCCAAGCTACCCGTGGCGGGGGAGTTAATGCTTCCGGAACAGCGGATCACTCCTACATGGCAATCCTTCGATGACCCTGCTGCTCGATTAGATCATTCGTGGGCAGCAACCACCGATCGTTTCATCAAACCCGCTGCAGAAGAGCCCGGCACACTGAAACCTGTCCAGCGCGATGGGACAACGGAATACTATGAATTATTGGGCAACTTCATTCTTCCACCACCGCATTCGGACGGACGAAGCCTGCGAGTAAGATTTTCTGACTTGCGAAGCCTGACGGTCACTGCAGTAAACGATACTCAGGAAGTGGAGCTCAGCTACGATGGCCATCTAAATATGAAACGGTACACCTCATTGCCGGTACCGGAATACACCGCCAGCCTGCCATACACGTACGGGTATCGGATGCGTCGCCACTTTGTTGAAACCAGAATTGATCCGGGCATTAACTTTGATTGGGGATTGGGGGGCCCTGTCGTAAATGAACGTCAGGTTGACAAAGACTATTTCAGTATTGAATGGTCCGGCATTCTCAACGTTCCAACAGCGGGTAACTACATATTCCACCTGGATATGGATGACGGCTACCGACTCGAGCTTAACAACTCGATTGTTGGTGAGAGGTGGAGCCCCGTAGGAGCCGAAACCCAGCCAGCACAACATCCCGTCACGCTTAAGGAAGGCATGTTACCTTTCAAGCTTCAATTCTTTAGCGACCGCATGGAGTCCCGGGCTATTTTGGAATGGGAGACCGAAGGTCTGGAAAAACAGATCATCCCCGGCACCATGTTCCAGACCAGTGCCGACGAAGATGCCATAGAAGGGCTGACAGCAAAATATTGCTTTGGTCCCATCGTAGAGGCCAGTGAAACTCCGGCTACACGAGCCGTTGATCTGATCGACCATGACAATGGGAGCTGGTACGCCCTAACCCGGGGTGCAGTCAATTTCCGTTTTCAGGACAATCAATTCCTTGTATCTCGCGGGGATATTCCAATGACTTCCCTGCCCATGGATGCACCTCCTAGTCATCTCAGGATGAAAGTGCAGTCCCGACTTCGATATCTCGATTCCTACCACTTCGAACCACTTGACCTGCCTGCTGATCCCGTTGACTTAGCCAAGGCAAATCCGGCGGGAGATTTGTCCTGGTTTGAAACAACCGATAACCCAGCAACAGAAACTAAGTTTGATTATGACGATGACGGGAATGTTATTCTCTCGCGAGTACAGGGCGATGCCGCCATACACCTTTCCACGAAAGTGCCATTAACCGGTTCGACCGATATCTATGCCTTGATGTCTGCTCAACATCTAACCGGCATCCGTTTCGAACACCCTCAAACCGGCGTGTTCTACAGCTTATTCGCTCTGCAGCTGGGTGACGGATATGCGATTTCAATGAACCCCACAGATCTAACTTTTACGTCCGCACAATATCGAGCTGGAATGCGTGGAAAAGACTCCATCTGGTGGCGAGCTCAATACTCCGAGGACATGTTCATTATTTCTTTTAGTCCTGATGGGAAACATTGGATCCCAGGACATACTTTCACTCTCGCAGCGACCACTCCGGTCAAGCGTGAGATTTCTTTTGGTCCAACCATTCATGTAGGAACCGAACAAACATCGGTTGCTCTCAACAAAGTGCTAATCCAACACGACGATTTGATTGAACGACTATCCTTCAATCTTCCAATCGGTTCCGTGCCTAACCTGAACCGCATCGACCGGCCGAACAGTATGCGATTGCCTGATTATATCGATTCGTTGGAACTAGAACGTCCTAGTAAAATTTCACCCGAACTTTGGCGACTGGCGTGCTACGCAAAAGTACTACAACTGAACGCTACCCCTAATATGCGGATCGAGGGGCTAATCAAACTTTTGCATTACGCCGTGAAACATCATCGGGATTTTCGAAAGGTCCGTCAGGCTTTAGCACGAGCTCCTCGACGCCTGCAGTTCCGACGTCCGGATACAGAAATTGCCTCCTGGGTAAACATTCATATACTGTATGACATTCTAGCCGCAAGACTCTGGTTTGAAGGCAAGCCGGAACAACTTGCCGAGCTCATTGACGACTGGACTAATATCGATGCCGGTGCTGGTGGTCGTCAACGATATAACATGCCCGTATCGCCCGAACTCTTAACTCGCCTGTACTTGTATCACTTGCGAAATAATTTGCTTTGGGAAGAGCTTTATTCCTTCGCCACTCGCATCGACTACCTTTCTCTTCCTGCTCACGGGTCGCAAATCTTTGACAAAGACTTCGCGACCTGGCGTACCGCTCGTTGGCTACGTGCTGATGCTGCTGACTATTTAGAAGGTGCGATCAAACCAAATGACCTTGCGCGTTTTCAAACAGACCGGTCTCATCAGGTAGAAACGGACCGGGAAACGGTGAACTCCATGCTTGAACTCCTTCAGGCGGTAGAGACCGAAGACCTGGATAATGCGATGAAAATGGTTGTCAACAACCCTTTAGTTGTCGGGCTATTCCCTGTTGATAAATTTGGCATGCACTATCAATCGGGAACCACGTTTCTAAAATCGTTGTTCACGAATCATGATGCCTTTGCGGCGAAAATGCGAGCTGAGGGTTCAGAGTTAGCTGAACTTCGCTTAACCACGGCGATCAACAATCAGGACTTCAATGAGCTCAATGAAATTGCTCAGAAGTTTCCCGGCACCGACGCCGCTCGGGAAGCACTGCAACTCACCGCTGATCAGCGTTTGTCTTCCGGGCAATTCCTTCCTGCGGCTCAGCGCTATCAGGAGCTCATGGAGCTTTATCCCAGCGAACACCACGAACTATGGTTAGCGAAAACCAATCTGGCACTCGCGCTTTCGGGACAGGATCCGGGGCAGGAAGTCGTGAATGAGGTTGTTCTGGAGGGCGGACAAATGGCGGCGGCAGAATTCAATGCCTTAGTAAAGCAGTTAGTGGACTATCGAGGTGCGCAGTACCGAGTCCCGACAAAGCCAGCTCTGGCCTTAGGCCAACGAAACGTAAATCCCGTCAAAGACTTTTCGATCCCGGGCGCTGCGCGTAGTGTACAGCGGATTCGTCAAACCAGTTTCCTAGATCTGGGGGCTCGCTTGATTGTTAATCAACCAACGGGTATGAGCTGTCTTCATGCTGCGGACAACACGGTGGTTTGGGAAAACAAAGATGATGGCCGTGGTATTTCTATCGAATTCGGATACGCGGGCAAACCCGCTCGCATCGGTACCGACCTTTTCTCCGCGGCCTTCAGCAAGCAACGCCTGATCTGGCGACGGGTGCAGGCCAATACTGGTGAAACGGTTTGGGAGGTCCCTGTTGATGGGTATCCCCTGGCTGACCCCATTGCCGCCGGGAATTCCATTTTCGTACTCAAAGTAATCCCGCAACAAACAACCTTTGGGCAAGTGGTCTTTGAACAAATCAATTCCACCAACGGCTCTGTTTCGAATTCCATCGCATTGATGACTGTACAACGAAAACCAGAGTTGTTTCAGTCAGCCCGGAGTGTCCTCGCTCAGGATCGCATCATCTTTGTGCTTGATAGCACCATCTATAGTGTCAATCTGGAAGGAGAGTTGATGTGGGCCCAGATGCTTAGCCAGGTTCCAAAACTAGCAGATCAACACCTTCATGATCGAATCAATGCGACACAGCCTTTGGTCAGTGGAGATCGCATCATTGTTCATGCTGCGGGATCACCCGACGTTGTTTGTCTCGACCGAAAGACCGGAGGTACGGTCTGGCGATTCCAACAACCTGATGTGCAGGAACTCATTGGCATTTGGGAAGACCGGGTAATCATTAGTTGTCGAAATGGCGTGCAGGCTGTCAGTATCCAGTCAGGAACTCCATTATGGTTCCAGCCTGGAAGCCCGCGTCCAAGTGCTGTGCGGATCATGGACCGTCACGTTTTGATTTGCAATTTAGATAAAAAACCAACTACGCGTGTTGTGCCGCTAAGTAATCAGCGCTCGTTGTTATGGGTGCAACCGCAAACCGGCAAAGTTGTGCAGGAAGCTGAGCTACTCGGAAATGAATCTACCTTGTTTGACATTGAGCTAATATTTCCGTTTGGAAACAAGTTATACGGTGTCAGCAACATCAGCACTGGCAGCCATTCCTTGAAACTGATCGAGATCGTACTGCCATGATAATAAGATCACTACTACTCCTGCTGGTATCTACCTCGTATCTTGTCGCTGAAGAACCCGAATACCGGGTGATTTATGGTGAAAAAGAGGTTGTAACGGGAGTCAAGCTTGCTGGTTGGGACCGAATTGACAATCCTCCCACTTTGGATACCGTACCACTGATTAGTGATGCCAAAAAAATCCGATACTTCGAAAAGCTCGATGCTTCCATTGAGCGAGCTGCGACATTCCTCGAATTCCACAACCATGATGTCTTGCCCGGCCAGGTCATTGGTTACGGCGATGCGGATCCTGTGAAGGGCATTCCTGAACACTATCTCGTACATCTCAGTGGAAATTATCGCCCGTTCGCTGAAGCTGATGGCACGATTCGTGTTAAAGCAAGCCATGTGAGACGAGTGGTGCTGGAATCGTCTCGCGTCACAGATACAAACCATCCTCCCGGCACCGTTGTGCTCCGGGATGAAACAGTGATGCAAGCAACTAGCATGCGATGGTCCGAAACTGGCTTGAGGGCGTTGAGTGATAACCGTAGTGTTTCCGCCAATTGGGTTCAGTTATCCGCTGTATTTCCAACCGCTGACAAAACGCTGCTACCTATCGACTGTGTGCTCGATGACTATCTCGCTCCATCGAATGAAATAACCAGCCGTCTTGCCAGATATTCCACCGCCAACGGAGGTACCTTCACCTTTCGGGAGAGCATGCTCATTCCACTACGGCGGGAAGGCAACTTCATTTTTCACGCTGTTCAGCCCGCCTGGTCTCTGGATGCAATCCGTATTCTGTTCGATAGTGTGACCCATATTAGCTACCGGGAAAACAATCAGCTACCAATATCTTCGTTACCAGCCAGCATCGTAGAGCAAAAGAACTTTACTGGGTTTCAGTGGCCGTGGCGACGAAATAAAAACCGTTTGGGCTCCAAGCTGATTGCCGGCGAAATGATTAGCGACGTCGGCTTAAGCACTCACTCTTACAGCAAGCTCTCTTTTCAAATACCTGCTGACATCACGACTCGATTTATGTCCTATCTGGGAATTGATCAAACAGCCGAAGGGGGCGGTTGTGCGCAAGTTCGAATCTCCAAAGCAAACGCTGCTGGTACAGAGTCGGTGGTCTATCAAAGTGGCTTCTTAATAGGCTCTTACCCATATACTGTTGCAGATGTAAATGGACTAACTGATGCAACCAGCCTGATCATTGAAACAGATTTTGGACACACCGGCCGGCCGGCCGGTGCGGATCCGTTTGATATTCGCGATGACGTTAGCTGGATCATGCCGCTGCTTACAATCGATCTCAATGCAGCCCGGCGAAAAATGAACGAGATACAGCGTTACATCACCTCGACCACTGGTTGGCAAATCCCTGATAACTTTCGCTCGCATATTCATCTCACCTCACATTGGGACTCTTCCGGTGGCCGCTGGCTTTCCACGATTTCATGGAAAACAGCCGTCGCCGTGGTCGCCGAAACCCCCGTGATGGAATTCCATCAAAAAGTAAATCTAACCCCTAATAATAGCTGGGTTATCTTGTCCGCTTCTGCCGATGGTATTGGCGACAAAACAACCACGATTCAGGTTCAGGTGAACAATGAGCCCGCCACGTCCATTTTGAATGGAAATATCAGCCTCACCGGTCAGGTTGCTAAATTCGATACGCGGCATTGGTTGCTGGGGGGCCAGGTGAATAAAGAGGTGGAGATTCGCATCCAGGTGATGCCTCGTGAAGCGGGAACTTATAAGCCACAGGGAATCACCTTTGCCAGTTTTGGCTTACAGCCAATTGTGCTCGGTCTGCCTGCTTCCGGTGAACTTCCTCAGCCGGACATTCCACTTTCGTCGTTAACGCCGGTCAAATTCGTCCTTCCGGGCTATAACGAAATGCCTGAGCCCGGCTTGTTGAAAATCGATGTGCCGCTCACTGTCAGATCTCTTCCTATTCCAGACGGGTATGTTTTTCCCGGACGAAGTGAACTCGTATACGAACTAAAACCGGAATACACCCATCTGGAAATGGTCATCGGGCTGGCCGATGGGTCAACATCTGTTGGCGCATATGAAGTCTTTGTTGACGATGTAGAAGAGCCGATTTGGACCTCCAAGGAACTATTCAACGCCAGCCTTGGAACCAATCAAGCTAACGGCTATTTCTCTCGACAGACCCAAGGAGCTAATGTACGTATTGCGATCCCGGAGGGTAGCCAAACCATGACCATCCGAAGTGGCACCCAAACCAGTATTGGGTTACTTGGCAACGCTGGTTTTCGAACCCAAAAGGCGCCTAATTAAACGGGCTATTTGTCCTACGGGCTTCCTTCGTTTGAGCTACTGAAAGTCTCCACTGTGTATAATTAGACAGATGTCCACGATTTCTTAGTATTGATGGTTTAAGCTGGAAACTCTCGTAGGCACCATACCGATTTACCTATACTTTAACTGGAGATGACATGAACCGGACTGTAGTGGCCGTTGTTCTGTGCTTAATCATGGTCGTTTCCGCGCCACTGCGTTGCTACGCGGAAGGTGAATGGGAAATCACTCAGGAAAGCGAAAAGGCTGTCGACCGAGGACTCGCCTGGCTTGCTCAAAACCAGGGGCCGGCCGGTAATTGGGAGAGCCAGGATCTAGGGCTGGTTGCACTTGGAGCCATGGCATTTCTATCTGCCGGACATGCGCCCGGCCGCAGTCAATATGGTGACAATGTAAAGCGAGCGCTGGATTATATTATCGCTAACGCAAAGCCATCTGGCCTATTGAATATTTCCAGTGAAGGTCGAGACATGTACAACCATGGCCTCGCAACGTTCTGCTTAACTCAAGCCTATGGAAATGTTCCTGACAGGCGGCTTGGAAAAATCCTGGACAAAGGCATCCAGTTGATTTGCAATGTGCAGTGTGATGATGGTGGATGGGACTATGTAGCTCGACAACAAAGTCGTGGGCATGATTTATCATTAGCTGTAATGCAGGCAAAAGCGCTGCGAGGTGCGACGGATATTGGATTGGATATTCCTCCGCAGGTAATTGATAAAGCGATTGCCTCCGTTCGTGGATACTACCGCCCATTAGCTGCAGCGGATGGGAAGCAATACGGAACAGACCCACTTGGTGCTCGCCCCGGGGCATTTACTTACAGTGGTGGAAAGGTAACCACCGCAATGGCAGCGGCTGGTGCCGTTTGCCTGCAGGAATTCGGTCAATATGACGATTTCCGGATTCCTCGAAGTCTGGACTATGTTGCCAATGACATTCAAAAAATGCCTGTTCGTACCGGACACATCCCACTTGATGCTTACACTATGTTTTATGTCGGCCAAGGCCTGTATCAGGTTGGCGGCGATCGCTGGAAAACGAACTACCCTATCATCAGAGATGCCATTGTGAAATCACAATACAACTCCACCCGACCGGACATCGACGGTTCCTGGGAAGGTGGGCGAGTTGGCGGTACTCCGGGTAAACTGTTCGGGACGTCTGTCGCCGTATTTGTGCTCACTATTCCCAACCGCTACCTACCCATCCTCCAAGAGGGTGAATTTCCGGATTCCAAATAACGTTATCTACCCGAATGAATTTTCTCGCTTCTTGGTTTTTGCCCGCTCTCGCCGCCGTTGCCGGCCCTACGTTGATTCACTTATTGAATCGACGTCGCTATCGCACGCAACAATGGGCAGCAATGCAATTTCTTCGCGAGGCTGTTAAACGCAATCGCCGGGCGATTCAAATCCGCGACTTCATTCTCCTGGCCATCCGGACGTTAGTGGTTCTTCTATTCGTACTGGCCATGGCTCGTCCTTATTGGATTGGTGACGGCCAGCAGGCCTACAATGGGACGGAGCCCGTCCATGCCGTCATTGTGCTCGACAACAGTCTTTCCATGGGGTATACCGCTTTAGACAAATCGTTACTCGATGAAGCGAAAGCTCTGGCTGCCGATTTTATTGAGACCCTTCCTTCGGGCAGCGAAGTTTCTGTGATCCCCATGTGTCGGCAGCCACTTTGGTTCAATGTGGGGGCGTATTCTTCGCGAGAAGACGCCTTAAATGCCATCGAGCAAATCCGAGTGGTAGATCAGGAAGCCAATTTACGAACGGCTGCTGAAAAAGCCCGGCTGGCATTAGATGAAGACAGTGGCGTCCAAACCAAACGAGTCGTCCTGCTAGGCGACCTTCAGGCCAACGGCTGGGAAGATAATAGCCTTGAAGAAACGCTTGACCCGCTGGGAGACGTTCAGGTCGTAGCTGTCCAGCCTGCCGATACTGACAATTCCTGGATTAGTGACTTCTACTTGCGTGATGGGATTGCTGACGCGGAATCGACCGGTCATTTTATCGGCACAGTACGTCATGAGGGTCTCGAGCCCAGAGACAACGTGACGGTTTCATTGATCGTTGATGACCAGGTTGTCGCCGAACAGATTCTCCAACTACAGCCGGGTCAGGCAACAACGGTCCACTTTGAACATCAGTTTGTCACTGCCGGAACCTCCAAAGACCCTGTCTTCGCCCGTGCCGAATTAACACTCGACACGGATCGATTACCCATGGATGACCGGCGAGTTTGTGTGGTTCCTGTTATTGCCCGCGTCCCTGTTGTATTCATAGACCAGTATGGTCGCGACGAAGATTTGGAGCGGGGGCGGTTGGGCGAATCTTTTATGTTACGTCACCTTCTAGCTCCTACATTGGATGAGGATGTCGAACACAAATCGCTGATCGACGTAATCCACCGAACGATTGAGGATTTCACGATCGAAGACTTACAAGATGCACGTTGTGTCATCATTTCGGGAAGCGTGGCTCCAAATATAGCGGATGTTGTAACACTGAGAGAATATGCGGAGCAGGGTGGACAGGTCCTGATCACCGCCGGCGGTTTATTTGAGACAACAAGTTGGAATGCTGCCGCCTGGGATGACGGCAATGGATTCCTGCCTGTCGGACTTTCTCCGGATCCGGTGGGGAGCCTGCCTCCTGCTAATACTCAGCAATGGCCAACATTCGGCCTTAACCCTGAAACGTTCGACGATCCGATTTACAATTTACAGCTCCCGGAAGAAGAGTTTCAGGATTTAGTTTCTGCCCCTATCTTCTATAAAGCCATCTCTGCAGACCTGAACTCGCTCGATACATTCGATGAGAAAGAGCTTTCCCGTGTTCAGGATTTGCTTGACAGCGATAGGCTACAAACACGTTGGCTTAACTGGACAAATCCACTTGGTCGCCACTATAGCGAATTTACCCCAGAGCAAATTGTGGCTCGAAACCGACCTCGCGTTTTAGGCCAATACGATAACAAGGAGTCTTTCCTGGTAGAACGACGTATTGGCCAAGGCCATGTTCAACTTCTCACTTCCGGGGTGTTTCCTGAATGGAACGACCTTTCGGTTGATACCGGCGTCCTGCTTTTAGACCGGATTGTAAGAACATCACTGGTACGATCACTCCCGGAGCGCACGATGCCCACTCAGGAAGAAATGGTCATTCCTGTTTCCGTGAGACACCAACATGCCGATCACAAACTCACCTGGCCGACCAATTCGTCCAATGGAACGGAAGCGATCTCCGTTGATGTCTTTGCTAATCAAAAATACGGCGTCGTTATTCGCGGGGCCACGGATCGTGGATTTTATCAACTTACCCGGGTGGAAGATGAGACCGGGGGCGAAGTACCGGTGATGTTATTGGGCTTCAACGGGGCCAGCGAGGAGAGCAACCTGACGCTACAGCCGATAGATGAATTGCAGGCATTGGTCCCCAGTGGCCGTGTGCGTTGGCTTACTGCCGGTGCAGCCATCTCCCTGGAGGGAGAAACCTATCTTGGCAACGGCACCTGGCGATGGTTGATGTATTGCCTTTTGCTTCTCTTGCTTGTGGAAATGGCTGTACTGACGTCCAAACAACGTGAAGAAAACCCCTCAACGGAAGGGGTTGTCGCATGAACGCTTTAGCTCGTTTGTTGGGAATTAAATCCACGGATGAAATTCACGACATCAATCTCAAATTTGCCGCCTGGTGGAGCGAAGGCCGCCCGGTGCTAGTGTTCATGGTGTGCCTTGGGTTAGCCGCTTTGGGAGCGCTTTTCTATTATCGTTTTCAAAACGAGCAGCCCTTGGAAAAGAAAAAGGTGCGGCGCATTGTCCTAACGGCCTTCCGCAGTCTGCTGCTAGCCACGATCGGATTTATCCTCGCTGAGCCTATCGTTTCCGTTTCCCTTACAGAACACCCTCGCCCAGTTTTACTGATGCTCTTTGACGGTTCGGACAGCATGAACCTGGTGGATGAGCTTTCGAACGAACAGGCTGATGCGTTGGACCAAATGACTACCGAGAGCATTGACCCAACCGTCAAAACACGCCTAGAACTGTTAAACGCTTCCTTGAAGCAGGGAAAGCTAGCGGACGCCATTGGTTCTCTCCATGAAGAGTTTGATGTGCGATATTACACTACGGACGAAGGGCATTCGATTAAAGAACTTGAGCAAGACGCGGAAACACAGAGCCTCTCTGGCGAATTAGCTGCCGACATCCAGACAACAGCTATCGGGAGTTCGCTTGATGAGCTCAACCGCCGACATGGCACTCGGCATTTAGCCGGAGTCGTCGTCGTTAGTGACTTCGGGCAAAATGCCGGTAACCCGGCACTTACGTCGGCTGAACAACTTAAGGTGCCGATTTACGCGACGGGCGTTGGCCCTCAGGAAGTGATTGATGTGGCGATTGATCTGCAAGCACCTTTGGTGTTGAAACAGGACGAAAATACTTCCGTATCTGCCACACTACGGCAACAAGGCGCCACTGGGGCAAGTGTGTCTATCCAGCTTTTCCAACGTCGTCTTGGAACTGCGGAAGACGCTGTAATCGAAGCAGACAAGCTGCCTATTGGTGAACCGGTTGTTACGGTATTAGAGGAGGGGGCGATTGATATCGATTTACCCTATCTACCAGAACAGTCCGGACGATTTGAATTGATCGCAGAAGTATCTGGATTACCCGGCGAAGTCAACTCAAGAAACAACGAGGCTGATCGGGAAGTTATTATTCGTGATGAATCGTTAAATCTATTCTTCGTTGAACACGAACCCACCTGGGAATGGCGGTTTGTCAAAGAAGTCTTTCATCGAGATCCTTTAATCGGTTATGAGGGTTTCCGTACATTTTTACGCTCCGCTGATTTCAAAGTACGGCAATCCAATGACTTGTTTGTAGATCGACTGGTCCGGCCTCGCGAAGAATTTTTTGCAAACGACGTCGTTCTGATTAGTGATGTGCCCAGTGAAATGTTAACCACTCCATTTCAGGATCAGCTGGTTGAATACGTCGAACGATTTGGGGGTGGTTTGGTCATCATTGCAGGGCCACGATTTAGCATTGGCGCACTACAGGGAACCCAACTGGCCGACATGCTGCCCGTCGTCGTGGACAGGTCGATGAGACCGAAGGCATCTAAGTTCCAAATGTCCTTCACGCCTCAGGCATCAAACAACCCCTTTGTAAATCTCGGCGATAGCCCTAATCAAAACGAGCTTGCCTGGAACAACATGGGCAATATCCCCTGGTATCAGCCTGTACTGCGTGCCCACCCATTAGCCACTGTGTTGGCTACTCACCCTACTGATAAGACCGTGGATAATACAGATCTGCAGCCGATCATTGCGACGCGTCGATTTGGCAAGGGGGAAGTTATCTATATCGGGTTTAACGAAACCTGGAGGCTGCGAAGAAAGTATGGTGAGCGATTCTATCGACAATTCTGGGGGCAAATGATCTACCGCCTGGGCCTCGGCCGAGCGCTTGGGCAACAAAAGCGATTTTCACCGTCCACTGATTTGACAACCTACCAAACAGGGGAGCGAGTCACCGTAACGGTTGAAGCCTACAACAGTAACTATGAAAACCTTGATGTCGACAGCTTGCAGGCCCGGCTCTTACGACAAACCGCTGCTGGATCTCAGTCCTTAGACGAAATCCGGATTCCGTTAGCGCGTGACAATGTCGTCTTTGAGACCTCTATCCCGCCATTGGAGCCCGGACTGTATCGCCTGTTGGTAATGGATCCTGAAACCAAGGAAGAATTCGAACTTGGGTTTGAGGTAACAACTGCGTCACGGGAGCGACTGGATGTCGTGCGAAATACCTCTCTGCAAAAACAACTAGGGGACATTTCCGGTGGACAAGCCTGTGAATTGTATGAATTACCAGAGATTCTTGGCGAATTGGAAGCTCAGGATATTAAACAGTACACCGAACGCCAGCTTCCTCTCTGGAATACTTGGCTAATCCTGATGCTCGTCCTAATCATCATGCATACCGAATGGCTGGCTAGAAAACTAAGTAACCTCCGATAAACAATGGCAAACCTTTCACCTTTACATCGCGGCATTCAACGAGTTCGGCGTTTCCGTAGCGTCGCCCGGCTTGGGTCTGGTGTTGCGCAGTGGGTCACAGCTGCGGGGTGGTTGTTCCTAATCACGTTCGGACTGGACTGGATTGGCAAAATGGACACCGTGGAGCGGGCTGTCCTGCTAGGCGTCGAAGCGATCGCTCTGGTTTGGTTGTTCAAGAAATATCTGCTGCCTGTTCTTGTGGTCCGCGAAAGCCTGATCGGCATTGCGGCAAAAATTGAGGCTCATCAGGATGTTCAGTCAGACTTGGTTGCTGCACTGCAGTTTAACGACGGGAATATAGATCAGTTTGGCTCCGACCAATTGCGTTCACGAGTTATCGACGACACCGCTGAGATCTCGCCCGGTATTGATTATCTCTTCGGTTTTTCACGCCCGGAACTATGGAAGAGTCTGGGAAAAAGCATCGGTACGGTTGCCATCATTATTGCGGTGGCTGTTTCCGTCCCGGATTACTTCAACATCTTCCTCCGGCGAATAGCGTTAGGTGAGGAGTCTTACCCCACAAAAACGGTCGTCCTTTCACTTGAAACGGTGGAGGCCAATGCCGTTGTTGGTAGGCCGATCACCTTCGTTGTTAGGGTTGATGAAACCAAAATCGTGCCGGACGGTGGTGTTTTGATGCTCTCTGGAAAAAATGATGCTGAGTCCGAACTCAGCCTGGAGCGGATTGGAAACACGAATGAGTATTCTGTCACGCTTCCCCGAGTGATTGATGACTTTTCTGTCACGGCCATCGTTGGTGACGACATGGGTGTCACCAAGAAGTACGCTGTGCTTCAGGTTCCCCGCATCGAACTTGAAATGAAAGCCGACATCCCGGCCTATGCTGTCGAATCTTTCAATGTAAAGTCCGCTGGTGGGCGTATTCAAAGTGTCCTCGCCGGCTCCAACGTTCATCCCATTCTGAGATCAACAAACAACAAGCTCAAGGCCGCTACCATTCAATTGGGGGACGAGACATTTGAATTGAAGAACGAAGGCGATGCCTGGATGATGCCCATAGAAAACCACCCATTAATAGGGGTTGAATCGACCACTAAATACCAAATAAGCGTTACAGACACCAACGGAATTAGTCCTGACAGGCCTATTACGGGTATTTTACAGGTCCGGCCCGACCAAAATCCGAGGATTGCTGCGGCAACCGTGATAAACTTAGTATTGAGCGGCGCTGCTCCACGCATTAAATTTCGTGCGATCGATGACTTTGGAATCGATACCGTCGCCGCAGATATAACCATCACTCGCGTTGGAATGGATGCGAGCGATGATTCGATTACTAAGATGATAAATGAGTCCAAGTCTCATGCAAAACAAATCGACAGCACCGTTCCGATTGAACTTGCCGACTACGACTTAAAGATTGGTGATACCGTTTTGGTCACGCTCCAGGTAACGGACTACCGTGGGCAACAAGAAGGTATCACTGTCCCGTCCGACCCAATTGAGTTTACAGTAACCAGCCGGGCGAATTTCCTTGCTGCGATGCGAGACATTGATTCGGAAACAGACGAAAAACTTGATCAGATTATTAAAGCCCAGTTGGGGGTTGGAGATCGTCAATAATGAATAGTCCTAAGAAAGCTGTTTTGGTTGCTGTAACGCTGGCTAGTGTTTGCTGTACGCGTCTTCTTGCCCAGCCAACACCGCAGGCCGCACCTTCGCTTGCCGAGCGTCTGCAAATTGATCGCTATAAGGTAAACCAACAGCGGGCACGGGATCTCACCACAGACCTTCTTTCAATTTTGGTCGACCGCCAAATGCAACAGCTTGAGGACAATCGTCTAACAGACTTGCCGCTGTACGAGGATCTCAAAACAATGCGGGGGAGAATGGGGCAGCTAGCTAAATCGAAAATGCCTGATGTGATTGAATTGTTAGTAAAAGCTGACATCGCTAAACCGTCGGAACGACAGGAACTAATGGCTGAGGTTCATTCCAGAATGCGTGGAATCCTACGAGATCTTCTTCGCGAACGAGAACGCCTACGACTACGCCGACAACAGGCTGAACTGATCGAACGGATCGGTGAGATTGTAATTCAGCAGAAAGCAACACTCGACAATACGCTAACCCTCTCAACAGCTCAGGAACAGCTGGTTCTTAGTACCATTGACTCACAAAAGAACGTCGCCGTGCTCGTCGACGCATTTGGTGACACCTTAGACCTTGTCCAGGACTGGACCGGCGAGCTAGGCAAGCTAGCGACCGAATGTAAAAACGTTCTTGAAACAAATGAGGTTGTAAAACTTCTTAAGCAAGCAGAGGCCCAGCTTGAAGCAACCGATTTTAATGACGCGGCAAAGACAGAAAAAGAAGTCGTCTCCGTCCTTGAGGGTATTCTCCTTAAAATTCGACGATTTGAAGATCCTGCCTGGATTGACTCTGATGCATCAGAAGCCGCGGAGGATATCCTGACGGCGCAGGAAAGTTTAAAGGAGGAGCTCGAAACCGTTGATCCCGATGATGACATAAAAATTGATGAGCTCGTTCAGGCGCAAAACCTCATCCGTGAAAAGCTACAGCGACTCGAAAACCTTGTTGTCAACGATGAAAACGCTGCCGAGCTTATCGAGCGCGCACAAGAAGCGGCAATGGAAGCTAGAGAAGAAATCTTTGAAGGCGAGATCGAGGCGGCTATGGATGAGCAGGAGGAGATCATAGGCACGCTGGCTGAACTACAGGAACAGCTTAACACAACGACAAACTTACTTGACCCGGATTTATCCTCCGAAGAATATTCGGCGATTGCTGATGCTCTCGAAGAAGCCCGAAAGACGCTGGAAACTGCCGATGAGCTGAACAATGATGCGGAACAGGCTTTGGCGGACGACCAGCTTGCCGAGGCCGAAGCAACAGAACAAATGGTAAGCGAAACGACGCTAGAAGCGGTCTCTCAGGCTAACGAGGCTGGGTTGCCTGAGCCTGTGGCGGAAGCCATTGAAGAAGCAAAAGATTCGGCCAATGAAGCTGCCGAAGCGACAGCTGCCGCAAAGGATGCCAAAGACAATGAGGCCGCGGCTGAAGAGTCTCAAGATTCTGCTGAGGAGGCGGTCGCCGATGCTGGTGAAGACATTAAAGAAGCCATTGGACGAACTACCGAAGCCGAAGAAGAGGCACGCAAAAATGCCCTTGCCGCAAAGCTAGGCGAATTAAACCGTGCTGTTGATACGCTTGAACGCGCTGCTGCCGAAGCCAGAGAGAATGCTGGGCTCCTTTCCGACAATAACGCACCAAATGAACAAGACAAGGAAGCCATTAAAGATGACTTCAATACTACAACTGAGCTTGCGAAAGAAATTGCCAGGGGGGTCGAAAATCTCTCGCCAGAAGCAACGGAACAACTAAATAGCGCTGCTGACAAATCTGAACAAGTCGCTAATGCTGTCGCTGAATCGATACCGGAAGAGATGGAAGGCGATAATAGCGAGCCCAATGATGGTGAGCCGCAAACCGACCGTCCAGAGGAGAGCGAACCTGCAAGCCCCGACAAGAACATGCCCGGTGATAGCCCTAATGGGGCTGAGGCGTCAAAGCCTGAACCGATGCAAAAAGGGGATGACAACGAGGGATCGCCTGAAGGCAGCAAGCCACAGGCGGGGAGCTCCGAAAGCCCCGAAGATCTGCTGGCTCGTCAGGAAAATGCTGAGCAGGCCAAGATGGTTGCTGAAGAACTTGAGGCCGCAGCCAATCAAATTCGTGAGGAGGTTAGCAAAACAGCTGAAGAACTTATCGATGAGCTCAAAGACCAATTAGCTGGTGTGAATGATGTACAGGAAAGCCTTAACTCATTGGCAAATGCTGAAAACCCAACAGCTGAGCAAATCACTGACGTTGCTGAAGAAACGTTGCAGTCAATCCCTGATGCTGGAAACGCCTTGCAGCAAGCAGCCGAATCTGCCGCACAGCGAGAAGCAGGCGAAACGCCGCAAAATCCAATGACCGGGGATCAAACAGCCGATGCTGAAATGCCAAATAAAACTGAGCCGAAAGACGGCGACCCGGGGAATTCGTCGGCCGACGAGAATGGGAGCGAAAACGATCCTGCTATAAATCAAGAACGACAATTACTGCAGGCGGAAGTTCTGGCGGATATCAAAGAAGAAAAAATTCAGCAGGAATTACAAATGGCAAACTTCCTCGCTCAACTAGCCGAACAAGGGAAAGAGTCCGCTCAGGATTTATCCGAAATGCGTGAGAAACTTGATTCTGACGACCCTCACAAACCAAATGCAAATGAACTATTCAATGCCGTCATGGAACAAGCCGAGGCGTTGGCTGGTATCGGACAACTAGCAGCAGAAATTGCCGACCAAGAAACTATTGCCAATGAACCCATCGTGGAAGCCTCCGCTTTAGCTGAGGAACTTACTCAAAACAATCCACCACCAGAGGAGCCCCAACTTGCCAGCGGTGAGGGTACTCCTGGTGAAGAACCTGCTCCGAGTGGCGAGCCGATGCCTGGTGGAGCGCCTATGCCGAGTGGCGAACCGATGCCTGGAGGGCCTCCCGGTGATCCCCAGCCTATTGCAGAATCAGGGCCTCCAAACGATAGCTTCATTCCTGAAGATGCCTTAGAGACGGCCGAACTAATGTCCGGCCAAGATCTAGGCGAGGAATTGGCTCAATCCGAATTGCCCATGCCGGGTGGAGAACCCATGCCAGGCGGAGAACCCATGCCGGGTGGAGAACCCATGCCGGGTGGAGAACCCATGCCGGGCGGAGAGCCCATGCCGGGCGGACAGCCCATGCCAGGTGGAGAGCCCATGCAGACCAATCAGCCTCAACTAGGTGCTGCTACCGCCGAAGGCGGGGCTGCCAGCCAGGGAAAATTAGGCCCCTCAGAGAACGAGGCTCCCAAAGATGGGCCCGTGGAAGTAGTGGACGCTCAAACCGACAACGATTCTCGAGTGCCCGGCGGTAGAGATGGTGACACAGACGCTGCTCCAATCGGCACTCCTAAATCACCGTGGGTCACATCACTACCAAAGTCTGTTCAACAGGCTATCAAATCCCGAACAAAACGCACTTTACCAGCCGCCTATGAAGAACGGCTGAAAAAGTATTTTAATAGTATTAAATAAACACCACGTAGAACGAACCATTTAGACTTGGAAACCGAAGATGTCGGAAGAAAATCAAACCACTAATGACAGTGACGTCGCAGCTGTTGAGTCATGGGCCGCTAAATGCCAGGGCTTAAGAGCCGAATTACAAAAATCGATTGTTGGTCAGGATGATGTCATCGAACAAGTGCTCATCGCTATTCTTGCTCGAGGACATGCTCTTTTAGAAGGGGTGCCCGGACTCGCCAAAACGCTAATGATCTCATCGATCGCTGAGGCTTTAACTCTTTCATTTCACCGAATTCAATTTACTCCTGACTTAATGCCATCGGACATTACGGGCACCGACGTGCTCAGAGAAGACCCTGTAACCAAAGAGCGTGAATATTCGTTTATACAGGGCCCTATTTTCGCCAATATGATTTTGGCTGATGAAATTAATCGTACGCCACCAAAAACACAAGCCGCTATGCTCGAAGCGATGCAGGAACGAATTATTTCTGCTGGGGGTAAAACGCACAAATTGCCCGCGCCTTTTTTCGTTCTTGCTACTCAAAACCCCTTGGAACAAGAGGGTACCTATCCACTTCCAGAAGCGCAACTCGACCGTTTCCTTCTCTACATCAAGGTTGGCTATCCAACTGCAGCAGAGGAATGGGATATTGCTCGAAAAGTATCGGCAGGAGCTCTTGGGGGAATCGAGTCTATCATTTCTGCCGAGGAAATTATGGAGGCTCAGGGACTTACACGCCGGATGCCGGTATGTGATCAGGTGCTGGGATATGCTCATGCCCTGGTTCGTGCCACCCGACCTGGGACGGAAGAAGCCCCTGACTTTGTCAATGAATCTGTGGGGTGGGGTGCTGGCCCTCGGGGTGTTCTCTCGCTGATTTCCTGTGCCAAGGCGCGGGCATTACTGAAAGGTCGTTATCACACTAGCGTCGAAGACGTACAAGCCATTGTCATGCCTGCTTTACGTCACCGAATTGCTCCGAACTATGCTGGCATGGCAGCTGGTCTTGATAGTGAAAAACTGTTAGAAATGCTCTTGGAAGCCGTTCCTGCTGACCAGACTTTTAGTGAACCAGCGACTGTTTAATAGGCTGACTACCCTGACATGTCCTCTGCGATTCTCAACAAGTACATTCGCCCAGAAGTATTAAGCCAGCTTACGCGCTTCAAGCTGGATCCCCGACAACTCGTGGAGGGAAATCTTGCTGGGGCACACAAAAGTCCATTTCATGGTTTCGCTGTAGAATTTGCAAGTCACCGCGAATATGTGGCTGGCGATGATCTGCGTCATCTGGACTGGAAAGTTTACTTTCGTCACGAACGTCACGTGATCAAACAATATGAAATGGAGACAAACCTTAATTGTCATCTCATATTGGACGTGTCAGCTTCGATGAGATACGGAGAAGAAGACCAGCAGAAATTGCTGTATAGCTCTCAAATAGCCACCACGCTGGCTTATCTTGTCGTGGAACATTCTGACAGGGTATCACTAACAACGTTTGATAATAAAACCCGAGGCTACCTTCCCCCATCGAATAACATGGGCCAGATCCTTCGAATGACAGAGTCTCTGGATCAGGTAAAGTCCATTAACAAAACAAATATCGCTAGAACCCTTGGGGAAGTGTCGGCCAAAATTGGGAGGCGAAGTATCGTCGTTGTCATTTCAGACTTCTTCGTCGAGATTGATGATTTGAAGGATGCTTTGCAGCGACTTCGTTATGACAATCATGAAGTCGTACTCATGCATGTAATGCATCAGGATGAACTCCGTTTTGATATGGACGGCATGATTCGATTTATCGGACTGGAAGATCCGGATCAACTCTTAACACGTCCCCATGACATCCGTGATGCCTATCTGGAAGCCGTGGAAAAGTTTATGGCTGATTTTCAAAAACTATGTGATGCCAACCGCTGTGAATACGTCCTCTGTGACACAAGCAAAGATCTTGGAGTAACTTTCGCTCAATATCTGCAACAACGTTCGCAGGCTGGCAGATTGTAATTATTCAAACCTCACGTTTGCTACGTTCATTCTTTCATTTATTAAACCTCAGGTGCTATATGCGTCCTTTTGTTATGCGTCCTTTCGTTCTTCTCTTGCTTTTCCCCCCCGCACTTACGTTCGCTTCCGAACAACCCAATGTCATCCTGGTGATGGCTGATGATATGGGATATGGTCAAACCGGCTATTACAATCATCCGATTCTCAAAACACCAAACCTGGATGCGATGGCCGCGAATGGGATACGTTTTGACCGATTTTATGCTGGTGCTCCTAATTGCTCGCCAACGAGAGCAACTGTTCTTACGGGTCGATCCAATGACCGGACAGGCGTTCACAACCATGGTTATGCAATCAATAAGCAGGAAAAAACCATCGCTCAGGCTTTCCAACAAGCCGGTTATTCAACGGCTCACTTTGGAAAATGGCACCTAAACGGACTTCGTGGACCTGGTGCACCGATCTTCAAAGAAGATGCTCATCATCCGGGACATCTAGGATTTGATTACTGGTTGAGCGTCACGAACTTCTTCGATATGAATCCTATCCTTAGCCGAAACGGCGTATGGGAAGAACATGGCGGGGATTCTTCCGAAGTCATCGTCAAGGAAGCCCTGGACTATATACGAGGTGAAAATGAAAAGGGGAAACCAGTCTTTATCGTGATCTGGTACGGTACTCCACATAGTCCTTTTATGGCCTACGAATCTGACGCCGAGCCGTTTGCCAATCTTAAGCCGGCATCTCGTGATCACTATGCAGAACTAGTCGCTATGGACCGCTCCATTGGTACCTTAAGAAAAGAACTTCGAGACTTTGGCATGGCAAACAACACCATCCTGTGGTTCAACAGCGATAATGGTGGTCTGGGTAACATCACCCCCGGGACCGTTGGGAACCTACGGGGATTTAAGAATTCGGTTTATGAAGGTGGCCTGCGTGTCCCTGCTGTCGTTGAATGGCCTGCTCATATTAAACCCCAAATTTCTAATTATCCCGCCTGCACCATGGATATTTTCCCCACGCTAATCGACTTCGCCGGACTCTCAACAAAACACATTAACAAGGTTACAGACGGTGCCTCGTTAGCCAAGGTCATTAACTCTGATCTTTCGGCCCGCCCCACTCCGATTGGCTTCCGACATACGGGACGCGCAGCCTGGATTGATAACAACTACAAGCTAATAACACTGAAGGTCGGCGGCGGAGAATATCAACTCTACGATCTAAAGACCGATCCTAAAGAACAAACAGATCTCCTTGCTAGCAAGCCAGAGGTGGCTAATCGAATGATTAAGTCTTTCGAAACCTGGAATGCGTCTGTCGAAAGAAGTCGCCTAGGTGCAGACTATTCTTCGGGCAAAGTAGATCCTTTTCCTCGTCCACAACAGACCGACCTAATGACGCTGCCCGAATATCAAAAACACTTTGACGAATGGATTAAGCGACCCGAATTCAAACCATACATTGAACGCCAACTCAAGAAACAACAAAAATAAACACTCTGGCAGTCCAAAGACGGCTTATTCTTTTTATTCCAGCCGTCGTTTTAGACATCCAGATTCTGCACTTCCAAAGCATGTTTCTGTATAAATTCCCGGCGAGGCTCTACGTTGTCTCCCATGAGAACACGAAACATTTCATCCGCTGCGGCCAGATCCTGCATGGTAACCTTTACCAACGTTCGGTTTTCCGGATCTAGTGTTGTTTCACGAAGCTCTTCGGCGTTCATTTCACCCAGCCCTTTAAAGCGAGTCAATTGAAGCCCTTTTTCTCCAGCGGCTCTTACTGCTGCTGTTAGCCCGCGAAGGTCTTTTAGATTGATGTCTGAATCACCACGCCGCAGAATATATCGTGGAAGTTCTATGCCAGTCCGTTCCTGCGGCAAAAGAGCCTGAACATCCAATCCATAGTCTAAAAGCGACTTCAGGCCGGCATTGATCGTTCTGACTTCATGCAATTCCACAACGTGAATAGCGTTTTCCGGGGCCACTACTTCCTCTTCGCCTTCCTCTGCGGTATCTGGCTGAACTGGTTCCTCGGGAGTATTAGCGTCGATGAAATCATCGACGTCGGACCGTTCTACAAACCAATAATCAGCATTACCATGAAAGACATGATATACAGGCAATTTATTACTGACAGGATCAAGACGTTCTGCGTGAACCCGGAGGTTAATTCCCCGACGTTCCAATGCGATCAAGGCGTCTTCGGTATCAGCCAGGTTGCGACAAAGGTCGTTCATTTTGTCGCCCGTAAATTCTTGCCCATCCTCTGTGATAAAGACAGCATCCGCCAGTCCTTTTTCGAGAAGTTGCGTTTTCATTTCCTCTTCACTCTGAACGTAATAAACTTCTTTTCCCCGCCTTACCCGGAATAAAGGGGGCTGAGCGACATAGACATGCCCTCGTTTGACAAGGCTGAACATCTGACGATAGAAAAAGCAAAGCAATAACGTGCGAATGTGGGATCCGTCTACGTCGGCATCCGTCATAATAATAATTTTGTTGTAACGTAACTTATCCAATTGCTGATCATCCCCGATACCACTGCCTATCGCGTTGATCATGCTCTGGACTTCCTCATTGGCCAGCACTTTATCAACACGAGACTTATAGGCATTGATAATCTTACCGCGAAGTGGAAGAATCGCCTGATAGTTCTTTAACCGTCCACCTTCGGCCGAGCCGCCGGCCGAGTCACCTTCGACAAGATACAACTCGCACTTTTCCATATCCTTGCTGATACAGTCACGAAGTTTCCCTGGCAGGCTTCCGCCACCAAGAACATCTTTGCGTTTACGCATTAACTGACGGGCCTTTCTCGCCGCGTCACGAGCCTCCATCGCTATGATGCCTTTATTGACGATAATCCGAGCGTTTTTAGGGTTTTCTTCCAGGTACTTAGTAAACGCAGCATGGAAAGTTGTCGCGATTGCCGACTCAACTTCCCGGTTACCAAGTTTCGTTTTGGTCTGACCTTCAAATTGAGGGTGCGCTACTCGAGTAGAAAGTACTACCGTTATCCCTTCCCTAACATCATCACCTGATGGCGCTTCTTTGGCATCCTTGATGATTTTCTCTTTGACACCATAGGTATTGAGCACCCGAGTTAACGATTTACGAAAACCTGTTTCATGCGTCCCCCCCTCATGGGTGTGAATATTATTCACATACGAATAAAGGTGCTCGGAATAATCATTCGTGTATTGCAGGGCAATTTCAAAGCCAACAATAGTACCATCGTCGACTTCCTGTTCACCATCCAGATAAAAGATATCCGTATGCAAAACATCACTGGCTCTATTTAGATGCTGCACAAAGTCGATGATTCCATTTTCGTAACAGAATGCATCGGACTGGCCTGTCCTTTCATCACTAACTTCAATCTGAACCCCTTTATTCAAGAAAGCCAGATCCTGGAGGCGTTTGACAAGAATATCATATTGGAATTTGGTAGTTTCAAAAATTTCGCCGTCTGGCTTGAACGTGACTTTCGTCCCGGTCTCTGCGGATTTTTCCCCACGCTTTACATTGCCGACTGCGATACCATATTCGTACTCCTGCCGGTGAACAAAACCGTCCCTATGAACTTCCGCCTTGCACCACTGACTAAGAAAGTTGACAACCGTAACCCCCACTCCATGCAAGCCACCCGAAGTTTGATAGGCTCCTTTATCAAACTTTCCGCCAAACTTAAGAACGGTCATCACGCCTTCTAATGTTGAAACTTCGCGATCAAACTCTTCAGTAAGTCCTTCATGTAGTTCTACCGGAATACCCCGTCCGTCATCCTCAACGGTCACACTACCGTCGGGATTTATGATAACCCCCACTTTTGACGCATGGCTGGCCATCGCTTCATCAATTGAGTTGTCGACTACTTCGTATACCAAATGGTGCAAACCACGGCTAAAGGTGTCGCCGATGTACATGCCCGGTCGCTTACGTACATGATCACGGTCAGATAAGTGCTGTAAGTTATCAGCACTATATTCGCCGGCCGCACCGTTCTCTACTTGTTCGTCACTCATATAAATTCTTTTCTACCTCAAACCACCACTCTGAAGGGGGTCCTAAAAATCCACGACTCGTAGCTTAAGGTCTTTTATCTTCTGGCCATCCAACTTCCCATTTAGGTGCTGAAGAACCATTTGTTTTTGAAATGTAAGTTCCTGCATTACTGCAGAGTTTTTGCAAATGACATCCAACACTCCGCGTCGAACATTACCTGCTTTTGTTGCTGAAGCCAGAGGCCCCGCCACTTCCCCCCAAATCTCATCCAATGCATTGGCCGATTTCACTCGGGAATAACCGGTTTTTGACATCAGACGACTAAGGATGCTATCGATACGTGGCGTAGAGGGAGTAAACCTCTGCCGCTTTCGCAAATCGTTAAACCGCTGTTCTTCGGGGGTTAAATCGTTAGTCAATACTTCCTACCTGTCCCGCGCCAAAGGCATGATTACGTAAGAATAGCCATCGTCCGTTGACAACAGTACTGCCGCCTGATTGCTTTCCAAATCAAACGTAAAACTTGCTTCCGAATCTAACACTTTAAGAAAATGTTCGACATAGCGATGGTCCAGACTCACGCCTACCTCTTTGCCCGTATAGGCAATGGGCATCTCGGTATGGCTTTGCCCTCTCTCTGCCGCTGTCGCGTCCATAGCGAGCGTTCCATCGTTAAAGGTAAAGGTTATACCACGACTCTCATCATTGGCCACAATCGAAGCCTGACGCAAACGTCCGTAGACCGTCCCGGCGGTGAGTTCGATCTTTGAACTTTCTGTCCGGGAAGGAAATACGTCTTTCCACTTTGGAAAGCGACCTTCTACCAGACGAGAAGTAAGCGATACCGTTTCCGTTTTAAATGCCAACTGGTTATCACTCGGAATAATTTGAACCACGCTTTCCGGATTTCCCAAAGCTCTGGCAATAAGATTCATTGACCGGGTAGGGACAATAGTACTCGATTCCCCCAGGCGAACATCACCAGTAATTTCAACGGGCCCCTGCATTTTAGCTAATCGCCGTCCATCGGTCCCGACGGCAATCAGATTATTGCCATCTGTTTCAAGAAGAATCCCCCCTAAAGCATAACGACTGCTTTCATTGTCTGTGGCAAAAATTGTACGCTTTACAAGTTCGCTAAAAAGACGCGCCGCAACCTGAATACTATTGCTACCCTCGACACTCTGGACATCGGGAAACTCATCCGCATTCTGTGAAGGCAAGCTATAATTACTTGACCCGCCAGTTACTTTAATCTCAGCTCCCTCCACGACAACGGTCAGTTGATCGTCGCTACTTTCCCGTAGAATATTCCCAAATAGATCCACCGGTAAAACGATATTACCGGGGACTTCGATTGAAACCCCTTCCACGGCAACCCTAATACCCACCTCGGTATCGGTAGCCATTAGAACGGCATCGTTTTCCGTGCCAATCATTTTGACACACTGCAAAATAGGCTTTGGGCTGCGGGAGGGTGCCACCGATGCAGCAGGCTGGAATGCTGTCAGCATCTTCTCACGGTCAAAAGTGAATTTCATATCTGATCCTTCGTTCAGAGTTACGATGTGTATCTATATATTATTTTTTTAAATACAGTCGTATTAAAAATGAGGTTGTTATAGCTGTCTATAAAACGGCAATAAACACTAAAAACACTATTATTTATGCCTTAAATGGGGGTTTCCCGATGTGTAAAACGCGTCCACTTGATGTAAATTCAACGTCCACATGAGTCATTTATTTTGTGTTCACGTCGATTGAATTTGTGACCACCAGAGGCGATCTAAAACACTCGACGTCGACAGAGGTTGAACCGACGGGTTTTCCACTAGGGTCCATATTGAATATTGATGTTCAGTTAAATTTCCGCCTCTAAGTTATATTTTCGAGCCAAGGCATCTTTAATCTCAACGATAGCCTGGCTAATCGAGGCATCTGTTTTGAGAAGGGAAGCCGTTTTCTTAAATGCGTGTATTGCTGTGCTGTGATCACGCCTTCCAAAGTAATGTCCGATGTCACCAAAGCTGGAGGCAGTAAATTGACGGCATAAATAAATGGCAATTCCGCGAGCACGAACAACATACCGCCTACGAGACGAACTCTTTATTTCATTGAGCCGAATATTTAAATGCTTGCCAACAGCAGTGGCGATGGCTTTAATGTCCGGCCGGGCTACAGTTTTTTGCCGGTGAAGCAGTTTTTCTATGTCAGACTCTGAAATGTCCAACGCGGTCAATTCTGCCTCGCTCCGCAACCGTATGAGCGTCTGGCGAATCTTCGGAACCGTGTCTATGTGGTCGCCAATAGGGCTAATGGGTTTAATTAGAGATTCCCGAGCCGGAGGGTCCAACTCTACACCATGTTGCTCGGCGAGTTGATCGACGATTACTTCACGAGCAGAATGCCCTGGGGGCTTAAGTTCAATTTGTAATCCACCCATTAACCGGCTGCACAGTCGTTCGTCAATCCCCGACAAGCGTGTGGGCAACTCGGGAAGACAAACAACCATCATGCGGTCATTAGCCTGATAAAAATCTATCAGATTGCACAGCATTTGCTGAGCAGAAGTGCGGGTTTTCAAGACCTGCAGGTCATCGATAACCAAAAGGCTGACACCGAGAAACTTTTTGTGGAAGTCGTTGATTGAGTGGGTATAGACCGCTCGGGCATGCATTCTGGCGAAATCGGCGCCGGTAGTGTGCAAGGTTTTCTGCTCTGGGTATCGTTGGAACCATTGAGCGATGAGCGTATGGCTCAGCACGGTCTTTCCTGTCCCTGAAGCTCCATAAAAAACAAGCGGGCTGGCAATCGACTGCTGAGCCAACACACACTCGAGCGCCTGACGGACGGGTGTGTTTTCCCGGCCAAAAATGAATTGCTGTAAGGAATTCTCAGGGACGGTGCGGGCACTATTTCCAAACAGTTCCATCTGCTCTTCGGCAGTGGGCTCAAGACGCTTAATCGGGATAGCGAATATGCCGTTGGACACGAATGGTACCGTTTACGATAAAATAGGTTTTTGCCCTAAAAAAAGGCATTTAAGGCCTTTTCTGAGCGAAGAAAAGAGGAGCAAAAACCGCCCAAGCAACGGCATTTAACTGTGAATATATTATAGGGTTTCTTGGGAGAGAATACGAGCAGTTCAGACCAGTTAATTCTGCTAAAAGCAGCAGAGTTTATAGTACCGAGACGACCGCACAAATTTGCTTGATAGCATTCTCAACCTCAGCATCCGAATTAAAGATCCCCAAGCTGAACCGGAGGGCCCCTTCGACGATTTCCTCATCTAACCCCATCGCTACCAGAGTTGGAGAAGGTTCACTAGAACCGGACGCACAAGCAGAGCCTGTGCTACAGCAAATACCGGCAATATCTAGAGCCATCAAAACGGCCTGTCTGTCACATCCTTGAAAAGCAATATTAGATGTATGCGGGAGGCGTGGGGCATCGCCACCAATAAGAATCGCACAATCAAGCTGTTCTAGCACGCCAGACTCTAGTTTTGTGCGCATGCCTAGAAGCCGTTCCCGGTGCTCCGCTTTTTTTTCGAGATAGATTTCAACCGCCTTGGCAAAACCTACAGCAAGTGCGATAGATTCGGTGCCGGGCCGTATAGCAGACTGCTGAAAACCACCATGGAGAATAGGTCGGGGAGCCATCCCGTGTTTTGTGATTAAGGCGCCTACCCCTCGTGGCCCATGGACTTTGTGTGCAGAGATGGCCATCGAGGTAGCGCCCAGGTTTTGGAAATGGACATCCGTTTTTCCAGTTGCCTGGACAGCATCCACATGTACAGGGACACCCATCGGTTCGCAGATCTCAATAATGGCCTCTATAGGCTGAAGAACCCCGGTTTCATTGTTTGCTAACATGGTAGCAACTAAGAAAGTGTCATTATTGACAAGCGTTTTCAAGTGGGTGCAATCAATCTGGCCATTGGAAAGCGTGTTTACGGTTTGTACGTCAACGTCTAGCGAGGTCAGCCAGGCTGCTGCCGTTGAAATGCTGGGATGCTCAATACCCGAGATTACCAGTCGACGCCTCCGCTTAGCCTCTTGTTGATACCCCAGAAGTGCCAGATTATTAGCCTCGGTGCCACCACTGGTGAAGAAAAGATGATCGGCATGGATGTCAGCCTGATGGAGGCCGAGCAGGCTTCCAAGCTTTTCCCGGGCACTCTCCAGTGTTCGACGAGCTTCTCGGCCCATCTGGTGCTGGCTCTCTGGGTTTACAAAACCATGCAAATAACAATCCAGCATTGCCTGTGCAACGTCTGGATGAATGGCAGTTGTGGCATTGTTATCGAGATACGTGGAGCTCATAACGTCTATTTTAGTAGGGTGATTAGACCTGTCTAAGGGGTGATTAGAGGTTATTTGTTGAAACGTAACAACAAAAACCAGCCTATCTTTTAAAACGAGAAAGGCAGTATTATTGGTTAGCGAAAGAATCTAGATGACAGTAAAACGCACCCTCAGGATTGGCCCATCAAAACTCCTGCTTCGAAGGAGAAATATGTGGTTGCGCCAAGCGTCAGCCTCCACACCAATTGATAGCCCGACGCAAGATGACGCAGCATGTCAGTCACGTGTAGAAGGCATATTGTTTCTTGCAAAAGAACCGCTGCCGAGCCGAAAAATAGCATTGTTGGCAGACATAAAAGATGGCCGGGAAGTCCGGAGAATCATAGGGAGCTTAAACAAGCAATACGATACTCGTGGCCAGTCGTTTCGTATTGAGCAAATCGCTGGTGGATATCGCTATCTGACAAAGCAGGCCTACTCATCCTGGATCCGTAGGCTCGAAGCATCGCCAGCGTTAGTTCGTTTTAGCCGTCCGGCAATCGAAACCCTTTCAGTCATCGCGTATCAACAACCAGTGATGAGGGCCGAAGTAGAAGCGGTTCGAGGAGTAGGCTGCGGGGAGGTGATTCGGCAGTTGATGGATCGTGGATTTGTAAGAATTAGCGGTCGCAGTGAAGATCTTGGCAGGCCATTTTTGTATTCAACATCCAAAGGCTTTCTAGAAATATTCGGGCTGAACACTTTGGAGGAGTTGCCAGAAATAGATTTTCCGACATTGGTCACAGCCCAGGAGGATGATCCAACGGAACAAAAACCTGAAAATTCAGGCGATCCGTTATGTGAGCCTGATGAAGAGGTCATTTTGGAGCCAGAAAACGATCAGGCTGCCTAATTAGTCTTTCAGCTGGAATAGTTTTTTTAAGGCGTCGAGCAATCCAGAGCCTTCTTCCGAACTTACTTCTTCTCGCAGAGATTCTAGCGGCGGGTGTAAAAGTTTGTTAACAACCCTGCCAAGTGTAATGTCGATTTCTTTCTGTATTTTTGGGTCGTTAGCAGCATCTCCAAGTTTATTAATCAGTCTCTCTAACTCAACGCTTTTAATTTCATTGGCTTGTTGTTTAAGTCGTCCAATCCAGGGGCCAGTCACTCGTCGATAAAGATCAGACATAAACCGACTAGTTTCCTCCTCGATAATTTGTTCCGCTTTTGGCCACTCGCGTTTTCGTGCTTTTCGGTTGCGATCGCAGACAGCCTGAAGGTCGTCAATGGAGTAGAGGTAGACTCCCAGGAATTCACTCAAAGCAGGGTCAATATCGCGAGGTACGGCCAAATCGAGAATAAACAAAGGCTTTTGGTATCTCAGTTCTGAAATTGGCGCAAAGGCCTCAGCAGTGATGATAGGATCGGTGGCGCCCGTTGCGCTGACGATTAAGTCGGCTTCAACAAGCAAGTCATTCAGTTGATCCCAAGCAACAGCAATTCCGGTAGTGCGGGTAGCGAGATCGAGTGCTCGTTGATGATTGCGGTTGATAATTCGGACATTCTGTGCGTTTTTGTCGATTAGGTATTGGAGTGTTTCTTCACCCATCTCACCAGCTCCGATAACCAAAATCAACTTGTCATCGAAGCGTTCGAAGAATTGACTGGCATAATCAGCCACGGCAACGGATGGTATGCTGACACGTTTACGATGGATGTTGGTTTCCGTTTGAACTCTTTTTGCAACGCGCATGGCGGCTTGAAAGGATGAGTGAGTTAACGGGCCAGTGTTTTCTCCTTGATTCGCTATATCATAGGCTTGTTTAACCTGGGATAAAATTTGCGCCTCTCCGATTACCATGCTGTCCAGACTGGCGGCTGTAGTGAACAAGTGCCTGATAGCATCTTCACCTTCAAGCGGTTGTAGTTCGGTAGCAATTTCTTCCGGGGCTAACCCGTGGTAACTAGCTACAAAGTTGATTAGCTGTTGAACGCTAGGACAGTTTTCTTCCTCCTCTGCGGCAGTATAGATTTCCACCCGGTTACATGTGGACAGCAACACAGCTTCGGATTGAGGGAATGCCGTTCGCATTTTGGCCAGAGCTTCAACAACTTGGTTGGGCTGGAAGGCTAGTTTTTCTCGAAATGCGACGTCGGTGTGGTGGTGGCTACACCCAATCATTTGCAATTTCATTTTAAGGACTCCCAGAGTTGAGAGACCTGGTCGTTTTGGGCTGCATGTTCCGCCATGAGCGCGAAGCCCAGCACCATCACCAAAAAGACAAAGCTGGCAAGCGTTAGGTATGCAATTTTTTGTCCTTGCCGCGCCGGCTTATATAACGCTTCAAAAATAGTGACACCGAAAAGCCACAAAAGCAGCGCTCCTGATGAGACAATAACACTGTTCGTCCACGGGATGCCCGCGCTGTTTTCAGAATTTTGTAAGACATTCATGATAGCACCAGAGACAAGTCCGGCAGCAATCAATCCAGTGGCATAAAATAGAGAGAACCGATTGCATTGTTCTAACCATTCGAGGCTAGGTAACCGAAACCCAACGCGAGGCGGCATTTTCTTTTTCAGCCTGAAAGCATGTACCAAATACATGACGCCGGCCACAAACGCTATGATCATAGCCGACGTGCCAAGTAATAATGAAACACCATGAGTAATAGCCCAAACATTGGTTGCTTCGGAAGGGGTGAAGGCATCTCGGTTTTTGATAAGCATCGCGATCAGGATTAGAAGCAGGACGAGCGGCAAGAAGAAAATCCCGACCGAGTTTTCGTTTTTCTTAATTGCAATGATGGCGTATGTGATAGCGACTGCTAAGGATACCATCAGGCACCAGTCATACCAACTTGCCATCGGGGTGCCACCACTAAAGTCTTTTTGGAATTTGAGCCAGAGGTAAATGGCATGAGCAAAAATCCCGGCAATGGTAATACCGATAATGATTAAAAACCGAATCGGTGCACGAAAAAAGAGACGCGAGATTTCTAAAATCATCGCGATCGCATAGCTAAACGCAAAGCAGGACAAAGAGATTTTCGCCATCCAGCTACCGTCTGTGGTATCCATATCGACACTGCACCAAAAGTTTTAAAAAGGGTGGTTTTAAGTATGCCCTTATTGAAATCACAGGGGGGAATCGATCCTGCTATAGCTAATTTTATCCACTAATGTACGACGTAGTGAAGTAGGTAAATAGTTAGCCGGACTTAAAGAACTCGAACAGGGCCAATGGGGCTGTATAGTCGTTACAACTGACAATATTAGCTACCCAGAGTAGTGATGCAGCCCCACGAAAGCTAAGGAAATACCGACATCCCCGCCTTACGAACCCTCGTCATTGTCGAGACCTAGCTCTTTGATCTTTTTATGCAGTGTATTTCGATTAATTCCCAGCGTCGCCGCTGCTTTTGTTTGAGTGCCGCCGCAGGCGATTAAAACCTGATGAATCAACTCCCTTTCCAGGCCCTCGACTAACTTGGTGTGTAGATTACCATCAGCTAGACCCAGGTCTCGTAGGCCTTGTTTAACTAAAATTGCATGGAGGTCTTTTAGTTCAAGAGGCTGGTTGGTTCGTGGTTGTATCGGTTGAACTTCGCTACCTAGAACGGAAGGCGGAAGGAGTGCCATTGTAAATTCATCGCCGGCGGCCATAACTACGGCCCTCTCTACATAGTTTTGCAACTCGCGCACATTGCCTGGCCAGTGATATTGTTGTAGGGCATCAAAAACATCTGGAGAGATATGGACAACATAGCGGTCATATGCCTCGTTGTAGTGATTCAAAAAGAAGGTCACAAGTTCAGGGATGTCTTCTCGTCGTTCTCTAAGTGGAGGAATTTTGATGGGGACTACATTCAGGCGCCAGTAGACATCTTCGCGGAACCGTCCTTCATTCACTTCGTCCCTTAGGTCTCGGTTACTGGCGGCGATTACGCGAGTGTCGATGCTGATAGTTTGGGTGTCACCGACACGCTCAAACTCGCGTTCCTGTAAAACGCGCAATAACTTTACTTGAAGTTGTAGCGTGGTCGAGTTGATTTCATCAAGAAAGATGGTGCCAGAGTGGGCAGCTTCAAACCGCCCTGTTCGATTGCTTACCGCTCCCGTAAATGAACCCTTAACGTGCCCAAACAATTCACTTTCAAGCAGGTTTTCACTCAGTGCTCCGCAATTGACTTTTACAAACGGACCTTGCTGACGATTGCTAATGTGGTGAATAGCATTGGCAATTAGTTCTTTGCCGGTCCCCGTTTCGCCAAGCAGGAGAACTGAGGCGTCACTTTTGGCAACCTGCTGGGTCAGCCGGTAAACCTTTTGCATAGCGCTACTGGTACCAATGATACCGTCGATCGAGAACGATTCGGGGGAGGTATCGGCAGACGTCCGGTCATTAAAACCGGAAGACGTGTCAGATGATCCAAATGGCTCGGGTGTAGCCATGACTTTTAACAATACTTCCAGGACAAAAGATTAATTGGCCGGTCCCAAATGACTTAGCCCCGCCTGTTAACTTGATTGTAACAATATCTAAAAAGAGAGGTATTGTGTAATGCTAGTTATTCCCCGGAAGAGTCCGCTGGATTTTCCCGGGCTTCGAGGGAGTCCAACAGCCCACCAAGAATATCCAGTTCGTCCTGTGCTCCAACAATACTTTTGTTGTAAAGGTCATACTGCTGAGTGATTTCGTCCCGGGTCAACAGTATTCGATAGCTGCTAACATGTTGGCTAAAGGCTTCTGCGGCCAATTTACGGTTCTCTAAAACCTCGGTGTTCTGGCTTGCTATGGTAAGCAAAGCTTTTTGAGCCTCGGGGGTTGGAAGATGCTTTAAAACCTCTGTGGCTGGTGCACATAGCCGGGGAAAGAATAACGCACCTACCATCGGTTCTTGATGGCGGATGGGGTTGTAAAATCCATAGACGGGCTTGTCAGCTAAAATTTTTGCAAACCAATCCAGACAAGTACGCGCCTGTTCAACGCGTTCCTCCACGGAAATGGACTGATAGGTAGCAGTTTGGCGTAATACCTTAGTTTGGAACAGCATTTGATCAGCGGTGCTTGGCTCGAACAGGGCAAAGGTAAGTGGGTCTACATCCGCCAGGCGTTGAGCCCGAGAGCGCTCCCGACGGCCCTCTACCGAAGGTAACGGCTTCTCATCAGAACGAAGTTGTTCTTCGAGTGTGCCAAGGCGGTGTTTAATGCTGCGGAGTTTATAGGCTGGATTAGTAGCGATTTCAGCTCGATGCAAAATAGGGTTTTTGAAAAAACCGTCTTCATCTTTGCCTGTAACACTATTTTGGACAACTCGGGCAAATTCGATATCTAAATTAGGAATGTTGTCGATGATGATTCCAATAGGAATGTCTGCCGTACGAGGGTCGTTACGAAGCTTGTAGACTGTGTCATTCAATCCGGGATTCTGAATGGCTTCGCTTAAGATAATAAATTCATAGTCCGGGTTTTTTTGTGCAAGCTTAATGAGATTGTCGCCTGAGATTGCCCGGTCCCCACTCACACCTATCTGAGATAGCAGGCCGGCCCATTTTAAACCGCGGTCAGGTTTTATATCTGCCGCCACCGCTTTACGAATCCCGCCTGTCTGGACGAAGTATGCGGCAGCCGTCGTGACATAACTGCTACCCGGAAAAGGCCGTTTTGGATCCATTTTGAAAATGGCATTGGCGATAGCGAATCGAACTCGGCGACTTGGATTATTCAAAGCCTCAATCAACCGAGTTGCCTTACCCGTCGTTGAGTACAATAGTGATTCATCACCAATGTCGCCAAGGACTTCGGCTGCTCCAACAGCTGCTGGGTAGTGCTGCGTTTCCAGGCAATGCTCTAAAAGAGAAAGCACATATTCAGGAGATTCTTGGCTTACCAAAGTTTTGGTTCCATCCGCAAGTGGTTGGTTTACGCCATTTAAAACCTTGCTGGATTGCAGTACGCTGCGAAGGAAAAGTTGTTTGTATTCGGGGTTTTCCAAGTCCAGACGGTAGAGATCACGAGAAGCGAGCGTTGCGTAGGCGAGGCTAATAATGCGGGCGTCTCGCCGCTCAGGTATCACTGTCTTTTGGTCAGCATCGTACGCCCACAAGATTAATCGGCCTTCGCGATCCTGAGGGAGCATTAAATCGCCCTTTAGGTATCTTTCGAACTGTTGTTTGAGATATTGTGCAGCTTCAGCCTTAGTGGGTAACACGCCAACAATCTCAGTAATCGCCTGTCGCGCGGCAGTACCGACGGGAGAGTCGGCAGGTTCAATGATCGTGAATGTTACAATGCGGTCCGCAATTCGAATTGCCCTCAATTTTCCCAAGACAGTAATGATGCGGGCTTTGTGTTGCTCATCTTCCACACCCAGGAATCCAATCGTTGGCTCCACAGCTATATTGCCCATCCCAGCCAAAGCTATTTTGATGTTGTCGTAATAGTCTTTCCGGGCTGGATCTCCTAAAGCGTTCCCCAGAGCCACCGCAGCGTTGACATCACAGGTGCGCAGTTCAGTGGCTGCCCTGCGTCTAACGAATTCATCTTCATCGCCAAGCTCGTTAATTAGTTTAGCGATACGTGTGTCGTCACGGAGGTATGCGATTGCTCCATCGCGAATCGTCTTAACAAAAACCCCACCCTCCGGTTGGAGCCTTTTGTGGATCGCAATTTCATAAAGGAATCCTGAGTTAAGAGATCGCTGGATATCCGAGCATTCCTCTGGCGAAGGCATTAATGCCTGGAAGGACTCAATAAACCTACGGGCGACATCGGTTCGACCTAATTGCACACATAGTCGAATCGCATTGGCTAGCTCGATTGGCGTATTGGGATCTTCAACCAGTAACTGCCGGATAATAATATTATTTTCCCCGTTAAGTGGGTTGTTGGCATTTAGTGGTGGTTGGCCGGGCGCAGTAACTCCCGGTTGAGCAGCTGGCGGAGCGCCAAAGGGGTTATTTTGCGCCAAAAGATTTATAGGAAAAATTCCAGAAATAATTGCTAAGACAAGCAAACGGACCCCGAGAATATGGCGTTGGGAACTTCCTTGGCGCCTTTTTAACTCGTTAAACATAACCTAAACCACCCAAAGTTCTTATTTTGACGCTGATTGACATGCAGCGCCACTAAAGTAACGTAAACGACTGAAAATAAAGGAGTTACAGGCGGCGTAGGCTACATCTCTAAGCGTATTTTCCACGCAGAAATCTGAGCTTTAACCTGTTCAGGAGCGGTTGAACCATAGCTTTTAAAGGCTGCAATGGCATTCTTCACACCTAGGACTCCATATATCTTTTCGTCCAAATCGGGCGAAAGCTTTTGGAACTCCTCCAAAGGAAGTTCGGCGAGTGAAGTGTTGCGTTCGGTAGCTAGTGCAACAAGTGACCCTATCATATGATGAGCTGTCCGCTGGGGGATACCTTGCAGGATGAGATATTCCATCATCGTCGTGGCATCAAGGAACCCCTGTTCCAGACGTTCGTTAATACTCTCGGCTTTTATTGTCGCCCCCTCGACAAGAGGGGCGGCAATGTCTAGGCATGCCTCTACGGTGTCAAAAGCGTCAAACAGAGCAGGCTTGTCTTCTTGAAGGTCACGGTTGTAGGCCAGCGGCAGTCCTTTCACAAGGATTAGCAAAGTTTGCAGGCTTCCGATTGCTCGGCCTGTTTTCCCACGGATTAACTCCAGAATGTCGGGGTTTATTTTTTGTGGCATGATCGATGAGCCGGTGCAGAACTCGTGTGGTAAATCGATGAAATCAAATTCCATGGTTTTCCAAAGGATCCATTCTTCTGCCCAGCTGCTGAGGTGTGTAGCGATCATGCTTAGAGCAAAGGCGGATTCGAGTACGAAGTCCCGATCGCTGGAAACGTCGAGGCTATTCGCAGCTACGCGATCAAAGCCAAGCCGTTGAGCGGTATCTTGCCGATCTATTGGAATGGACGTACCGGCCAGCGCCGCCACACCCAGGCTGGATTCATTTAATCGTTTCCGGCAGTCCGCAACGCGTTCCCGGTCTCGTTGGAGCTTTTCACAATAGGCCAGCCAGTAATGGGGAGCCAAAACAGGTTGGGCTCTTTGCATATGAGTATAAGCAGGGATGATTGTGTCAGCATCCTGATCACACCTTCCGACAAATGCACGCTGCAGTTGCAGTAAAAGCATATCGACTCGATCGAGAGCATCACGGACCCAAAGTCGAAAATCGGTACTTACTTGATCATTGCGACTACGGCCGGTGTGTAGTTTTCTTCCGACATCACCCAGTTTATCGATCAACATCTTTTCGATGTGCATATGGATGTCTTCTAGTGAGACGGAGGTCGTGAAGTTACCTGCTTCAATATCAGCCTTAATTTCCAAAAGGGTTTTTTCGATAGCTTCTCGTTCGTTGGCCGCTAAGATACCGATTTTCTCGAGCATTTGAGCGTGAGCAATAGAGCCCTGAATATCGTGCGCATACAGGCGAGCGTCAAAACTGATGCTTTCAGTAAAAAGCTCAACTCGACTATCGGTTTCTTTGGCGAAAACGCCGGATCGGGAAGGACTGGCCACGGTTAAACCCTGCTTTTGGCAAGAGAAACAAACGTCTGGTACTCGGAAGAGTTTATGCTAGATGCGAGTATATGGACTGTCAACGAGCAAGGAAGGGCGTGCTGAGATGAGGCAAAGCGAGAATAGGAGCATCGAAGTTATAAATTTAACCCCCGGCGACTTGCGAAAAGGGTAGTCGGCGGGATAAAATCAGGAAATTTTGTGCGCCAAACGGACTCTAAGGTGTTTAGCAACGCCTCCATTTGGAACAAGTTGGAGTGAAACGATATGTCGCACGGAATAAAGACTCAGTTTTGACGATAACCTAAGACCCAGAAAGTAGTAGCTCGTGCCACGCCGCGACGATATCAAAAAGATCTTACTTATTGGTTCTGGCCCAATTGTAATCGGCCAGGCATGCGAATTTGACTATTCAGGAACTCAGGCTTGTAAAGCGCTTCGGGAAGAAGGGTATGAAGTTGTATTGGTTAACTCTAATCCAGCGACCATCATGACAGACCCGGCTTCTGCGGACCGAACTTATATTGAGCCACTTACTTGGCAGATGGTAGAGAAGGTCATTGCAAAGGAACGGCCAGACGCAATGCTACCAACGCTTGGTGGCCAGACCGGTTTAAACGTAGCGATGGACTTAGACCGTCATGGCGTGCTGGAAAAATATGGTGTGGAAATGATTGCGGCCAATGCCGCTGTCATTGCTAAAGCTGAGGAACGCGATCAATTCAAAATTGCGATGGAGAAGATCGGGCTCGATGTCTGTAAGGGGCAAACGGTGCACACGATCGAAGAGGCACGTAACTTTTTGGGTGAGATTGGATTGCCGGCTGTCATTCGCCCGTCCTTCACCATGGGCGGAGCCGGCTCAGCCATAGCGTACAATCGTGAAGAATTCGATTCACTGGTTCGTAATGGTCTCGACCAGTCTCCTGTGACGGAGGTCCTTGTAGAAGCGTCCATCATTGGATGGAAAGAGTATGAAATGGAAGTGATGCGTGACCACAGTGACAACGTGGTTATCATCTGTGCCATCGAAAATTTTGACCCTATGGGAATTCACACAGGCGACTCAATTACCGTCGCTCCTGCTCAGACGCTCACCGACAAAGAATATCAACGAATGCGGGACGCTTCGTTAGCGGTAATCCGAGAAATCGGTGTTGAAACGGGCGGTTCCAATATTCAGTTTGCGATTAATCCAGATGACGGTCAAATGATCGTTATCGAAATGAATCCACGAGTAAGTCGTTCTAGTGCCCTTGCCAGCAAAGCCACTGGATTCCCGATAGCCAAAATCGCTGCTAAACTTGCTGTCGGTTATAGTCTCAATGAACTCAAAAACGATATTACTCGTGAAACACTTGCTTGCTTTGAACCGACCATTGACTACGTGGTTACCAAGATTCCACGTTTTGCATTCGAAAAATTCCCTGAAGCAGACCACACGCTGACGACTCAAATGAAGAGCGTAGGCGAAACCATGGCAATCGGACGGACCTTTAAAGAGTCGTTCCAGAAAGCGCTGCGAGGCCTTGAAGTTGGCAGCTTTGGATTTGGCTGTGATGGCAAAGACTTATGGGGTACTGATGAGCAACCTACCGACGAAGAGATTCGTGCAAAGTTAAGCATTCCTAACTCCGAACGAGTCTGGTTCCTTCGTTACGCGATTAAATCCGGCTATAGTCCAAAACAACTTCATGAGATCACGAATATCGATCCCTGGTTTTTGGATCAGCTTTATGAGTTGGTGGAAATCGAAAATACGATATCAGCATGCGGCAGTATGGATAATATTGGCCAACCATTACTTAAACGAATCAAACAAAATGGTTTCTCAGATCGACAGTTGGCGACGTTACTTAACAGTAGTGAGATCGTTGTTCGCCAATGGCGAAAAGACCTTGGCATTGAACCAGTATTTAAATCTGTAGATACGTGTGCAGCAGAGTTTGAAGCTTATACACCTTACTACTACTCGACCTATGAAGACGAGAATGAAGCGCCGGAAAAACCGGAAGGCAAAAAGCGAATTATGATCCTCGGCGGCGGCCCAAATCGCATCGGTCAAGGGATCGAATTCGACTATTGCTGCTGTCACGCAAGTTTTGCTTTGCGTGAAATGGGGATCGAGTCGATCATGGTCAACTCCAACCCGGAGACAGTCAGTACAGACTATGACACGAGTGACTTACTATTCTTCGAACCACTTACTATTGAAGATGTTCTTAATATTTGTGATCGAGTACAACCGGACGGCGTGATTGTACAGTTTGGCGGTCAAACACCGCTTAATTTAGCACGAGGGTTGCAAAATGCAGGCATTCCAATTATTGGAACTTCGGTAGACACGATTGAAGCCGCGGAAGACCGTGAAAAGTTCCAACAAATACTAAACAAGTTAGAACTGCATCAACCACCCAACGGGATTGCCCGTAACATGGAAGAAGCTCGTCTGGAAGTTGCTGAAATAGGCTATCCAGTCCTTGTTCGCCCGAGTTTTGTGCTAGGCGGACGAGCCATGGAAATTTGTTATGACAAGGCACAATTCGAGCGGTTTGTAGCCGAGGCGTTTGTTGTGGCGCAGGGTCAACCAGTGCTGATTGACAAGTTCCTGGAAGATGCGACGGAAGTGGATGTGGACGCGATCTGCGACCGTTCCAAGGTCGTTGTCGCAGGTATTATGGAGCATATCGAAGAAGCGGGAGTCCACTCGGGCGACTCAGCTTGTGCTATTCCTCCCTATAGCTTGTCGGGCCCTGTCGTCGATGAAATCCGACAGGCAACGGAGGCGTTAGCTATGGAGTTGCAGGTTTGTGGCTTAATGAATATTCAGTTCGCTGTTAAGAAGGAAG
>Ga0115011_10000210_pt1 | contig 54032 bp, 47 predicted proteins | sample TroAtlMetagenome_2_FD_88705 | JGI IMG/M metagenome (GOLD analysis project Ga0115011, IMG submission 88705) | Marine eukaryotic phytoplankton communities from Atlantic Ocean - Tropical Atlantic ANT8 Metagenome | ecosystem: Environmental > Aquatic > Marine > Oceanic | place: Tropical Atlantic... | reverse complement strand
TCATAGGGTCGTCGAGTGCATAGAATATGGGGACCATTACTCTCCTTGTATAAGGTCATTATCAGCATTTCTGAAGCTCCACGGTCACGAAGTAAGAATGATTTTTCTTCCGTGCGACAACTATAGTACTAGGTTTACTCCTGGCTACATAAAACAGATGAAACAGGAACTGGTAGATGACTTAACTGACAAGCTCGAGGATTTTGATCTTGTCGGTATCTCTTTCTTGAGCTCTATGTTCGATGTTGCTGTTCAAGCTACGAGAGCTATTCAAAAGAGATTCCCAAAGAAGTTGATCGCATGGGGGGGCTTCCACGCCAGCACAATGCCTCAGCAAGCACTAGACTTTGTAGATATGGTCTGCGTAGGAGAGGGTGAGCACCCGTTCCTAGAATTAGTCAATAGACTAGAAGCTGGTGAGGACCACTATGACGTTCGCAACTGGTGGTTTAAGCGACCCGATGGAAGGGTCGTATCGAACCCACACCGACCACTTGTCCAAGACCTAGACACCCTACCCTATCAAGATTGGGATCTCGAAGACGACTGGACATGGGATCCAGAGACCTTCGACAAGCTCTTAAAAATCGATTGGGAGATGTTCCAAACGCTCATCCCCACCTACCCCGACAGAAATGGCGACCTTAGGATATCATATAAGACCATGATAACGAGGGGTTGCCCTCACAAGTGTAGCTACTGTGGCGTGGCATTTAACCACGATCTATACAAGGGCCAGCGCTACCTTCGACGAAGGTCTGTAGAGCACCTGGTAGGTGAGGTTAAGCAGATAATGCGAAGGTACCCAGAGATTGGGATTATCCACTTTCAAGATGACGTCTTCTATTCAACCTCAACTGAGGAGATCAAAAAATTCTCGGTCGTATGGCAGAAAGAGGTCGGTATGCCATTCAGGGCTCAGTGCTCGCCCGCGACTATAAATGAAGCAAAATACAAGGCCCTAATTGACGCGGGCTTATGCTTCACTGAGCTAGGAATACAGACTGGTTCATCCGAAACCATGAGAATGTATAAGCGCGGAATGACGAACGAGCAGCTCTTGAAGGCGGTAAACATTATCACGAAGTACAAGGACTACATCCAAGTACCAGATTACCACTTCATTCTGGACAATCCTTGGGAGTCAACAGAGGATATATTGAAAGGTTTAAGGCTGATATGCACCTTGCCTCCTCCATACAACCTACTCCCCTCCTCCCTTATTTTCTATCCAGGGACCGAGTTCTACCACAAGGCTATGGAGGATGGGTTTGTCACTGATGAATTTAAGGAGATCTACCGAGCATCCTTCCACGCACCAAAAGGTAACTATCTAAATTTCTTGTTCTTCTTGGCTCTTTTCAACAACATGCCTAAAGGTATTGTTCAGACTCTAGCCTCCGAACGATTTGTCAGAAAATTCAACAGAAAAAAATATGATGAATTCTGGGGTAATGCATATCAGTTGGGTGAGAAGTTTAGATACATCAAACAATTCGCCTCTTTCGCGACGAAGGGAAAATTGCTGGAGATAACGAGCATGCGAGAGCTATCACGTGTTGCAAACCAGATGAAATAACGGCACAATCAACACACAATGCTCAACAAACGATGTATTCAAATACACATGCGCCTACGGTGGCTTGGAGCGCCCCTGTTCTTCGCGGGGTTAATCGAGCTAGCCTTTGCGACTTTAGGTGTAGTTAACGGCCTCCACTCTTGGCACGTAATGCTATGGGCCTTTGGAGCGACAGCAACGTCACTAGCGACATTTGGGAACCACACGGAAAACGCTGTTGCTAGGATGCAGGTTCTAAAACACAATGAACTTACACCCAGTATGAGGTCAGAGTTAAATTGGGAGCTAAAGCGTGATAGGGTTGCTACACTCTCACTATCAACTACACCTGTGACATCCGTGATAATTACAGCCCTGTCGATAGCTATGCACGCACTCACAATCAATGCGCTAACTGGGGCATAAATGAGTATTAGTCCTCGTATCGCTTTCGTTGGGATGGACAGACAGATACACGTCTCAAACATCGACGGCGATAACGCTAAACAGCTAACTATTTCACTGGCAGACAACCCTCTACTGCTTTGGGGGAAACCAGATCTTCCACCTAAGGGTTACGCGTGGCCCTGCTGGAGTCCAGAAGGAGATAAGATTGCATGCTTTCAACTCCCTTCTGAGAGAAGTCCTGAACAGAGTGTTGAGGTTCACGTAGTTGAGGTCGATGGTCTAAAACAGTATGAGCTGATTCGGACACCTGGAAGAATACCGATATTCATGAACTGGCAACCTAGGGGAAATGGCTTAGCTGTACTACTACAGAAAGACGAAGCTCAGCTAGAATTGGCCTATTGTGAACTAGAGAAGCTAGGCTCAATGAGGCTGCTTCACCAAGGTGCTCCCCTTTTCTTCTCATGGGGCGGAGAAGGCAGACAGATCTTCATTCACTCTGGTACTCCAGGCTCACCGTTATCAAACCAACTTGTTGTACGAGACAGCATGGGACAGCTACCTGACGAAGTTTTTCCAAACTCACCAGGGCGTTACTGTAGGCCCGTTTGCATTAATGGCTCAATAGTTCACGTTGAACACCTTAATGGTACTGAGCGACTTCTGATATCAAACACTGTTGAAGACGATAGTAGAGTCCTGTTAGAATTCGATGGGCTCGGAGCCATAGTACCAGCAAAGAGCGCAAACGCTGTGGTCTTCTCAAGCTCCCCTGGATCTGGCGCAGTTCCTTACCGAGGAGCAACACTTATTGATCTCGAAACAGGCAATGGGACTAGGCTAACCGAAGACGACCTTCTTTGCTTCATGTGGTCAGACAGTGGTCAACAACTGATCTATGTACGCATGCTAGAAGAGGCACAATGCCTCGCCTTTTATTCTGCACGAGCAAATGAGAGTCCTCAGGAATTAGTGCGTTTTTGGCCCTCTAAAGAAATGCTTTACTACTTCCATTTCTTCGACCAATTTATAGACTCACACAAGCTGGTCTCACCATGTGGGCGATACCTCATCTTTGCAGGGCATGAAATTGATACACCCCAAGATAGCCCAACAACAATAAACATTTTGGATCTAAGAGGTGCAGAGCCCATACGTAAATTAAGGGTCGGATCGTTCGGTTGTTTTGCACCAACGTGAAACTAATTTTTATCCCATAACAACTGTTGACCTAACCATTTTTTCCGAATAGATGTCTCACAAACAAAGGAGGGCGAGATGGCTATACTCGATATGGTAGCAGGAATAGTAGCTGGACCAGCTTCACGAATTGTAGAGGCTCCAGTGCGGGAGATTGTAGACGAAGTACTTCGCCAACAACGTGTCGCTTCACCCCAAGAAGTAGCTAGGCTTAGAAGTGAAATATCAAGTCTAACCTCAGAGCTATCCAAGATGGCTGGAAAAATGACAGAGATTCAGGCCAAACTTGATGGCCTTTCATCTGCACCAAAGGTCACAAAAGCACCCACAGCAAAAAAAGCCGTGGCTACTAAAAAGAAAGCCGTGACTACTAAAAAGAAGGTCGAAGCTACCGACGACTCTTCTAAAAAAAAACGCGGTCGCCCAAGCAAGGCTGATGCAGGCTGTAATGTAAAAGGCTGTAACGGAAAGCACCGATCAAAAGGTCTTTGCAGCAAGCACTATCAAGTATGGAGGCGCGGTGCGCTTCCTGGAATAGTCGGCCCCGAGGGACTAGCTTCAAACGGCAAAGTGACACTGCAAGTAGCAAAAAAGCTAGGTGGCCAACCGTACAAGATCACGGGTTCTGGCTCAAAGGCAAAGATTACCGTCAGTGGCAAATCGGTAGATTTTAAAATCATCGCTTAATAAGCACAAAAAACGAGAACATAATGTCTGACCTACTCAAAAGGCTGGGGATAAGCTCCGCCAATGCAGGACTGTACGCTGGCACCGCCTCTGATATGAGCGGCGCTATCGTCAATTCAACCAACCCGACTACAGGAGAGGTACTAGCAGGTGTACACATGGCATCTCTTGATGACTATGAAGCATGCGTTACAGAGTCCCAGAGGGTCTTTAAGGAGTGGCGTCAGCTACCAGCCCCCAAGCGTGGCGAGATAATTCGCGAGTGCGGTAACGCTATGAGGGAGCACAAAGACGACCTCGGAGCTATCGTTTCGCTTGAGGCGGGTAAAATTCTAGCTGAGGGCCTTGGCGAGGTCCAAGAATCTATAGATATCGCTGACTTTGCTGTGGGCCTTTCTAGGCAGCTATACGGGCTAACCATGCACTCCGAACGGCCTGGTCACAGAATGTACGAGCAGTGGCACCCTCTTGGGCCTATCGGCGTAATAACAGCCTTCAACTTCCCAAATGCTGTGTGGGCTTGGAACGCAATGCTGGCCGCAATCTGTGGTGACACAGTTATCTGGAAACCATCAGTAAAAGCTTCATTAACTGCCATAGCGACACATAAAGTAATCGATACAGTAATGCAAAAGCACGGCTGGGGCGGAGTTTTCAACCTAATAATTGGTGCGGACGCTGATGTTGGCGAGACAATGATCAATGACCATCGTCTACCGCTTATCTCAGCAACTGGCTCCACTAGAATGGGTCGTCATGTTGGCAAAACTGTCGCTGGCCGCCTCGGAAAAAGCCTCCTGGAGCTAGGAGGAAACAACGCAATAATCGTCGAGCCTGATGCTGATATGAGCCTTGCTTTATCTGGTATAGTCTTCGGAGCTGTTGGAACAGCTGGGCAACGCTGCACATCTACCCGCAGGGTATTTCTACACAAGTCAATAGCGGCTGACCTCACAGACAAACTAGTCAACGCGTATGGTCAGGTAAGGATAGGCGATCCTCTGGATCCAAACACCTTGATGGGACCACTGATCGATCAAGACTCAGTTGACCAGTATACAGCCGCCATCAAGGAGGCTGTTTCACAAGGGGGCGAACTTCTATGTGGAGGTAAAGTGCTCGAGCGTAGTGGCTCATTCGTTGAGCCAACAATCATTAAGGCCAACCCAGACATGGCTATATGTAAGCATGAAACATTCGCTCCAATCTTGTATCTATTTGAATATGAGAACATAGAAGACGCGATATTCTGGCAGAATGATGTGCCTCAAGGACTATCGTCTTCAATCTTCACCGACTCATTCCGCTCCTCTGAAAAGTTCTTAAGCGCCGCTGGTTCTGACTGCGGAATCGCCAATGTAAACATCGGTACCTCAGGAGCCGAGATTGGAGGCGCTTTCGGTGGGGAAAAAGAGACAGGGGGAGGCCGTGAGTCAGGTAGCGATTCGTGGAGAGCGTATATGAGGCGCCAGACAAACACTCTTAACTGGAGTACTGACCTACCATTAGCGCAAGGCATTAAATTCGAACTGTAAAGTTCATTGCCATGTGAGGCAGAGGCCCCGCTGAGATTAAAATGTCTCAGCGGGGCCTCACTGCGTCTATATTAGGTCAAAAACCCCGCATGATTAAAGGTTGGCAAAGGCCATCAAAACCATAAACACCTGTAATTACGTGGAATCATCTCTGGCACGGAGTTTGCTTTATAGTGGGTGACAAGAAAATCTAAACACTATCTAGAAGGAGAGAATAATGAAAAATCTACTACAAAAATTTATCCAAGAGGAAGAGGGCCAGAGCACCGTAGAATATATGCTTCTGATCTCGGTTGTAGTTATCGCCATCGTAGCAGCAGCATATGTTTTCCTTGATCCATTTGAGCAAGGTGTCCAGGACCTAGCAGAGGATATCCAAGGTGGCCTTAGCAGCGGAGAAATCGCTGGAGTAGGTACAAACCGAGGAAATTAACAGGACATTTTAGTCTAAAACAAATTCCGCGCGCTCATTTACCCAAACATGAAAATTTAGGGTGTGAGCGCGCGTTTGTGTATAAAGTTGCAAATTATCACCAAATACAGGGCTTAAACTGTCATTTAAGGGTTGCATAAGGTCGAAACATCTCCTATAGTGCGCGTCCTAACAGGGTCGTCAGGCCCACAAACAACCCTATAATGGAGACTGCAAAATGGCCCTTAATCCTAACCTAGCGCTACTTGTTGGTGCTTTTAGCCTTACCGTCGTTGGTTGTGGTTCAAAAGTTGACGAGACTGGCGAGCCCACAGATACAGGTACAACAACTGTTACTACCGACACAACCACAGACACAACCACAACTACTGGAGATGACACTGCTCTCTTCACATACTTCTGGATGGGTGCTGCGGCTGTAGATAACGATGGTACAGACTACGTTGAGTGGGACGGAAGCGAGTCTTTCAACGTTTACAACATCACTGAGCAGAGCTTCGCTTGTGAGCAGGCTTACACCATGACATCTACAACCCCAATGGCTGGTTGTGACTCTTGTTCATTTGCATTTGATATAACAATGTCTGACTCTGTCGTAACAGGCGACGGTTGCGCTACATTCGGATTCGCTGACCAAGCTGGCGAAATGGGTAACATCGGCTGGGGTCTCGCTGAGACATACACCCTGTCTGATGGTACAGAGCTAGATAACGTACTTATGTATTACTACCCAGGTGGACAAGAGTGGTTCGGCGTAGCGCTAGCTAACGTGACACCTCAAGGTGCTGGTATGACACTAGACTACACCATCTACTCACAGTACTACTTCTACTACTACACATACTAGTAGACATAGCTAATGGCACGAAAGCGCCGTTAGTATGAAAAAACCCCCGAGTGACTTTGGTCGCTCGGGGGTTTTTAGTTTAAGAGTTCTAAATATACAGTAATAGCTAAAACCACCCAATCGCACACTACTCAGGCTAATCAGGCTAATCAGGCTAATCAGTCGCTGGCGCCTCTATCTGAGATGCAGCTGCGGCCTCTAACTGAGATGCAGCTGCGGCCTCTAACAGGGCCGCTCTCGCAGCTTCTCGAGACTGAAGCGCAGCCTGTGCTTCGGCAAACACAGCTCGAGCCTCCGCCTCATGTCCCCTAGCCATAAGCAGGTTCGCCTTGAGTAACATCATCTCTGGATGATTTGGGAACCTCTCAAGTGCTTCGTGTAACACTACCTCACAACCATCCATATCCTCAAGATTAAATAGCACCTGCGCCTTAGCGTGGTGAAGCTTGGGATCTTCCGGGTGAAGGCCAAGCATCACCTCAACCTGCTCCAATTGCTCTTCATAAAGCAATTCCTCCTCCAGCAGTCGAATTAAGAACTGTCTAGCTGTGTCGTTATCAGCATAATCTACAAGCTCCTCTCTCAGTAACCCAATAGCGTCCAACCTCTCCCCAGCAGTGTTCGCTATCATAGCCATATGTTGGCGCATCTTTCGCCTTGGGAACGTCGCATTCATACCTTGTCGCAGTAGCAATTGAGCCTCTTCGTACCTTCCCTGCTCCGCTAAAACGATTCCGATAAAACCTGCAATGCTATCTGCGTCTGGGTGGCTATCCAAGAAGTTAATAGCCATGGCCTCAGCCTCAGCGTACTGTCCCTGACGAACCATAGCGGTCAACAACAGCTCTACTGCCTGGGGGTTATCTGGTTCCTGGTCAACACCTTGCTGAGCAAACCCAAACGCCTTCTCATGATCACCAAGTCGCCCGTAAATCATAGTTGCCAACTGCAATACCATAAGGGAGGTTCTATGCTCCATTGCTTCATCTATATAGGCCCTTGCTCGCTCTAGGTCCCCTGCATCCGATAGCGACCTAACCAATTTCAACCTAGCTTCAACGAGGGACGGGTCCTCTTCAAGGGCCTCGATGAGAAGGTTGTCCGCTAGCTCTCCCTCCCCTCCTCTCCTAGCTCTATCAGCCTGTTGAAGAAGTCTAATTACATTTATACGGTCTTTAGGGTCAGGTGCGCCTTCAAGTTCAGCTAAATCACCGCCACTGACATACCCAAGGGCCGCTAACCTAGCTAACGTCTCTGGATCAAATTCCTGTGATGCCTCTCCTGGTAGAGATGCACCGAAGGCCGCGAGAGTCTCCCTCATCGCCGCAACCCTCTCGGGTTCTGATGAGGCCAAGTTGTTCTGCTCCCTAACGTCATCAAGTTGATGGTAGAGCTCGGGCTCTGGTGTATCAATGAGCTTCCATGGTCCATCAACAACTGCCACGTGCGGCGAGTAACCAAACCTCTCCAGTAGCTGATAGGTCTCCATGTAGATTGGATGAGGGTTACCTGGCTGGACAGTTCCGTCCAGATCTTCTGGTATCTCGATTCCTAGCACAGACAAAAGTGTCGGCATTAGATCAACCAAACCGACAGACTCCTCTACTACCGAAGCCTCTATTCCTGGTCCAGCCATAAAGAAAGGTACCCGTTGAGTTCCGTTATATAAAAATAGCCCGTGTTCGGTCTCAACATGTCCCCCCAGACCTTCACCATGATCACCAGCCACTACCCAGACAGTATCCTCTTCACCTATAACTTCTACCAACCTCTGAATCTGATCATCCATAAATGCTATTTCAGCATCATATGGTCTTATACCTTCCCCCAGATACTCGGCGGGAGGAGTCATTGGCTTATGAGCATCGAACAGGTGAACCCACAAGAACGAGCTGTTATCGGCATCACGACCGTGCTCCCACCACCGCAACGCGTCGTCAACAACGAGGTTAGCCGAGCGCTCCTCTTTCCACTCATTGCGACCACTGCGGCTCGGATCTCTTGGTATATCATCCAAGTATGCATCAAAACCCTGACGAAAGCCCCAAGACTCACTCGTAACAAAAGCCGCTACTGAAGCAGCAGTGTTGTAACCCTCGCCCTGTAAAATTTCGGCAACCGTTATATGCTCTTCACCTAGTACCGAAGTGCTATTAGATCTGACACCGTGATTAAAAGGGTTGAGCCCCGTAAACATTGTGGAATGCGAAGGGATGGTTAGGGGCATGGGGGCATAGGCGTTGTCAAAGCGAACACCTCTAGAGGCGATACTATCTAAGGTCTCTGTGCGAGCGTCCTCGTATCCATAACTACCTATTCTATCTGCTCTTGTTGTATCTAATGTGATCAGGACTACATTTGGCATCGGAGACTGATCATCCTGTTGAACCTCTACATCTTCAGCCCTATCAGCACCGCCACAACCAGCTAACGCCGCAAACAACAACGCCCTAGAGATAGGCGTTACCTTTGTCTGAAAATCTCTCTTCATCTCTGTCTCCCATTTTTATCATTAATCATTAAAGCTTCGAATAGTTGAGTCTACGGTATCAACAACTCCAAATTGCGAAGCTCATTAGGTTGGGCAGTGTAATATAATTCTTCATACTCCGATGCCAACTCAATATTCCCCAAGCGATAATACAGATACCATGCAGTAGCAATGACCTCTGGGTCCCATGCTGAACTCACTAACAATTCTTGAACCAAATCTTCGGCCCGCCCGTATTCTTCCATGTCTACAGCCAATCTAGCCTTAAGGATCGGGACCCCGCTTCTACTGGAGCGCCTTACCCACGGTCTCTTTATAAGATCTCTTGCCCACACAAAGTCCCCGTCTCTCCTAATCATCTCCGCACGTAGAAGGACTGCGGGCAAGAACCTCATGTTTCTTCGCATGACATCCTGCCCGTAAGCTATGACCTCTGGGGTGCATCCTTCAAGGTCAAGCATCGCCCTAAGTCTCAGAAACCTTGAGATCTGATTCTGGCTCCCCCTAACCATGTCTAGATCATCTAAAATTTCTATGCCCAATAAAGGGTCACCGATACCAATAGCTATCGTCGCCCTGGTAACATAAATAGCTGGAAACAAAGGGTCTATCTCGTCAGCCTGGTCCAAGGCGGCCTGAGCCCCTAGTAAATCTCCAAGCCGATACCTAAAAAGAGCCAACTGAGAAAGAGATTTAGGGTTGACCTCACCGAGAAAGATCGACTCTTCCTTCCAATACACGGCCTCTGCATAATCCCCTACTCTTGCAAAACAAGCTGCTATTGCTGAAGCCGTCTCCTCATTAACAGCCATTTTACCACGTCTAGGCAGCAGTAGTTCTAACGCCTCATCACACCTATTTAATTCTGATAAAGCAGTGACGTAACCAGATATTACTCTAGAAGACTCTGGGCGTATTGCGTAAGCCCCTTCAAATTGCTCAAGCGCTTGTACGTACTCCTGACGCGCCAAAAGCATTGCGCCCCGATTAACCTGAGTTAATGGGTCCGCTTCAGCCGTAGGCATAAAGCTACAGAGGGCTAAGGCAGCCAAGCTACAAAAATGTAGTTTCATAGGTACACGCACCAATTACCTCTATGTGAGACTGGGCAGATAGCCCGAAAAGTTCATGTCGTCCCACTGAAATGATTCTAAATTTCCCGCTCTGATTGAATCAATCTATAATGAGGAGTAAACTTATCTTATTCCAACTAAAGTTTTAGAATCATAAAGTAGTACCTTAAAAGACTTAGGAGAACTCCCCCCACTATGGTGAAGGTAAAAAGCGGACTATCACCTACTGGCAGCACGGGACGAACGATTCCGTCGCTACCTTCGGGCACCTTTCTGATTGTGAAGGCCGCTGGAGACCCTAACGTCTCACTCCAAAAACTGTCTAGGTTGGTTGCCCGCGAACCCTCTTTCACCATCCACCTATTAAGAACAGCTAACAGCGCCCGCTTTGGAATCGGAAAAGAGATCCGTACAGTGCAAGCCGCTACAATAAAGCTAGGGGCTAGATCAGTCAGGAACCTAGCTGTTACGCAAGCTGTCCGAAACGCCACGTCTTCACTAGATCTAGGTGATTTCGACGGGAATCAATTTTGGGAAGACAGCCTAAGACGAGCGGTCACCTGTCGTATATTGTCGGCTACCGCTGGTTATGAAGACCCTCTTGAAGCATTTACTGTAGGTCTCATTCAAGACATTGGTGTTCTATTCTTGGCATACCTCTACCCCGAGCGGTCTGGAGCATTACAAGAGATAAGAACGCACGCTGGACACACAAGAATAGAAGAAGAGCGCAGAATATGCGGTGGCGACCATACCAAGATGTTTGAGTCCATAGCCAAGAACTGGCGATTCCCACCAGATCTGGTCCAGGCAATCATTCAACATCACAACAGAAACGCAATGGGATCAGACCGTCGATCAATGAGGCTGGTAGCTTTAGCTCATGCGGCTGATGCCGTCGCGGACGTCTTTCAAACTCAGGCATCTGGTCAGGCTATACGCTACGCAAAAGGCGTACTTGAGAACCTTCCCACAAGGACAAGGCTGAACCTTGAAGACATTGTAGAACAGATCCGCGAAGAGATGATTCAGGCCGCCTCGGAACTGCAAATCCACATCACTGAGCAGCCATCTTATGAGGAGTTAATATCTCAAGCTAACGTTTCTCTACTGTACATAAACGATCACTACGAAAGACTAACGCAACAGCTCCAGCAATTACTACAAGAGAAAGAGACACTAACTAGACAGTTGCAAGAGGCAAACCTCAAACTGCGCAGACTAGCTTCCACAGATCCTTTGACTGGTGTCGCTAACAGGAGAAGGTTTACGGAGGCAATGGAAGAGGCGATTGCCGCCGCTAAAGATAAAGGTACGGTCATCTCTCTTGTAATGCTCGACATAGACCACTTCAAAAAGGTGAACGACACCTGGGGGCACGCAGTGGGTGACGATGTGCTTAAGGATGTAACCAAACGTCTCGAGTCAAACATTAGACCTCAAGACTTAGTTGGAAGGTTGGGCGGCGAAGAATTCGCTGTACTTCTCCCAGATACAAATGCGAATGTCGGACAAATAGTTGCTGAGAGGCTTCGTCAGGCCATGGAGCGATACCCATCTCGGACGTCAGGCGGCCCTGTACCAATAACAGCCTCATTCGGCGGCGTGAGTCTAGCATCAGATAGCCCTGATGCAATACCAGACAGGCTATTAGCAATGGCTGACGAGGGGCTTTACAACAGTAAAAATAGAGGAAGAAACAGAGTTACCTGGTCCTCTTGATTTTGTGCAAAGATTAGCGTGAAAGGTGCGAGAGTTAACAATACAAGCTAAAATCACCGCACAACGCACACACTACCCCCCATCTAAACAGCGAAAGCCCATATAAAATGGGCCCCCACAGACAAGAACCCTCCTAGAGACCCCACTATGAACCGTCCAGAGATCATAATGCGAACCCCAAACGAACAGCCAGCCACAAGGATAGGATCTGGTACTCTAGAAATCTTATCCGATGGATTTGGGTTCCTACGTGAGGCAGAAAACAGCTTCGCCCCAGGTGCTGAGGATATATACGTCTCTCCATCGCAGATCCGACGCTTTGACCTAAAAACAGGTGACTTGATTGAAGGCAAGGTGAGGGCGCCGAAAGACAACGAGCGATACCACGCCCTAATTATGGTAAAAGAGATCAACGGAGGCGAACCTGATTCCGCCCATGCTGTAGAAGACTTTCACCACCTCACACCTGTGCATCCTAGCACTCCCATCAAGCTTTCTACCGAAGGGGCGTCCCCTGGAAGTCTGGCAGCAATGGAGCTATTCACCCCTATTGGACTAGGGCAAAGAGGTCTCATTGTAGCACCGCCAAGAACTGGCGTAACGACTCTAATAAAGGAGATCGCAGGAAATATTGAGGCGCTAAACCCAGAGGTCGCTACGACTGTTTTACTCCTAGATTCGCGCCCAGAAGACGTAACCGATTTCAAAGAATCCACAGCTTGCGAAGTCGTATCTACAACCTTCGACGAACAACACGGGCGTCACCTGCAAGCCGCTGAGATCCTAATTGAGCGCTCCAAAAGGCAGGTGGAATTAGGGCATAATGAAGTTGTAATAATAGACAGCTTAAACCAACTAGTCCGTGCATACAACGCAGTGATACCTGACTCTGGTCGCTCATTACCAGGCGGACTTGACCCCGCGGCCATTGTGCGTGTAAAACGCCTATTCGGAGCAGCGAGGGCGATAAGGGGGATGGGCTCCCTTACAATTATAGCTGTAGCAAGAAACGAGACTGGCTCAACGACTGATGAGTTGCTCTTAGAAGAACTGCGCGGCGTCGCAAATATGGAGGTGGTTCTCTCAAAAGACCTCTCCAGAAGAAGGCTTTTTCCTGCAATAGATCTGACCCTATCAACAACAACAAGGGGAGATCTGCTTCGCAGTGAATCAGACAACGAAAAAATAGAGACTATAGTTAGCGAGCTACCTCAAGACCCGTTTGAAGCACTCAACCTCTTTAGATCTAGAGCCGCAGATTCTGAATCCGCATCATCTTTAATTGACGCTTTACTCAACAAATAGATGGTTTTTTCCTTTGAAAAATGAATTTGAGCCTCAATAATACACAAGAACGCTTGACAAATGGCCCCAATCGGGCGATTAGGCTCGGCAATAAATTTGATTGATCTAGAATCAATGGGAGTCATTATGAAAGAGGGAATCCACCCAGAGTTTTACGTATGCAAAGTTTCATGCGTTTGTGGGAGAAACTTTGAGACCATGGGCACAAAAGAGTCCATGAAGCTCGAGATCTGTTCATCGTGCCATCCTTTCTACACTGGTACCCAAAAGTTGATGGATACAGAAGGTAGGGTTGAGCGCTTCCGCCGCAAGTACGGAATGGCTGCCAACTAGAAAAGGACAAAGGCGATGTTCTCAAGACTCGCTGACGTCGAGGCTAGATATACAGAGATAGAGCAACTGTTGCTCGATCCAGGTGTCACTTCAGACCACACCAAAATGCGAGATCTCTCTATAGAGCACTCAGACCTTGCCCCCATAGTAGAGAGTTTTCGCGCTCTACTGAATGAGCAGGAAGAGCTTAAAGAGATGGAAGAGATGCTCTCTGATCCAGAGATGAGAGAGCTGGCGCAGGAGGAGAAGATCCGTCTTACAGCGAGTATCTCTCAAAGGAAGATGGACCTAAGAGTCGCGCTACTGCCCAAGGACCCATACGAAGGACGTAATATTCTTCTAGAGATCCGCGCTGGCACTGGTGGTGATGAAGCTGCCCTGTTCGCCGCTGACCTATTTAAGATGTACTCAAAATATGCGTCTGACCAAGGGTGGAAATGTGACGTAGTCTCTATGTCACACGGAACAGTAGGTGGTTTCAAAGAGGTCATATGCCAGATCTCTAGCGCGGGCGCATACGCCCATCTAAAGTACGAATCAGGCGTGCACCGCGTACAGCGAGTCCCAGCGACTGAAACACAAGGGCGCGTACACACGTCGGCTGCTACAGTGGCTATATTACCCGAGCCTGATGTTGTTGAGATAAACATCAGTGCACAGGATGTCAGAGTAGATGTGTTTAGGGCTAGCGGGCCTGGTGGTCAGTCAGTCAACACAACAGACTCCGCAGTCAGGCTAACTCACATACCTAGTGGCCTAGTCGTTATCTGCCAGGATGAGAAATCCCAGCACAAAAACAAAGCAAAGGCCATGAGGGTTCTGTCCGCCAGACTATTTGACCTTATGGAATCTAAGCGTCACGCCGAGGAAGCTGCGGACAGAAAGTCGCAGGTAGGATCTGGCGATAGGTCTGAGAGGATTAGGACCTACAACTACCCCCAGAACCGCGTCACTGATCACCGCTCAAACAGCACTCTATACAAGCTTGATCAGATCATAGAGGGCAATATGGACATCGTCCTAAGCCCCGTCAGGGCACACTTCCAAGCAGAGGCACTTCAGGCACAGGATTCCTGAGTGATAACCCTCTTAGACGTACTTAAGAAGAGCGAGGCTTTCTTAAGCAAAAAAGGTTGCCAGAGCCCTCGGTTAGATGCCGAGATACTTATTGGCAGAGCTCTTTGCATGACCCGATTAGAGGTATACATGCAATTTGAGCGACCAATGCTTGAGGCAGAGTTGGAATCAATACGTTCCCTTATTGGACGTCGTTCGTCAAGAGAGCCAGTAGCATACATAGAGGGCTCTAAAGAGTTCTGGTCTCAGTCGTTTGTTGTTAGGCCTGGTATTCTCATACCTCGCCCCGACACTGAGACATTAGTGGAGGCTGCCCTAGAGCTAATACCCATTGACGAGCCAATTTTTGTAGCAGACATTGGGGCTGGCTCTGGGTGCGTCGGCCTGGCGATAGCTACAGAGCGGCCAAAAGTAAAGCTGTTCTCGACCGACATATCACCTGTTGCAATTAAGACAGTCACTGAAAATGCCGTGGCTCTAGGATTAAGAGAGAGGGTCGCACCACTAACGGGCGATCTAATGTCACCTATCCCCGACTCACGGACCGTCGATATTGTTGTGTCAAACCCCCCCTATATTCCCACTAAAGATATAGATGACTTAGCGCCTGAGATCCTAGATTTTGAGCCCATGGGCGCTCTAGATGGTGGCGAGGATGGTCTAGATATCTACAGGAGACTAATACCAGAGGCCTCTAATAGAGCACGAAGGGCTGTTCTGGTGGAGGTCGGGGCTGGACAGGCTGATGCTGTAACCGAGATATTCAATCAGTCTGGCCTAAAAGAAATAGGGAGACACAAAGATCTGTCTGGCATTGAGAGGGTAATTTCGGGACTAGTATCTAAAGACTAGACTGTCGCTATTTTACCCACGCGAACCTGAGGTATCTTTTTGAGCACGGTCGATTTTACAATCTCGCTTAATACCGTAGCTCCTCCCAACATCTCCATTAACTCTGCTCGCCCCTCTGCCTTGGATAGTTTCCGACGAATAAGGTCTGGTCGCAGATAGAACTTCATGTAGGCCTTAGTTCTGTATGCTCGGAGCTGTTCGGCTGTAAAGGTCTCTGTCTCGAGTTGAGGGATCCTTCCGCCACCATCAATAGTATACTTGCGCCAGAAATCGCCATCTACATAGCCTCTCTCCTGAGATACCGTGTAAAGGTCTGTTCCTGGTAGTGCTGTCGCCACAGAGAAGCTCGCCCAATCTAACCCGAGACTTGCTGCAAAGTTTATAGTCTCTTCAATATCCTCATGAGAGGCGTCGTAGTACCCAATCATGAAGTATCCTCGTGTCTCCACACCTACTTCACGTGCAGTTTTAAAAGCCTTTTGAGTCTGGGCTCGAGTTATCTGCTTGTTCATTATCTTTAGCAGTCTATCAGTGCCGGCCTCTACACCCATGTGAATTGAGCGAAGCCCAGCGGCCTTGAGCCATGTGAGCACATCCTTATCTACTGTGTCTACCCTAGCTCTAATATTGAAGTTAACCTTCACATTACGCCTTAGGATCTCTTCGGCAAAGCGCTCCATACGCTTCTTTCCAATCGTGAATGTCTCGTCGAACATCACGATCTCACGCACTCCAAACTTCTTTGACAGATACTCCATCTCGTCCACGACAAGCTCTGGGCTCCTAAATCGCAGCTTCTCGGAGTAGACCTGTGAACAATAACCGCAGTGCCATGGGCACCCTCTGGTTGTTGACATTGTAGCGAAAGGTCTAAGTAAAGTTAGACAATGATAGTCATTTAATTCGATAAGGTCCCAGGCTGACATTGGGTACTTGTCGATATCGCGAGATAACTTCCTGACTGGATTGCTCCGGATCTCTCCAGAAGGGCTTCGGTACACTAGGCCTTCGATTGTAGACAGATCAGCTCCACACTCTATAGCCTCGCATACCTCCAACATAGGTTCTTCGCCGTCGCCTACAACAGCGACATCAAAGCAATCCCATGAAAGTGACTCCTTCGCATAAAGAGTAAGGTGAGGACCTCCAACAACTATAAGAGCTTTCGGACATGTTGCTCGAACCATCTGAGCTATCTCGATCACGGCTGGCCAACCAAGCGTCTTTGCGGTCAAACCCACTATATGCGGGTCAAAGTCCCGAACTAAGCCCTCTGCCTCTTCAGGAGTTAGGTTCTGTGCGTGAAGATCTACGAACGATACTTCAAACCCATTCTGACGAATCCAAGCTGACAAACCCAAGAGCGGTAAAGATGGGAATATGCCCAGCTTTTCAGCCGCCTTTTTCGACAAAGGCTGCTGATCTGCAGCCTCGTGGTACTTAATGAACTGAACTCGTGTCTTGCGCTTTGGAGCTATTGGGTTCTTCATTAATTTTCCAAAATTAGTGGGTTGCTATTTTTAGCCTGTTTAGATCTGCTTCCTCTCATGAGACATTGTATCACCTCATTCGCGCTGTTCACAATGTAGATCTATAAACATACTAATTACCTCGGTGAATATTGTTGCATCAGACCGATTGACATCACACTTTTGCTGGCATAGACAACATGGGTTGAACTGCCCCGAAAACTCACACTAAGGGGTACGAGGAGACCATGGCACAAGGTTTTTTTAGAGCTGTTTTCGGCATCCTACTAACAGTAGGATTGCTAACGACCACAATCATTAACTGCTGGCAGTTCGACCGAATGGAGCAGAAGCAGATCGAACTTCTAGCTCGATTCGATGAGATAGAGAGGGCGATCGACAACGGCCTAATCAGCGCCGACAACCAAGCATCCTCTCCCCGTGGCGGAATCCATGGTCGTGCGTTCCCTGACTACATGGTTCAGAGCCTAAGAGACCCATCAAACTTACTGGAAGAGGACCCCAACTCTTGGTTGCCATCAGATGCAGTGCAGGGTGGGACTCTCAACATCAAGTTTGGCTCAGATCCTAAGGGTTTCAACTTCCTAACTGAAAACGGTGCTGACGTTAGTGAAATACAGGCATACACGAGCATAGGCCTGGTAGCTCGGCACTCTCAAGAGGACTCAAAATGGGCCCCTGAGTTGGCCTATTATATGGGTGAGGAGATCCACAGTGAGCCAGCGATCGTGTACGACGGTACATCTGAAAACGTCACAATCTCATACATCGCTAGTGAGGCAGCAGAGTCATCAACTATCGCAATATCAAATGACAGCGGCGAGGCTGTAAGACAATTCGATGGCGGCGCCCTTGCCTCTGGTGAGGGTACTCTAATCTGGGACGGAAAGAACGACGCTGGCGAGACATTGGAGCAAGGTTTCTATACAGTAGTAATTTCTGGTCTCCTTGCAGATGGAAGCGAAGCTGACGTATCAGCCGACGTAGACACTCCAGTTACATACACCTACAAGCTACGCGAAGATTTCTTCTGGCACGAGCCAGTCGTAGACTGGACAACAGGTAGATATGACTGGTTACGCGGCGACCACCAGGTAACAGCTAATGATGTAATCTTTATGGTCGACATGACCATGAACAACCAGGTTGCTGGCGCTGCGCCGTTGAGAAGCTACTTTGAGAACCTAGTCCTTTGGGAGGCTCCAGACGACTTCTCACTCCGAGTAGTATTCTCAAAAAGGACTTACTCACAGCTGTCCATTATTCGAGGCCTCTTCCCAATGCCTGAGTTCCTCTATGCTTTCGATGAAGATGGTAACCGTAATGACGATACTTTCGTTGGAGCTAGATTTCAGGATCACTGGTACAACCCCAACGCATTAGGCGCGGGCCCATATCGCTTTGTTGGGTTCCAGCCTGGTGAGTACATAGAGCTTGAACGCGACCCGAGATTCCCCCTAGGTGGTAATGCACACGAGCGGATCATGATTCAGATTCTCAGAGACCAGAATCAGTGGGCTAGAAAGCTCAGAACAGATGAAATTCACCTCTCACAGCTTCAACCCGCACAATACCGAAGTGAGTATTTGGAGGCTGGAGAGGACTCTCCGTTCCGAGACGGTTCACTCGAAGAGGGAGAGTTCTGGGAACACACCTACTTCTATATCGGCTGGAATGCTGACAAGCCTTGGTTTGGCGACGCAAAGGTCCGCAACGCTATGTCACACGCCTTCAACGCCGACCGAATTCTTAACGAAGTTTTCCTAGGGCTTGGCGAGAGATGCACTGGCCCAATCCCGACATTCTTGCCATACTACAACGGTGAACTTGAGCCTATCCCATTCGACCTAGAAAGGGCAGGAGCACTTCTGGATGAAGCTGGCTGGGTCATGGGTGACGACGGTGTCCGAGAAAAAGACGGGATAAAGTTTGAGTTCTCGCTGATGATCTACGGAAGCAGTGACGAATATCGAATACTAGGAACCATATTCAAAGAAGACCTAGCCCAGATAGGCGTTAATATGACTGTAAGCCCAATAGAATGGGCCAATCTTCTAAAGCGGGTTGAAGACCGTGAATACGACGCGGTTACCCTAGCTTGGGTCTCAAGCCCAGACGTGGACTTTTATCAGATCTGGCACTCTAGTCAGGCCGACGTTCCTGGTGGTAGCAACAGGGTAGGCTTTAGAAGTGATGAGGCTGATGAGCTTATTGTCGCGCTCCAAGAGGAATTTGACTACAGTGAGCGCCTTCGGTTAGCTCACGAGTTCCACGAACTCGTATATAATGAGCAGCCATACACATTTTTCTACACTAGACAGCGAAAGGTATTCTGGCAATCAGAGCTAGAAAATGTTCGCTTCTCACGAACTCGCCCTTACATGAACCCTCGTGCTTGGTACGTCGCTCCATAGAGATGGCAGACCTCGACCCGACAGACACCTAACCAAACTTAACGGAGCTATAGCTTGGGAAAGTACATCATCAAGCGGATCCTCTTGATGGTCCCCACATTCTTTGCGATCAGCCTTCTCATCTTTATAGTGATGAGACTAGCTCCAGGTAAGCCTGGGGCCAGCATGGTAGCAGCGGGTGAGGCGACTCAAGACGCACAAACAGGGGCACAAAACGAGGCCTACACCCTGTTCAAGCAGCAATTTAGCTTGGACAAGCCCGTACTATTTAACTTCAGGTTCTTACTTGACGACGATGAAGTTGAGGAGACGCTAGAGGCGGCTATCAACCTATTGGGAGAGACCGAGCCAGGGGTTCAGATCGAGTCTAAGGAGATCCTTTCAGACTGGGGTGATTACGCCGTCCCTGGGCTTATATCCGTCCTTCAGAGTCACACGGATCAAACCATGCGCTCGGCCGCATCAAAGTGGTTAGCAGCGAACGCAAAACAGCGGCTGCTCCACATATATAATCGTAGCTCAACCCCTGAAGAGCGACAGGCAGACAGGGAGCGAGACGACCACAACCGGATGATCGAAGCCTGGACTTTTGAGCAGAATGCCACAGAACAGTCTGAGTCCAATGTTGTAGCCTCTTGGACAGATTACTTCGAGACTAACGCTGAGCGATGGGAGTACTCTGTCATTGAATGTGCGGGCGCACTGTTCCTAGACACACAGTTCGCCAAATACTGGAGCAACCTAATCCGTCTTGACTTCGGAGTATCACACTTAGACAAGCGCCCAGTGCTTGACAAGATGCTTGAGAAACTAAGCTACTCCATAGTTCTGAGTGTGGCTACAATCTTCTTAATCTACCTGTTCTCAGTGCCACTTGGCATCTGGTCGGCTGTAAACCACAACACGACATCTGACAGGGTGATGACCATATTCCTCTTCGTTCTGTATTCGCTACCATCATTCTGGGTCGGAGCGATGCTGTTGAACTTTCTTACTCGCGGAACCCCTTTCGCATTTCTACCGACAAGTGGCTTTTCTAGCCTAGATACATCCGCTATGACTGGCCTAGAGTATCTAAAAGACGTTGCTTGGCACTGTATTTTGCCTATCGTATGCATGACCTACGCTGGGCTAGCGGCCCTTTCCCGCTATGCTCGAACAGGGTTGCTTGATGTAATACGCTCGGACTACGTCAGGACCGCGCGAGCCAAGGGCGTATCTGAGGGCATCGTTATTATAAAGCACGCAGCTAGAAACGGGATGATTCCGCTCCTCACACTTATGGCCACACTTCTTCCAGCTCTTATTGGTGGATCAGTGGTAATAGAGTTTATCTTTGGAATCCCAGGCATTGGCCAGTGGATGTTTGAGAGTATCCAGCTACGAGACTACAACGTAGTCATGGCTGTTTTACTCATCTCCTCGGTCCTAACCTTAATAGGCATGCTGTTAGCCGACTTGGCTTATGCTCTTGTCGATCCACGCATCAGCTTCGAGTGATTAGAATATGACTGATACTACAAAGCATGAAGAGCTCGAGACAGAGAAGCGCATTAACAATGTGGAAGATGTCACCTATGGAGATATCGTCTGGGGACAATTCAAAAAGAACAGGGTTGCTTACTGGAGCCTATGGGGAGTAGTAGCCCTTTTTGTACTCGCAATATTCGCCCCTGTAATCGCCTCAGCCAGGCCTTTCATATGGACAGTAGAGAGCGGTACCTCCTACCCTTGGTTCTCGTCATTGTTCGATCGCAACTACTATGAAAACGGCGTAGACATATTCTTTAATCTTCTCTTAGTGGTTGGCGTCCCTATGTTCATAGGCTGGATGCTGTGGAAGAAAAACCTCCACAAAAAGATCGAAAAGAAGCGGCCTAGACGCCGAATGGTCCTTTTGGTTGGTACAACACTAGTCACGACCTTGCTAGGCATTTTCGGCGGAATGCTGTTTCACGAGTCACTGTCCATCTTCCCATCATGGATAGTTATCGCGGGCTCCTTTGGGCTCGGTGTAAAAGTTATCCCTGCTAAACGCCAAATAGTCCTGGGATTAATATGTGTAGGTCTTGTGGGCGCGGCTGTATCTCCAGCACTGAATGGTACAATCTTCGTGAGCGCTATCTTTGCGATAGTAGGCCTGACCTACAAGTCCCGACCAAGCATAGTTCCTATCTTTGGGCTGTTAGGTCTATTGCTTGGGTCTGTCTTTCACCCAATCTCTCAAGAGTATATTGTTTACACAGCCGAACAGTCTGCGCTAGAGGAGGCTGGTGAGCCTGTAGAGGCGGTGTTCCCACTCGTACCATATTCCTTCAGAGGCACTGGGTTCAATCCATTAGAGGGGCCCACCCGAGAACACCTATTCGGAATCGACCAGTCCACAAGAGATGTGGGTGTAAGGGTGCTATTTGGGACTAGAATCTCACTAACAATCGGCTTTATAGCTGTGGCTATCTACGTAACGATCGGGATAATTATAGGGGCGAGCGCTGGCTTTTATGGGGGTAAAGTAGACCTGGCCGTACAGAGGATCATCGAGGTGGTGATGTGCATCCCCTCATTCTTCCTAATATTGACGGTTATAGCCCTAGTTGGCAAACCCTCTATATTTATGATTATGGCCACCATTGGTCTAGTTCGGTGGACTGGTGTAGCTCGCCTTATCCGCGGTGAGTTTCTGCGACTTCGAAATCAAGACTTTGTAACTGCAGCTCAGGCGCTCGGATTCCCTACATCCAGAATAATCTTTCAACACGTCCTACCAAACGCACTGGGGCCTGTCCTGGTCTCTGCAGCTTTCGGCGTTGCCTCTGCGATCCTATTAGAGAGCTCTTTGGCTTTCTTGGGACTTGGCGATCTCTCCGCACCATCTTGGGGTCAGACACTTCAAGAGGGTTATTCCAGCGGAGCTTGGCACCTGATATTGATTCCAGGGTTTACGATATTCTTCACAGTCCTTCTTCTAAACCTCGTGGGTGAAGGCGTCAGAGACGCTATGGACCCGAAGATGAGGAAATAATGACTGAAGCAACAAACAACGAAAAACCTGTACTTGAGATAAAGAACCTTAAGACACACTTCTTCACGGACATAGGTGTCGCACGTGCTGTTGACGGCGTCAGCTACAAAGTTCATAAAGGCAAGACTCTCGGAATAGTAGGCGAGTCTGGCTGTGGAAAATCAGTAACTGCGCTCTCAGTGTTGGGGCTTATTCCCCAGCCCCCTGGAAAGATCGTACAGGGAGAGATCCTCTTCAACGGTAGGGACCTTACAAAGTTAAGCCACAAAGAGCTTAGAGCTGTACGAGGTTCAGATGTAGCAATGATCTTCCAAGAGCCCATGACCTCCCTGAACCCAGTCTATACAGTCGGTAATCAGATAATGGAGGTTATTCAGGTTCACGAGAATGTAGGGCCCGAGGAGGAGCGTCGTCGTGCTATAGAGATGCTAGCAAAGGTCGGTATCCCATCCCCAGAGCAGCGTGTCGATGAATACCCACACCAGCTATCAGGTGGTATGCGCCAAAGGGTTATGATAGCGATAGCTCTTATCTGCAACCCACAGCTCCTGGTAGCCGATGAGCCGACCACCGCGCTAGATGTAACAATACAAGCGCAGATCTTGGAACTTCTAAATGAACTACAGGAAGAGCTAGGAATGGCCATCCTGCTGATCACACACGATCTAGGTGTCGTCGCTGAAACCTGCGATGATGTAGTCGTCATGTACGCTGGAAAGATCGCTGAAAAGGCCAACGTATTCCAGATATTTGAGAACCCTAGCCACCCATATACAGAGGCTTTGCTAAAGAGCCTCCCAAGCGTGGACGCTAGGGCGAGTCATAAACTCGAAACGATACCTGGAATGGTCCCCTCTGCTGTAGACTTTCCCGATGGCTGTAGATTCAAAGCTAGATGCAAATATGCTACTGACATCTGTCTAACTGAGCCGATACTTGAAGATATAGGTGCGGCACATTTCGTCGCATGCCACCACAAAGACCAGGTGGGTAAAACCGAGGGTGCCGAATGACAGAGCCACTTCTAAAGGTCAGAAACCTCAAAAAACACTTCCCTATAAAGAAAGGCTTCTTGGGCAAAGTGGTAGGTAGCGTAAAAGCTGTCGATGGGTTGGACTTCGACCTTTTCCCAGGAGAGACCGTAGGGCTAGTTGGAGAATCTGGTTGTGGGAAGACAACTGCTGGCAGAACCATATTAAGGCTTATCGAGCCATCAGATGGCTCAGCTGCATTGAACATAGACAATAAAGAGGCAGACATATTTACAATGTCACCCCAAGAGCTTCGCACCGCTCGCTCAGAGATGCAGATAATCTTTCAAGATCCATTCTCATCGTTAAACCCAAGGATGACAGTTGGCTCAATAATCGGTGATGCACTCGAACTACACGGGATAGCGAAGGGTGACGAAAAGTTTGAGATGGCTAAACAGCTTCTCGAACGTGTCGGACTACAGGCCGCATACGTAAACAGATATCCTCATGAGTTCTCAGGCGGGCAGCGCCAGAGAATTGGTATCGCGAGAGCCGTAGCTCTAAAGCCAAAATTCATAGTCTGCGATGAAGCGGTAAGTGCCCTTGATGTCTCAGTACAAGCTCAAGTCATCAACCTCCTAGAGGACCTACAGAAAGAGTTTGGCATAGCATATCTGTTTATCGCCCATGACCTTTCTGTTGTGAGGCACATCTCTGACAGGATCGCGGTAATGTATCTGGGTCGTATAGTTGAGATGACCGACTGTGAGACACTTTACAAGACGCCTTTACACCCATATACACAGGCGCTACTCTCTGCGATACCCGAACCAATTCCAGGGAAGAAGAAGAAGCGAGTAATCCTACAGGGTGACGTACCAAACCCAATAAACCCACCACCTGGGTGTCACTTTCACCCTCGATGCCCATACTCTACGAAAAGGTGTGAGACTGAGGCGCCAGAGAGAGTGGAGGTTTCAAGTGGACACTCTGTCGCGTGCCACCTAGTTGAAGAGGGGCAAAGACCTCCTTATACTGCTACTTAGAGAGCCTGCCAAAGGATGCCGAATTCATCGTTCAACTCAGTCGTTGATCTATTTCATCACCGTATATTTTCTACGCCCAACACGGTCGCAATGTACGGTAAGAAGCACGGAGAGTGGATCACAGAGCGCTGGGTCGATGTAGGAAAGCGGGCACGAAGGATCGCTTGCGGCCTTTTGGCTAAGGGACTTACAGCCGAAACTAGGTGCGCAATACTCTCAAAAAACAGGCCCGACTGGGTGACTATCGATATGGGCATCCTCTGTGCTGGCGGGGTAACAACCGCTATCTACCCATCTACATCAGGTGAAGAGTGTTGTTACATCCTAAATGACTCTGAGAGTACATTTCTGTTTATCGAGAGCCTCGAACAACTCGATAAACTAAACTCTAATCCTACAGAGACCCCTAAGTTAAAAACCGTCATCGTAATGGATAGCTTAGACCAACCACAACAAGCCGAGAACTCATTAGAGATCTTAGACCTTTACGAATTAGAGCAGACTGGCAAGAGTTGGGATGAAGCCCACCCTCAAGCCTACGATGAGGCTAGCACTTCTGTGTCACCAGAAAGCCTGGCCAGTATAATCTACACCTCTGGTACAACTGGCCCTCCTAAAGGGGTATTGCTTACCCATGACAATTGGGTCTTTGAAAGCGAGGCCATTGATCGACTAGCTCTGATGCAGCCTATTGACAAGCACTACCTGTTCCTACCCTTAGCCCATTCTTTCGCCAAGGTTCTTGAGGTAGCTTTTATACGATTAGGCACACCGACCTTCATTGACAGCGACAGTGACCACCTCGCGACGAACCTTAAGGCGACACAGCCAACCCTAATGGGCGCAGTCCCAAGGCTATTTGAAAAGGCTTACAACCAGGTTGTTCATCAGGCTAAAAATAGCGGGGGGGCTTCATACGGTGTGTTCAAATGGGCAGTGAAGATCGGTGTACAGTGTTCAAGGTTAAAGAGAAAGGGAAAGGAGCCTAAGGGCGTCCTCGCCGCAGAGATGAGGATAGCTGACAGGTTGGTCTTCGCTAAGTTCAGAGAGGCATTTGGAGGAAATATAAAATATTTCATCTCTGGCGGCGCACCATTGTCTGTGAATATAGCTGAGTTTTATCACGCAGCAGGCATCCTAATATTAGAAGGTTACGGACTAACAGAGTCCTCCGCAGCAAGTTTCGTCAACACCCCTGACAACTACCGGTTTGGGACAGTAGGCAGCCCAGTTCTAGGCCTGGAAGTCAAGATCAAGGATGACGGGGAGATAATCCTTAAGGGTCGAGGGGTAATGCGTGGCTACCATAAACTTCCTGAAGCCACCTCAAAAGCTATTGATAAAGACGGGTGGTTACATACAGGTGATATCGGCAAACTTGAAGATGGGTTTCTCAGCATCACCGACAGAAAAAAAGAGATAATCGTTAATTCAGGAGGAAAGAACATATCACCCCTAAACGTTGAAACCCTTATTAAGTCAAAATGCGAGCTAATTTCGGACGTCGTGGTCTATGGTGACAGGCAGCCATACTTAATAGCCCTCGTCACAATAGATGAGGGAGTAGCTCACAGGTGGGCAGAAGCCAACGATCAAAAACCTCAGAGCTACGAAGAGTTGACCGCATCACCAGATTTGAAGGAGACTGTATGGAAAGAAATATCTACAGCTAACGCCTCTTTAGCCCCACACGAATGCGTCAGAAAGATCGCAATATTAGCTAGAGAATTTACCCAAGAAAATTCTGAATTAACGCCTACATTAAAGGTAAAACGTAAAACTATTTTTGAACACAACCAAGAGCTAATTAGCGACCTTTACGCTGGCACAATAGAGGCGTTATAAACCACCCATTCGCTTTGGAATGGGCTCAACGGATTACAATGTCATCAAGAATTCCAGGTTTCTATAGGCTAAATCCTAAAGAACGGCTCTCACAGGTGGAGCTGCGAACAGGGATAAGCCCTGCCGACCTTGAGGCATTCACTCAAGATTCTCTCAAGATCGATGTGGCCGACTTGATGATCGAGAATGTAATAGGGACCTTCGGCTTACCAGTAGGTATCGGGGTGAACTTTGTCATAAATGATCGAGAGATAATGATCCCTATGGTTGTAGAGGAGCCCTCTGTCGTCGCAGCTGTATCGAACATGGCCAAGCTCACTCGCCAGTGCGGAGGCTTCAAGGCGCAAGCTGACGACTCCATTATGATTGGGCAAATTCAACTTATGCCATGTGAGAACAACGAGGTAACTGCACAGGCTATTCGTGATGCAGTGCCAGATCTCTTGAAAATCGGGGTGGGGGTGCACCCTAGGCTTGAAGAGCGTGGGGGCGGACTAAAAGATATCGAGGTGAGAACCGTTGACTACGACGAGCATGGAGAGTCTCCCGAATCTTGGGTTGTTATACACCTTTTAGTGGACTGCGTAGACGCTATGGGGGCAAACATAGTGAACACACTAGCTGAAAGACTTGCCCCATATATACAGAGGATAGCTGGCGTTAAAGTTGGACTACGCATTCTATCAAACCTAGCGGACAAGAGGATAGCTACCGCTTCAGTAAAGATCCCGCCCCACCTACTGAATCAAGAGGGAGTAGCGGGTGGAGAAGTAGCAAATAGGATAGCTGCAGCATACCGCTTTGCATGGGCCGACCCCTACAGGGCGGCGACCCACAATAAGGGTATAATGAACGGCATCGATCCCGTCGCGATAGCAACAGGCAATGACTGGAGGGCCATAGAGGCGGGTGCTCACGCCTACGCTTCAAGGGATGGTCAATACAGGAGCCTCACATCATGGAAAGTGGACAGGGAGGGAAACCTCTGTGGCTCAATAAAGCTCCCCATTCAAGCAGGCGTTGTCGGAGGCCCTATCAGGGTACACCCAACAGTTCAATCCAACATAAAATTGATGGGTATAACAACAGCCAGTGAGCTCGCAGAGATAATGGCATCCGTTGGGCTAGCGCAAAATCTAGGAGCACTAAAAGCCCTAGCCACTGAAGGTATACAGAAAGGTCACATGAGAATGCACGCCAGAAGCGTGGCAGCTACAGCAGGTGCGACAAAAGATAATGTCATAGAGGTGGCTAGGCTGCTATGTGAAGCTAACGATTTCTCCATCGCAAAAGCCAAAGCTATCCTACTAGAGATCGAAAACCAAAAAAGTACCTCTAGTACGGATTAGAGGGCTAGAACAGATGGGGTCAACCAGATGAACTGGAGAGGCGCTGGCTTTGGGAAGCTAATACTGTTTGGCGAACACGCTGTTGTCTATGGGTATAAAGCTATCGCTGCCTCGCTACCGATGTCAACTGAGGTGACCCTTAGGGCTATAGACGGGCCGACTAGGACTAATGTTGCCAACATGGATGATAGGCTAAGACAGCTAATAAGATCGTCGCTCCCCCACACAGGCTTACTTGTTGAGATAGATGGCAGCCTCCCATTAGGCAGGGGCCTGGGGTCATCAGCTGCACTTAGCGTTGCGATATTACGGGCTAAGGCAAAGATGACTGGCGAACTAATCTCGAATGAAAGGCTACAGGCTGAATCTCTTGAACTAGAGCGAATATTCCACGGAAACCCATCTGGAATAGACAACGCTGTAGCAGCCGAGAGAGGCGCTTTTCTCTACACTAAAGTTGGTGGAGCCTCGAGACTTACCCTTCCTGAAACAAAAGTTGTAGTACTTGACTCAGGAAAACCTGGAAACACTAAGTCAATGGTAGAGGGAGTCGCCTCAAAACTAGAAGCAAACCTACCAACCCTAGCCAAGCTTGGGGCAATAACAGAAGAGGCTCTTCTGCAACTTGATAGTCCGACTGCTATTGGTGAGCTTATGAATAGAGCCCACAGTGGCCTAAGAGAGCTCGGGGTCTCTAACGCTAGGCTGAACGATCTAGTACAATTCAGCATCAAACACGGCGCCATCGGTGCGAAGTTATCGGGCGCAGGCGGTGGTGGTGTAGTAGTAGCACTGACCCCCTGTGGTGGTGAGCGCCTTATTGCCGAGGCTCGCTCTCGTGGTATTAGGCATTATAAATGTACCCTGTCATCGAGAATCTAAATGGCTACCGCAATAGCACATCCAAACATCGCCCTAGTAAAGTATTGGGGCAAAAGAGATCTGGAGCGAAACCTCCCCTCCACTAGCTCCATATCTCTAACATTAGCGCCGTTTTATACCCGTACGACAGTAACAGCCGACGCTGACAGAGACGACCTATGGATTAATGGTGAGCTTATCGATGGTAGGCCTGCAGAGAGGGTATTCAAGTACCTCGACAAACTAGAGCCATGGCGTACTCCATCCACCATTGTCAGCGAAGCTAATTTCCCTATAAAGGCTGGCCTTGCATCATCAGCATCTGGCTTTGCTGCTCTTACTCTGGCAGCCACTGCAGAATATAATCAAAAACGATCTACTGCAGAGCTATCAACATTAGCTAGGCAAGGTTCTGGATCTGCCTGCAGGTCCCTATTCGGGGGGTGGGTGGAGTGGCCGCGTGGTACCCGTGAGGATGGACTTGACTCACATGCCAGAATTGTAGCGCCTCAAGACCATTGGGATGTTCGAATGGTTGTAGTAGTCCTTCACGATGGCCCTAAGGGGGTCGCCTCCACAGACGGGATGCTGCGAACACAAAAGACATCGCCATATTACAGGGGCTGGGTAGAGTCGAACGAGGCAGACATTGCCCCAGCACGCAAAGCAATTTTGGCGCGGGACCTAGAGGCTTTGGGCACGATAATGGAGCGCTCAGCTTTAAGAATGCACGCAAGCATGATGTCCGCTGAACCACCCATAAGGTACTGGAAGAGCAAGTCGGTCTGGGCAATGGACGCAGTGGAAAACCTCAGAAGTAGGGGCTATGGGGCTTGGTGGACAATGGATGCTGGCCCCAACGTAAAGGTACTCTGCTCAGCCAAAGACGCTGACTTTGTCGCAAAGAGATTCGCCTCAATCGCAAAAAGAGTAGACATCCTTGAGCCTGGTGGGGCTGCCAAGCTAGAACCAGACTCCACGGAAGAGTAGTGTTCTCAATAATAGCCCCTGGAAAACTCTTCATTATGGGAGAGTACGCGGTCCTTGACGGTGCCCCATCCATTGTTGCGGCTGTAGATCACGGGGTAAGGTGTAAGGTCACACAAGGCGATAGGGTTCAGGCACCAGACACAAATTTCGTTGGCCCTGCTCTGAAGGCTATAGATGCTCCACCTCGAAATTACGAATTCTCAACATGGCGACCTTTCAACCTCCCCTTCAAGGTTGGTCTTGGTAGTAGTGCGGCGGCAACAGTGGCTGCTATAGCTGCTGGCGACTTCGCTAAGAGGGGGGAAATCGAAGTCAACCCACGTCTAGCCGCAGCTGTACATAGAGATGTTCAGGGCTCTGGCTCTGGTCTTGATGTTTGGGCTTCTTGGGTTGGGGGAGTCAACCTATTTACACCCTCGCATGATGACAATAATTACAAAATTACCAAAACGCCTTGTCCAGTGGTGTCCGTTATCCACACTGGTAAGGTAGCTAAAACAGGGCCTCGTGTTGAGATGTGGCTGGGGTGGGCTGCTAAAGAGCGGGCCTATTTTGCATCAATGGCCGCCGAATGTACCGCACAATTTAATGATGACCCTGTAAAAGCGCTCTTTAGATACGGAAAACTTCTAACAGAGGCTACCCTGGCTGCTGGCGTAGACTATATGACCGAAAACCATATCAAGGTCGCTAAACTGGCTGCTAAGTTTGGTGGGGCCGCCAAGCCATCGGGTGCAGGGGGTGGGGACATAGCAATCGCCATAATTCCAGATCCAGAAAGCAGAAAGCTATTCGTTGATGCTTGCCAAGCAGCCCATTTCCCTGTAATACCAGTGTCGATCTGCAAGGGCGTCTCATTGGAGTCAGAGCTTTGAGTAAAAAGAAAACTACACCAACTATTGAGAGTCGAAAAGACGACCACCTGGTCCTTTGTTCAACGGAAAAGGTAGCATTTAAGTCCAAGTCCAACCTTCTCGAAGAGGTGGAATTTGTACACAACGCACTTCCCGAGCTGTCGTTAAACGACATAAACCTAGGGACCAACTGGGCTGGAAAACAACTCAAAGCCCCTATTATTATAGCCGCTATGACTGGTGGTATTGGTAAGGCTGAGGAGATCAACCGTGACCTGGCTCAGATTGCTTGTGAACTAGGGCTGGGGTTTGGTTTTGGCTCGATGAGGCCACTGCTCCTAGATTCAGCCGCCTTAGGGTATCAAGTCAGAGACATAGCTCCTGACACTCTAATAATAGGAAACATAGGGGTGGTTCAGGCCCGAGAGGTCGGTGCAGCAAAGGTCCAGTCACTCGTCGATCAGACGGGCGTCGGAGCCATGGTTGTGCACCTCAACCCAAGCATGGAGGTTGTTCAGTTCGAGGGTGACGTGGACTTCAGGGGTGGCCTATCTACAATCGAAAGCCTAATATCTAAACTGAGCGTCCCCGTGATTGTCAAAGAGACAGGCTGTGGGCTATCCCACAACGTGGGTAAAAGGCTCGTTGATATTGGTGTCCAATTTGTAGACTGCTCTGGAGCTGGTGGCACCTCTTGGGTGGGTGTAGAGGCGCTCAGAGATAGGGCTGATAGCGCTGGTGACACATTCTGGGACTGGGGTATACCAACCGCTGGCTCACTTTTACAGCTATCTCCCCTCCCCCTAAAGGTCTGCGCCACTGGTGGCATAAAGAATGGTCTAGATGTCGCTAGATCTTTAGCATTAGGTGCCAGCTGCGCTGGAATAGCTAGGCCAGTACTTCAGGCTTGGGTCAGTGGAGGCAAAGATATGGCTAGAGAATACTTGTTGCGGGTAATTCGCGAAGTAAAAATAGCCATGTTGTTGACTGGAAGCAGGGATGTACTAGCCCTTCAGAACAGCAGTACCATTATTGGAAAGGAGCTCTCTAAGTGGACTCCTTAATTAATCGCTGAAACAATAATTTAAGCTGCCCATTGCGGGCGAACAAATTCAGAGGTAGCGTTGAGCCCTCGGAGGTCACATGTCAATCGGTAGTTTAATCAGAAAGCTCCCCAGCCCTGTTAAAGATACACTCAAAGATAAGCTGTATCCAGCAATGCTTCGTGAGGGTGAGACAGTTCCAGAGTGGACCTTACAATCCTGGGATGGGCAGTGGTACCGACACAAGAATCACAAGTGGACTATCATGGTCTTCTATCCTGGGGACATGACACCTGGCTGTACCGCACAACTCCAAGACTTTCAGAAACACTATGCGAGACTCAAGGAGTTGGGGGCAGAGGTCTTCGCTGTAAATCCAGCGGAGGAGGAGTCTCACCGTGAATTTGCAGAGATGCACGGGTTCGAGTTTCCAATCCTAACCGACCGAGGAGGAGTAGTAGCAAGGCAGTTCGCAGCAGCTGCCCAGTTCCCACTTAAGACTATTATCATTAGGTCTGTTTACCTCATCAATCCACAGAGAAAGATAAGGCTCGCAAATAGAGGGGCCCCCAGCGTTGAGGCCATTGTCCGCTCAATTGAAGCTCTGCAGCAGGCCACTAAGGGTGGAATGTAAGGCTAATCAATCGCAGATATCACCGTTATATATAGAGTCGTTGTTAGTCTCTGAACACTCAGCAAAGACACCACCGCCTGTCCCTTGGTCATCTGCTACGAAGCGTAATTCAGTGGCACCGGCCACCTTGGCAGAGTCTATTGTAAATGTGATTTCCTGTCCGCTCATGCCAGCAGCTACAGGCTGGGTTGTTGACCGCGTAGCGAGGTGCTCAAAAACACCGTTGATCCTAGCGTAGAGCGAAACTGGAATGCCTGCTGGCATCTCTCGAGCAGACTTATTCAAGACTCTGGCAAGGACCATAATAGCACCCTTGTCACAGTCATCCGAACACACCTCTAAGATCTCAGCCTCTAAGTCATCGATGAGGTTCTCACCTGACAGCCTGTCTATCCCAGCATGAAAGCTGTTGTACGTAGTGAAGTTCTGGGTCGCAGTCCTAGGTATACTCAGATCGTCGTGAATATTAGTAATAGAGTATGAATGCTGATTCCATACTCCTCTCGCGGGCGCCCATGAATCGTCCAGGTCACCGTAGATAGATAGCCCATAGCTTGAGCCTGCGTGAGCAACAACAATCTCAGCGTGACCGTCTGCATCAACATCAGCGATAACTGGATAATCGTACATCGTGTCTGATGAGTGATTCGAATTATAGAACTTAACTGCGCCTGTTAGCCCATCAAAGGCTACCATTTCAACCTCATCGATATATACAACCTCTGGAATACCGTCTCCCTCAAAGTCAAATATAGAGGCCCCTGTCGCGCCTGTCTCATCAGTGACGGAGGCGCTCCAAAGCAATGTGTTGTCGTGATTGAGGCATAGCAAGTTGTTACCACCAGCCACGATTATCTCTGGCATCCCATCGTTATCTACGTCACCTATTGCCGCTGGAGAGACGATATTAGCTCCTTCAATTGTACGAGGTCCCCAGATTACAGACCCATCTGTATCCAGCGCTCGAACACTAGAGCCAGAGGAGACAACCATTTCTCCCTCTGGGTCTGAGTCTAAGTTGGCCACCGATACCATCCCATCGTAATTACTGTTGTCGTACCATAGGGTGTTTCCATCTATGTCGTACGCAGCGTTACCTACAAGCACCTCCTCGACACCATCTAAGTCAAGGTCTGCTACAGCCGATAGTGAGCCTTCGCAGAGCCACATACCTTCGCACTTACCTATACCTATCGCCGAGCCGCGCCCATGTTGACCAATTCCACGAACTGTCCCGTCTGAATTCAATATCACACGCCCAACAACTATTTCCGGGCTTCCATCGTGATCCATATCAGAGAGGATAGGAGCTCCTCCATAACCAAATTCATTGTCTACAAAGTGTTGTGACTCCCACACTCGCCCACCTTGTGCGCTGTATACAACGATAGTGTAGTCGCCCTCATTGAAGCTCTGCAGATCCAACGGCGATGAGTACTCCTTAACAGTGACTATTTCGGGACTCCCATCACCATCAAGGTCACCTATTGCAGAGGCGCTAGCATATCCTATAGAGGCGCCACTCAATTCCCACAAGACGCCGCTTCCGTCACCACGGAGAGCTACTAATGAACCAACACCGCCTAACATACCAGTAAAATTAGCTAGGATTTCAGGAACGCCATCTCGGTCGAGATCACCCACTGTTGGCATAGCTCTAGAGTACTTACCAGCCCCAGCTTCCCACTCAACTATTGGGTTGAAGTCCCCTTCAGTAAACTCACATGTATCCGCTATTCCACAGTCCCACGCTGGATAAGTCGAAAGTTCACACTCTGGGTCTTCAATGACTATTGGCTCACCAGTATCCGTCGTAAAAAAGCCAGTGTCGTCACCGGCTGAGGGGTCATCCTTGTCTCTAACAAGATCATAGTCTGAGCAGCCTGAAGCTGTCATTGCCATAGAGATTACTACCAATTTAAAGTTACGGTCCATACTGTCCTCCCGTTTGTTCCTCGCGCAATCTATCCACGAAGAGCCCAAAACTAATAGCCATTAACCATTTTTCGCAAAAACGGTAATCTGTTCAGAGAAACTCTATAAACTCAGAGAACGTTATCCGGTTTTGATAAAAATCTGCAGTTCGTGAACCAGATAGTTCGATACGCCGCGGTGGCCCATCTTCTGTCACAAGAGTTAAAGACAAGCCAGCCACAACCGTGTCGTAATATTGAACGATCCTACCTACCGCTAAGGAGACAACCGCGACATCTGTAAGCAGATCACCAGAGCTATGTAGCCATATGTCAATAGATGCCTCAAGCGGGACATTGCCAGAACCTCCACCCCAAAGGGTGACAGGCGCCCTAATTCTATCGACCCTACCCCTTAATCTAGAAAGGTCCAACATTAGCGCAGTAGTAAGGTCATCATCCTCACCATCCATCTCACGTGGTGGACCGCTAATCATAGACCTTAAATTTCTAATCAAAATCTCAGTGTCATCGGGTTGTGCCACTGAAGGTTCTGGTGGCTCGGCTTCGCCGGCGGTATCTAGTACAAGTTCATCGTCTGGGCCACCCTCTGCAGCTACCTCGCCTATTCCGTAAGCCAAGTCACCACCGTTATTGTGAAGGTCATCACCTCGATCAATTCGGCTGATCCTTGTGCTTGCCACGGAGCTCCACTGCGCAGTATTTCGGATTGAATACTGGAAGAGAATCAACACAAATAGCCCTGTGACGGCAAGGACTACGAATACAGAGGAAAACCTTCTAGGTGGCTTTTTCGAGGTAGTAGATAGAGCCTGTCGTATAAAAATATCATCGGGAATCTGTGGGGCGCCAGCATAATCGCCAGACACCTTTGTAACCAACGGTTTTACAAGAGGGACGACATTACCACCACCAACAATAGGTGGTGGTTTCCAGGCCACGTTTTCCGGCTGGACCGCGATGTCAACGGCAACATTCTCATCTTTTTTAATAGGGAATACTATGGGTTTTGCAAGAGCTGGTACCTCTGGCTCATTGGTCGCCTCTACTTCGACACCGAGGTCACTAGTTTTAACCTTGGCTTCTTGTTTTGCTTCATGGTCACCCTGTACCTCTTCTACTGGTGAATCAACTGGTTCCGACAGAACCACAACCAAATCACTCCAAACTTCATCTGGATCTTCATCTCCCAATTCATCCCACGTATCCCATGCATCCATAGCAAATAGAGACTTCAACTCTGGAAAACTTTTTGCTGCCCTATAGCGGCTTTCACCATCTCTTTTAAGGCGATCGGATGGGAGAATTAAAGATAATCTAACGAGCCTCTCTAAGGAGTCTTGCTCCTTTATTTGATAGACAATTGAGTCTCGCTTTAGCAGGTACACCTTCATTCCAAACATGTAACACTATCCTAGGGGTGAGGTTGGGCTCATTCATTGACCCAGAGCCCTTTTTACGATAGTTGTTGGCGAGAAAACTACTAGCTAACTTACTCCCTAAACATGAGAGGACTGACACATGGCTCGTATCGCGGTGATCCCTGGGGATGGAATTGGTGTAGAGGTTATAAACGAAGGCCAGCGTATTCTGGAATTCCTCGATAATAAACACGGCCTAAACATTGATTTTGTACACTTAGACTACGGTGCAGATAGGTACCTCAGAGAGGGTATTACAATAACTGATGATGAGATGCAGAGTCTTGGTAGAGATTACGACGCTGTATTCCTAGGGGCACTAGGAGATCCTAGAGTACCTTCAAACATCCATGCTAAAGAGATTCTTCTTGGTGCAAGGTTCAAGCTAGACCTCTACGTTAACTACCGCCCATGTAAGCTCCTAGACTCTCGTTACTGCCCGCTCAAGGACATATCTCCCGATGACCTCAAATTTGTCGTATTTAGAGAGAACACCGAAGGCCTGTACACTGGGATCGGCGGTCAATTTAAACGCGGAAAAGAAGACGAGGTTGCGATAGAAGCCGAGATGAACACTCGCAAGGGGGTTGAGCGAATCATCCGAGCCGCATTTGAGCACGCCGATAAGCACGGCCTCACTAAAGTTTGCATGTCAGACAAGTCAAATGCAATGCGACACGGCCATGACCTCTGGCAGCGTGTATTTAAGCTAGTGGCTAGTGAGTACCCAGACATTGAGTCATCACACCTATTCGTCGATGTCCTGACAATGGAGATGGTCCGAGACCCTAGCCAATTTGAGGTTATCGTCACCAACAATCTTTTTGGTGATATTGTCACCGATTTAGGAGCGCAGCTTCAAGGCGGAATTGGGCTTGCAGCGTCAGGTAACCTAAACCCTGGAAACGCTGCTCTGTTCGAGCCTGTTCACGGTTCTGCACCAACCATAGCAGGTAAGGGTATAGCAAACCCATTAGCTGCTATTCTAAGCGCAGGGATGATGCTCTCTTGGTTAGGCCACCCTCATTTAGAGGCACAGATAGAGACTGCCGTTGGCAAGGCTCTCAAGAATGATCAAGTCACACCTGAACTCGGAGGTAAACTCTCCACTTCAGATGTTGGCGACGCGATCATTGGATATCTCTCCTGAAAACAACTACTAAAACACTGGACTACCACTCCAAAACAAACCAACAACTGGATAGACAAAAAAATGAGCTCAACAGACAAAAAAGATGAAATCGTATTCCTCTCTGGTAAAAGGACTCCTTTCGGAACTTTCCTCGGCTCACTCGCAAAGGTCAGCGCTACAGATCTAGCAGTAGTGGCGTCGAAAGCGGCAATTGAGCAAGCAGGTGTTGATGCGGCCGATATCGACCATGTCGTCTTCGGCAATGTCATGCAGACAAGCCCTGACGCTATCTACTGTGCTCGCCACGTAGGGCTTAAGGTGGGCGTACCTACACCGACCCCCGCTCTAACAGTGAACCGACTGTGTGGCTCTGGATTTGAAGCACTAGCCCTAGGAGCAAACATGCTTCGCCTTGGTGAGGCGACAATGGTCTTGGCAGGAGGCGCAGAAAACATGTCTCAAGCTCCACACACAATCCGTGGTGCGAGAAATGGCTTCAAGCTTGGTGGAACAGGTATGAACGACTACCTTCAAGAGGTACTGATGGATCCTATGGCTGGTTGCCAAATGGCTATCACGGCTGAAAATCTTGGTGAAAAGTACGATATATCAAGGGAAGCAGCGGATGAATATGGGTTCCGCTCTCAAAGCGCATGGGCAGCTGCACACGAAGCTGGACACTACAACAACGAGATAACCCCTGTTACTATACCTTCTCGCAGAGGTGACGTAGTTGTATCGGTCGATGAACACCCACAGCTATCCCCACTACAACCAGAAAAGGTACGCGCTAGGTTTGGTGAGGCTGCGATGACTAAACTCAGGCCGATATTCAAAAAGGATGGGACTGTTACGGCGGCTAACGCTTCTGGTATTAACGACGGTGCGGCTGCTATGGTAATGACGACCGCAAGTATCGCCGCCGAGCGTGGTTTGAAGCCAATAGGAAAAATGCTATCTCACGCTTCTGTTGGAGTAGAGCCAAAGTATATGGGGATAGGTCCAGTAGACGCAATTAATGCGGCACTTGAGCGAGCCAACCTAACCTTAGACGACATGGACCTCGTCGAGGTAAACGAGGCGTTCTCAACTCAGTATCTGGCATGTGAAAAAGCGCTGGGCCTAAATAGAGATATAACAAACGTAAACTCTGGCGGTGTCGCTATCGGGCACCCACTAGCGGCAACTGGAACACGTATCACCATGCACCTGCTATATGAGCTTAAGAGGCGCGGTCTTCGCTACGGTGTAGGCTCCGCCTGTATAGGTGGCGGACAAGGTATAGCTGTTGTTGTTGAGGTAGTATGACAATGAGTACTCCAGATAAAGATGAAGATTACATATACGACTGGAACACTGAAGGTGACAGAGTCTCACCTCCAATGAAGCCCATAAAATATATGGATGAGACTCTGCGAGACGGTATCCAGAGCCCATCTGTTACAGACCCACCAATCGAGGCCAAGCTGGAGATAATTAGGCTGCTTGATGGCCTAGGAGTACACCATGTAAATATTGGTCTGCCTGGTGCTGGTCGCCGAGCTGTAGATGATTGTACTGTATTGGCTAAGATGATCAGTGATGAGAATCTAAACATCACACCTTGTTGCGCGGCGCGGACACACCCAAATGACATACAGCCCATCATCGATATCTCACAGAAGGTTGGGATTAACGTTGAAGTGATGACGTTTTTGGGAGCATCTCCAATCCGGCTTTACGCGGAGGGCTGGGAGCACTCTACACTTGAGGAGCGGACACGTTCTTCTGTAAAGATGGCTAAAGATGCTGGGCTTCAGTGTACTTTTGTCACTGAGGATACAGTTAGATCTCAACCAGCGCTCCTATCAAGGTTATTCAACGCCGCTATTGATGAAGGTGCCGATGGGCTATGCCTCTGCGACACTGTTGGACATGCCACACCAGATGGAGTCTTCAACCTTATTCATTTCACAAAGAATGTTATTCGTGCCCGAGGTGCTGACGTAAGAGTAGACTGGCACGGACACAACGACCGAGGTCACTCACTACCAAACGCGCTAATCGCTATAGAGGCTGGCGCAGACCGTGTACATGGAACTATCCTTGGAGTAGGCGAGAGGGTTGGAAACACACCACTTGATCTGCTTATGGTCAATCTCAAACTGCTCAACCAAGAGTCGGCAGACCTCTATCAGTTAGGAGAGCTAGTTAAGCTTGTCTCGGAAGCATGTGTTTGGCCTGTTCACCCTAGCTACCCCGTGTTTGGTAAGGATGCATTTAGGACTGGAACAGGTGTCCACGCGGCAGCTGTAATAAAGGCAAAGAACAGGGGTGACGACTGGCTAGCCGATAGAATCTACTCTGGAGTACCAGCTGGGTGGTTCGGTCTTCAACAGGCAATAGAGGTTGGACACTATTCTGGCATCTCTAATGTTAAGGCATGGTTGGCCAGCAGGGATATTGAGCAGAGCCCCAGTGTTGTAAACGCAATCTTTGAGGCGGCTAAAAGTACCAACAGGCTGTTAGATGAAGCTGAGATGATGGCTATCGTAGAGAAGCATCAGTAACGGTATTATTCATCTGTAAGCTTGTCTAGTACCTCTTGACGGCGCTCTAGGTTGGGTTCGTTTGTCTTTACTTTGCTCCAAGCCCTAGTATACCTGCGATTATTCTGGATGATTCGAAGGACTAATAGTCCAGACAAGATCCAGTTGACGATTGGCATCGTCTCTTGAAATTGCCTAACCCCCCAGCCAGCAAAGAAAGTCGCACCACACAAATTAAGTAGCTGTAGAGACCAAAATATAAGGTTTCTATAGTGCCAAGTCTTTCCAAACAGTAGAATCTTGTTCAGCACGACAAGAGATGCAAAGCTAAGCAGGACTGTTGTGTCAAATGTCACGAGATCTCCATGTTGTCGATGAGCCTAACCCCATCAAGAAAAGCTGCCACCATCACCCGCGCATTTGGCTTGAGACGGTCTAATTTGTAGATGGGGTCAAGGGTCAATGGGTCAACGATCTCCAGATAGTCTAACCTATCCACATCCAAAATGGTTCTTCCAAGCTCCAAGAGCCTGGAAACAGAGGGCTCAGTAGAAGAGGCTATGGCCTTCAATGCCTTGTTTAAAGATACAGCTCGCGACCTGCCTTCAGTCGATAACTTGCTGTTTCTAGATGACATAGCGAGGCCATCAGGTTCTCTAATTAACTGTCCGCCGATTATCTCTATGGGCATAGCAAGGTCTCTTACCATTCGGCGAATTACGGCTAGCTGCTGATAATCCTTCTCACCAAAAACAGCTACTGATGGCTGAACAATACCAAACAGCCGCGCAACTACTGTTGTGACCCCTTTAAAATGGCTTGGCCTTGATGCTCCACATAGCCCTAATGTGACCTCTGAGACAGACACAGATGTCGTAAAGTCTGACGGATAAAACCCCGTACCATCGTCACTTACAAGAGGTGTGTATAACATTGAGACACCTATGTCAGCGCACTTAGCTGTGTCTCCCTTTTCATCACGAGGGTAGGTGTCCAAATCCTCATTTGGCGAGAACTGCAAAGGGTTCACAAAGATAGAAACTACAAGGCGGTCGCAATGACTCAGGGCCAACCGCATAAGGGATAAATGGCCATCGTGAAGAAAACCCATTGTAGGAACAAACCCAACGGTCAAACCCTTAGACTTCCAATTTCGGACAGCCTGACGAACGGCTGACTCCGTACAGACTGTCTTCATTACTTAATAGATCTTCGCGACTTTAGAGGCGCCACGTCTCTTGTGAAAAGTATGCTCTTTGGTTGGAAACTTCTTTCCGCGAACCTCTTTCACATAATCTGCTACAGCCTCGACCATTGTCGACTCTAGCTTCGCGTAACGCTTTACGAACTTTGGTTTGAAAGAGCTATCAAAGCCCAAGAGATCATTACACACAAGCACCTGACCGTCACAATCTACGCCAGCACCGATACCTATAGTCGGCATCCCTATCGCATCACTAACGATAGCCGCTATTTCAGTAGGAACCATCTCCAGAACTACGCAAAAGGCACCAGCAGCCTCAACGGCTTGGGCGTCGCGCAAGAGTTGGTCTGCTGCCTTGTCTCCCCTACCCTGAACTTTAAACCCGCCCAAAGCATTCACAGACTGAGGCGTTAGACCTATATGAGCCACTACGGGAATACCTGCGTTAACAATCGCCGATATAGCGGGAGCACTACGCTCCCCTCCTTCTAACTTCACACTCTGAGCATGCCCCTCTTTGACTAGACGGCCTGCTGTTTCAAGGGCCTGTTCGGGTGACACTTGGTATGACATAAAAGGCATGTCTATGGTCAAGTGGGCTCTCTTAAGACCCCTGGAGACACAGGCCCCGTGGTAAATCATCTGCTCTGTGGTAACAGACAAGGTGTCCTGGTGTCCCTGAACCACCATACCCAAAGAGTCACCAACCAGAACCATGTCAACCCCAGCGGAGTCGACTAATCTAGCCATCGTGAAGTCATAGGCTGTAACCATTGCAATCGGTTCTCTGTCGGCCTTCATCTTTTGAAGGTCCAACGATGTTATGCGAGGCATTATTTCTCCATCATTCTCTATTTAGCAGCTGGCCCAAACAGTGAGGGCATTGCCTCCCGCTCGCTTTTATACGATGCAGGGGCTCCAGCAACTGGTTTACCGTCTAGCCACCCTTGAATCATCTCAAGGACAGTTCGACGATCAGATTCGTCATCTACATAATTTAGGTTCTGTGTGTTTAACACATAAACGGGGGCGTCGGTATATCTATCCCATAGGCGGTAGTAGGCCTCTCTAAGACTATCTAGGTACTCTGCCGCTATCACTTGTTCAGATGATATCGCTCTTCGGCGGATTCTACTCCGAATTACATCTGTTGGTGAATCCAAGAAAAGAACAAAGTCTGGCTTCGGAGCTCCGTCCCCTAATAGTCTGCTAAATTTGTCATAAAGAGCCAGCTCATCACCACCCAACGTCTGCTCTGCAAAGATTCGATCTTTCTCCATAAGATAGTCTGCAACTATAAGATTATCGAAAAGGTCCCCTTGCCTAAGCTTCAATTGTTGACCAGACCTAGTAGCTAGGTAGAACATCTGTGCTGGAAAAGCAAACCGCTCCTGATCAGCGTAAAAGGCAGCAAGAAAAGGGTTGTCATCTGCTGGCTCAAGAACCAATCTAGCCCCAGCCTCGTCTCGCATTATGCGACACAACGTTGTCTTTCCCACCCCGATCAGACCTTCAATGACGATGTAATTTGACACTAATAAAGCCCACTTGCATGAAAGGACCGTTCTGTTTACCAAGCTTTTCTGGTGATCCTCCTGTGCGGCGGCACCATATGACTCTAAGTGTCTCTTTGAGGTCTCCATGTCAAGTCAATAGCCTCAGGGTGTCGAGCAACTATAGACACAATGTGGTGCCTTGTAATGAAAAACAATGCTCTAAACACCTGTAATTACCTAACTATCATAACCAAGCCTCTTTTGGATCCAGTTTTGCTTCGGCTCTTAATGTCGCGTGTAGCGACAAGATAAATTTAAATCAAAACTGAGGAGAAGATAGTATGAGGAGCGTGAATAAGGTGTTTTTGTTTGGTAATGTTGGGCAAGAACCAGAGACTAGAACTACGGCGAGTGGCAAAGTTGTGACAACTTTCTCCCTAGCAACCAACCGAAGAATTAGAACAGGCGACGGCTGGAGCAATTCAACCGATTGGCACAAGGTGGTGACCTTCGATCACCTGGCAGACAGAGCTCGACGAGGTGTGACACGGGGCCAGCCACTAGCGGTCATAGGGATGATCAGGCCATCGACCTGGAAAACTAGAGAGGGTGAGCAGCGAAAAAAAGTCGAAATTGTAGCGGAGAACATCTGTTTTGACAGGACATTAGCTACTATCGAAACATCATCAGAGCCAGAGGGCTCAATCGAACCTTGCTCCAATTCTTCGGCTAAATTTCCTGTCGATGCGGAGGGGGTGATGCCAAAGCCGACCGAGATCCCCTTCTAAACCACCAAAATACAGCGGATAAGCCAAATAATACCGGGGCGAACATTACTGTCGCCTCGGTGCCTATCCAACCCAACTCAAAATCTGCCGTAGTGAATGGAAAAGCCAACAGGTAACCTACGCCGAGGTGACCCTGCATTAGATCCAAAAGTAGGTGCAGTGTTGCGCCAGCGAGAAGGTTTATAAAAACTGCCTTTCTGAGTCTAGCGACGAAGCATAAAGACAGGGCGTAGCAAGCCAACACAATCCCCATTGGCATATGGAGGATCTCAAACGCGAATGTAAGCTCATTAGGGGTCTCTAGTCCCGCCTTACCTAGGCTGGAGAAAATTAGAGAAGGTACTCTGGCGCCAACATCTGGTAGCACTGTTCCTGCCAGTAGAATGGTAGTGTTACGACCCCGTGTGAAGCCTTTGCTAGTAAGTCCAGTTGCTAGATGTGTAACGAGATCAGCCACGCGGTGATACCTCCAAGCCTTCAAACCTCCAGCCTCGATAAAGTACAATCAATACAAAGACTAGCCCTAGCCCAGATAGAGCTTTCTTCTGTTTTCTCAGCTCATGTACCTCACGAGTCACCTCTATCACAGATAGATCACTCGCTCTAAAGAGACCCTCTAGAGAGACTGTAGAGCCGACCTCTATTCCCGTAGGATCACCAATTACAGGAACAGGCCCTGCCGTTTTATATAGTGAGTAGCCTGAGTCACTAACCTCAACTACATCCCAAAGAGGTAGCAGTAGCCGCTGGCCATCGCAGTCGTCTGGCTGTTGCGAACACCAGCGATACCCCCTCTCAACGCTTGTGGCAAAGTCAGCGTATCTCAGGCCAAAAACAATGAGCAGTAAGATGGATACTAGTAGGCCTATGGGTTTGAACCTATCTGAGAACAGGAAATCGATAGCCAAAGAAAACCTCCTACCTATTAATATCTCAATAACAGAGCTTTATTCTACTTCCTACCTCTGTTCTTACCACCATAGCGCTTGTGGCCGTGTTTGGATTTCCTCCGAGGGTTTGGTCTACCGCTATCGCCTCGTCCCCCTCTGTTACCCTTGAAAGGCTTAGAGCCTCGACCGCCTGAGTTGGGCTTACCGCCACCTCTCGCAATAGCTACATTAGCGCTCTTACCTCTAATAACGAGAACAGAGTGTTCAGAGAGAAGGTGGTCAGCCACGTCGCGAGGAACACCAACAAATGTCTTATGATCAAACATCGATATTCGACCAATCTTTGAACCAGGGACTCCAGCATCATTGGTTATAGCACCTACAATATCACCCACCTGGACGCCGGCCCTTCGACCAATCGCCAAGAATATCTCGACCTCATTAACCAAATTTCGGTGGTCTTCTGAAGGTAGAGAGCTCTTCCTCTTCTTTTCTGGCTTTACCTCAACCTCTTCGACAGGGATGGCTCGTTGGTCAGACAGCATTGCTAGGGCCGCTAGGGCCACATCTTCAACTGAACTATCCTCTGCCTCTGTAAGCTTCTCGAGCCACTGTTTTATATGCTTGTTTGGCTCCATAAAACGCTGGAGGTCCCCCCAGATATCATCACGCTGGAGTTGTAACAGCTGTTGGTTCTTTGGTGGGAACACCTCTGTCATTCTTATTTTGAGAGTTTTCTGCATTGTGTTCAGGCGCCTACGCTCACCTGGTGTCACAAACGTAATAGCTGCTCCCTTTGCCCCTGCTCTACCTGTCCGCCCTATCCTGTGTACATAGCTCTCAGTGTCACCTGGAAGGTCTAGATTGATTACATGGGTGATGTGACGTATATCGATTCCCCGTGCGGCAACATCTGTCGCAACAAGGACCCGAACATCTTTGTTCTTTAAACGTGCGATCACTCTCTCTCGTGCGGCCTGGTTTAGATCACCGTGAATCGCGTCTGCCGTAATTCCACGCTTACCTAGCTCAGTCGCGACCTCAGCACACCCCAGCCTAGTTCGAGCAAAGACCATAGTTGTCCCGCGAGCTGTGCCCATTAAGACCCGAGTCAGGGCCGCTAATTTCTTCTTCTGCGGCACCCTCAGGTAACACTGGTCGATGTGTTCCACCCCGTCATCTTCCACAGGTAGGATTACTGGATCGACCAAGAACTTCTTAGCTATTCTCTCAATAGCCTTTGGCATAGTCGCTGAGAATAGCGCTATCTGACGATCGGCAGGCAGGGCCTCAAGGACCTCTTCTATAGCCTCTATAAACCCCATGCGGAGCATCTCATCAGCCTCATCCAAAACCAACATATCTAAGCTTGAAAGGTCTAAAGTCCCTTTCTTCATATGATCAATCACCCTGCCAGGGGTGCCAACCACCACAGTAACGCCTTTTCTAAGCGCCTTAAGCTGAGGGCCATATGGGGCGCCACCGTAAATGGTTGTAGTGCGTATCTTGAGATTCTTAGAGAAGCTCTTTACTGCCTCACCAACCTGGATCGCCAGTTCGCGAGTTGGCGCTAACACAAGGGCCCTCACATTTGGCCCCCCACCCTTAACCTTCTCCAACATAGGCAAACCGAACGCTGCGGTCTTTCCTGAGCCAGTACGGGCTCGCCCTATGACGTCTTTACCCTCTAGTAAAACGGGTATAGAGATATCTTGTATTGGGGTCGCTGTCTCGAATCCCAGTGACTCAACTGCTGCCGAGATCTTATCATCAAGACCAAATTCATTAAATGCTGTCATAGCCAAAGCCCCCGAGAATCTTTCGTTGGCGCCTTGTAGGTGATCCAAAGAGATTGTGCCACTTTCAAAGAGATAAAACTCATTACTTGGGACAATCAAATTTCCATAAAAACCTAAATATAAATGCTATGGCCCAATTGCTTTACCAGACTCGTTGGAGCCCCAGCACACTATAGAACCAGTAGCTGTCAAGCCACATACGTGCTGTGGACCTACATCAATAGCTGTGAATACCTCGTCTGGCGCATCTACATTTACACGCGGGCCATCCTCATCACGGAACTCTCCCCAACAGGATGCAGCACCATCCTTATCAAGGGCACAACCGCCGCCAGTATGACTCATGTCTATAGCGGTATAAACTCCTTGTGGTGGGTCGGTCTGGCCATAGTTCGATGCGCCCCAACATAAAATAGAACCACTCATTGATAGCCCGCATGAGGCTGTCCCACCCGCAGCTACTGCTGAGTAGCTGCCTGTGGCTACAATGGTCTTACCATCTTGGCTCTCACCCCAGCACTCAACAGAGCCACTACTCGCGACCGCACATGCGTGATTAAACCCTACCGATACTGACTCAAATGCTCCCTGTGGGGGTGTGGTCATACCATACTCAGAGCTACCCCAGCAGGCTAAGTCACCAGTAGCCTTGACCGCACAGCTACTGTATTTACCTACAGAGACATATGTGTAGATTCCGCTTGGCGGCGTTGCCTTACCTGCAAAATCTTCACCCCAACAATGCAATAGTCCATCGTTATCTACTCCGCATCCGTGATCCCAGCCCATATCTATCTGAGAGAACTCCACACCCTGAGGGATGTCTGCCTGACCATCGCTAGGGTCGCCCCAACACATACCTAGGTTAGTAGGCCTTATTCCACAGCTAGTCTCCTCCCCAGCAGAAACATAGATCCACCCATCACTACCACTCTCGCAAGGTTCGCATATCTCTGGGCCCCCTGTGTCTATAATAAAACCAGTCTCAGTGATGTCACCATTACAGTAACCACGAGTAATGCAGTCTGGATCTGCACAGTCTACTAACCCGTCCTCATCGTTATCTATCGAATCAACGCATTCACCAGCAAGGGCCCCTTCAACAACGGGGGCTCCGCAAGCAACCAACCCAAGAACCGCAGCGGCCACACCAGTGGTCACCCAAAATACTCTAATTCTGTATATATCCATGGATCATAAAACCTTTTTCTAAGCCTGGTTACCGTGTATAAATAGAACAGATGAAACAGACGATGTCCAACCGAATCTTATTTCTCGCCCCCCTTTTATCGCTATTACATATCGGATGTGGGAAAACATGTGACTCAAGCCAACATACTTCTACACCCTCAGATTGTTCAGATACTGGCGCTGGATTACAGGATTCGGAGTGCAAAATAGAATACAGCCTAGCTGGAGAGTTAGAATCAACAGCCCTAAACTTCACTACTTTTGCGTGGGCTGAGCTAAACAATGGCTCTGTTCTTGTACTAGGCTTTCCAGAAGACAGAGAAAACAAGACCGACGCATGTAGCCTGATAGAAGAACATGTTTCAGGTTCATTTTGGTGGCATGACGGCGCTATTACAGAATTAAGGATTTCTGGAGAATGGGAGTCTGGCGGACAATTTGCAATAACGGACAACCCCGCTGACTCAGATAACCCATTAAATATAAATCTCGTTACGTCGGTGATGGATGAGTGGAATGACTACGCCTTAGGTGGAAGCGCTTTGTTGGAGCCATTCTCGGTTGGCGAGCCAATAATTATGACTGAAATCGAGACCATTTCGGAGACTGGTGGTCTAAGATCAACTGGCCTAACGGCCTGTTATTGTGCAAGTGTAAGAGCATTCTGGGATGTAGTCCCACCAGATGACACAAACGACTCTGACTCAGACGACCTCTAGCTAGGTCTATTCGTGGTGCTCCTCTATTATAGGGAGGCCCGAGGCTAACCTCGTTAATGTAGCACCCAGCTGCCTCTCGCCCAACCTATTCAACTCCATCTCTAGATCAGTCGGTTCAAGACTACAGCCCAGCCACCTACCTGTAAACCCAGACAATATACGTCTAAACCAAGCTACATCGTCTCTATGATAGATAAAAGCCTGCCCATCAACCCTGGATGTATATGCAGGTCTTACTCTGTCATTATCACCATTAATCTGAAACACCTCCTTCTCAGTGTGTTCTCCCTCTAGAGCCACATACCGAACCGACGAGCAGCCACTCCAAAGTCTAACAAAAAATGCCCTCAATGAATAAAGTACGAGTTCAGAACGAGTACCGTAGGCCTCAGGTTCTGAAACCATAGCCGCAACATGACCGCATCCGATGTGCTGCGGTAAACCTAATAGGTCTAGAAGATGTTCTCTTAAGTTTGGCTCAGGGCTCCTAAGCCATCGCCAGGTATATTCTCCAGGGCTTTCATTGTTACAGTCCAATTTCAAGGTGTTGGCGAGTGCCGTAAGAGAGTGAATGTCAGTGTGGTGATAAAAGTCCCCACCATCTGAAATCATCCCCGCTAACAGTTGGTCCACACAAGCCTGTGTTAGCTTCCGGCCAAGTACATTCTCAAGAGCAGAGGCTATTAAAACCAACTCACCTAGAGTGCCGCCAGGCGTCCCTACAACGGCCTCAGTCGAGCGACCATCGACACATGACCACACACAACCACCTAAAAGGTCGCTCCTAGAAATATCATTACCAAACCGCGAAGATGACATGCCTATATTCCCTACCAGCGCCAAGTAACATAATTCCTAAAGACTCTCCATCTCATCAACTTAGGTCAAATATAAGACCCAACACAAAAAAGGCCAAGAGTTCAATATGAAGTAGAGGCTTTTCGAAAGTTGTCTAGAATAAAATAAAGAGTCACGAGAGGCGTTGACATTAATTAAATGTGATGTATCTTACTCACAATAAAGGGGATCTCATGACCAAGACGAGGAGCCAATGTCAGTCCATATTGACGCCCATTATCTTAGCATTGTTTGCTGGGAGTGGGTGCGGAATAGTGGACAGTCACGAAGTCACACTAGATCTTGTAAACCCATCTACATCTGATCCAATGCTATCAGTAGCTAGCCTGGAAGTAAGGGCTATTGTTGACGACACTATTGAGGCTACGGCAACAATAGAGCTAGACGACCCCAAGATGGAAAACATGCACGTCTACGGGGATGTAAGGTATGAAGTCCTCGGGCTGGACAGTAGCGGCGAGGTTGTATCCATAGGACGATCTAGAATCGTTTCAGTCGAGCCTGGAGTTGGCCTATCTGTACCAGTGACATTCCTGCCGATAAACACATTTGTACCAATAGAATCGCAAATGGTCGATCAGAGGTCATATCATAACACCACCACGACACCTGATGGGAGGCTACTGATTTATGGAGGTCTAAACCCCAGCTTAACAAACACCCTAAACACTATTGAGATCTACGACCCATCAACAGGGTCTTTTGTTCAATCAGCCAGTGATCTTTCTATGGGAAATTATTCGGCTGCTCATGGCTGGACTAGCGAAGATCAACTTATCATAAACGGTGGAATGATCGCTATTGACGCCAATAACGATCCTGTTTTCACTAACAGCACATCAGTATACGACCCCGTGTCAGATATACTGCAACAGATACCACCTATGGCTCAAACCCGAGCCAGCCACTGCCTTCAAACATTCGCAGACGAAAACGCTGTGGCGATTGGCGGCAACTGGGAGCTAGCCAGTCAAGTAGAGCGATTAGCACCTGCCGATAGCGGTGCTGGGTGGTCATGGCAAGCCACATCAAACGTTCAAGGCTTTGACACCAGCGGGGTAACCTCTTGTGTTGAGGTATCCGACGCCTCGGTCTTCATACAGGGGGCATCCCCTAGTAGTACAGGGATGTTTACAATGCCTATAGCATCTGAGACTGGTCAGTATGACTTGAGCCAAGCATTCCAACAGGTAATTCCCAACAACAGCCTACCCGCCTACCTAGCGTTTGGCTGGGGTATGATCATGACTGTAAAGGATAACGGAAGGGTCTGGATTCACGGAGGCTATGATGTGGATAATGACGTTACTCTAGACCTATCTAGAGAGTTCGACATACCCACGATGTCATTTAGGGAGTCTACAGTTGAAGATCTTTTCCCTCGTATGTGGGGCCAGATCGGACAATTAGCCACCAAGGATCTCTACGCTATAGGGTGTGGTGGTACTGGCGAGCCTACATGGGAATACCCCAATACAGTCGTAGAGGTCTTTGACATCGAAAGCGGCGAAGTGCTCCGAGCTATTCTGCTAGATCGAGATAGGCCCGGCTGTAAGATGGACGTATTAGAAGACGGGTCTATAATAGTCACTGGCGGGTTTGCACCAGGTGAGAACTCCTCCACAGACGCGGTTATAATGATGCCCTGGACTGAGTAGATTCTGGGCTAACACCTAGAAATTACGCAGATAAAACCAAAGCCATTAAGCTTATCGGCTTCCCTGCTGTGCCCGTTCTGCACCGTATCGGTCCAACAACTCGTTCACATTAGTGTTTCTCAGGTCCATACCACTACCCCCTGGCATGAAAACCAGAGGTCTGCCTAAAAGAGCTCTTGCTATCTCAAGCTTCACCATGTTCTGTCCACCAGGACCCGCCAGTGCTCGCGCCCGCTCACGGAGCCCTTCAGCCATAGCGCTCCTCTCTGTCAACAAGGCCTGGGCTTGGCGTTCACGCTCGAAGTAGATAGCATCAGACTCAAGTACTCGACGCTCTGCTGTACCTCGTGCCTCTTCTATCGCCTCTTGTACATCACCCCTCGCAGTCTCAAGCTGCCGAGACATCTGCTGTTCCACGGCCTCTGTTTCTGAGCGATATCTAGCAGCGTTCTGTTCCGCGAGCTTTTTGTCTCTAATAACAGTCTCATAACGATCATTAAACCTATGCTCACCCAAAAGAACCTGCTCTATAACAACACCTTCCCCAGAGAGATAATGGTTGAGAAGAGATCTACCTTCTTCGGCTTTCTCAAACCTGAGCTCTGAATTGTAATACTCCTCACTTGAGAGTTCATTCAGGACATCCCTCAACATTGTTCGTGAGACAGGCCTAACCAATCGATCACCTACCTCTCGAGTCGAATCACCGACAAATCTGAGTAGATACGGCGCTAACTGTGGGTCTATTCTCCAAGACACAGTGACATTTACTGAAATATCATTTCCATCTATTGTTTTAAACTGAAGTGAATCATCACCAGCTCGATCTCCACTTAGCTCTCTTGTCATTGCCAAGTTTTGCAGAGCTGTATCAAACAGATGCCAATGGGTCACAATAGGAGGAAAGAACGTAGTTGAACCTGGGGGATAAATCGTATCAGAGACTCCCCTACCGCCACCAATACCAATAGAATTGGTCCTTACACCAACTTCTGTAGCCCCTGTTGTGTGCGGGGTACAGCCTACTGTAAACAAAAACATCAATAGCGCTGAAAGGCTCATAAGTTTGGATCTTGTCTTTACTTTACTCATTACCAACCCCCTATAATAGAGTCTAGGTCTAGCGGATTGACGCCACCCGACCCATCTGTTGGGACCACTAATACCTCTGTACCTTCGAGCACTCGAGCCATCTCTAGCCCCACAATGTTGTCCGCACCAGCGACACGAAGGGCCTCCTGCTCAAGGCGAGCTCCCTCGGCCTCAGCTAAAGCAACCAAGAGGTTACCCTCGGCTACACGGGTTCGATAATATAGGTCAGCCTCTGCTGCTATTCGACGTATTTCAGCTAACCCTCGCTCTCGCTCGACACCTATTCGCGCATTTCCCTCGGCCTCTACTCTACGCTTTTCAGCTTCCTGAATAGCTGCGGTCTCTTGTGCAAGCTCTCTATAACGAGTCTGATCTTGAATCTTTCTCTCTTCGATTACAGCTTGGTATCCTGCATCATAGGTGAACTGTCTTACCATCACGTTCCATACCTGAATACCGTTCCTTTCTAGGTCATCGCTCAAAGCCTCGAAAGCCTCTTGAGCAGCTGCCCGTCTAACAAACCCATTGTAGAACTGTTCAGCGTTCAAGCGGCCAAGAGCCTGCCTAAGGTAAACATCCGCTCGCGGTGCTACAAGAGCTGTCTCATAGAGGTTTCCAGCACCAATTGTTGTAAGCAACAGGTATGGATCAACGATTCGATATGCAATTGTTACATCAACCTTTACCTGTGAGCCATCACTTGTCTGAATATGAATGGATGGGGCTCTACTGATACCACTAGAGCTGCTCATAGAGCTGTCGTTCAACTCTAACAACTGTACGTCACGAGGAAACAGGTGTAACTGCTCATATCCTGGTATCTGTCTATACAGACCAGGACCAATGGTTACATTTTGTACACCTTTGTTTGGGCCGAGAAAGATCTGTCTTACCGCCAAACCATCTGGTGGAACTGAACAAAGAAAAATCCAGAAGGACAAGATAGAGGCAACCAGAACAGTAATCCCCAGAGTTGCATACTTAGGGAGCTTGACTCGCTTTGGCGTGCTGTGTAGTGAGAAATCAAACCTATCTTTCATTAGCTCTCCTCATCGACGGAAATGACCGCTGGTGGCCCCGCGTCTATTGCGTCTTGAATGTCACTCAGATCTTTCAACAATTCTATTAGCTTCTTCTTATAACGCCTGCCCTGTAACATGATCCTCATATCTACCGAGAACGGCGTAAACAAGGCTGCTACGACAGGGACCGCCTTTATAGGTCCAGGTAAATACATCCCTACCCTCAATGAGACGAAAACACCCACAATAAGCATAACCAACCTTATAATAAGAGAAGGTGGTGATGGTGTTTTCTCCTCTTTTTCATTCTTAAGCACAGCCAGAGTATGCCATCGAGGGAAGAAAGTAAGGGATAGCTCACGGTCTAGGTGAGATAATTGAGGGGAGTCTCCCAGTAAACTTGAGTGCTCATTTGCTATCGCCGAAACACTCTCTTTTACAACTGCCAAGCCAGCTTCAGACAGCTCATCTGGCTTACCTACGTAAGTCTTTCGAGTACCTTCCAGCCGTAGCAATAGGTTCTTAGCAACAGTATCGAGTCTATAAGTATCAGGTGTCATCTGCTCAACGGAATCAATTATCTCTTCGGTGTTACGACTAACCTATTAGTCGACTCATTTGGCCCATTTTGTTTAAGGTCCATCATAAGAAGTGTTTGGCGGGCGTATTATTCGCTTATTGTAGAGCCTATTGAGGCTCCATTGCAAAATCTCAGATTCATGATTCCTTATAGACATTATCAAAGAATCTGGGACATGTTGAAACCTAGCCAATGCCTCAACTGTTGCAATTATCTCATCTACTTCTGGGTTGACGTGATCATACGGACGGCGAGAACCATTCATATAAGTTGTTGCGGGGATCGATTCGTCACCAGGCTCGTCAATAGGCCAGTAGTCTTCAATTGACCGCCAACTGCTGTCTTCTGGAATCAACTCACCTAGCCCCTCACACCTATGAGCGAAAACACCTCTAACCTCTTCAATCCAACGGTCTAAATCCGCCCGAGAATGTCCTGGAATTCGACTTCCTCCTAGTGAGTCGGCAACATAACGATATGCTAATGCGCTACGAAAGTGAGGCACTGAAGCTTCAGGGAGCCATTCCATAGCGTCTCCGCATAACGTCCCACTTACTGATACTGAGCGCTGCACGAGAACACTCCAGAATCTTTGCTCTATGTCGGCGGCAAGATATTCTTGCCTACCACGCCACTGCTCTCTTACAAATTCGAGCTGTCCTATCGCTTGGGCCCAAGAAGCTTGATTTGCAAAAAGCGGTGGGGCTAGATCAATAGAAAGGGCGAACACCTGCTCTGCACAGTAGTTTCTAAATTCACCTGACATTAGGCACAGCTCTATACCGTCCCTTAGAGCCGTTGGACGCTCGTTCATAAAAGTAGCCGTACCCTCGGCTAGTTTGAAGAAGCACTCTTCACGCCAACGTTGATCACTTATAGCCATACATAGCTGCCCCGCATGGATGCTGCTATCGGCTCTCAGGTTGTTTCTTGCCTCTTGGATCCTGCAGTCAAAACTAGTGACCCCGCACGATGACGGTATAGGTGTCAGGTCGCTATACATTGACTCAACCTCGCCAAACTGCACTGATGTCTGTCCAGGGCCTGGTGCAAGTCTGTACAAGACAGGGCTAACGGCATTCATGTCCACTGGTCTATCATTATGAGCAGCATTGCCCCATAAATGCGGACGCTCCCGAGTGCGGCCAACACGATCCTCACATGCATTTAGAGCGGGGCCCGAACCCAGCCCTGAACATAGGTCCAAATTAGATATTCTTGGTTCATGAGACAGCAACATGTCTATCATCACAACTCTATCAGAGTCAGGAAGCTCTCGAAGAGCCTCTACCAGTTGATTATCACCTTGGTCCATTAGACCAATAAATTGATCTATTGAAGGCTCAGTTGCTGCTGGTTCACTATCAGCACAACCAACAAAGGACAAAATTCCAAGAATCAATGTCAGGAATTGTCGAGTTTGATTAGATTTCATTGTACGAGCTGAATGGATTAATAATATGTAAATATAGGTTTATCGCTGAACGAAAGAATATAGCGCTATATCCCCCAGAATACGCCTAGATATATAATCTAGTAACTGGCCTACTTCATCAATCAAACTCAGCTAAACACAAATAAGAGTCGCGGCTGAAAATTTGTATTCCAGTTGGGAATCAGCGAAATAACAACTAGAAGCTTAGGTCGACTGAGTGACCAACCCTAACAGGTAGGTCT